>JACDJC010001523.1_pt1 | contig 20339 bp, 19 predicted proteins | sample 7454191 | NCBI WGS metagenome assembly JACDJC01 (sample SAMN14253291, study PRJNA609438) | sludge metagenome | isolation source: sludge after 25d culture with pyrite and EDTA | collected 2018-12-20 | reverse complement strand
CATAGACGTCATCCCCGACTCGCGCTGTGGCCATCGCCTCCCGCATCGCCGGCGTCGGCCAGCTCACGGTGTCGGAGCGGAAGTCTATACGATCCATAGCCGCTAGTTTACGTCAAGCCGGCGACATTGCAAAGCACGCCCACGGCGCTAGATGATCTCTCGCAGCGGCACGCCCGGCAGGCCGAAGAGCGATGCCGGGGCCGACGAGGGGACGAGCAGGCGCAGAGCGCGCGGGCGGATATCGCAGGTGAGCGGCGAATAACCGGCCCATTCGCCATCGGTGTGGCAGGGCATCATGGGCTTTGTTTCCACGATCACACGCTTGCCGGCCAGATTCACCACTCCCGGATCCCACTCCTGCAAGTTGAGTTGCACCTCGGTCAGGTAACGAGCCATCAGGCCGGCGCGTGGCGTCGGCAAACGAGCAGACACTTCCCCGGCGCGGAACAGGCTCACTTCAAACAAGCCGTCATCGAACACGGCCCGGGAACTCAGCTCAATCAACCCCCCGGCATAGAGGCGCGTGGTGCTGATGACGATGAGCAGCAAATCGGCCTCGATCGTCTGGTTATCCACCTGGACGACGGCGTTCATGGCCGGCAAACGATTGAGCACCGACAACGCCTGAATGCTGTAGCCGATCGGCCCCAACCGCTTGGACCACGTCGGCCGCGGCTCGATCTGCTGCACCAGAAAGCCGTCGGCGCCAATCCCCGTCCAGAGCAAGGCATGGCCGGTGAATGACTGACTTTGAATGTAATTGAGGTCTATCTGCTGGACTCGACCGTCAAGCAGCGCGCTTGACGCGTCGAGCGGCGCGTCGGGATCGAGCAATTGCGGCCGGGGCAGACGCAGTTCGCGGGCCAGCGCGTTGGATGTACCGATGGGCAGCGGTGCGAGGATCGTTTCGCTGCCGGCCAACCCATTGGCAACCTGTCCCATCGTGCCGTCGCCGCCCGCGGCCAAAACAAGCCGATCCCCATCGGCGGCGGCCTGCCGGGCGAGTTCGGTGGCATGGCCCGACGCCTGAGTGGGGCGCAGTTTCACACGCCACCCCTTCTTGCGCCAAAAGTCGGCCACCGGTTCAACTTTGGCCCTCATGTTGAGCTGGCCTGCTCGCGGATTAAAGATAACCGTCGCTGTATTCATGGTCGGCGTTACCCGGCCGCGTTAGCCGGCCGATATAGGCCCGGATTGTCGGTCATGGGGGTGATAGTTGTCAAATGAAGGCGGTATGGATGAGAGGATCGCAACCGGGGATGGCTTCATGGTATGTCTCCCGGTGATCAACCTTAATTGTGTCGCCGATCTGTCAGGCCCGACCCAACCGCGCTACAATCGAGCCGTTCACAAGGAGCGAGCATGAATACCGAGCAAGAGATTTGGGAGTTTCTCCATCGACATCTGCACAGCATCTTCACCCGCGACGTGGAGACGTATCGGGCCACGACAGGCGTGGACCTGTCGCTCTATGAGTGGTTCGTCGCCCCCCACCGGCAGGACGGGCTGGATTTTCATTTCTTCATGATCGAACACAGTTGGGCGGGCGCGGCCGACGACTTCCGCTACGATCTTCTGGAGCCACGCTTGCAACTATATGGCGACATGGCCGTGGTCAGCTATACCTTTATGCTCTCCATGGCATCGGCCGAAGGCATCCGCCACACGCTCCACAATGAGAGTCGGGTGTTGGTGCGGCGTGACGGCGAGTGGCAGGTCGTCCACGTCCACAAGTCACCAGGGTGGAAGGCCCCACGGGAGCAACCGTGAGAAACAAAAAGGCCGGACGCCCATGAATCAATATGGGCGTCCGGCCGCTTCTCTGCCAGGTTCATCCCTTACTTCTTGGGGATGATGAGCCACAACAGCAAATAGGGCAGCAAGCCCGGCACGCCGCCCGGCAACAGCAGGATCAGGAACAGCAGCCGGAACCAGAACGCGCTGATGCCGGTAAACTCCGCCAGACCGCCGCAGACGCCGCCGATCATGCCGTTTTGACGGCGCAGTAATTTCGTTTCGCTAGTCTCTTTCATTGTCTTATTTCTCCCGAACGAGGCGGCTTGCGCCGCTCCCGATCCTGAAACACCTTGCATACTTCTCAAAACACAATACGCAGCCTGTCCCTCGAAGTTGCGAGTGTCTTCCGGCCTTGCGCTTACTCCTTCGGCTTGTGCGCTTGAGTAGCCGCTCTCTCACTTCGCAAATGCTCCATCAGCATCGTCATGAAGCGCAAGTTATGCATTGTCGCCAGGCGGAGATAGAGCGCATCATTGATCTTGAAGAGGTGATGCAGGTAAGCCAGCGAGTAACGGGAACAGGTCGGGCAGTCGCAATGGGGCGATACCGGCCCGGTGGCCTTCACGTGCTTGTCGTCGCCGGGGTAGACATAGCCGAACCAGTCGCCGCCGGGTGACAGACGAACCGCGCCGGGGTCGCGGGTGAAGACAAGCAGGCGGCCGTGACGGGCGTCGCGCGTCGGCATCGTGCTGTCGAACAGCTCGTACCCCATCTCGACGCAGGCAACGACATTCGCCGGGTGGCCGATACCCAGTGCGTGGACGGGGAATTGCGGCGGCGTCAGTTCGCGCACCAGCCCGACCATTTCCGTCAGCAGGTTGTTGTTCGCGTCCAGTGGCCAGCCGCCGTAGCCGTAAGCATCGAAACCGATGTTCAGCAGCGCCTCGGCGCACTCCCGCCGCAAATCGGGCGATAATCCCCCCTGAATGACAGCCATCAGCCGCGGCCGTTGCGCATCGTTCAACCCCTTCTGCTCCACCAGCCGGAGATACGTCTTCTTGCACTCGGCCGCCCAGCGGATCGTCCGCCGCACGGAATCGGCCTGAGCCGCCGGAGGATCGTCCGGCCCGGTACAGTCATCGAGGCAAATGAGCATATCGCTGCCGTAACTGAACTGAAGCTGGATGCTCTTCTCGGGCGTCAGGATGTACTTGCGATCGCCGCCCGGCCGGAACGTCGCGCCGCGGTCGGTGATGGAGCCGGCTTTGGGGTTGCCGCGAATCAGCGAGTATACTTGGAAGCCGCCGGAATCGGTGAAGAGCGGCCGCGACCAGCCCGCCATCCGATGCAGCCCACCCAGCGCCTGAATCGTGGACGTGCCCGGCCGCTGCATCAGATGATAGACATTCATCTGGACCGCGGGGACACGGCAGGTTTCCAGGTCGCCGGACGACACAGCCCGGACAACACCCTGTGTGCCGTCGGGCAGGAAAGCGGGCAGCGGCAGCGCCCCATGGGGTAAGACAAGCGTATTATTATCGATCATAGCGCCACTGAAATGAAATCATCTCAGGCATCAACCAACCCTCCGGCCGAGTTCCTGGCCCGTATGCGCGAATTGCTGGCCGCGGAAGAGTACGAAGCCCTACTGGTCGCGTTCGATCGGCCGTCGCGTGTCGGATTGCGGGTCAATACCCTGAAGATATCCGTCGCGGATTTTATCAGCATCGCGCCGTTCTCGCTTGCGCCGGTCGGCGAATGGGAGCCGGCCGGCTTTCTGGTGACGGACGACAGTCGCCCCGGCCGCCACCCCTACCACGACGCGGGCCTCTACTACCTCCAAGAGCCGTCGGCGATGGTCGCCGCCGCGCTGCTGTTCCCCGCGCCCGGCGAACGGGTGCTTGATCTTGCCGCCGCGCCCGGCGGTAAGGCGACCCACCTGCTGAGCCGTATGATGCCCGCGGAACGGGGGGCGCGGATTTCGGCGCTGCGGCGCGGCCTGGAAGCCGAGGGATTGCTGGTCGCCAACGATACCCACGCCGGACGCGCTCGTCTGCTGGCCGACAACCTGGCCCGCTGGGGGGCGATCAACGCGCTGGTGACGCAGGACGACCCGACCCGCGTCGCGGCGGCGTTCGGTCCTGTCTTCGACCGGGTGTTGATCGACGCGCCCTGCTCCGGCGAGGGGATGTTCCGTCGCGGCGAGCCGGTCGAGTGGAGTGAGGCCATCGTCGCCGCCTGTGCCCGGCGGCAGCGCGGCATCCTCACCCACGCCCCGGCGCTTGTGAAGCCGGGCGGGCGGCTCCTCTACTCTACTTGTACCTTCGCGCCGGAGGAAAACGAACAGGTTATCAGTGGCTTCCTGGCCGCCGAACCCGACTTTCACCTGATCGAGCCGCTGCGGCACGAGGGCTTTGAGCGCGGCCGGCCGGAGTGGGGATCATCTGCGTCACCCGAAGTGGCCGGCCAACTCTCTCGCGCCGTCCGCCTCTGGCCCCACCGTTTTCCCGGCGAGGGGCATTTCCTGACCCTGATGGCGCGCGATGGCGCGAATGAACGGGGCGAGGAAAGTGTCCCCTTCCGCCCAACACCGCCAACGCGAGAGGAACTCGGCCTGTGGCGGGCGTTTGCCGTCGACGCGCTGACCGTTGAAATACCGGAAGAACGACTGCACGCGCGCAACGGTCGCTTCTATCTCCTGCCGAAAGATGCATACGCCCCCGGCCGTGTTCGCGTCGTGCGCCACGGGTTGCTGCTCGGCGAGGCGCGTCCCGGTCGGTTCCACCCGGCGCATGATCTGGCGCTGGCGCTGACAGTCGATGACATCGCGCACTCGCTCGATTGCGCGGCCGGGGATGCAACGCTTGCGGCCTATTTGTCGGGGGCCGACCTGCCAAACGGCGGGCCGGATGGGTGGGTATTGGTGACGGTAAACGGCTTCGGGTTGGGTTGGGGCAAGCGCGCAGGCGGCCGGCTCAAAAACCACTACCCGCATTATTTACGCAGGAGATAAAGATAACCACGGATGAGACCGGACAATACGAATCAAGCCGTCTTCGATTCGTATTGTCCGCATCTTTCCGTAGCCGCTTCTAAAGACGAACGATGCGAGCGGGACCGGAATCCTTGACCGCGTTGCGAGTATCGACGATCAATCGCGTGTTGGCGACAATCCACTCCCAATCGTAAACAAGGTGATCGGTCACGACGACCACACAGTCCGCCGCCGCCAACACCTCGGCCGATAGATCGACCGACGACATGATGTAACCGTCGAGGCGCACGGACGGAATGTATGGATCGTTATAAGTCACGTCCGCGCCGCGCTCGCGCAGCAAGTGAATCACGTCCAGCGCCGGGCTTTCGCGCGGGTCGCCGACGTCTCGCTTGTAGGCCGCTCCGAGGATCAACACACGGCTGCCGTTGACGGCCTTGCGCTCCTGATTCAGCGCGTCGCCCACCTTGCCGACCACGTAGTCGGGCATATGGCTGTTGACTTCGGCCGCCAGCTCGATGAAACGGGCCGTGTAGTTCAACGTCCGCAGCTTCCAGCTCAGATAGTGGGGATCGATGGGGATGCAATGGCCGCCCAGGCCCGGACCGGGGTAGAAAGGCATAAAGCCATAGGGCTTGGTGGCCGCCGCGTTGACAACCTCCCACACATTCAGCCCCAGCTTGTCGCACATCAATGCGACTTCGTTCACCAGGCCGATGTTGACCGCGCGGAAGGTATTCTCCAGCAACTTGACCATCTCGGCCGTGGCCGTATTCGACACCGGTACAGGCCGGTCGACCACGGTCCCATAGAGGGCAACGGCCACTTCCAGGCAGTCGGGCGTCACTCCGCCGATCACTTTCGGCGTCGTCCGCACGGTGTAATCGGTGCGGCCGGGGTCGATCCGCTCCGGAGAAAAGGCCATGAAGAAGTCGCGCCCGACCTCCATGCCATTCTCGCTAAAGCGCGGAAGTACAATCTCGTCGGTCGTGCCGGGATAGGTGGTGCTCTCCAGAACGATGAGCTGGCCCTGGCCCGGCGGCATGTGGGCGACCAAACAGTCGGCCGCGGCGACGATGTAGGATATATCCGGGTCCTTGGTCTTGCGCAATGGCGTCGGGACGCAAATGGAGATCGCGTCAGCCTGGGCCATATCGGCATAGTCGGTCGAAGCGTGCATCAGGCCGGCAGCCACGAGCGCCCCCAGCACAGACGACGGCACATCCTCTACATAGCTCTCGCCGCGGTTCAACGCGGCCACCTTGCCGGCATCGACGTCGACGCCGATCACATGAAAGCCCTCCTGTGCGAAGGCAACGGCCAGGGGCAACCCGACGTAACCCAGTCCGACGATACCGATTCGCGCGTCGCGGTCGGCAATTCGCTGCAATATTCGCTGTTTGCGGTCCATACTCAACCTTACCAATGTTGCTTGGTACACCGTAACCTGAACAATCACCACTTGCCCGCAGCTAAGCGCTTTAGCGCCGACTCTTAAGATCGCAACTAAAGTTGCCGACTACGAGCAGGAATCCTTTTGTTACAGTGTCCTGGTTTCTGCGTCTGTTCGCGGCATAAACGCGTGATGAATTGATTGGCGGGATCGGCCATGCGAACCCGCATCACTTGGAATGTTCTCAATTTCTGCCCTGCAATAAGCCGGGTGATGGGAAAGTCCCTCGAGTCGTCTACAATCATACCGCAGATATGAGAAAACGTATCGTCCGGGCTGTCGATTTCACGGCTTTTTGACCGCCAGAAAGAGAATCTTTCACGGATTCAGACGCCGACGCACCGGCGTTCAGATCGGCGTTAGCCGAGGCCCAACATCCGCGAAACAACAACCGCCGGCAGATTGGGCCACACACCACACACCACAGCCACACCGAGCAGCAGGGTTAGCAGCCCCACTTCGGCCGGAGTAACGGGCAACTCATTTGTAGTAGCCGCTTCATGAGCGCGTGCAAAATGAGGCAAGCCACGTAGCAGCCCCAGCGCGCCGAGCCCCAGCGCCAAGGCGAGCAAAACCGTCGCCCATTGCTCCTGGCTCTGACCGGCGGCAAGCAGCTGCGCCCAGCGCCCCGCAAAGCCCGGCGTAAGCGGCAGGCCGAGCAATGACAACAGACCATACCCAAGCAACACCATAGGAAGAGCCGCCCGCGCGCGGGCGAAACGCGCGTTATCGGCCACGACGGGATGCACGCGCCAGGCCGCGGCAATGAGCAGCAAGCTGAGGGTGCGGCTGATCAAGGCGGGCAGCGCCAACAATAACCCATCCGCGCCCGGTGAGAGGAGTGCAGGCAACAAGAAGCCCATATCCAGCACAACAGTCCCGGCGACTGCCTCGCGTCGATTGGTCGCCCGGAAAACCAAAAAAGCACCCGCTAACGCCGTCAACGCCGCGCTCCAGAGCACCGCTGCCTGAAATTCGGCCGACGCCCGCGCGGCCGGCGCGCCATCCAGCAGACTGAACAGGATGGCGACCGACGCCAACGGCGCCACCCCCAGAGCCAATGTCAGCGACGCAGGCGAAACCGCTCGGCCAAGGGATGCGGCCCAGATGTGAAACGGAAACCCACCCAGCAACATGAGCGCGGCCAGGAGAGCCGCGACCCAACCGGTCTGCCCGGGGCCGGCGGCAAGCGACGAAACGGCCGACAACGCGGGTGCGAGCGCGACAGCAACAAACAGGAAGTACCGCCATGTCGCCCCGGCAGCCATATACCGGCCTCCGTGGAGAGCGGGCACGACAACGGCCGCGGCCACGACGATGAACACAATCCCCAACCCGGGCGATGAGACCATCACCCCGGCCGCCAACGGCGATAACACCGCCAACCCCGCGGGGACCAGCGCCCGACCCGGCGGTCGGAACCAGGCAAGCGCGAACAAACCGGCCAAACCTGCATACATCAGGAGAAACAGCGAACGCGCAAACGGCGTCAACGTCAGCTCCCGACCATAGAAGGCGGCGGTGTTGTCGCTGAAAATACCCGCACCGGGCGCGGCCAGCCAGACGAGCAACGCCAACAGGATAACCGAAATGAGTCCCACGGTCGCCGAAACGCGCCGACGCCTGCCCACGGCAAGCGACGCCACAGCACCCAGCAGCGGGCCTATCAGCATGACAAGGGGAAAGCCGCCGTCCATTCTCAATCTCTCAATCCACCACATCGGCCGGCAGATAGCGCGCCTGAGCCAGATAAGCGACCACCAGGGCAACACTTAGCTGAACAACAACCAATCCAACAGTCATGACAATAGATTGATCGAGGAAGCCATAGGCCAGGGCAAAGCCGGACAGGAAAAGCAGGATGCCGATCCCCGACGGCAACGGTTCGGTCGACGACGCCGCGCCCACGAGGCCCAGCAAGATCAATCCCGCGATGGCCGGTTCAAAATAACTCAATGTCTCGGGCACGACCGGCTGGAACAATCCGGGCGAACGGGCCGTCCATAGAGCTGCCGCCAACGCGGCGACAGCGGCAATCAACCGGATAAGAGCGCGGTCTGTGAGGATGAAGCGGCCGATAGAGCGCCGCCTTCCCAACCCCAGCCGCGCCGCCTCTTCCGGCGATAGCCCGGTTGGAGGACGGCCCCAATTAACTTGCCAGGCCGTCACCGTCAGGATAGCCGTCACAAACAAACCGATCAATGTGTAGACAACCGCCAGACGTGGATCGAGCACATCGACGAACAGCAGTCCGACAAAGAGATAATGGACCAACACACCCAACAAAGCCGGACGCATGTCCCACGCCGCGACGGCCACAAAGGCAGCGATGAGCAAAATGACAACCGACGGCGTCCCTCGCACAAAAGCCAGCCGGTCAAGCAGATCGAAGATCGTCGGAGTATCCATATCGCTCAGGCAACCCACAGCAACAGGAGCAAGATGCCCAGCAGCCAGAGTAGGCCGTATTCTCCTTCGAGGATCGCCAGCGCATCGGTCAGTGCATCGAGCGCCGTCTGCCCCGCGCGACGAACGTAGGCAGCAAGCCGATGGACCGGTTCGGGCAACGCGACCGCCTCCCGTAACAAGTCGCCGACACTATCCAATCCGGGCATAAATCGGGCCAAAACAAGCCCGGTGACGAGCGGGGCGGCCAAAGCAACGCAGATGAGCGGCATTACATCCGTCGCCGGGAGGCGCAGGCTGATCAGCCCCAACAGGGGTGGAAGTAGCGCCGCCGACCGCAACCACGCAGTACGGCCGGCCGCTTCGCCGCGCATTGCCGCACGTCCGCTCTGGACCATGGCAACCACCCAAAAAGACAACAACAAGGCGGTCAAAAGGAGCAATGCCCAGCCGCCTGCACCCAACCATGCACCATACAAAGGCGATAGGACGTCGAACCCCACGGTAAGAGGCAACCCCGTCAATGCAAGCAGAACAATCAGCACAGCCACCATTTTAGGGGAGCTACGACGCGCTACCAAACCATCGACCGACGCATCCAACTCGCGCGCGCCCAATTGCGCGGCAACGATGAGCATCGCCGGGGCGAAAACGACCAGCCGCGCGGCCGGAACCAGCGCCGTGGGACCAATCCACACAGCAGCCGTCAACGCCAATCCGCCCAGCGCAGGGCGTATGGCGCTCGCCATTTGCCTCGGGGCTGATTGCCATGCGTGGAACAGCCCCGCCACCATGCTCATCAGGCCGACGGCTGTCGCTACGGCCACAAGCACACCCGATGGAACGTCCGACTGGAGCGCCGACGCGGCAATGGCCGCGCCCAACACTACGATCATGCCTTCGCCCAGCAAATCAATTGCTTCGGCTCTGGCGGAGCGAGTTGCCAACGGCCAAATCCCCAGCAGAACAGCGGACGCAAACAGACTTAACGGCACGCGCCATGCGGGCAAGGCGGCCGCTACCCACAGGCAAAACACTGCCCAGGCGGCTCGCGTCGCGGGTGTGGCCCACCTGAATGGCGCAACGCCTTGATCGATCTGAAGGAGATAGATGGATACGACCCACACAGCAGTGAATAACGCCAACCCCAACACGCGAGTCCGGCCGTCGGCGGCCCACAGAGCGGGTAAAGAAGCGGCCGTCAGCGCGAACAGGAGCGGAAGCTGGCGCGTTTCATGCTTACCGGCGCGCGTCTGCAAGTAATGTTGCCCGACGGCCACCAGCAATAACAGAAGAGCAGCGCCGGTCAGCCCGTAGGCCGTCCCGGTGATTGCCCACTGCCGGCCGGCGAAACCCCAGGCGGGAGCCACCGCGTCGGGTCGCAGAAACAACCCGGCAAGCAGCGCTGCAACCGGCAACCCGAAGCTCAGTATGAGACCAGGACGGGGACGGCGGGCAGCCGGGATCAGCAAGACCGAAACGGCAACCAACGCAACCCATAAAACAGCATAGGGCGCAAAAGACATAGAACCGCGATTCTAGACCCGAAGCGCGCGACAGGCAAAGGGCTTTAGAATGGCATAAGGTTCCGGCCGGGCAATCGTTCTAGTTGACGACGCTCGCCGGGTCGAACCGGGGTGGCGCAATGGAAAGCGGCGAGGAAACGACGCGGGACGTCTCGGCGGCGCGCATCGCGGCCAGGATGGCGGGCAACTGCTCACGTGTGGCCTGCTCGCCGAGCGCGATAAGTTGCTTGTAGTCGGAAAACTTGAAGTAGGAACGCCCCTCCATATGCGGAACAATCAGCACGTCGCACTCGTTGCTACCCTTGCCTGCATGGCGCACCAGCGTCTCGACGGCCGCCAGCCCCTGCCCGAACGGCCCCAGACGGCGGCGCAAGGCGGGCATGAAGATGTCCACCCCGATCACGAAGTCTGCGCCCAGCAGACGGGCCACGTCAGCGGGGATGTTATCGGTGATCCCCCCGTCAACCAGCATGCGGCCATCTATCTCGACCGGCGACACAAACCCCGGCACCGAGCAACTGGCGCGGACGGCGGTGCAGAGCCGCCCGCTGGACAGCACAACGCGCTCACCGGAAATCAAATCGCTGGCAACAGCGGCGAAAGGAATTGCCAGATCGCGCACGTCGAACTCGCCGATGTTGTCCTCGATCCAGCGTTCCAGCTTCTGGAAGGTGACGAACCCGCCAAAAGACAGCAGCGGCCGGGAGACATGCCACCAGCCGGTGCGAGCGGCGATTTCCCTCAGATCATCGACGCTCAGCCCGGCGCAATAGGCAGAGCCGATAATGGCTCCCATACTGGTTCCGGCGATACAATCGATGGGCACGCCCGCCTCTTCCAGGACGGACAACACGCCGACGTGGGCCAGACCGCGGGCCACCCCGCCACCCAGCGCCAATCCCACGCGCATACGGCCGTTGTTACTGCTCATGGCCTCTCAAGACTTCCCCGTCGCGACCGGCATCGGCCGCGCTCACGCAAAATCGATCGAATGCGGCCGGTTCCCCAAACCGTTTGCCGGTTGGGTTACTGCGGCCACTCCGTATCCACCTTCATCGCACAAGCCACCAACTCGGTGGCCGCCTTCGGTGACTTGAGGACGGTCATCATGTTGCCTTTCAGCTTCAACTGGCCGGACATGATGCCCCGGATGGGATCGATTTTCTTTTCCATCACCTTGCGCCAGACGTCGAGTGGCGCGCGCAGTTCGAAAGCGACGGACTTGGACGCCGGGTCATCCACCATATACGCATCACGAGCTTTGCCATGCCACAAGTCCAGGTAGAGATAGGTATCCTTGGGCGTTCCCGGCCCGGCAGCCGTGATGAAGTAGAAGTCTCCTTCCCAGTTGGCGGCTGCTTTGGCATATGCCTCGCTGCTGTTTATCGCCTCCATCAGCGCCTTACCCCATTCATCGGTCGCAAATGTGATCCCCATCGTGTCGCCTCCACTTGTAATCTGATAGTCTCGTTTGTAACTGTTAAGATAGCATAACACGCCCGGCACTGCCAATAAGACAAGCTCATCGCCCCTTGAACACCGGCGGCCGGCGCGACATGAACGCCTGCGCGCCCTCCAGAAAATCCTCGGTAGCGAATAGCTGGCTTTGCGCCCAGCCCTCCAGCATCAACCCCCGATCAACGTCGGCCAGGCCGTCGATCACACGCTTGGCCATGCCGACGGCCAGGGGCGCAGCCTGGGCGATTTCGACCGCCAGCGCATCTCCCTTGTCCAGAAGCGCCTCGCGGGGGACAGTGTAGTTGATTATTCCCCACCGCTCGGCCAGGTTTGCGTCAAAACGCCGGCCGGTGAAGATAAGCTCCTTGGCCCGCGCCGGGCCAACCAGGCGCGTCAGGCGCGTGGTGCCGCCCACGTCGGGGATGATGCCCAACCGCGTCTCGGGCAAGCCAAGCGACGTCCTCTCGGCGGCGACGCGCAGATCACAGGCCAACGCCAGCTCCAGCGCCAGCCCCAGACAATGGCCGTGCAGCAGGGCGATGGTCGGCAACTCCAGCCGCTCCAGCCGGGTCAGGACACCCTGAAACTCATCGGTGATGGAGCGCATGCGTTGCTGCCAGTGGGGGCCGTGGGTCTGCGCCAGCCCCAACAGGGCACTGACGTCGATACCGGCGGAAAAGCTCTCTCCCTCGCCCCGAATCAGGACGACCCGCAGGCCCGGCGTGCGATTGGCCAGTGTCACGGCCGCGTCGAATGCCCGAAGCAGATCGAGGCTGATCGCGTTGCGCTTGTCGGGCCGATTGAGGATGATTTCGAAGATTGTGTCCCGTTGCCGGGTGATCACAAGGTCGCTCACAGGCTGCCTCCCATAAACAAAAACAGATTTCGCGGACGGCGCATATATAGTCTACGCCAATCCGCGAAATCTGTGTAAATTGCGGGCGGATCGAAGATCGGTTACAGATCGGTGGGGGAGAAATGGAGCGGACAGTGTTCGTTCAATGCGTCTCCACCCTACCCCAGCCGCGTTTTGTTCTTCTCTACCCCAGTCGGTAGCTGAACGGCGCAAAAGCCACCGGGATGAGCTTGATATGCTGCACGGCAAACGGAATGCCGATAATTGTGATCGCCAGGATGCCCGCGCTGACGAGATGCGCCAGGGCGATCTCCCAGCCGAACAGCAAGATCCAGATCACATTGAGCAGGAGAGGCAGACAACCCTCGCCGCGTTCGTCGGGGATCACCGCCTTGCCGAACGGAGTCAACGTCGCCACACCCAGGCGCATCGCCTTCAGGCCAAACGGAATGCCGACGATCGTCAGGCAAAGCAGCAGGCCGCCGAGAATATACCCCAGACCGGTAATCAGGCCGCCAAAGATTAACCAAATGATATTACCCAAAACGCTCATATTTCCTCTTGACGCCGCATTATGAATAAAAACAGGTCGCGCGCCATCTTATCACTATACGCGGGCGTTGTGGATTTGTTTCAACGAGAGCGCCGGACGATGAACCCACGCCCGCACATCGCGGGGCATCCATTTCGCGGGCAATCAGCGATGTACTATAATGCCCCCGGCGCGGACGATCCGCAATTCGCGCCGGGAGATGACCATGAACGAAGCAAAACGAGCTACGCCGGACGCGACGACTGGGCTGGAGCAACTCGGCCTGACCTTTACGCGCGTCAGAGAGAGCGGCCGGGCCGCACTGATGCCCTATTTCACGCTCGGCTACCCCGACCGGGCGACATCGCTCGATGTCATCGCTGCCATTGCCGCCGACAGCGACCTGCTTGAGCTTGGCGTGCCGTTCAGCGATCCGCTCGCCGACGGGCCGACAATCCAGCACAGCACGCAGGTGTCGCTGGAACAGGGCACGACATTGGCCGGCTGTCTGGAAATGGTGAGCGAGTTGCGCGATCGGGGCGTCGTCACACCCATTCTCCTCTTTGGTTATTACAATCCGTTCCTGGCCTACGGCCTTGACGCGCTGGCCCGCGAAGCCCGCGACGCCGGCGCGCAGGGCTTCATCGTGCCCGATCTGCCGCCGGAAGAGGCAGGCGAAATAGAGGCGGCCGCCGATCGCGCCGGGTTGGCCTATGTCCATTTTCTCGCGCCGACGAGCAGCGCCAGGCGTGTCGATGCGGTCACCAGCCGGGCGCGCGGCTTCATCTATCTCGTCAGCGTCACGGGCGTCACCGGCGCGCGACAAACTATGGCTGCCGGACTCGCCGAATTCATCGAGCGCGTGCGCGAGCGCACAACAACGCCGCTGGCTGTCGGCTTCGGCATTAGCACGCCCAACCAGGCGGCGACAATCGGGCGCATGGCCGACGGCGTCATCGTCGGCAGCGCACTCATCAACGCCGTCAATAACGCTGATGACGACAAGTCCCGGGCGGCCGCCTCTTTCGTTCATTCGCTGCGCGAAGCACTGGACGTCAAATGAAAGGCATCTACGGAGCGCTTACAGTCCTGGGGTTTGCCCTGCCGTATGCATTCTTTATCCGCTTCCTGTCGGAATACGGTTTAAACCTGCCGCTCTTTTTTGAGCAATTAACGGCCAACGACATCTCAATCTTCTTTGCTGTCGATCTCGTCATCGCCACCATAGCCTTTTGGGTCTTTGCCCGGCAGGAATCGCGCCGCCGCCCCATCCAGCACTGGTGGATCAGCATCCCGGCGAGTTTGGTCGTCGGTCTGTCATGCGCTCTGCCTCTCTTCCTGTACCTGCGTGAACGGGCAGGAGAGCAACAGATTGAAAGAGGAACCCAATGACCAACCAACTGGCAAACGAGACCAGCCCCTACCTGCGCCAACACGCCGATAACCCGGTGGATTGGTATCCGTGGGGCGAGGGAGCGCTGCAACGCGCTCGCGAGGAAGATAAGCCCATTCTGCTCAGCATCGGCTATGCCGCCTGCCACTGGTGCCACGTCATGGCTCACGAATCATTCGAGGACCCGGCCACGGCCGCGCTGATGAATGAACATTATGTCAATATCAAGGTCGACCGCGAAGAGCGCCCCGACCTGGATAACATCTACATGAGCGCCGTCACGGCCCTGACCGGACACGGCGGCTGGCCAATGACGGTCTTCCTGACGCCCGACGGACGCCCCTTCTACGGCGGGACCTACTACCCGCCCGTCCCGCGCCACGGCATGCCCGCTTTCTCCCATGTCTTGCAAGCCCTGGCCCAGGCATGGCGGGAGCAGAGAGCCGAGATCGAGCGCAGCGCGGGGGAGATAGCCGGCCACTTGCGGCAGACGACGCTTCTTGAAGCGCTCGGCCGCGGCGGGGCGCTGGACGAAGATCTGCTCGACCAGGCGCTCAACAATCTTTTGCGCACATTCGACTCCCGCCTGGGCGGCTTCGGGAGCGCCCCCAAGTTCCCACCGTCGATGACGCTGGAGTTCCTGTTGCAAATCCATGTGCAGCGGGGCGATGCGATGGCCCTGCGCATGGCCGACCACACATTGACAATGATGGCTCGCGGCGGCATCTATGACCATCTCGGCGGCGGCTTCGCCCGCTATTCGACCGACGATCACTGGCTCGCACCCCATTTCGAGAAGATGCTCTACGACAACGCGCTGCTGGCCCGGGTCTATCTCCACGCCTGGCAGGTGACGGGAAATCCATTGTACCGACGCGTCGTGGAAGAGACGCTTGACTTCGTGGCGCGTGAGATGCGCCACAGCGAGGGCGGCTTCTATAGCAGCTACGACGCCGACAGCGAGGGTGAAGAGGGCAAGTTCTACGTCTGGTCGGCCCGCGAGGTTCGCGATGTGCTCGGTCCGGACGCCGAGATATTCATGGCTTACTACGACGTCGATGAGCAAGGCAATTGGGAGGGCCACTCCATCCTGAACACACCTCGGCAGGCGGACGAGGTCGCCGCGGCGTTCGGCCTGGACGCGGCCGAAATGGAGCAGAGATTGGCAACGGCGCGGCAAACCCTTTACGATATCCGCGCCCGGCGCGTGTCGCCGGGGCTGGATGACAAGGTGCTAACGGCCTGGAACGGGCTGATGCTGGCCGCCTATGCCGAAGCGGGGCGGGCGCTGGATCGCGTTGATTACACCGCAATCGCCGTCCGAAACGCCGAATTCCTCCACGCCAACCTGCGACGGGACGACGGCCGCCTGCTGCGTTCGTGGAAAGCGGGAGTCGGGGCGCGATTGAACGCCTACCTGGAAGATTACGCCTATCTGGCCGACGGATTGCTGGCGCTTTATCGAACGACGTTCGCAACGCGCTGGTTCGCATGGGCGCGCGAACTGGCCGACCTGATGCTGCAACACTTCCGTGACGAGGAAAACGGGGGCTTCCATGACACCTCCGACGATCACGAAGAACTGCTGCACCGCCCAAAAGACGTGCAGGACAACGCCACGCCGAGCGGCAACGCCATGGCCGCGGCGACACTGCTCCGCCTGAGTCTCTACACCGGCGAGGGGCACTACTGGGACATGGCCGAGACGATGGTGTCGGCGCTCTACGAGCCGATGGCCCGCTATCCCGGCGGATTCGCCCATTGGCTCTGTCAGGCGGCATTCATTTTGGGCGAGCCGCAGGAAGTGGCTGTCGCCGGCGACCCCAGCGCAGCCGACGCCCGCGCCTTGCTCGATGTCGTCAACGCCCGTTACCGGCCCAATCTCGTCGTCGCCGCGGGCGAGGGAGAAGCGGACAAGGTCATCCCCCTGTTGGCCGGGCGTGATCGCCTGGACGGCCGGGCCGCAGCCTATGTCTGCCGCCGTTTCGTTTGCCGCCGGCCGGTCATTGAGCCGAGTGAGTTGGCGGAACAACTGGATAGATCGCCGACGGCCGACAGCTGACCGCAGCGAGAAGAATTTAACGCAAGGGCGTAAAGGCAAGAAAATAGCACCTTCGCGTCTCTGCGTCGTTGCGTTAACTCCTTAAAAGCTCGTCAGGCACCACGGCGGCGCGCCGGCGCGGAAGAGGCGACCGATGAACGGCACGAATGCCTCATCGGAGATCGTCGCCCGCCCATACCCGTGCAACCGCCCGAAGTCGATGGCCCCAACAGCCAGCGACGAAAAATCAGAGATGTCCATGCCGACAACAACATCGGCCGTCTCGCCCGGCTCCAGCCGTGCCCGACCGGCTTCCACGACTAACCGATAGCTGCCGCCGTTCTCGGGCAGGAAGGTATCGGTCAGGTCGATGCGAACGACCGCGGTGACGCCGCCGAAATCATGGTCGCGCAAGACTTCAAACAGCCGCGCCACGTCGATGACGCGGTACATGATGCCCGTGCCCTGCGTGTTTGTTTGATGCCACAACCCGGCCAGCAAACCGCCGGAGCCGTCGCGCGGGTCGGCCAGGATGTGATGGAAGTTCTCGTCCTGTGTCTCGTAGATGATCCGCTCCACCTGATCGGCCTGCTTGCGCAGGAAGTCCAACAGCGCCGCCAGCGCCCTCGCATCGTCGTGGATGAGCATGCGCAGCTGGACGTTGTTGCTCAGCCAGTTGTCGCCCGGCGCGGGCTGGAAACGGAAGACCAGATAACCCCGTAGTTCTCCATCTTCCCGATAGCCCACAATGTGGAGCGCCGGGTCATAGAAGAGGGCGTCGAGCACATGGGAGGGAATCTCGATCAGGCCATTGGTGCGGGCCAGGTAGCGATCATAGCATGCGGCCATAGCGATCTTGTCGGCAGCCGACAGGTATTCGACACCCATCCCGGCCCCGCCGGCCGGCAGCGCGTCGGGGCGAAAGCTATAACGATTCATTTTGACGCCATACCCAAACCCCATACGACGGTAGAAATCGGGGCGAAAGGGATAGAGCGCGGTCAGTGCGGCCCCCTTGCGGCGGTAGAGATCGAGATAAAAGCGCACCATGTCGGCCGCCACATGTTCTTTCTTGTGCCGCAGGTCGACAGCCACACCGCCCAGCCCGCCGACCAATGTCCGCGTTTCGTGCAGCTTCATGGTGAAGTCATAGCAGCGCATGACGCCCACCATTTGCCCATCGTCAAATACGGCGGAAAAATGGACACTCGGCTCATTCATCACAGTCGCCATCCGCTCCAGCATCCGCCGACGAGCTTCAGGCGTGTCAATCTTCATCCCCGGAAAAGCTTCGACGGTGATCCGGGAGAATTCGTCCAGTTCATTTTCCTGAACTTCGCGGATAATGCGCATGGGTGACCTCCGGAAACCTCGGAGGTCTTCAAAGACCTCTGAGGTTTGGCGTGGTAGAATAACGGCCTATGAAAAGCCTGTTTCAAAAATTAACCAGGTCCGATAAGGACCAGTTTATCACGGTTGTGTCCGGGCTGCCGCGTTCGGGCACGTCGATGATGATGAAGATGCTGGAGGCGGGCGGCATTCCGCCGATCACCGACGAACTGCGCGAAGCCGACGAAGACAACCCGAAGGGATACTACGAGTTCGAGCGCGTCAAGCAGATGGACCAGGGCGATACGACGTGGGTCGTCGGCGCCCGCGGCAAGGTCGTCAAGGTCATCTCCGCCCTGCTTAAGCATCTGCCGCCGGGCGAGCAGTATCGGGTTGTCTTCGTCCGTCGCAATATGCCCGAGATTCTGGCGTCGCAGCGCAAGATGCTCATCCGCCGCGGCGAAGACCCGAACAAGATGGACGACGCGCAGATGGCGATGTTGTTCGAGAAGCACCTGAAGCAAGTCGATGAATGGCTAAAGGCTCAACCCAACTTCCGCGTGCTCTACGTCCACTACACCGACGTACTGACGGACCCGCGTCCCCACATCGCCAAGATCAACGAGTTTCTGGGAAACAACCTCAATACCGCAGCGATGGCCGAGACGGTCGACCCGCAACTTTACCGCAACCGGCAAACCGGCAAGGATTAGCGCCGCCTAGCCCACGTGCAATCCGCTCGCCAGTTGGCCGCCGTCCACAACGAACGTCGCCCCGGTCGTGAAACTGGACGCGGCCGAGGCCAGATAGACGGCGATCCCGGCGATCTCCGCCGGCTCTGCCATGCGTCTCTGCGGCACGGCATTCACCAGCTTGTCATGAATATCGGGCGTGCTCCATAGCACCTGGCTGAACTTCGTCTTTACAAAGCCGGGCGCGATGGCGTTAACCTGAATGTTGTCGGCCGCCACTTCGGCGGCCAGCACTTCGGTCATCATCAGAACAGCCGCCTTGCTGACGCAGTAGACTCCCATCAGCGGTTGCGGTTCCAGCCCGGCCACGGATGCGACGTTGATGATCTTCCCCCCGCCCCGCGCGCGCATGGCCGGGACGCAAGCCTTGGCGACGCGAAAGTACCCCTTCACATTAACGTCGAGTATCTTGTCCCAATGGCTGTCCTCGGCGGTCAGGAATGGGCCGAAGTGGGGATTGGTAGCGGCGTTGTTGACCAGAATGTCGATACCGCCGAAATAGTCGATGGCGCGCTCGACCAGCGTTGCCACGGCCGCGCCGTCGCCGGTGTGGGCAGCGACGCCCAACGCCTCGCCCCCTCCCCGCCGAATGCTCTCGGCCGCTTCATCAACAGTTTCCTGCTTGCGGCCGGCGACGACTACCCTGGCCCCGGCCGCGGCATAGGCCGCGGCAATCGCCAGCCCAATGCCGCGCGACCCGCCTGTAATCAGAGCCACCTTGCCCGTCAGATCGAAGTTCGCTCCCATCATCATACATGCCTCCCGAAATGACCGCGGACGGCCAATCGCAAGCCGGCGGCGGAATGTCGCCACTCTTATACACCTACCCGACTATTCGGGCAATCGCGCGGGGAATAAAAAGCGCCGGCTATTCGGCCGGCGCTGACTGGATGCTGATAACTGGATACTGCTTGTTCAACTACCCCTGGTTCGTCTTAAAGTAATTATTGGGGTCGGACGTATGGACCCATACCCACAGGTCGTTGGGCGCATTCTCCGACCAGAAGTAAATCCACTCGGCGTCGCGCGGCGGCATGTTGACGCAGCCATGGCTGTGCTTGTAACCGAAGCGATCGTGCCAGTATGCGCCATGCAGGGCAATATCAAAGTCGAAGTACATCGTGTGGGGTACATCTTCATTGACGTAGTAGTCGATCTTGCCCTCCGCGCCGATCATATTCGTCTCCATGTGCCGCTCCCAGACCTGGAACAGGCCTTCGTAAGTCGGCCAGCGATTGAGTCCGCTGGAGACAAGGCCGGCGTAGACCATGCGGTCGCCTTCATAAGCGACGAAGTTCTGCTCGTACAGGTCAACTTCGACCCAGTACTCGTCATCGCCGATCTCTTCCGGTCGCGGGTTGAACTCAATGATGCTCAAGTAGGTCTGTTTCATCCACCGGCCGTAACCGATGTCGTACCAGATCCACCCCTCATCATCGACCTCGGCATCGTAGACCTCAACAAAGGTATAGCGCGGCAATTTGATCGCCGTAGGGCCTGGTTCCGCGCCGGGCGTGTCGCTATACCAGTAATCGACCAGCATCCAGCCGAACGGCCGCTCGGGTTGTGTCAGCACCTCAAAGCCTGTGAACTGGGATGTGTTGCCGAGCTTGATATCTTCGGCCCGCACCCACTCACCGGGCTGGATCATGTACCACAACCGCCCTTCTCCCTGGTTGTTGGCCGTGTCCTCGATGCTGTGCCACAGATATCCGTCACCGGCATTGCGGACGATCGGGCTACCCATGTTCGGCTCGGAGTAGACGTTGATATTGTCGACCAGACGGCCATATTTCCGGCCGGGCAGAATGCTGTCGGGGCGCAGCGGGGGCTGGACGTAGGACGAGGGCGGCGGGTTTGT
>JACDJC010001519.1_pt1 | contig 20357 bp, 16 predicted proteins | sample 7454191 | NCBI WGS metagenome assembly JACDJC01 (sample SAMN14253291, study PRJNA609438) | sludge metagenome | isolation source: sludge after 25d culture with pyrite and EDTA | collected 2018-12-20 | reverse complement strand
GGCTCCCACCCCGCCGTGGCGAAAGTATGGGCTGGAGCCCCGACCCAGTCAACGGCCTGGATGACGCGGGACAGGCATGACGCGGGACAGGCGGGCGCGGGACCGGACGGGCGGCGGTACCGTCGGAGGGTGCCTGACACCACCACCGACGACATCGTGACCGAACCCTTTGTCGAGCTCGTCGAGCGGATCACCGACGAGGCGGCCGAGGGGTTCTTCCACACGGCAGCGCAGCTGGTCGTCATCCAGGACGGCGAGTGTGTGCTCGACACCGCCGTCGGCAGCACCCACCTGGGCGAGCCGTTCACGCTCGACACCCTGTCCGCCCTCTACTGCACCGCCAAGCCGTTGCTGGCGACGGCCGTCCTTCGTCTCATCGCGGACGACGAGCTCAGCCTGGAGGACCGCTTGGGCGACGTGGTCGACGGCCTGGACGCGCTCGGCGCGCCGTGGATCGCCGAACGGACGATCGAGCAGGTGCTCGGCCACACTGCCGGGCTCCACGTGATGAACACGGTCCTCGCCCGGATCCTGCCCGAGCGATCCCGGGAGGGTTGGCTCGTCGCGTCGGAGCCGCCGATGGCGTGGCGATTCGGCACCGACCGGGCCTACGCCGAGTTCGGTGGCTGGTACCTCCTCGGCAAGGCGGTCGAATCGCTCACCGAGCAGCCGTACGAGGCCTTCGTGCGAACCGCCGTGCTCGAGCCGTACGGCGTGGATCCCGACGACCTGGTCGTCCGCTTCGACGCCGAGGCGTACGACCGGCTGCACAGGCGCATCTCCGCCACCTATGACCTCACCATGGACCAGCCGGTCCCCCTGCTCGCCGAGGTCGGTCCCGAGACGGCGTGCGAGTGGAACCCGGCGTTCGGCACGTACGGGACGATGTCGGCCGTGGCGACCTTCTACCAGGGACTGCTCGACGACCTGGACGGCGCGGAGGTGGTCGTGCCCCCCGACCTGCTCGCCGCTGCCACCACCGCTCGGCTGCCGCTCAACCACGACGCCACGCTCGGTCGTGACGCCGGCTTCGGCCTCGGCTTCATGACGCCCCTGTCGTCACACCTCTTCGGCAACGGGCCGTCGGAGCGGGCCTTCGGCCACGCCGGCCAGGGCGGCACGAGCTTCGCGATGGCCGACCCGGATCGCGGCCTGGTCCTGGCCGTGCTGTTCAACGCCGGTCTCGACGCCGACACGGCGCTGTCGTACCGGCGGGTGAACCTCGTCGACGCCGTCTACCGCGCCATCGGCTGAGCGGTGCGCGCCCCTCTTCGTCCGACGAGGTGCTGCGACGGGCCGGTGACGTGAGCCCGTTCGCCGACCGCTTCGACCGGGTCCGGGCCCGCATGGTGGAGCTCGACGTCGAAGTGCTGTGCCTCTCGGTCGGCGCGGACCTGCCGTGGCTGTGCGGCTACGAGGCGATGCCGCTCGAGCGCCTGACGATGCTGGTCGTTCCCGTCGACGGCTCGGCCACCCTCGTGGTCCCGGGCCTGGAGGCGCCGAGGGTGACCGAGCGCCCGGAGCTGTTCGCGCTGCGGCCGTGGACCGAGACCGAGGACCCGGTCGCGATCGTGGCCGACCTCGTCGGTCCAGCGGTATCGGTCGCCGTCGGCGACCGGACGTGGGCCCGCTTCGTGCTGGACCTGCAGGCTGCGCTGCCGTCATCGCAGTTCGTTCGTTCATCGTCGGTCACCGAGGCGCTGCGGGCCGTCAAAGACGACCACGAGATCGCCGCGCTGGCTGCGGCGGCGGTAGCTGCGGACCAGGTGGCGACCCAGTTGCAGCAGGGGGATGTGGTGCTCGTCGGCCGGACCGAGGCCGACATCTCCGCCGACCTCGGCCGTCGCCTCGTCGACGAGGGGCATCAGCGGGTCAACTTCGCGATCGTCGCCGCCGGAGCGAACGCGGCGAGCCCGCACCACGAACTCGGGGCACGGGTCGTCGGTCCCGACGAGGTCGTGCTGTGCGACTTCGGTGCCACGATGGTCGACGACGACGGCGTCGGCTACTGCTCCGACATCACCCGATGCGTCTGGACCGGCACGCCACCGTCGGAGGTGGCCGAGGTGTACGGGGTCCTGGCCGCCGCCCAGCAGGCGGCGTTCGATGCCGTCGCTCCGGGCGTGGCGGCGTCCGTGGTCGACCGGGCGGCGCGTGACGTGATCTCTGCAGCCGGGTTCGGCGACCGCTTCGTGCACCGCACCGGCCACGGCATCGGCGTCGAGGAGCACGAGGAGCCCTACGTCGTCGACGGCAACGACGCGCCGCTGGTGGTGGGCAACGCGTTCAGCATCGAGCCCGGGATCTACCTCCCGGGTCGCTACGGGTTCAGGTTGGAGGACATCGTCGTGGCGGTCGAGGGCGGCGGTCGTCGGCTCAACGAGGTCGACCGGTCGCTGGCCGTCCGCTGAGCGGCGGCGGACCCAGGGTGCGGTTCCGGCGTCGTGAACCGACCCTCGGTGGCTAGTGTCCGCTCGTCCGTGTCCACTCCGCCGTCCCGCTCCATCCACCTGTGCCGAATCGTGCCGAACGAGCTCGGCGTCGTCCTCGGTCATCGGTGAGTCGTCACCTCGTAGGGGAGCGGCGCTTCCGCGCCGATCGGGGCGAGGTGGCACGCGCCCGGGAGTTCGTGCGCGGCGTCGTCCTGCCCGACGAGCAGGTCGTCGACGACCTGGTGCTCGTCACGTCGGAGCTGGCGACCAACGCCGTCCTCCACGCCCGCAGCACGTTCGTCGTCCGGGTGTTCGAGGCTCGTCGATCCGTGCAGGTCTGGGTGCACGACAGCGAGCCGGTTCCTCCCATCCGCCGACGGGGACCGCACCGAGATCCCAGTGGGCGGGGGATGGAGATCGTCGCGTCGATCGCCAGGCGGTGGGGAGTAGTGCCCGACGACGACGGCAAGTGGGTCTGGGCCGAGCTGCGCCGGTCTCGTTGAGCCACGCCTCGACGGGGGTCGTACGACGAGTCCGGACTCAGGGTCGGGAGCCGTCGGGCGGTAGGTTGCCCCGCCGATGTCGCTCAACGCCGCCACCTTCCTGCTGCAGTGGGCGACCGGTGGTCTCGCCTTCCTCTGGGTGACCACCCGGCGCCGCGAGGTGTCGCTCGGCTACGGATGGTTGCTGCGAGGGGTCTACGGCCTGCTGGCGCTGCTCGCCGTGGTCGCCGGGGTGCGCTACGACCCGTTGCCGGTCCGCGACCTGGCATCGGCCGGTGTGGCGATCGCCACCGGGGTCGCACTGTGGGTGTCGGTCGCGCGTCGTTCGGCGGGGGTGCGCCTCCAGCGCGAGCGCGCGCAGGTCCGCTCAGCGCGGATCACCGAGATGACCGGCATCGACCGCGCCGAGCAGCACTTCGACGCGGACGCTCCCGAGTTCCCGCCGTCGCTCGACCTGATCGCTCCGGCGATCGGGCTGGTCGGACTCGTCGCCGGCGGCATCCACTCCGGCGGACCGGTGTGGCTCGGCGTCGCCCGCACCGTGGTCGGCGCCGCGTTCCTCGGAAGCGTCACCGACGCCATGCTGCTCGGGCACTGGTACCTCACCCAGCCCGGCCTGCGTCGGGCCCCGCTGAACGAGCTCGTCCGCTGGGTCGGCTGGACGTGGTTCCCCGAGGTGGCGCTGCTGCTCGTCCCCGTCGGGATGGTGTCGGTGCTGAACGGTTCGATCGACGACGGCTACGGCGGGATGCTCGGCTGGTTCTGGCTGGCGTGCGCGGTCACGACGATCGTGCTGGTGGTCGTCACCCGCAAGGCGCTCGAGGAGCGCTACTACTCGGCGGTCATGGCAGCGACCGGGTTGCTGTACCTGGCGATCCTCACGGCGTTCGGCACCGACTTGGTCGCCCGGGCGGTGCTCGCTGGCACCTGACCGGGCTTTGTCATGCAGGGGACACCCGAACAGGTTGCCCCTGCATGACAAAGCGCCATCAGGGGTGGTGGCCGGCGACCCGGCGGTTTCAGCCACGGCGGCTCCGGGTACGAGGTCTGTCGGTGGTCGACGTGAGCACACCTCCCAGCGCACTCGCATCGCCGTCCTCCTCTTCGGATCGACGGCCACGGTCCCAACGTCCTGATCGCCTTGCGTCGTGGGTCGTGCGCGCCGATCTGACGGCCGGTTCGATCACAGAGCTGGACGTGCTGGCCGACGACGGCGACGCCGCCCTGTTGCATGCCCGCATCGCCGGGCTGCGGGCTGTTGACCCTGACCTCACCATCGCGGTTCTCCACCGTGGCGGTGGGTTCGCCGCTCGCCGGATCGCCGGTGAGCACGCGTTGCGACCCGCGCAGGACCGAGGCATCGACGACGGCGACGGCGACGGCGACTGGCGCGACGTCCTCGTCGAGGTGGTCCGCTGCTTGGGTGGCGCCTCCGACGGCTTCACCGGTGACACCACGCCGACGTCGCTCGCACGGCTGCGCCACTGGACCGAGGCCATGCTGCGCGACGGTGCCGTCCCCGCCGCGGCCGCCGCGGACGTGATCCTGCTGATCGACGAGTTGGCCAGCAACGTGCAGGAGCACGCGCCCGGTTGGATGACCGTCGACGTCGAGCTGACCGGTCACGGTGTCCTGGTGGCGGTGTCCGATCCGCAGCCGTCACGTGTGCCCGTGCCGGGGTGCCCGCCGCCCGATCAACCGAGCGGCCGAGGGCTGATGGTGGTCGCGGCCCTCAGCACTCGCTGGGGCGTGCTCCTGGGTCGCAGCTCCAAGGCCGTCTGGGCGCAGGTCGAGTGGCCTGCGCCCACCTGACCCGGAGGGGAATGCCGTGCCGGTCCCCGGAATGGTGGAATCTGCGCCGCCCGCGGCCGATACTTGACGGACCGCGGACGGCGCGGTCGTCTGAAGGAGCGCGCCCGTGCCACGTGCCATCTGGAGCGGATCGATCAGTTTCGGTCTCATCAACATCCCAGTGAAGCTGTTCTCCGCGGTCACGGAGCGAGCGGTCCGGTTCAACCAGATCGACACGCGCAACGGGGCCCGCATCAGGACCCGCAAGGTGAACGCCGAGGACGGCTCCGAGGTCCCGCCCGACGTGATCGCCAAGGGCTACGAGGTGTCCAAGGGTCGCTACGTGATCGTCACCGACGACGAGTTGGCGAGCCTCCAGCCCCGGGCGACGCACACGATCGACCTGGAGGAGTTCGTCGACCTCGACTCGATCGACCCCATGTACTTCGACGGCGCGTACTGGGTCGCTCCCGATGATCGGGCCGCCAAGCCGTACGCGCTGCTGGTCGAGGCGATGGAGCAGGCGAACAAGGTGGCGATCGCCCGGTTCGTGATGCGAGCCAAGCAGTACGTGGCGGTGATGCGCCCACATGACGGACGACTCGTGCTGTCGATGATGGTGTACGACGACGAGATCAACCCGTCGAACGAGATCGGCGAGTTCGATCAGCTCGATGACGTCGAGCTCTCCACCCGGGAGCTGACGATGGCCGAGCAGCTCATCGAGTCGCTGTCGGCCGACTTCGAACCCACCGCGTTCCACGACGGCTACCGCGAGGAGTTGCTCGACCTCATCCACGCCAAGGAAGCGGGCGAGGAGCGGGTGGTCGCGACGGTAGAAGGTCCCGAGGAGGACAAGGTCATCGACCTGATGGCCGCTCTGGAGGCGTCGGTCGCGGCAGCCCGCGAGTCCCGGGGTCGCCATCCGAGCACGTCGGCCGAGGAGGAAGGACCGGACGGCGTCGACGAGGCCGATGGCGGTGAGGTCGATGGCGGTGAGGTCGATGGCGGTGTGGCCGATGGCGGTGAGGCCCCGGCGTCATCCAGTCACCGCTCATCGTCTGATCGCAAGCCCGCTGCGTCCAAGCCCGCCAAGGCAAAGGCGTCGGCGAAGCGGTCGGTGGCCAAGGAGACGGCCGCGAAGTCCACGGCGAAGAAGTCAGCTCCCAAGGCGACGGGTGAGAAGGCTGGTCAGAAGGCGGCAGCCAAGAAGCCTGTCCGCAAGTCGGCCTGAGTCGACCGGTCGCGCTCCCATGGCCGAGGGCACCCCGGTCCACATCGACGGCCGGACGCTGTCGCTCAGCAACCTCGACAAGGTCCTGTATCCGCAGACCGGGACCACCAAGGCCGAGGTCATCGACTACTACGCCCGCATCGCCGAGGTGATGGTCGCCCACACAGCGGGCCGCTGCATGACCATGCGCCGGTACCCGAACGGGGTCGAGGAGTCGTCGTTCTTCGAGAAGCGCTGCCCCAAGCACCACCCGGAGTGGATGCCGACAGCGGTCGGTCCCGGTGATCGCAAGGGCGAGCTGCGCTACTGCCGCTTCGACGAGCCGGCGGCGATCGTGTGGGCCGCCAACCTGGCTGCGTTGGAGCTGCACGCGCCCATGGCCCGCTCCGAGGACCTGGACCACCCGCTCATGTGCGTGTTCGACCTCGATCCGGGGCCTGGCACCTCGATTCGGGAGTGCGCCGAGCTCGCCCTGGAGATCCAGGAGATCCTGGCGACAGCGGACCTGCAGTGCCTGGCCAAGACGTCCGGCTCCAAGGGCATGCAGGTGTACGTCCCGCTCAACGACGCCGGCGCGGACGCCGCCGACCACGAGCACTGCGCTTCGTTCGCCCTCGCCGTCGGCCAGATGCTGACCCAGCGTCACCCGAAGGGCGTGACGACGACGATGGCCCGCGTCGAGCGCCCGGGAAAGGTCTTCGTCGACTGGTCGCAGAACGCGCACCACAAGACCACCGTGTGCGTGTACTCGATGCGAGCGCGACCCGAGCCCACGGTGTCGACCCCGCTCGACTGGGCCGAGGTCGGCGCCGCAGCCGACGGCCAGAGCCCGCTCGTGTTCCGCATCGACGACGTGCTCGCTCGGGTGGCCGAGCGAGGGGACCTGTTCGCCCCGACCGTCGAGTTGGTCCAACAACTGCCTCGCCCACGCGCCTGAGCCCTCCACGTGTCCGCTTTGTCATGCACGGGACACCCGAAAGGGTGTCCCGTGCATGACAAAGCCGGCTGGGCGGGGCCGGCTGGGCGGGTGCGTCAGGACACCAGCGCGGCGACCGCTTCGGCGAAGACGGCGGTGTGGTGCTCGACGTCGGCCGGCGAGTGCGCGGGACAGAACAGCGCCATGTTGTGGAACGGGGTCAGCAGGATGCCGCGGTTCAGGCACCAGAGGTGCAGGAACGCGTCGAGCTCGTGGTCGACGGCCGCCGCGGCCTCGGCACCGTTGCGCGGTGCCGGGCAGAACCAGTACTCGGCCCGACAGCCGAGCCGGTTCACCGTCCACGGCAGCGAGTGCTCGTCGATGACGCCCTGCACCCCGTCCGCCCACGCAACGGCCAGCGGGATCGACACGGCGAAGTCCTCCTCGCGCAGGGCGGCACCGAGCGTGGCGCGCACGGCTGCGAGGGCGAGCGCGTTGGCGGTCAACGTCCCACCGATCCCAGCGACGTCGCTGTCGGGACCTTCGACTACTTCGAGGGCACGCTCGGCGATCGCCTCGGTCATGCCGTACGCCGCGCACGGCACCCCGCCGCCGATCGGCTTGCCGATCACGAACATGTCGGGAGCGAGGCCCCACTCCCGCGTGGCGCCGCCGGGACCACAGCAGATCGTGTGCGTCTCGTCGATGATCAGCACCGTGCCGGCGTCCCGGGTGATCCTCCGCAGCGCATCGTGGAAGCCCGGCTCGGGAGCGACGATGCCGATGTTCGTGAGGGCGGGTTCGGCCAGCACCGCCGCGACCTCACCGGTCGACAGGACGCGTTCGAGCGCCTCGACGTCGTTGAACTGCACCACTTCGACCGACAGCGCCGGGTCGGTCGCCCAGCCGGTGTTGCCCGGTCTCGGTACCACCCGACCGGCGTCGTCGAGCACGTTCAGCGCCTCGTCGACGGTGCCGTGGTAGCACCAGTCGAACACCAGGACCTTGCGTCGGCCGGTGATGTGGCGGGCGAGGCGCAGCGCGAATCGGTTGGCGTCCGTCGCGGTCATGGCGATCTGCCAGATCGGCAGGCCGAAGCGGTCCCGCAGCTCCTCGCCGACGGCGATCGAGTCGGTCGACGGCAGCATCGTCGTGATGCCCCTCGGAGCCTGGTGTTCGAGCGCCTGGACCGTCGCAGGCAGCGAGTGCCCGGTCATCGCACCCGTGTCACCCAGGCACAGGTCGATGTAGGTGTTGCCGTCGACGTCGGTGAACCGGGCACCGGACGCGTCGTCGACGAAGACCGGGTACGGCCCGGGCCAACGGGTCATCCAGTTCATCGGCACACCGGCGAGCAACGATCTGCGTGCGTCGTCGTGCAGGACGGCGGAGCGGCGCGTCCGGCTCACGAACCTCTCCCGCTCGGCTTCCATCAGGTCCTCGAGGCGGCTCCGGTCCACGGTGGCGGCGAGGTCGGTCATGTCGCGAACGTACCGAAGCCGCATCGTTCGAGCTCACCCGATCGCCCAGGTGCCACATCCGCACCGGGTCGCTAGCGTGATCGGGTGCTCCTGAAGCGTCGCGCTCTTGCCCTGTTCGCCACCCTCGCCCTCGCCTCGTTCGTGATGGCGGGCTGCCTTCCGGGGTCCGGGCGGACCTTCAACGGTCCCGACCCTGCACGCGGCATCCCGTTCAAGGGGTTCGGGGCGTGGTGGGACGTGTGGGACTGGTCGCCGACGTTCACCAAGGGATCGGCCCCATTCGGGGTGGGTGACGTCGACCGGCTCGCTGCGGCAGGGGTGCAGACGCTCTACATCCAGACCTCGACCTACCGCCATCCCGACGACGTGCTGGACTCGGCGCTGTTGAAGCGCATCGTGGCCAGGGCGCACGTCCGCGGCATGAGGGTGGTCGGTTGGTACCTGCCGCAGTTCCTCGACGTGGGAGTCGACATCCGGCGGATGTCGGCGATCGCCGGTCTCGGGATGGACGGCATCGGGATCGACATCGAGTCCACGGACAACCCGAACGTCGCGGACCGGACCGACAAGCTGCTGGCCGAGGTCCGCTTCCTGCGGCTGCTCCACCCCGACGTGCCGATGGCGGCGATCCCGGTGACGCCGGTGATCTGGGAGCAGCTCAACCGGTCCTGGTGGCCGAACTTCCCGTACCGGGAGCTGTCGAACTACGTCGATGCCTGGATGCCGATGGCGTACTGGAGCTATCGCCGTGCCGGCAGCTTCCCCGAGTGGGGCGATCCAGCGCACTACGTGGTCGAGTCCGTGACGCGGCTGCGGGTCCTGACCGGTCGGCCGAACCTGCCGGTGCACCCGATCGGTGGCGAGGGCACCAACATGTCGGTCGACGATGCGCGAGCGATGGCGTGGGCGGTGGCGCACTCCCGGTCGATCGGCGGCAGCATCTACGACGACCGCACCACACCGCCGTCGATCTACCCGACGCTCGCCCAGATGCGGCGCGAGCAGGTCAAGTAGCTCCCGGCGTTCTGCTGCCGACGGAGTTGTGTTCGCCGGACGGCTGCTCATCGTCGATCCGCCGGACCCCGGGTCTTGCCGCACTGCGGCGGGGTTCAGCGCGCCACGAAGTACTTGGCCCGAGGATGATGGCAGATCAGCGCCGAGGTGGTCTGCTCCGGCTGGTACTGGAAACCGGTGTCCTCATCGCAGGTGACGCCGATGCGGTCCGCGCCCAGGATGGTGGCGGCCGTCTCGTTGTCTTCCAGGTCCGGACACGCCGGGTAGCCCCACGAGTAGCGCCCACCGCGGTAGCGCTGGCGGAACAGGCCGTTGAGCGCGCCGGTCGATGGTGCCGCGGCGTCGGCCCCGGTCGGGTCCTCATCCGCGAAGCCCCACTCCTGGCGGATGCGGCGGTGCCAGTACTCGGCCAGCGCCTCGGCCATCTCCACACCGAGTCCGTGCAGCAGCAGGTAGTCCTGGTACTTGTCCGCGGCGAACAGCTCGGCGGTCCGCTCGGAGACGGCCTCGCCCATGGTCACGATGTGGAACGCCGCGTAGTCGAGCTCGCCGAGCTCACCGGGCACGGCGCCCTCGATGCCCGCCTGGTCGGGGTGCAACGGCCGGAAGAAGTCGGCGATGCACAGGAACGGCTCCTTGCGCTGTCGTGGGAACGGGAACCGGGCGAGCTCCTCGGTGCGTGACTCGTCGGTCCAGATCACCAGGTCGCTGCCGTCCCCGTTGGCGGGGAAGTAGCCGTACACCACCTGTGGGATCAGCAGGCCCTCGGCCTTGGCCGCGGCGAGCTGCTCGCGGAACATCGGCTCGAGCCGCTCCTTGAACTCGTCGTCGGTCTCGGTGGTCCCGTCGGTCCTGGTCTCCGGTCGGAACTGCCACTGGTTGCGGAACAGCGTGGTCCGGTTGACGAAGCCGGCGATGTCGTCGACGGCGATGCCCTTGATGACCTTGGTGCCGACGAAGGGCGGTGCGAACACGGCGTTGTCGGCGATCACCTCGGCTGAGCGGGCCGGCAGCTCGACCTCGTCGTCGGCGTCCTGGTGGGTGGTGCGCGCCGGGATGTCGCGGCCCCCGGGCTCGCGGCCCCACGCCGGATCGTCGACCTCGCCGCCGCGGCGGATGTCGCCCAGGCGGTCCATGACGCGAAGGCCCTCGAACGCGTCCTTGCCGTAGAAGAGCCGGCCCTCGTAGACGTCTCTGAGATCACGCTCGACGTAGGTGCGGGTGAGCGCGGCGCCGCCGAGGAGGACCGGGATCTCCTGGAGGCCACGCTCGTTGAGCTCCTCCAGGTTGTCGCGCATGATGAGGGTGGACTTCACCAACAGCCCGGACATGCCGATCGCGTCGGCCTTGACCTCGAGCGCCTTGTCGATCATCTCGGTGATCGAGATCTTGATGCCGAGGTTGTGCACCTCGTAGCCGTTGTTCGTGAGGATGATGTCGACGAGGTTCTTGCCGATGTCGTGGACGTCGCCCTTGACGGTGGCGAGGACGATGCGGCCCTTGCCCGAGTCGTCGTCCTTCTCCATGAACTGCTCGAGGTGGGTCACCGACATCTTCATGGTCTCGGCCGACTGGAGCACGAACGGCAGCTGCATCTCGCCGCTGGCGAACAGCTCGCCGACCACCTTCATGCCGGCGAGCAGCACGTCGTTGATGATGGAGAGCGGGCTGAGGCCGCCGGCGCGGGCTTCGTCGAGGTCCTCGATCAGCCCTTCGCGGTCGCCGTCGATGATCCGCTGGCTCAGGCGCCGCTCGACGGGCCAGTCCGATCGGTCCTCCTTGACGGCTGTCGTGACCTCGACGCCGGAGAACACCTCGAGCAGCTTGGTGAGCGGGTCGTAGGACTCGTCGCCGTCTGACAGCGCGCCGGCCGCTCCCCGACGGTCCCAGACCAGGTCCATGCAGACGTCGCGCTGCTCCTCGGGGATGCGGTTGAGCGGGAGGATCTTGGAGGCGTGGACGATCGCCGAGTCCAGACCGGCCTGGGTGCACTCGTGCAGGAACACGCTGTTGAGGACGTGGCGGGCGGCGGGGGACAACCCGAAGCTGACGTTCGACAGGCCGAGCGTGGTGTGCGCCCCCGGCAGCTCGGACTTGATCCGCCGGATCGCTTCGATGGTGTTGATGGCATCGCGGCGCAGGTCGTCGTCGCCGGTCGACAGCGGGAACGTCAGCGCGTCGAAGATCAGGTCCTGAGGCTCCAGGCCGTAGCGCTCGACGGCGAGGTCGTGGATCCGATGCGCGACCCGCATCTTCCATTCGACGTCACGGGCCTGGCCCTCCTCGTCGATGAGGAGGCAGATGACCGCGGCGCCGTAGGTGCGGGCCAGCGTCATGACCCGGTCGAAGCGGGAGCCGGGGGATTCGCCGTCCTCGAGGTTGGCGGAGTTGAGCACCGCTCGGCCGCCGACCCACCGGAGACCGGCTTCGATCACCGGTGGTTCGGTCGAGTCCAACACGAGCGGCACGGAGGACTGCGTGGCGAAGCGCTGGGCGAGCTCGTCCATGTCGGAGGTTCCGTCGCGGCCGACGTAGTCGACGCAGAGGTCGAGGACGGTCGAACCTTCCTTGACCTGGTCCTTGGCCATCTGGACGCAGGTGTCCCAGTCGCCTTCGAGCATGGCCTCGCGGAACTTCTTGGAGCCGTTCGCGTTCGTCCGCTCACCGATCATGATGAGGTTGGTCGACGCGGAGCCGGCCGAGCCGTCGCCGGACTCGTCGGGTTCGGAGAGGATCACCGGCGAGTAGATCGAGCTGAGCCCATGCTCGAAGACCGGGTTGCGCACCGCGGGGGTGGCCTCGGCGACGGCCTCGGCCAGCTGACGGATGTACTCGGGCGTGGTGCCGCAGCAGCCGCCGACGACGTTGACGCCGAACTCCTCGATGAACCGGCGCTGGTGGGCAACGAACGCTTCCGCGGTCAGGTCGTAGTGCATGTGGCCGTCGACGACCGACGGCAGACCGGCGTTCGGCAGGACCGAGATCGGGATGCGGCTGTGCTGGGCCAGGTGCCGCACGTGCTCGCTCATCTCCTCGGGACCCGTCGCGCAGTTGATGCCGATGACGTCGGGGCGCATGGCGTCGAGCGCCACGAGCGCAGCGCCGATCTCGGTGCCCGGCAGCATGCGGCCCGTCAGCTCGATGGTCACCTGGGTCTGGATCGGCACCTCTCGGCCGACCTCTGCCATGGCGGCGCGGCACCCGTTCATGGCCGCCTTGATGCCGAGCAGGTCGAACTGCGTCTCGATGAGCAGCAGGTCGACGCCGCCCTGCAGCAGGCCGAGGGCCTGTTCGGCCACCTGGTCGCGCAGCTCCGCGTAGCGGACCTGGCCGAGCGACGCGAACCGCGTGCCCGGGCCGATCGATCCGGCGACGAAGCGGGGCTTGTCGGGGGTGGAGAGCTCATCCGCGACCTCGCGGGCCAGGGACGCAGCCGTGCGGTTGAGCTCCACGACGCGGTCGCCCAGGCCGTACTCGGCGAGCGTGGCCTTCATGCCGCCGAACGTGTTCGTCTCGATGACGTCCGCCCCGGCACGCAGGTACTCGGCGTGCATCTCCTTGATCAGCTCGGGCCGGGTCTCGACGAGGATCTCCGGACAGCCCTCCAGCTCGGGTGTGCCGTAGTCCTCCATGGTGAGCTCCCTCGCCTGCAACCAGGTGCCGGCGGCACCGTCGTAGATGACGACGCGGTCGGCGATCGCTGCGAGGTACGGAGAGGTCTCGGGTGTGGCCATAGGTGCTCGAAGGGTACTTCCCCCGCCCGGGCCACCCTCAGCCGCTTCTGGGCCCCGCACCTCTCCCTCGCTCCACTTGCCCTGTTCGCTCTGCGGAACCGACCGGAACCGGTCGGTTCCGCAGAACAGGACCAGGGGTGTGGGTAGGCTCCGGGCCGGCATGGACATCTACACGCGGAAGGGTGACGACGGCACCACCGGACTGCTGTACGGCGGCCGGGTGCGCAAGGACGACCCCCGCCCGGTGGCCTACGGCGACGTCGACGAGGCCCAGGCCGCCATCGGCGTCGCCCGCGCTCATGCCGCGGCATCGGTGCCCGGCGGTGCGCACGTGGCCGACACCACCGACGAGCTCGTCGAGCTGCTGGTCGGCATCGAGCGCGACCTGTGGGTGGTGATGGCGGAGCTGGCCACGGCGCCCGGCAACCGCCACAAGCTGTCGGCGGGGACGTCGCTCGTGACCTCCGACATGGTCGATGCGCTCGAGACCACGATCGACGACGTGGTGGGCCGGTTCGATGCGCCGCGGGAGTTCGTGGTGCCGGGCGAGACGGTCGTCGGGGCGCACCTCGACGTGGCCCGCACGGTGGTGCGCCGCGCCGAGCGTGGCGCGCTCAGCGCCGTTGAAGACGGCTCGCATGCCGGGGCCTACCTGAACCGGCTCTCCGACCTCCTGTGGGCTCTCGCCCGCTGGCAGGAGGGCACGTCCCGCACCACCCGGTCGGTCGATCCCGCCTCACCCTGATCCACCGCCCTGACCCACTGCCCTGACCCACCGCAAGAACTGGAGCCGACGCATGGCTGATCCGATCGACGTCAAGGTGGCCAAGACGGCCCCGGCCGGAGCGACCGCGGTGGCGGTCGGCGCGCACAGCGACCGACTCACCAAGGTCCCGGGGGTGAGGAAGGCGGCGCTCGACCGCGTCGGCTTCGACGGTTCGGTCGGTTCGGTCGCCACCTTCGACGACGGCTCCACGGCCACCGTCGTGGTCGGCCTGGGCGCCTCCGACGCCGAAGGCGCGGCGCTCGCCGACGCGCTGCGCCGCGGTGCCGCCGCGTTCGTGCGCTCGGTGCCCAAGCACCGGCGCGCTGCGTTCGAGGTGCCGTCGCTCCCAGAGAGCACCTCGCTCGACGTCGCGACCCGTGCCTTGACCGAGGGTCTGGTGCTCGGCGCCTACCGCTTCGACGACCTCCGCTCGCCCGAGAAGGTCAAAGCGGGTCTCGGTGCGGTCACGTTGGTCGTCGGCGACGACAACGCCGCGGTGCGCACCGCTCGTGCGGGCGTGACGACCGGCGCGGCCGTGGCGGGCGCCGTCACCTTCGCCCGTGACCTCGTCAACACCCCCGGGGGCACGCTGACCGCGCCGGAGTTCGCGGCGCGCGCATCGGCCCGGGCCTCGGACGTCGGTCTGAGCGTCGAGGTGCTGGACCGGGCCGCGATCGAGGAACAGCGTCTGGGCGGTCTCTTGGCGGTGAACCAGGGCTCGACCATCGAGCCGCGCCTCGTGAAGCTCTCCTACGAGCCCGACGGGGCCGATGACGACACGCCGACCGTCGCCCTCGTGGGCAAGGGCATCACGTTCGACTCGGGAGGCCTGTCGCTCAAGCCCGCCGCGTCGATGATGGACATGAAGGACGACATGGGAGGTGCCGCCGCGGTCATCGCGGCGATGACGGCGCTGCCGGCGCTGGGTGTCGACGTCCGGGTCGTCAGCTTCACCCCGATGACCGACAACATGGTCAACGGCGCGGCGCAGCGGCCGGGTGACGTCTACATCGCCCGCAACGGCACGACCGTCGAGGTCCTCAACACCGACGCCGAGGGTCGTCTGGTGCTCGGCGAGGCGTTGGTCCTGGCGTCGGAGGAGGAGCCGGCGGCGATCGTCGACCAGGCCACCCTGACCGGTGCGTGCCTCGTCGCCCTCGGCGACCGCATCGCCGGTCTCATGTCGAACGACGACGACTTCCGCCAGCAGGTCGCCGACGCCGCGGCCCGGGCGGGGGAGCGGGTCTGGCCGCTGCCCCTGCCCGACGACTACCGAGCCCGCCTCGACAGCCGGGTCGCCGACATCAAGAACATCACGTCGCAGCCCTTCGGTGGGACGCTGACCGCCGGGCTGTTCCTCCGCGACTTCGTGGGCGAGGGCATCCCGTGGGCGCACATCGACATCGCCGGTCCGGCCTACCTGCAGGAGCCCGACGGCGAGCAGCCGAAGGGTGCGACCGGCTTCGGCGTCCGCACGCTGCTCGCGCTGCTCGAGGGCTGGCCCGTCGCCGACGGTGCCGACGGTGCCGATGTCGTGGAGGTCGAGCACGCTGAGGACGCCTGAGGCCGAGCTCCCGGATCCCGACGCGACGGGTGCGGGGGTCGGCACGGCCTCCGTCATCGTGTCCGGAGTGCGGCGCACGTTCGCCGGTGCCCCTTCGGTGGACGCCCTCGACGGCGTCGACGTCGAGGTGCCGGCGGGGCGGCTCACCTCGATCCTGGGCCCTTCGGGCAGCGGCAAGACCACGCTGCTGCGGGTGCTCGCCGGTACCGAGCGGGCTGACGAGGGGTCCGTTCGGGTGCAGGGCCTCCTCTGCGACGGCGCCGGGGCTGCCGGCGCGGGCAGGCGGGTCCACGTGGCCCCCGAACGTCGACGCGTCGGCCTGGTGCCGCAGGAAGGCGCCCTGTTCCCGCACCTCGACGTCGCCGGCAACGTCGGATTCGGTCTGCACCGCATGGCTCGGCCGCAGCGCCGCGCCCGGGTGACCGAGTTGCTGGAGCTCGTCGGTCTGGCTGGTCTGGAGCACCGCCGGGCGCACGAGCTGTCGGGCGGCCAGGCGCAGCGGGTGGCGCTCGCTCGGGCGCTCGCCCCTGAGCCGCAGGTGGTGCTCCTCGACGAGCCGTTCAGCGCGCTCGACGCGTCGCTGCGGGCGGACCTGCGCGTCGAGGTGGCGGACCTGTTGCGCTCGACCGGGACGACAGCGGTCCTCGTGACCCACGACCAGGCCGAGGCCATGTCGGTCGCTGACCACATGGCGGTGATGCGTGCCGGTCGGATCGTGCAGCAGGGTGCACCCCAGGAGCTGTACCGGCGCCCGGTGGATCTGTGGGTCGCCGGCTTCCTGGGTGAGGCCGTCGTGCTCGACGGCGTGTTGATCGACGTTCGCCCCGACGGCGTCGGGCGCGCCCGCTGCGTGCTGGGCGATGTTCCGGTCGAGTTGCCCGACGCGCCGCAGCCGTCCCTCGGGCCAGTGCGGGTCTTCTGCCGCCCGGAGCAGATCTGGTGCTCCGGCGGGCCCAGGCGCAACCGAGTGGCGGCGCGCCCCGAACTCGGTCGAGCAGACCGCGGAGCGACGGCGGTGCGCGCGACCGTCCTCGAGGCCAGGTCCGTCGGTCCCGACCTGCGCCTCCGCCTCGTCGTGGGCAGCGATGAGGTCCTGGCTCGATGGCCGTCGTCGATGGCGTCGGTGAGCGTTGGTGACGTCGTCGAGTTGGAGCTCCTCGGTGCCGCCGTGGCGTACGGGGCTCCGAGCTGACCGACTGCCGGTGACGAACGACCCGGTTCGTGCGACCCGTGGGACGCTCGCGATCGAGGTCAGGGCGTCACACCGCGCTGGCGCGGCTCGAGGCACGTGCGTCGAGCCACTCGGCGTGCGCGTGGCGAAGCCCCGGTGGCAGCTGGCGGACGTTGCGTGGGGACAGCAGCGGCAGGTGGGTGCGTGTCTCCATGCGGTCCACCGTGATGGGTCGGAGCAGGCCGAAGCCGATGGCCCGGTTGATGGTCCTGGTGATCGGGGCGTTGCGACCCGTGCCGCGCCCGAGGCCGAGAGCGAGCGACGTGTCGAGGATCCCCACCCTGATCCCGCTCGGGTGCTCCTCGAGGCCGCGGGCGAACCGTCGCAGCAGCAGGACCGTGCTCGGCCCGAGGATGCCGAGCCAGAACCGCTCGACGTACGGGTCCCTGGGGTCGACCCCGGCCACGGCCAGATGCGGTTCCCACCACGGCAGCACCGTGAGCTGCACCGGTCCGGCGCTCGGCGTGCTGGTGCTCGGCGTGCTGGTGATCGTCGCACTGGTGTCAGGCGCACTGCTGTCAGGCGCGCTGGTGCTCGGTGGTCGGGTGATGGTCGGGCTGATGTGCGGTGCCGCGGGCGCCGGCTCTTCGGTGTGGGTCTCCGAGGCGTGGCGGTCGGCGACGTCGGGTCGGGTCATCGGATGTCTCCTGTACGACGGACGCAGGCTCCGAACGTCCGGCCCGAGGGCTGGGCCGGCGGAGCGGTCCGGATGTCAGGGGAAGCGGGAGCGGACTCGTCGAGACGCGCTCGTGGTTGCTCATGACCGTGCCAGCGGCGACGGCCGCGGGCAACGGGGACCGCGACCCGAATGTTCGTTGTTCGTGGCGTCACGAACGGTGTGCGGGTGCGTCGATGTCCGTCTCCGGATAGGCTGTGTTCGATGTTCGTGACGTCACGAACGGCCATCGGCCGTGAGCTGGCTGAAGCCCTGCGCGCCGCGGGACTGGCCGTGAGCGGCGCGAGCGGTCGCCTGACGGTCGACGGCGTCATGCTGGACCTGGAGGTCGTGGAGCGCAGCCACCCGCACCCGGGCGAGCTCGCAGCGTTGGTCGACGACGCCGCTCAGGAGAACGCCGCGCCGGGGATCGTGGTGGCGGATCGGATCAGCACCGCCGGCCGCGACATCCTGCGTCGCGGGGACTGGTCGTGGCTCGACCGCCGGGGTCACCTGCGGATCTGGAGGCCGGGTCTGCGCATCGAGACCGAGCTGCCGTCGGGGGGTTCCGACGGCAGGGGGACGACGTCGTCGCCGTGGACTCCTGTCGGCTTCGAGGTGGCGTTGCACGCGCTGTGCCATCCCACCGATCCGGTCCGCGCACGCTCGGTCGCTGCCGAGATCGGTCGCAGCGTGGGTGGCACGCAGGAGGTCGTCGGGCGCTTCGCCGAGCAAGGCCTGATCGGTCGCACCGGCCGCCTCCCGCTGCTGCCCGACCTGTTCTGGGAGACAGCGGCACGCTGGCCCGACGACGACTGGACGTCGGTACCCGCAGAGCTGGCGCAGGTGGTCGAGGTGCTGGGCGGCGACGCGCTGGTCCGCTGCGACGAGCGGGCAGCGACGCTCGGCGGTGCGCGCATCGCCGCTGCTGCCTCGCTGCCGGCGCGCTGCTACGTGCAGCACCGTGGGGCGTTGCGCCGGGCGCGCACAGCGTTCGGCTCGGCGGGCGCGGTCCAGACGTACCTCCGCCTGTCGCCGGTGCGCTGGTTGCCGGAGCTCGACGGCTACGGGCCGGACCCGGAGCACCCCTGGCATGTCGCCGCACCGATGGTGTGCGCGTTGCGCCTCGCACGTGATCCGGCCCGCGGACGGGAGATCGTGCGCGATTGGGGCATCGTGCCGGGCGAGGAGACCTCAGTCGCAGATGGGGGGACCGACACCCCTGGTCGCGCCGTCGAGGTCGCCTCCGACGTCGACGCCTCAAACGCCGCCGACGCCTCGAACGACGCCGACGCCGCCGACAGCGCCGGCAGCAGCACGCCATGAGCGGGCCCGTCGTCATGAGCGGGCGTCCGGGCGGGACCACCGCCCGCTCGGTCGAGGTGCTGGCCGGTCTGCCCGATGAGTTCCGGCTGATCGGTGGGCTCGCCGTGCTGTGTCGAGTCGGGGTGCCCCACCGTGCGACGGTGGACCTCGACGCCCTCGCCCGCGGCCTCGACTCCTACGACGTGGCCCTGCGATCCGTCGCCCTCAGCGCGGCCGGCGGCGGTCAATACCTGATGGCAGGGCGCCTGGAGCTCGACGTGATCGACGTCGGGGAGTCCGACGCCGACGACCTGGTCGAGCACCTGCTGGCGGCGGGCGAGCCGATCACCGACCTGGAGCTCAACGCGGTCGCGCACACGTGGGCCCACGACGTCGCGACGCTCCTCGACCTGCTCGTCGTGTCCGACGTCGACGGCACCGTCCTGGCCGCGGCGGCGGACCGCCTCGTGGCCAGCCCGGGAGGACTCGTGGCGATGAAGGCGACCACCGTGCCGCTACGTGCCAGCTCCAAGCCCGAGAAGCGAGCGAGCGACCTCTACGACCTGGGCCGCCTGCTCACGTCGACCGTCGGTTGGGCCGCCGAGCTCGCCGGTGCGCCGGCGCCGCTGCGCGACGTGGTGAGGGACAGGGTCCGCTTCTGGTTCACCGATCCGACGGGCACCGACCGGACGTTCCGCGACACCCGTCGCTTCGACGAGGTGCGCCTGGACCTCGACGACGTCGCCGACGCCGTGGACGAGGCCTGGCCGGCCTGACGGAGCACCCCTCGATGATCTGCAGACGCGGCGAGCGATCGCCCGCTGCGCTGGATCGCTCGTCCCGACCGGACCGTAGGCTCTGGCGATGGTGAGCGATCCGACCACCGGCGGAGACCTCGACGGAGACCTCGGCGGGGAGGTCGAGCTCGACCCGGACGCCGAGTTCGCCCGGGCGCGCTCGCTGCTGGCCGATGCCCGGCGGGTCGTCGTGCTCACCGGCGCGGGCATCTCGACCGACTCCGGCATCCCCGACTTCCGGGGCCCCGACGGGGTGTGGACGAGAGATCCCGAGGCCGAGCGGCTCTCGACGATCGACGTCTACATGTCCGAACGGTCGGTCCGCGAGCGGGCGTGGCGGCGGCGGATGGACCACCCGGCGTGGGCCGCGGACCCGAACGCTGGGCACCTGGCGATCCGCGACCTCGACCTCCAGGGTCGACTCCGCCTCCTGGTGACCCAGAACATCGACGGCCTGCACCTCGCTGCCGGCCACGACCCCGATCGCGTCGTCCAGGTCCACGGATCGCTGCCCGAGGTGCACTGCACCCGCTGCGACTGGAGCGGCCCGACGATCGAGGTGCTGGACCGGGTCCGCTCCGGCGAGGCGGACCCGCCGTGTCCGGCGTGCGGCGGGATCCTCAAGCCGCGCATCGTGTTCTTCGGCGAGTCGCTGGTCGAGAGCGACATCGCTCGAGCGTTCGACGCGGCCGGCGAGGGCGACGTGCTGCTGGCCGTGGGCACGACCCTGTCGGTCTACCCGGTGGCGCGCATGGTGCCGATCGCCGCTGCCGCCGACATCCCCGTCGTGATCGTGAACGGCGAGGCCACCGACATGGACTTCATGGCCACCGCCGTGGTGCGCGGCGGCATCTCAGAGGTGCTGCCCCTGCTGGTCGCCAGCGGGTTTCGGGAATGTTGACCAGTTCGGTAGGGTTTTACCCGTGTGAGCCGC
>JACDJC010001518.1_pt1 | contig 20363 bp, 21 predicted proteins | sample 7454191 | NCBI WGS metagenome assembly JACDJC01 (sample SAMN14253291, study PRJNA609438) | sludge metagenome | isolation source: sludge after 25d culture with pyrite and EDTA | collected 2018-12-20 | reverse complement strand
CTTTTAGAGAGGCAGCGTGTTCCAGCTTCATGAAGGCTGCCTGTTGCAGGCCCTGGAAGTAGCGGGGTTCGCGGTTCGGATCGCTCATGCCTGCTCGTCCTCGACCTCGCCGGCGCTGATTTCGGGTGCTGCGTCAGTGGCGGGCTCGTCGGTGGCGGGCTCGTCGTAGGGGGCAGGCGCTGCAGCAGGACTCTCGACACGCTGTTGCAGACCACGGCGCACGATGGGCGGCGCGAACTTCGAGCGGCGCGTGCCTTCCAGCACGTCCTGCGGCAACTCGCCGAATTTCTCCAGCGCCGCCCGGGCTGCGGCGTTTTTCGCGGCGAAGTCGTCGCGGGTGCAGCCCGAGTAGCGGTACTGCTGGGCCAGCGAGAACAGGCTGCGCAGTGCATGGGCGCCCTCGTTGAGCCAGCGTTCGAGCGTCGAGCGATCGATTAGCGCAGTGTGGTGCGCGAGGATCAGCTTGCGGGCGATGTCGTCGTAGTCGGCGAGCAGATAGACGGCGGCAAAGCCGAGCTGCGCATTGACGAACAGCGGCAGCTTGACGGGCTGTACGTTGAGGTTCTCGCCCAGGGTGAGTGCCGGCGGCACGCTCGCGAGCGCCTGGTCCACCTGTTCGCGCAGCGATTGCAGCGTGGCCTTGGTCTGGTCGAGCTTGTCCTCGATGCGCAGCATCCAGAAGTCGCTGTACGGGTCGTCCTGCTCCGAGCCGCGCCGCATCTTGTTCATCTGGGCGATGTAGCCGTTCAGGACGACGATGCCCGGTCGTCCCTCGGCGGCGGCGCGGCCGTGCCAGATGCGCGAGGCGTGGTGCGTGTGCAGCGTCAGCGACATCGCGCTGCGCAAGGAGCCGAGATTCAGTTGCAGGGGTTCGTTGGTAGTTGCCATGGTGTCCGCTCGTTGTTGGAAAAAGAGCGGCCAGCTTCGGCAGGAAGCGGAAGGCAGTCAGTCAACAAACCGAAACCCGCCAGTCCCCGGTTCAGGGCACGGAGGGTGCATGCGGCGCGAGCTATCCCCAGGGGATAGCTCCATGGAGCGCCAAGGAAGACTGCACGCCCGGATCAGCGCGGGCAAGACCGATCCCGCGGCAGTCGATCGAGGCCTGGCGTGCAGCGGTTCGACGGCGTAGCCGTCAATGGAACTATCCCCTGGGGATAGCTCTACTGGAAGCCACCGGCATCCACTTCACCGCCTTGCAGGCCCGCTCACTTGCTGGCGAGCAGGTTGCGCAGCCGCTCGATGTGCTGCTTGGCGACTTCTGGCGGGACAGGCTTGCCCTGCGGCTGGGATGGTGGCGGTGCAGGTGGTGGCGGCCGCTCGTTCGGCGGAACGGGTGCCGATGGCGCGTCCTTCTTGGCCCAGGCATTGAACTCGCCATGGATGGCCCGCTGGATGATGCCGAACAGATACCCCGCAGGATTGCGGACGCCGTGGCTGCTGCATCGCGTAGCCCATTCGTCCAGCACGGCCTGTCTCAGCGAGGCATCGACCTGCTGCAATGCCACCCTGGCACCTGTCTGCTGCTCTGCCTTCAGTTCCACGAAGCGCTTGGGCCATTGCAGGTCGCCTAGCGCGCGTGCCTGCGCGGTAGTACGTACTTCATTAATACGACTACTACGTACTGTACGGGCCTGCTTCGGATTCCGAAGAGAGGCGTCTGGCGCGGGTTTCGGCCCTGCTTCGGATTCCGAAGTGGGGTCGTGAGGATTCCGAAGAAGGCTCGTCACCCCTTCTTCGGATTCGTGAGTGGCGTCCTCTTGTGGATAACTTTCGGTGGCCGTGACGCCTTGGCTGGCGAGACGTTCGGCCAGGACCTGCAGCCGCGACGGCAGCGTGCGACCGGACAGCAAGGGGTCTTCGCTGATTTCCTTGAGGGTGTGCAGGCCCACGACCTGCACGGCTTTGGCCGAGTGGCCGAGCGCCTGGCTGACGAGCCGCAGGTAGTCCGGGTCGAGTTGCATGGCCTCGAACGGCGTCAAGGGTTCGTCGTGTAGCACGTACAGATTGCCGAGGATGCGGCCGGTCTTGGGGTCGCGGCGGCGCCGCACGAGGCTCAGCCATCGGGTCAGTCGGAGTAGTGTCAGCGCCCGTGACACGGTTTCGTGAGAGGCCTGCCCGGCGCAGGGCGTCGAGGCCAGCCAGGGCCGAAGCTGCTCATACGTCGGGAAAGCGGTCACGCCATCGTCGTTGAGCATCAGCCGGAACACCTGCCATGCGTTGCGTTCCAGCGGAGTCAGGCGGCGGTCAATGAAAAGCCGCCGCGGTACGGTTTCATGTCGGTTGCCACTGAAGAGGAACGCATCGCCGGAAGCTGCTGGTGTCGCAGTTGACGGCGTACGTATGGGCGTGGGCGGACTGGACCTGGGCGCAAGGTCTTTCAGCGCCGCGTCGAAAAGGTCAGCGAGTGCGACGGGGCCATGGTGTGGTGCGGTGTCGTCCACGGCCATGGCTCAACCCAGTCCCTGATCGACCCACGACTTGATCGCGGCCCAGACCACCGACAGCGGCAAATCCATGCCTTCGGCGAGGTCCATAGCCGCGTCGAGAATCGAGGTCTCGTCCTCCAAGTCCACATTCCTGCTGCTGGTGATGGCTTTCCAGCGCCGCCACAGTTCGACGTCCTGCTTCTCGTCCAGGACAGGGTGACGCCCCTTGCGCTTGGGCAGGCCCAGCACCTCACGGCGTAGGGCGACTTCCTGATGGGTCAGGCCATAGAAGCGGCTGACCATCTCCGTGCTGGCCCCCAAACGCAACATGCGATCGACGGTCGCGATTTCCTTCTCCACGTCCTGCACCTGCGAGAGCAGACGCCGGAGCACCTCGCGGTTCACGGACACGGAACACCACGAGACATTGGCGTTGGCCAGCACGCTCACCATGGCGGGATGCTTGAGCGCATCCAGCTCGGCCTCGCTGAAGCCCATCGCCTTGCAGCGGCGCAGTTGGCCGTTGCGCAGGTCGTAGAGCGCCTGGGCGATGACGGCTTGATTGAGTGGGTGCGGGGCGGACATGCGGGTCTCCTTCCTTCATGCCCTAGGGCCTGCGGCACCGGATTCCAGGTCCAGGAGGTGCCGGGCCAGGCGCAGCAATCGGAACAGCTTGACCAGTGCGGTGTCGCTCAAGCGCTGGGTAGCATCGCCTTGGCCGTGCAGCAGCGTCGGCAGCTCGGCGGCAAGCTGCCCGCAGTCCAGATCAGCATCGGTGAAGATCTGGCCTGCCAAGCTCGCCAGCAATGCCAGCACGGCATGGCCCTGAGGTGATGGGTGCTGCGCGCGGGCATGGCATGCGAAGCCAACACCATCCACTCGGTCCTCGATGCATTGATCGAGGCCTGCCTCGCCCGCGATCTCGCGTGCGAACTGCGCGATGTGGATGCGCAGGCGATCGGGTGCGTCCAGGCCCGCGTCAATGTGCCAGACGTCGGAAATCGGGTAGAGACCGCCTGCCTGGACTGGAATGGATTGCAAGACATTGGCCGAGAAATCGGGCAGCGCGTCACCCAACTCGTCGGCGACCATCCGCTGAATGGATTGCAGCCGCTCCGTCGTCGGTGCAGGCGAAACGATGTGTCCCTGCAGCAGATCACCAAGAGCAGCCACGGGGCTTCCTGCGAGCGAGCCGTCCGTCCCTGAGCCGCCCTCGCGCGACTCAGGCTTGGCCGGCGGCGTCGGGGCCGATGGGGCTGGTGCGGCGGGCGGGCGTGCCATGGCGCCAGGCTCAGGCAGCGTGGGTGGTGTCGATGGCGAGGTAGGATCGCTGACCAGGGCACGGTGACGGCTTTCGGATTCGGTGAGGTCAAGCGCCAGTACGTCGTAGTCGATGCCGAGTAGTTCGGACATCTGGCCGATCAGCTCGTCCTGCACGCGCTGGGGGGCGAACTCGTCGGCCTGCGTGTCGAACTGCGACAGCACCTCCTGAAAGAAGTCGTCGAAGTCCTGTACCAGCGTGCGGCCCTTGGCGTAGCGCTCCCACGCGAGCATGCAGGCCTTGCGCATGACCGACAGGCGTTCGACCTGGTGGCGGCCGAGCCCGCCATAGAGCACGGTCGGGATCGCCGGCAGGAGGTAGCGCACCGCGTCGTTCATCCGGCTGATGTGCGACTGCTGGACCGGGAAGCCATCGGCGGCGAGGCGGCGGGCCAGCTCGGACTGGCTCAGGGCGGCGCCGCTTTCCTGCTCGTAGAACTCGCGCGCTCTCTCGACGCCGAGAGCGCGCTCAATGAAGGTGAGCCCTCCGCGCAATTCGTTCTCGGCCAGGTGGCCGGTCAGCATGACGACTTCGCCGCGGCTGGGCCACGGGCGGAACAGGCACGATATGCGGAAGAACCGCTCGTTCTTGGTCTCCGACCACAGTTCGCGCAGGATCGCCAGCCGCGTGTTGCCGCCGTTGCGGATGATGTAATGGTCCTCGCCCGGGCGTCGGGTGATGGCCGGCGCCGCGTCCAGGCCGCGCTCGCGGATGGACGCCTTGATGTCCTCGTAGGCCGGATTGCGCTTCTTCCTGGGGTCGTGGTCGTAGGGACGCAACTGATCCAGGGTCACGACCATGGGCGTGTCGGCGATCGGGTCGCTCAAGGCCGAGGTGGGCGGGCCGCTGCGCTCGAACCCGGCCGCGAGCAGCTTGCCGGCCATCTGCTGGGAAGTCATCTCAGCCATGGCGGCCTCCCTGCGCTTGGCACCGGGCCTCGCGCTCGGCGCGGCGGATCTGCGCTCGGATGTTGAGCGCTGCTCGGTGGTCGCTGGCCGTCGAGCTGGTGTAAATCGCGGCGCAGTCTGCCTTGGTGAATTTGAGGTGGCCGCCTGGCGTGCGCTTGACGTGCCAGCCCTCGCCGACGGCGAACTCGATCAGGGCGCGCAGCCGCTTGTGGCCGCGGGCCAGTTCATGTGCGTTTGCCATGGGACCTCCTGGTATCAAGAGGGTGTGGCGGACGGCCGGACACAGCGGCAAATCGGTGCTGCCATTGCGGGAACAGTTCGCCAGTGAGACCGCGCATGGTGTCGAGCGCGGCGGGTGCAACTCTGCCCGGTGGCTGGCGGTACTCGACCCGATGCACCGGCAGGCCGCGCGTCGCGGCGCGCGGATACGCCTCGATGGCCGGCACATCGGTGGCCAGCACGCGGATGCCGGCGTGATCTTGAAACAGGTCGCGCAGGGCCTGCTGGATCAGTCGGGCGTTCGCTGACACGGGGTGGACGCGGTTGATGAGCAGATGCAGCGGTGGTGGTTCGATGCCCAGATGCCGATACGGCGCGATGTCTTCCAGCAACTGCATGGTGCCGCGCCGCAGCTCGCGGGCCGCTAGGATTTCCGGGGTCACGGGCGACAGTGCGAGATCGGAGGCGAGCACCGCCATCTCCAACATCACCGAGCGCGCGCCCTGGGTGTCGATCAACACCAGGTCGTAGAGGGGTGCCAGCACGGGCAGCAGGTGCCGTAGCCGCAGACGCCCGTCCGGGGCGTGCAGTAACAAGGTGTTCAGCTCGCCCCGGTGGTCGTTGGACAGCACCAGGTCCAGGCCCGTGATGATCGTGCGGGACACAAGGTGGCCGAGGTCGCGCTCGTTGAAGGCCAGCAGCTCATAGATGCCGCCAGGCGCGCGGTGACCCAGTTCGTAGTAGGACGACAAGGTAGGCTGCACGTCGAGATCGAGCAGCAGCACGCGTAGGCCCGCGTCGGCGGCGAGCCCGCCCAGGTTCGCGGCTGTGGTGGTCTTGCCGACGCCACCTTTCGTTGAAATGATGGATACAACCTGCATGGCGTTCTCCGTGTGAGGATGGATGGTCCGCGGGAGAACGGGTCAGGCTCGGCTATTGACGCGATCGTCGATCCACTGATCGATTTCGATGGAATCCCAGCCGACGGCGCGCACGCCCAGGCGCAGCGCCTGCGGGAACTGACGCTTCTTCATCAGGTTGTAGATGTGGGCACGCTTGAAGCCGGACTTCGCTTCGACTTCTTCCAGGCGCAGGATGCGGCGTTCGTTCGGTGGCAGTACAGGTGTTTGCGACATGGTGGTCACTCCTGAACGCTCAGTGGCGTTTGTTGGCGTGACCTCTATTCAAATGTCGGCTTATGTCCCAGGCCACCGCAAATGCGGTTTCCGCGACCGCAGATACGGGCTTGCAAATATCAGGAAACGGCAGCCCGTAGCTTGCGGCGGGCTTGTGCAAACTTGGTTTGCAGCGTGCGGTCGGTAATGCCCATCAGTTCGCCGTGATGCGCAATCATCGCGGTAGCGATGGCTTCCTGGCTGTTGAAACTGGAGTACGGTGTGCCCGATGGGGAGTGACTGAGCATCAGCTCCAGCATGGTCCCGATGATGTGCAGGTAGGTGGCCTCAGCCCGGTCGCTGATCGGGCACTGAGCGCATGCAGAAATCACTGTGGATTGCTTGAGCAGCGCGTCGTGCTTCTCCTGCAATTCGTGAAGTTGGCGCTTGGACTGCTCCAGGGCGGATTTGAGGGCCAGCCGTTCAATCAGCATAGCTTGGCCGGTCTCCAACGAGATGAAGGGATGGGCGATGCGCTCGCTGCGAGAGAAGAGAAAGCCAGGCCGCTGCTCGGGGTAGTGCTGGCGCATCCAACGTTTCAGATCGACGTGACGAACCGTCAGGTCAGGAGATTCGATCAGCGCGATGTCGCGTGCCGTGATGCCGTTCTGCCCAAAGGGCAGTTCCCCATTGAGGATGCCGTCGTAGATGCGTTCGGTGTACAGCCGCAGTTCGCCCCAGCGCGGGCAGTCCAGCGATTGCGGCAGATTCCTTGACGACGAAACCGAGGCCAGGATCACTTGCTCATATCGCAGCAGCCCGGTCCAACGGATAGACGCTTCGATCGGGCGGTAGAACACCTTGGATGTGGGTGCATCATTCTTGTTCTCGTGCATGCTCAGTCTCCTTCCAAGAGAAGAACTACATGGCCGACTCCTTTGCCGCCGACCTCATGGTCGGCCTGTTACCTGTGCAGAAAGCGAGCTCCGAGGCCAGCTTCGTCATGGGGCTTGAGTACTTCTCAACAGTTCGCGCCACTGGTAGCCGTCGTGTGCTCGATGTGCAAAAATCCCATCGGTCGCTAGATGGTCGGGCACCGGAAAGTAGGCTCGACAGCGACGCCCACGCTATCAGGGTCGTAAGAAGTCGCAGCCCCTGCAAATCCGTTTAGGTATGACCTGATATGCCAGCGGTTTCACGAGGCGCGAGGGGGATGAAAATCGCCGTCCAACGTCCAGCCGGACGTAGCGAATCCACGCCTGTCATGCTTGTCCAGCATCCTGATATAGCGACAAAGAATCGCGCGCTGACGCGCCACAGCTAGGGTGCGCGATCTTCCTGCGTGACTTGCGCGGACGGGCTACGCAATGCGCGGTGTATGCGGCTCGTAGCTGACATCCAAACCGAGCCAGCGCTGAGAGGACCGGCCTGGACATTAGCGCGGTAGCGGTGCGGGCACCGAGAGCAGGGACACAGGCGGCCAGTTCGAGACCGTCACTGACGACGTTATGACGAGTGTGGGTCCGGTGCGCTGAGTGCGGGTCTATGGACGCCAGTGGAACTCTTTGGACGATCTTGTTGGCGGGGGCGAAAAATTAGGCTACAATTTAGGTCTTCGCTGGCCACCTCGGCGAAGAAATCGTTCGGGAATCAACGACTTACGCGCCTAGTGCAAGTCTCGTTTCCCGCTCCAGATTCTAAAAAGGCCCAAACTTCGGTTTGGGCTTTTTTGCGTCTGGTAGCCCCGTCAAATGACCAGAAAGCTGCTGGCCGAATTAATCTCTCGCCAACAAGGAAAAATGCGAGTTGGATACTTGGTAGAAAGCACAGCTCTCCACCAAGTTTTAGATAGTGCTAAATCAGGCCGCGACGCTCCATGTCTTGCTGAATTCTTTTTTTGATGAGCTTAATTGGTGTATCCGCCGACACCAAATGCTTCTTATTAAAGAACGATCCAAAATGAGCCTTGGCTAACACAACAGGAATAGCAGCATCAGATCGCCGGAGAAACTGCCAAGCCAAAAGTTTTCTTTCTGATTCAACGACATAAATCGGGTTTTGAACGAATCCTCGAAAATTTATCACTGTGAACTTGCCTCGGTTTCACGTACAGCGACTCACGCTGCTTTGAGCCTCTGTGCCAGGTGTACCGGCGTACGATAGCCGATGGCTGAATGCAAGCGTATTCGGTTATAGAAGCCCTCAATCCAGTTGACGATATCGAGCCTGGCGTGGGCACGGGACGCATAGCGAACTTGGTAAATCCGTTCCACTTTCAAGGTTTTAAAAAAGCTTTCCATCACCGTTATCCCAAGCATTGGCCCGTCGGCTCATGGAGGCGACCATACCGTAATCGCGTACCAGTGTGCGGTGAGCCAGGCTTGCGTACTGGCTACCGCGGTCGGTATGCATGATCAGGCCTGGCGCCGGCTTATGCTGCCACTTCAATCATGCCAACGAACGCACGCTCATATTCGGCCGCTATGTCCTTGTCGTTGCCGAACAGCACCTCATGGGTGGGCCGGTTATGCCCTGCCAGATAGACCACGAAGCACTCGACCATGGCATCGGTCAGGCCTCCGGTCTGGAACAACTGCCAGACGTCGAACAGGTCCCGCGGATGCTGGCGATCCAGGGCGGCAACCAGCTTGCCTGCATAGAGCTCGTCCGGGGCGAGCACCGGCACCGCAAATTCAACCCCGAACAGATCGCCAGTGCGGGCATTCAACGGCCTGCGCTCGATGGGCAGCACCGTGCCACGGAACACAATATTTGACCTCGACCTTGACCTGGCTGGCCTCGTTCTCGGCGATCAGCTTGGTGTCGCCAAGGTCTTTGCTGCGAATCAACCGTGTCTGTACGCCAAGGCGCTCGACGCGCTGCGCGATGGCGGCCAGTTCCTGGTTGATTGCCTGTAATGCCTGATCACATGGAGTCTGCCAGGGGCGGTACACCACATCTATATCCACCGATAGGCGAGGCATATCACGCAGGAACAGATTGATGGCCGTGCCGCCCTTCATGGCGAAGATATCGTTGTCGAACACGTCGGGCGCGATGCTCAGCAGCAGGCGAACAGTGTCGGCGTAATGTTTATCCATGAGGGTTCAGGCTTAAAAGAGTGCCATCGTCCAGCCGACTCATCCAGCGGCTGGCACTGCCGGAACGTACCGGGTATTGCGCCAGCAACTCATCCACGTCGAGGACACCGGTTTCCCGCGCCCAGGTCAGGAATAGGCGCACAGCCTTGACGCTGGTGCAGCAGGCCAGCAACCGTCCGAGCACATTCTTGCGCGGTGAGCGCAGACCATCGAACAGGTTGCGGGATTCTTCGAGGCTTTCCCGCGTGCCGGTGTCGTAGAGCAGCTCCAGCACTGCGCGTTCGGGCACTGCCACCCGCAGTCCAGCAGGCTGTCCGGGTGGTGTGTGCAGGGTCTTGCTGGCGAGGTCATCGTCGGGCCAGTCGAACAGCCTTGCATTGACGTAGCGCGATGGAAACCGTGTGGTGAACCACGCAGGCAACGCAAAGCGGGTCTCCCCCCAGAGCACCAAGGTTTCCCTGGTAGCCAGGTTGTGCCGAACCCCTTGCAACGCCAGGGCGCTTTTGCCGCCAACGTGCAGCCCGGCGACCCGCTTTTGCAGGAGCCGCAGCGCACCACTGGCGTCAAAGTTGTCGTTGGGATAGGCATAGACGCCGTGTCCCAGGCGCACCAGCCAGCCGCTCTCGGCGTAGCGGGCGGCCAGTTTGGGTGACACACCGAAGGTTTCAAGCACGGCGAGATCGAACGGTGCTCCCCGAGGAAGCTCCGCCTGCAGGCGCTTGATTATCTGATGTCGCGAATGTTCACTCATGCAAGAAATATACGTCAAAACCTAATCAGTTGCCACTGGAGTTGATAGATTTTTCTCTGAAATTCACCCTATAGTAGAATTTTGCGACAAAATCTAATCTTAACCCGCTAAGCTGAGCAACGCGACCAAGATAGGCCCATCGCACCACTGGCGAGGGGCCAAGATTGGAAGGCGGTTCCGGCTGTTCTTCCAGTACGTCTCGAAGGCAAAGACCATCGCCCATGCTTGGGTCAACGATGAATCATCGGTCAACCTCATGCAAGACATCTGCCTCAGCGATGACGACCGATGCGGCTTGGCGCGATACATGGATGCCAGCGGAAGCCACTGGATGCAGGCGGACAACCGACGTTGACGCTGCGAAATAGTTAGTCCACAAACTAGTCCACCCAGCGCTCCAGGACCCGCATGGTGTAGAACTCATTGAAGCCGAGATAAGGCGTGCCGTCGTCCGGACCTTTGATGATGTGCCGACTGGTACGCAGCGTTGGTTTGCCCAGGGCCTGGGTGAGCGCATTTGCCTCCTCTTCCGGCGCAATGAACTTGGGCACCATGCCGGAGATCGACGCGCGAGCATATCGACGCACCAGGCTGGCAAAATGCGCTGTGGTTTTCGGCTTTGAGCAAGGTCTCGATCTGCAACGGCCCCATGTCACCGACCGGTCCACCGCTCTCCGACGTGACGGTGACACGTCCAATTCCCATTACGCCGACGATCGCCAATAAAGAAAGATCCGTGCCATCCAGCAAAGGCCCGAATTCTTCACGGATGACGCTCAGGAGATAGCCTTCGGGCAGGTTCTGCCGAAAGAAGGGGTGTAGATCCCGTGGCCAGCGCCACGATTCGGCGCGCGCCGGCATCGTCAGGCTGACCTCCCCCTGTCCCAATCGGCAGAAATCGCTACCCTGGAGTATTTTGTAGCCCATAAGCATCAATCAGCCCATACCGACTCGGTCTGGTGCTTAAGGGCCACAGGCGGATGAGAGGCGAAAGCCCCTTTTTTCATTCCAGCGAAAGCCACAGAATTCCACCTACAACCAGCGTTTCTAAGGTCAAAATTAAGCCCAAAGGTGCGTACCTGGCTGGGACAACTGTTCCGCTACGCGCTGGTCATCGTCGAGGGCATGGAGACGAACCCTGCCACGGGCCTCGATGTGATGGCCGAGTCCAAGCCCGCGGTGATGCGGTCATCGCCTACCTGGAGTCGCTCGCCGGCGGTGCCGCAGGATGATCCCGGCCATTACCTTCGGCAAAGCTGAAGAGGAAGTCTACTATCGCGTCATTGCGCCCGCGAACCCAGCCAGTCTCCATCGAAGTTCACGACGCAGTCATGCGCCCGATTCCGCCAGCCATTCGCGCGGCGATACCCCCATGCGCTGCCGGAATGCCTTGGACAGGGAGGCCGTGCCGGCAAAACCGAGTTCCGCGGCGATCATCTTCACGGGCCGCCTCGTTCGCATCATCGACGTCGCCAGCGTCAGCCGCCAATCGGTCAGATAGGATGCCGGTGTCGTGCCGGTCGCAGTCTTGAAGGTGGCGGCGAAAGCGCTGCGCGACATGCCGGCGATCGCCGCCATCCGTTCCAGCGGCCACTCCTCATGCGGCGCCTGGTGGAGCGCAACGAGGGACTTGGCCAGCCTCGGGTCGGACAAGCCCATGATCAAACCACTGGCTACACCGGCCTTCGCGGGATGATCAAGGATCCAGCGCAGCAGTTGAATCAGCACCACCTCGAACAGCCGGCTGGCGAGCAGGCGGGAACCGCAGCGCACGTGGTCGGCCTCCGCGAACAGCAGATCCAGGGCCGGACGCAGGCCGTCGACCGCATCCAGCGGTACACGAATGACCGAAGGCAGGGATTGCACGATCGGGTTTCTTTCGCCGCCATCGAAGTCGAGCGTTGCGCAGGTGAAGTCAGACCCTTCGCGCGGGGGATTCACGAAGACGTGGTGCAGCGGTCTCGGATACAGCAGCACCGTGGGTTCGGCCAGACGCAGGCTGGACACTTCCGCCTCGCCGGGCAAATGACGCACTTCCATCTCGCCCCGGCGCAGCACGTGCATGAAGGCACGGCCGGGCATTGCCTCGAAGGTGTGGTTGCCACACATCAGCCCTGTGTGGAATAGCGAAGCCTGGACCCGGAAGCGATCCAGCACCGCGGACAGCCGGTCTATCGGCGGCGCTGAGGCTTCTTGCTGAATTTTGGACTCTTGGACAACTTTCATGGATTTATTATCCCCATAAGTCCATGGATTCTACCTACTATTCCTACTGTGCGCAGCCCCTGCGCGCAGTACCCATCGACTTCAAGGAGTTCCATCATGTCCCGAGTTCCCCTCATCGAAACCACCCATGCCGCCGGCGAACGTCAGGCGTTGCTGAAGCAAATCCATGGCGCTTTCGGCGCGACGCCCGCCATGTTCAAGGCCGTCGCCAACTCCACGGCAGCCCTCAAGAGCATGTGGGGCTCGTTCGGTGCCCTGGGTGGCGGTGTCATTGGCGCCAAGCTCGGCGAACAGATCGCCGTGGCCGTGGCCGACCGCAATGCCTGCGAATACTGCCTGGCCGCGCACACCGTGCTGGGCCGCAACGCGGGCGCCACGCCCGAGGAACTGTCGGCGGCGCAGGTCGGCGAGTCCTCCGACCCCAAGACCGCCGCGGCGCTGCGATTCGCCTTGAAACTGGTCGAGGCGCGCGGCCGGGTCGACGATGCAGACGTGCAAGCGGTGCGCGATGCCGGCTTCAGCGACGAGGAGATCGTCGAGATACTCGCCCACGTCGCGCTGAACCTGTTCACGAACTACGTCAACGTCGCTTTCGCGGTGCCGGTGGATTTCCCGGCGGTGAAATTGCGCCGTGCCGCGTAAAACCGTGCCCGGCGGCGGCACGCGCTGGAAAAGGCGCGGCTCAAGCAGGGACGAGCGCCGCAATCGATAAGACTATTGATAGACGGGATGCCCGCGGCATAGTTCCACAACCTGCGCCCGGACCCGCGCCGTCGCCGGTTCCAGCCGGCCGGCCTCCAGTGCATCCAGAACGTCGCACAGCCATCCGGCGAGCCGCTCGCACTCGGCCACGCCAAAGCCGCGCGTCGTGACGGCCGGAGTTCCGATGCGCAGCCCCGAGGTCACGAAGGGCGAGCGCGGGTCGTTGGGGACCGAGTTCTTGTTCGCGGTGATGTACGCCTCGCTGAGGGCGGCATCAGCATCCTTGCCCGTATAAGGCTTGCCGGACAAGTCGATCAGCATCAGGTGGTTGTCGGTGCCGCCGGATACGATCCGGTAGCCGCGCCGCAAGAGCACGGCCGCCATGGCGCGGGCATTGGCCACGACCTGGCGCTGATAAGTCTTGAAATCGGGCTGCAGCGCTTCCTTGAAAGCGATGGCCTTGGCGGCAATGATGTGCATCAGCGGTCCGCCCTGGACACCGGGGAAAACCGCGGAATCGAGTTTCTTGTAGAAGTCCTCGTCCTGGCCCTTGGAAAGGATGATGCCGCCGCGCGGTCCCCTTAGGGTCTTGTGGGTGGTGCTGGTGACCACATGGGCGTGCGGCAGCGGGTCGGGGTATTCGCCGGCGGCGACCAGGCCCGCGACATGTGCCATATCCACCCAGAAGATCGCTCCCGCCTTGTCGGCGATGGCACGCATGCGTGCCCAGTCCTTGTGGCGGGAATAGGCGGAGAAGCCGCCGATGAGCATTCTCGGCCGCGTTTCCAATGCGATGCGCTCCATCTCGTCGTAGTCGATCCGCCCCGTCTGGGGATCGAGGCCATAGGGCACGATCTTGTAGTGCCGGCCGGAGAAGTTGGACGGATTGCCGTGCGTCAGGTGGCCCCCCTGGGCCAGGTTCATGCCCATCACGGTGTCCCCGGGCTGGGCCAGTGCAAGGAATACGGCGGCGTTGGCCTGGGCACCGGCATGCGGCTGGACGTTGGCGTAATCGCAGTCGAACAGCGCCTTGAGGCGCTCGATGGCCAGGCTTTCCGCCATGTCCACGTTCTCGCAGCCGCTGTAATAGCGCTTGCCGGGGTAGCCTTCGGCATATTTGTTGGTGAACACCGAGTTCTGAATGGCCATGACCAGCGGGCTGGCGTAGTTCTCGGAGGCAATCAATTCGGCATGGTCTTCTTGGCGGCGCGCTTCTTGCCGCAAGGCGGCGGCGAGGTCGGGGTCGAACTCGGCCAGTCTCAGGGATGAGTCGTACATGGTGGAGGTCCTATCGTCGGGGATGTGGGTGTGTCGGGGTTCGGGGTGATTACGGGCATGTCGACGTCCTTGAAACGCGCATGGCGGATGGCGATGACGGTGCTCATGATGGTTCCTCTGGATCGATATCGATGGCGGCGGGCCAGTAGTGGCTGTCCGGCAAGGGCCTGGCACCGAAGATGGCCTGGCCGACGCGCACCACGGTGGCGCCTTCCTCGATCGCAATCTCGAAGTCCCCCGACATGCCCATGGAAAGCTCATCCAGTCCGATGCCGGCGGGCGCGTTTTGCCGCAGCTTGTCGCGCAGGTTCCGCAGCAGGATGAAACATTGGCGTACCCGCTCGGCTTCGGCCGAGAACAGCGCCAGCGTCATCAACCCGCGCACGCGCAGCGCGGAGTATGCGGGCAGTTGTGCCATGAAGCCCTGGACATCCTCGGGCACCAGGCCGTACTTGCTCGCTTCTCCGGACGTGTTGACCTGCACGAACACGTCCAGCAACCGGCCCTCGGCCTGAAGGCGGCGATCCAGCGCCTCGGCCACGCGCAGGCTGTCCAGCGCCTGGAACTCGCTGGCGAAGCGCGCCACCAGCTTGGCCTTGTTGGTCTGAAGATGGCCGATGACGGACCATTTCAGGTCGTTCAGGTCCTGCATGGCCTCCCACTTGCGATGCGCTTCCTGCACTTTGTTTTCACCGAGCAGGCGACAGCCGGCGGCATAGGCCAGGCGCAGGCTGGATTCGGGCTTGGTCTTGCTCACGGGCAGCAGCCGAACGCCGGCCGGATCGCGCCCGACGCGCCGGCAGGCGGCAGCGATGCGGGCCTGCACGGCTGCGATGTTGTGGCGGAAGTCTTCGACCGTGGCGGCCTGCGGGTAGCGGCCATGCTGGTCGTGTCGAGTTTGGGTGGCTGTCGGATGGGTGATGTCTTTCCAACGAACCGACGAAGGAGAATGAGCGGATGACATGACTCTTATGCAGCTCCCGGAAAAAGGATTGACCAGGTTTGGTATCTGATTTATACGTCTTTATTGGATTGATTGACCCCACCAATTTTCATAAGACATACCGGCCAATTGTTCAAGCACGCTCAATTTGAAACCATCAAAGCCTGGATGGGAGACCCCGCCCATGGCGCTTTGTCCCTGCATGTGCGCATCCAGCGCGCGGTGCGGCAACTGATACTCGACGGGGCGCTCGATGTGGGCCGCCCCTTGCCGCCTTCGCGCACCTTGGCCCGGTCGCTGGGCGTTTCCCGCGACACAGTGGAGGCGGCCTATAGCCAGTTGCACGCAGAGGGATTCATCGAACGGCGTGTCGGAAGCGGCAGCTTTGTGTCTGGACAAGTGCGGCGCCTGCCCGGGCGCGGTCTGGTGCGGCGATCTGCCGCGCGAAAGCCGGAACTTCGTCTGAGCCGGCGTGGCAATGCGATGCTGACGGGAGGCGGCGTGCGCGACTTCCTCGCGCCCCGCGCCTTTGCGCCCGGTGTGCCTGAAACCCGCAACTTCCCGCTGCATACCTGGGAGCGGCTGCAACGACAGGTGTTCAAGGAGTACGGAACTCAGGCGCTGCTGCACAGCCCGCCTCAAGGCATGGAGCAGCTACGCCGGGCCATTGCCGATTACGTCAATCTCGAACGCGGCGCACGCGCCACGCCCGACCGCGTGCTGGTCCTCACCAGCTCTCAACAGGCATTGACCTTGTGCGCCAATGTGCTGCTCGATGCCGGCGAGCGCATCTTCATCGAGGACCCCGTCTATCATGGCGCACGCAAGGCGTTCGATGCGGCAGGCCTCACATGCGTCCCTGTGCCTTTGGATGCCGATGGCATGCAGGTTGAACGCCTGCGCACAGGGCAGGCCGCCAGAGCCGTGTTCCTGACCCCCTCGCACCAGTTTCCGACCGGCACAACGCTTGCGCTGGATCGGCGCCTGGCCGCCATCGAGTGGGCGCAGCGGGAACAGGCCTGGATCATCGAAGACGATTACGACAGCGAGTTCCACTACGCTGGAAAACCCACGGCTTGCGTGCAAGGGCTGGACCCGCATGAACGCACGATCTATATCGGCACATTCACCAAGTCATTGTTTCCCGGCCTGCGCATCGGCTATATGGTTCTGCCGTCCCAGCTTGTACAGCCCATGACGGTGGCACGCACGCTGCTGGACGGGCATAGCGCCTCTATTCCCCAACTGACGCTGGCGCGCTTCATCGAGGGAGGGCATTTCGGGGCTCATGTGCGGACCATGCGTACCGTCTATGCCGAGCGGCGGGACGCGCTGGCGAGGTTTGTTCGCAAGCACCTTTCGGAATTTCTGGAGCCCTGGGTGCCTGCCGGCGGCATGCAGATGCCTTGCCTCCTCGTCCAGGGGATTCCGGAATCCGAAGCCGTAGCAGCCGCGGGAAGAGCGGGCATCGACCTGCTGGGGTTGACGGCCCTGCATGCTTCGCAGCAACACAAGGCCGGATTCCTGATGGGCTTTGCCGCCCATACACCGGGGGAGATGGAAGTCGCAGTAAAGAAGCTGGCGAGCGTCTTGCGCGCATTGAATCGCAAAACCGCGGCGGCTCGTTGAGCCAGGACCGCGGGCAACTCGTCTTCAACACGACGCCGAACATGGTGGATGCTGCACTCGCGGGGCCGGGCATTGCCACCCTGCCCGAGGAGGTGTTCGCGCCGCACATCGAGGAAGGCCGCCTCGTGCGCGTACTGCAGGACTGGTGCGAGCCATTCTCCGGGTACTTCCTGTACCACCCCAGCCGCCGGCAACCATCGCCCGCGTTCTCGCTGGTGGTCGATGCGCTTCGCTACAGCGAGGGCTCGACCGCGCTGTCGACGCGATAACGGGACGGATACGGCTCGCAAGCGCCGCGCCTCAATCCTTCGCAGAGCGCGCCACGGGATCCGCAACCGTGCCTTCGCGCCGCAGCCAGGCCTCGGACAGGGCGTCGAGGAAAATTTCGGCGGCTTCCCACGGCGTCATTTCCCCTTGCGCGACCGCGTCCGCCAATTGCGGCAGCGAGGGGCCCGCGCTTGCGGGCAGCGGCTGCGCGAGCAGGCGTCCGGATGCCAGCCGGCGAATGTGATCCTGGAAGCGTTCGGCGCGCCGGCTGCCGTCGCGGCCGGTGGCGCGCTGCCAGCTGAGGAAGCCTTCCACCACGCGGCATAGCGCCTCGGTGCTGTCGCCCTGGAGCGCGCAGACGCTGACCACCGGGGGCCGCCAGAATGATTCGTCCGTGCCGGCGTTGCCATGGCGCCGGTGCAGAACCGCGTTCGCATACGCCCGCTCCTGCCCCGCCCGCTGACCGCCCTGATTGACGCCGGGCCGGCCCGGATAGATCAGATCGAGGTTCGCTTCGAGGAAAGCGGCAAAGGTGCCGGCCCCGGGCAGATCGGATTTATTGACGGCATAGACGTCGCCGATTTCCAGGATGCCGGCCTTGCCGGCCTGGATCTGGTCCCCCAGGCCGGGAACCGACACGACGATGACGCAATCGGCCAGTGTCGCCACTTCGACGTCGGCCTGCCCGCTGCCGACGGTTTCGACGAGGATGCGTTCAAAGCCTTGCGCCGCCATCACGACGACGACATCCTGCACCGCCCGGCTCAGCCCGCCGACGTGCCCGCGCGATGACAAGCTGCGCACGAACACGCGCGGATGCGCGGAGGCCCGGTCCATGCGAAAACGGTCGCCGAGCACGGCGCCTCCGGTGTAGGGGCTGGAAGGGTCGATGGCGATCACCGCCACTTGCTCGCCCTGCTCCGCCCAATGCAGCGCCAGGCGGTCGAGCAGCGTGGACTTGCCGGCGCCCGGCGGACCGGTGACGCCGATAACCGGTACGTGCCTTCCCGCCTTGTAGGCTGCGCGCAGGATGGCGTGCGACTCCGGGCGCCTGTTCTCGACCAGGCTGAGCGTGCGCGCCACCTGCCGTATATTGAATTTGACGTCCAGCATGGATTCATTCCACCGTGATCGACATGGCGTCGCCCTGGCCGAAGCCGCCGCAGATTGCGGCTACGCCGCGGCCTCCTCCGCGGCGGCGCAGCCCATTGATGAGGGTCATCACGATCCGCGCGCCGCTGGCGCCCAGCGGATGGCCGAGCGCGACCGCGCCGCCGTGCATGTTGGTGCGCGAGCACAGCCGCCCGGCCACCGCGGCGTCGCCGCCGGCCAATGCGAGCGTGCTGACGAGCGGTGTCGCGGCATAGGCTTCGTTGATTTCGATGATGTCCCACCCGCAGGCGTCCATGCCGGCGCGGTCGGCCAGGCGGGCGATTGCGGTGGCCGGCGTGGACGTGCCGGAGGTGGGTGCGCCGCTCACCTGCGCATAATCGACGATACGCGCCAGCGCTTCCAGCCCGTTGGCGCGGGCGAAATCGCGCCGGCAAAGAACCAGGAAGGCCGCGCCGTCGTTCAGGCCCGGCGCATTGCCCGCCGTTACCGTCTTGCCCCCATAAACCGGCTTGAGCTTCGCCAAGTCTTCGAGCGAAGTGTCCGGGCGCGGCGACTCGTCGGCCGTCACCCATCTGGACGTCCCCTTGGGACCCGGCACTTCGACCGCGAACCGCTCGAAGTCGAAATAGCCATCGGCTTGCGCACGCGCATAGCGTTGCTGGCTTTCCAGCGCCCACGCATCCTGCGCCGCGCGGTCCACGCCGCGCCGGATCGATTCTTCACCGGTATAAACGGCGATCGGCTGCTCCACCACCCGCCCGCGAATCAACAGCGGGTCTTCGACGCAGACGTCCCCCAGGCGCCGAGCGCGCTGCCGCGGCCACAGCAGCGGAGTGCGGCTGAGGGATTCGAATCCGCCGCACACCACCACCGACGCCTCGCCCAGCCGGATATCCCTGAACCCCATGCCGATCGCCGTCATGCCCGAGCAGCACGCACGGTCGATGGTCGCCGACGGCGTCGTCTCCGGCAGCGAAGAGCTGAGCACGGCCTGGCGCACCGGGGTCAGCATGGCGGATGCGATCATGCCGACGCCGCCATACAGAGCGTCGACGGCGCTCGCGGCGATTCCCGACCGGGCGATGCCGGCATCGATGGCCAGCGCCCCGAGGGCGGGACCGTCCAGGTCCCGCAGCGCCCCCTCGAAGCGGCCGAACGGCGTTCTTGCCACTGAAACGACAACGACATCGGCGTCAGACATGCGCGGTCTTCCCCAGATTCAAGGCTTCCGCTTTCAGCTTGGGCCTGTCGATCTTGCCATTCGCGTTCTTCGGAATGGCGTCGACAAAGTGGAAATGGCGGGGCGTTTTGAAGCCCAGCAAGGATTTGCAGTAGTCGGCCAATTGCCCGGCGGTGAGCGTCTCGTTGGCGACCGGGGCGATGAAGGCGACCGCCGCTTCCCCCCAGTCCGGATCGGGAATGCCGAGGACGGCGGCTTCGAGGACGCAGGGGTGGCTGGTCAGCACGGCCTCCACCTCGGCGGGGTAGATGTTGAAGCCGCCGCTGATCAGCATGTCCTTGCTGCGGCCGGAGATCGTGATGAAACCCTGGCCGTCGCAGTAAGCCAGATCCCCCGACCACAGCCAGCCGTCGCGCAACGCCCTGGCCGTTTCGTCGGGACGGTTCCAATAGCCCTGCATGACGTGTTCCGAACGGATGGTGATCTCGCCGACCTCGCCAACCGGCACCGGTACGCCATCCTCGTTCCGCAGCACCACTTCGACGAAGGTGTAGGGCTTGCCGATGCAGCCGACGCGCTGCGTTCCTCTCTTTCCTTCCTGGTCCGGCAGGAAGTGATCCGCCGGCCCCAGGGTCGCGACGGTCATCATGGCTTCCGTCAGGCCGTAATTCTGGGTGAGGATAGGCCCGAAACGATCGAGCGCCTTGCTGAGCGTGTTGTGGGAAATCGGCTCGGCGCCGTAGCCGATGGCGCGCAAGCTCGTCAGATCGTAGCGGTCGATGTCCGGATGATTGACGATGCGCGTCAGCACGGTCGGCACGCAGGTGAAGACCGTGACCCGTTCGCGCTGGATCGTTTCCAGCAGGCCTTCGACCGAACCGCCTTCGATGATCACGTTGCGCGCGCCGCGCAGATACCAGGGAACGAAATACGTGCCGCTCGCGTGCGTCAGGGGCCCGATATGCGCCACCACATCGTCGTGGCGCATATCCCGGTCGATCAGCATGTTGCGATATACCGCCGACCAGTTGCGGCGCGTCAGCATCACTCCCTTGGGCTTTCCCGAGGTGCCGGACGTGTAGTTGATCGTGCACAGGTCGTCGGGCCGGGAGAGATCGGCAACCCGCCCCTCGGTCCGGGTCACGGCGGGCCACGCGGGCCCGCCCGTCGCGTCGCCGCCGTCG
>JACDJC010001513.1_pt1 | contig 20390 bp, 18 predicted proteins | sample 7454191 | NCBI WGS metagenome assembly JACDJC01 (sample SAMN14253291, study PRJNA609438) | sludge metagenome | isolation source: sludge after 25d culture with pyrite and EDTA | collected 2018-12-20 | reverse complement strand
GCGCGATCGGCGACCAGCTTGCCGATGCGACCGAGGCCGACGACGGCGAGCGTCTTGTCGGCGAGCTCGACGCCCTCCCAGCGAGTGCGCTCCCAGCGACCGGCGATGAGCGCGGCATGAGCCTGCGGCACGTTGCGCGCCTGCGCCAGCAGCAACGCCATCGTGTGCTCGGCCGCGGAGATGATGTTGCTCTGCGGCGCATTGACCACCATCACCCCGCGGCGTGTGGCCTCGGGGACGTCGACGTTGTCGAGGCCGATGCCCGCGCGGCCGACCACCAGCAGTTCGCTACCGGCCTCGAGCACTTCGGCGGTGACCTGCGTGGCGCTGCGGATGATGAGGGCATGCGCGCCTCGCACGGCGGTGAGCAACTGGGAGAGGTCGAGCTGAACGACCACTTCGTGGCCGGCCGCACGGAGCCGATCAAGGCCACCTTCGGCGATCTCTTCCGTGACGAGGATGCGTGCCATTCGTTCATCGTTACCGGGCATCCGCGGCAAAGGGAAGCGGATTGAACGTTCTGTTCACGTCGCCGGACCGGCGTCACACGTGCGGGTGCGGCACCTTCGTACACTCGCGTCGATGCACTCGCAGCGCAACGAGACGGACCAGTGGTTCATCCGTCGTGGCCTCCCGCACCTCATCGAGCCCTACGGCACCGGGCCCGACGTGTGGAGCAGAGCATCCCCGGTGCTGCTGGTGGCGTACGTGGCCGGTGGCCTGCACGGGCTCGATCTGGCCGACTGGTCGCTCGCCCGCAACCTTGGCGCAGCTGCCGTGGTCGTCGCGCTGCTGTTCGCCACCTGGATGCTCACCAACCGGCTGCGGCATCGACCGCCACTGTCACGGCCCCGCGATCTGGGGCCGCCCGAGCTCGCCGCGTTCCTGATCGGCCCGGCGCTGCCGGCGCTGGTGTTCGAGCAGTGGGGCGACGCGTTGCAGGCCGTCATCGAAGGCGCATCGGTCCTGGCCGTCATCTACGTCGCCACCAGTTACGGCGTCGTGCCACTGATGGGCTGGGCCGCATCGCAGACGTTCGCTCGGCTGGGCTCGGTGGGCCGAATGCTGACTCGGGCGCTGCCGCTGCTGTTGTTGTTCACGACGTTCCTGTTCATCAACGCCGAGGTCTGGCAGGTGGCCGGCACGCTGCAGGGCCCCGTGTACGTCGTCACGCTCGGGCTCTTCTTCGTGCTCGGCAGCGCCTTCGTGCTGTCGCGCATCCCCGCCTCGATCCGCATGGTGCACGCGTTCGACGAGTGGGAGGAGGTGGCGCGGCTGGTGCAGGGCACGCCCGCCGAAGGGCTCTCGCTGCCGACCGACGGCGACCCGCAGGAGATGGCACTGTCGATCCGCCAGCGTGTCAACATCGGTCTGGTCAGCGTGTTCAGCCAGGCCATCCTGGTGACGTTCGTGGCCGTGGTGCTCGCGTCGTTCTTCATGCTGTTCGGGCTGCTGGCGGTGCCGGAGGCCACCACCGCCTCGTGGACCCAGTTGGCCGACGTGCACGTCTACGCCCACTGGCACGTGGGTGGGCGCGTGCTCGTGCTCACCGAGCCGTTGCTGCGAGTCGCAGGCTTCCTGGGTGCGTTCACCGGGATGTACTTCACCGTGGTGCTGGGCACCGACGCCACCTACCGCGGCGAGTTCGCCGAAGACTCCGGCCCACAGATCCGCCAAGCGCTGGCAGTGCGCCTCGCCTCGCGCCACGCCGCTCAGAGCGAGTAAGTTCCCGCGCGGCTCGGGTTCACCCCGTTCACCACTTCATGCAAGGAGCACACCTCGACATGTCCCACCAGTTCTTGTCCGACGATTGGATGGCCGCGGCCAAGGCCATTCGCGAGAAGTACGCCGACCAGGCAACCAAGGTCACCACCAGCATTCGCATGAACCAGGTGATCACCGACGTGCCGTTCGGTGAGGGCACCGTCAACCTGTTCATGGACACCTCCTCCGGTGATGTCGTCATGGAAGCGGGCGCGCTGGAAACGCCCGACCTGACGATGACCACCGACTGGGACACCGCTCGCAAGATCTTCGTCGAGCAGGATCAAGCTGCCGGGATGCAGGCCTTCATGGCCGGCAAGATCAAGGTGCAGGGCGACATGATGAAGATGATGGCGATGCAGACCTCGATGCCCAACGACGACATCGCCAAGCAGATCGCCACGGAGATCAAGGACATCACCAGCTGACCGCGCTACGTGCGTGGTGTGCTGCGCACGAACGTGGCCGCCACGCACCCGCCGGTCGCGACCACCGCACCCACGACGAACGCCAGGTGGAACGGAGCCAGGTTGGTCGGGGTCGCGGTGACGCTCACCGTGGCCAGCACTGCGCTGCCCATCACCGCCCCCAGTTGCGTCATCAGCTGCTGCATCGCGCCGGCCACACCGAGGTCGGCCTCGTCGACCGAGTTGGCCATCAGCGATGTCAGCGCCGGTGAGGCGATGCCCAACCCGATGCCCGAGCAGGCGGTGGCGAGCACGATGAACGCGTACGAGGAGTCGAGACCGACGGTGGCCCACAGCACCATCGACAGCACCACACCCAGCGCGCCCACCACACCCGCCACTCGCTCACCCACGCGCATGGTGGCCAGCGCCGCCAGCGGTGCGATCAGCGAGAACGCAAGCGGCCGGGAGATGACCAGATAGCCCTTGGTGGCATCGCTGAGCCCCAGCCCGCGCTGGCCCAACACCTGTGGGATCAGGATGAAGCCGCCCATGTACGCGAAGTTGGTGAGCATCTGGCTCAGCATCGGAAACGCGAAGTTTCGAGTGCGGAACCAGTGCAGCATCACCAGCGGCGCCGCAGTGCGCCGCTCGATCGTGACGAACAGGCGCAGCGCTGCCACGGCAATCACGAAGCACGCCAGTGTGGGCAGCGAGCTCCAACCCCACGCTCGCCCTTGGCTGATGCCGGCCAGCAGTGACGCGGCACCGACTCCGAGGGTGATGGAACCCGCCACGTCGAAGCGCACTCCCCGCAGCCGGTCGGTGCCGGGCAGCAACCACAGCGCCACCACGAAGCCGACGAAGCACATCGGCGCCTGCACGGCGAAGATGGCCCGCCAGCCCACTGCCGCCACCAGCGGGCCGCCGATGACCACGCCGATCACCGGCGCTCCAGCGCTGACGAAGCTCCAGTAGCTCAACGGCTTCACCCGTTCGCCCGGCTCGAACATGCGGTTGATGTACGCCATGGCCGACGGCCCGCAGGCAGACCCGGCGGTGGCCGACAGCGTGCGGAACACGATGAGGGTGGTCGCGTTCCAGGCGAGCGCGGAGGCGACGGCGAACACCCCGGCGAAGAACAGCCCGCCGACGAAGATGCGCTTGTGACCCCACAGGTCGCCGGCCTTGCCGAACGCCGGCCCGACCACCCCGAACGCCAGCATCGGCCCGGTGATGGCCCAGGTGAGCACTGTGGTGGTGGTGTTCAACTCGCCGGCGATGCGGTCGAGCGACACCACCAGCAGGGTGATCGTGAAGCCGGTGGTGAACAACCCGCTGAGCACGACCCACAGCACGGCCCACCGGTGGTCGATGCCCACCTTGCGAGCGATGCGCCGCCGCAGGAGGATCGGCCACGGAATGATCCCCAGTTCGTCGACGCCACCGCTGTCGAACGACAGCGTGTGATCAGCTCGTTCGCGGACGTTCTCGCGGTGCGGCGGCCGCACCTTCACGGACGGGTGAGCGGGGCCAATGCATCGGCCAGCTCGTTCACCGTCCACTTCGAGTCGCGCTCCACGCCAGCGCCGCGCTGCCAGCTCTCCACCATCGTCACGGTGCCACCCTGCACCAGGAAGGTCTCGCCGGTGAACGCACACTGCTCGGAAGCCAGGTACGCAACCAGCGGCGAGATGTTGGCGGGGTCCCACGGGTCGAAGGCGTGCTCCCTGGGCTTCATGATGTCGTCGAGCCCGGGGGTTGCCAGCGTGAGGCGCGTGCGGGCACCGGGAGCGATGGTGTTGCTCTTCACGTTGTAGCGCACGAGCTCTTTGGCGATGATCTGGCTGAACGTGGCGATGCCGGTCTTGGCGGCGCCGTAGTTGGCTTGGCCCGGATTGGAGAACAGGCCCGACGTGCTCGAGGTGTGAACGATGTTGCGCGGCTTGGTGATGCCTGCCTTGTGCTGCTCGCGCCAGTATGCAGCAGCCCAGCGGCTGGGAGCGAAGTGCCCTTTGAGGTGCACAGTGATCACGGCGTCCCACTCGTCTTCGGTCATGTTGACGAGCACCCGGTCGCGCAGGATGCCGGCGTTGTTGACCAGGATGTCGAGGTCGCCGAACGTCTCTACGGCCTGGTTGACGAGGCGCTGCGCACCTTCCCAGTCGGCCACGTTGTCGCCGTTGACCACTGCTTCGCCACCCAGCGCCCGCACTTCCTCCACCACCTGCTGCGCCGGCGTGAGATCGGCTCCGCTGCCATCGTTGGCGCCACCGAGGTCGTTGACGACCACCTTCGCACCTTCCGATGCGAAGTACAGCGCGTGCTCGCGGCCGATGCCGCGACCGGCGCCGGTGATGATGGCAACGCGTCCGTCGAGAGAACCCATGACGTGAACCTCCTGATGTGGAATGGCCGAGCTGCCGAACGATAGTGACGCGGAGCCTCCGGCAGAGAACCGGTCGACCCCTCAGCGTGTTGTCAGGCGCACCTCGGCGCAGCGAGCAGGGGCTCAACCACCGGGAACGACGGTCACCACCGGCGCCGGGGTGGGGGCGAACGTGAGGTCGACCTTGGTACCGCGCAGGAACTGCTGTGCGTCGACGACCGGCGCTGCATTGACGGTGGCCGACTGGAACGCCTGAGTGGTGTCGCCGACCACGCTGCCGATGACGAAGCCGGCCCCCTGCAGTGCGGCCACGATGGTGTTGTAGTCGAGCCCGGCGAGCGCTGGCATCACGATGACGTCCTGCCCCTTGGACACCGCGACGGAGACCTGGGCGCCCCGCTCGACGGCGCTGCCGGCAGGGATGTCCTGCCGGATGACGGTGCCGGCAGGAACGTTGACATCGAACTCGTCGGGCACGCGGAAGATGACCAGGCCGAGGTCTTGCAGGACCTTGGTCGCATCCTCGAAGGTGAGCCCGGCCAGCGCGGGCACCGAACGCGGGGCCGGCCCGGCGGAGAGCACCACCTGCACCGTCGTGCCCTTGGTGACGGTGGCGCCGACACCGAGCGTGGGTGCTGCCGGTACCGACCACGACAGCACGACACCCGGTACCACGACTTCGTCGAACTGCGGTTCGGCCTCGATGAGCACCAGACCGAGCTCGCCGAGCTGAGCGGTGGCGTCGGCGAGCGTGAGGCCGACCAGCTCTGGCAGCGCCCGCGGTGCAGGGCCGGTGCTGACCACGAGCGTGATCTTCGAGCCGTTCTCGAGCGTGGTGCCCGCCGCGGGCTCGGAGCGGATGACCACGCCGGGTTCCACCGTCTCGCTGGCTTCCTCGATGATGGTGGCCTCGAACGGGCCCAGCTGGTTCAGTGCGGCGCCCTGCCGCAACCCTGCCAGCTCGGGAACGACGCTGGTCTCGGGCCGCGTGTTGTACCAGGCCAGCACACCGCCGCCGACCGCCATCACCACGAGCAGCGCCAGGAACCAACGCCGTGAGCCGCCGACCGCCGGCGCATGCTCGGGGAACTCGTCGGCGGGATCGAACACGTCGTCGACGCCGGGCTCGGCGGGCACGACGGGCGGCGGAACGACCGGCGGAACGACCGGCGCGGGTGCGGAGGTGGCCGGCGACTCGACGGGCGCGGATGCGGCCGGCGGTGCGACCAACAGCGGCGGCAGGGCCATCACCGGGGCGACCAGAGGGGCCGGCGCCGGCAACGACGACTGCGGCTCGGCCAACTCGGCTGCGGCAGCCACCGGCTCGGCGACCACGACCGGGGCGACCGCGGCCACGGCAACCACCGGCTCGACCGGCACTGGGTCGGCCGACGCCGGCTCGGCCAGCTTCGGCTCGGCGGGCTGGTGCACCGGCGGCGCAACCAGCAGCGGCAGGGCTGTCGGCTCGACCGGCTCGACCACGACCGGCTCGACCGGGTCGACCACGACCGGCTCGACCACGGCGGGCTCGAGGACGGCGGGCTCGACGACGGCCGGCTCGACGACGGCCGGCTCGACGACGGCGGGCTCGACCACGGCAGGCTCTGGCGGGGGCGGCTGCTGCGCAACCGGGTCGGCAAGGGGCACCATCGGGCGGGCGAGCGGCCCGGTGGGCTCCTCGACCGGTTCCGACCCACTGCCGTCGGGGCCGAACAGCGAGCCGGCCAGGATGGGCAGCGGTGCCGGCCGCGGCATCTTCTCGGCCGACTGCACCAACGCCCGACCGAACTCGGCGGCGGTGTAACGGTCGTGAGCGTCGGGTCGCCCGGCGCGCTCGAAGACCGCCGCCAGCTGGCCGAAGTCGGCAGACACCGGCATCAGCCGATCGACCCGGTTGGCCAACGTCGCCACCGTCGACTCACCCTCGAACGGCACCACCCCGGTGACGGCCTCGAGCAGCGAGAGGCACAGCGAGTACACGTCGCTCTTGGGCAGCACAGGTTGCCCTTGCGCTTCCTCGGGCGAGCTGTACTTGGCGCGGTCCATGCTGCGCACGGTGACATCGTCGACTGCATCGTGCAGCACCTGGGCGAGCCCGGCATCCACCAGCCGCAATCGACGATCGTCGCCGAAGACGAGCGTGGAAGGCCGCACGTCGGTGTGGACGAGGCCTCCCCGGTGCAATGCGTCGAGCGCCTTGCAGGCATCGAGGCCCACGACCAACGACTGCGACGGCGACAACAGACGACCGCGATCCAGCAGGTCGCGCAGGCTGCCACCCAGCAGGCGCTCGGTGGCCACGTACAACACGGTGCGATCGTTCCACTGGGCGCGCCCCCAGTCGTACAGCTCCGCGATGTTGGGGTGATGCAACGCCGCGGCGACGGGCATCGTCGAATCGAACTGTCGCTGCAGCTCGGGCAGGTCGCTGAGATCCGGATGCACCAGCTTGAGCACCACCGCGCGCTGCAGCTGCTCGTCGAAGGACTCGAAGACCGCCGCCTCCAGGCTGCTGCCCAGGCGCGCACCGAGGCGGTAGCGCCCCGCGATCATTCGCGCCGAACTGTGCGAGTCGTTGACCACCATGGCGACCCCAGAACCTAGCTGCGCCCGGCCACGACCACAGCGCGAGGGTGCGAATTCCGCATCGGCAAGCGAGACTGGGGTGGTGCGCATCCAGTTCCGGCGTCCGCAGCTCCCCTTGCTCGCGGCCAGCCTCGTCATTGCCATCTGCCTGGTCGCCATCGGGGTCGGGGTCTCCGTGGCCGTCACCGGTACCGGCCGCGAGGGCCTGCCCGACGCGATCGAACAGATCGATCCCACACGCTCCGCATCCCAGGTGCCGTCGCAAACGCAGGTCTTCGTCGACCTGCAGGTGGGCTTCACCGGTGTGCTCATCATCGACGGCCTGGAGCTGGAGACGATCAACTTGGATGAAGTGCGCGGCAACGCCAAGCCAGGGCAGGAGATCACGCTGCCGCCCACCACCATCTTCGAGCCGGGCAACGCGACGCTCACGTTCGATCCTTCGCCCGAGTCCACGATCAGCGAGTTCAGCCAAGGCGAGCACATCGTCAAGGTCATCTACTGGAAGCTCATCGAGGGCCGCGGCCGGGCCCGCTCGTACACGTGGAGCTTCACCGTCTTCTGAGCTGCGCCACGACCCGGCGAACGCCAAGTGGCGTGGTAGCCTGCGCCACATGGCATCTCCAGCCACAGCCTTCGGCTCCATCACCGAAACCGACGTCCGGCGCGGTGTGCCCGTCACGTCGGTCGCCGCCGCCGCAGCGGCGCTGCAGCTGCCGGTCGCCGAGGTGCTCGAGTGGCTCAGCATCTCTCCGCGCACGTGGGTACGCCGCAAGCAGCAGGGCGTGCTCGACGTGCTGGAAGGCGACCGCGTGGCACGGTTGCATCGGCTCGTTCGCCGGGCGCAGGCCATTCTGGGGGGCGTTGCCGAAGGGCGAACGTGGCTCACCACGCCGCAACATGCGCTACACCGGCGCACTCCGCTGGCGGTGGCGGCCACCGAGGTCGGCGCCGACGCCGTCTTCCAGTTGCTCGGCCGCATCGAGCACGGCGTGTTCAGCTGAACGATGCACATCTGGCGGTTGGTCGCCGGCCGGCATGCCGCCACTGCGCTCAACGGCGAGGGTGCCGCCTTGTTCGGCGGCCGCTGGAACCCACCTGGGCGACGAATGGTGTACACGGCCGACTCGCTGGCGCTCGCCACCGTCGAGCTGTCGGTGCACATCACCGGCGGCCGTGTGCGGTACGTGGCGCTACAACTCGAACTGCCCGACCACCTGGTCGATGCCCTGGAGGTGTCGGGCCTGAAGCGATCCTGGCCGACCAGCGAGGCCAGCACTCGGCGAGTCGGTGAGGCCTGGCTCGACTCACGACGGTCGGTTGCTCTGTCGGTGCCCAGCGCGCTCGTCGACGCCCGCAGCGGCGAACGCAACGTGCTGCTCAATCCCCAGCATCCGGCAGCGGCCTCGTTGCGGGAGGTGCAGCGCTTCGACGTCGTGCTCGACGAGCGCCTCTGACGGCCGCACCCACGTCGGCTGCAGGCGGTTGACGGCGAGCGACGTTCAGACGGCCGGCAGCTCGCCGGTGGCCAGCAGATGCTCGAACCCGGCCAGGTCGAGGATGGGCACACCCAGGTCGTGCGCCTTGGCGAGCTTGCTGGCGCCAGGATCCGCGCCCACCACCAGTGCGAACGTCTTGGCACTGACGCTGCCCGGGCTCTTGCCTCCGCGATCCTTGATCGCGGCCTCGGCGCTTTCGCGCGTGTAGCCGTCGAGCGCGCCGGTGACGACGACTGCCTTGCCGGCCAGGTGCTGCGACAGCCGGCTGACCTCCACGAGACCGAACTCGACACCCGCCCGCTCGAGCTTGTCGACGAAGTCGCGATTGGCCGGTACCGCGAACCAGCGCACGATGGCGGCGGCGATGGTGGGGCCGACGCCGTCGGTGGTGGCAAGGTCGGCCTCCGATGCCGCCCGGATGGCGCCCAACGTGCCAAAGGCGCGGCTGAGCGCGTCGCTGGCCGCTGGGCCAAGCCCCTTGCACCCGAGGGCCGTGAGCACCTTCGGCAGCGGCCGCTGCTTGGAACCCTCGATGGCTGCGAGCAGGTTGTCGGCCTTGGTGTCGCCCCACTTGTCGAGCGTCAGCAGCTGCTCGCGAGTGAGCGAGTAGAGGTCGCCAGGGTCGCTGACGAGACCTGCGTCGCTCAGCTGCTGCACGGTGCTGTCGCCCAGACCCTCGATGTCCATCGCCCCGCGCGACGCGAAGTAGATGATGCGCTGGTCGCGCTGGAAGGGGCACCCAGGCTCGACGCACCGCGTGTCGGCCTCACCCTCCGCGCGCACCAGTTCGGTCTTCAGGGGGCACGGGCACAGGCGAGGGAACACCCACGGCACGCTGCCCAGAGGGCGCAGCGACAGCACCGGGCCCACCACTTCGGGGATCACGTCGCCGGCCTTGCGTACCACCACCGTGTCACCGGGGCGCACATCCTTCGCCGCCACCTGGTCCTGGTTGTGCAGCGTGGCCATGCCCACGGTGGAGCCACCCACGAACACCGGCTCGAGCACCGCGAATGGCGTGGTGCGGCCGGTGCGGCCCACCGACACCTGGATGTCGCGCAGGATCGTGGTGCGCTCCTCGGGCGGGAACTTGAACGCGATGGCCCACCGAGGCGCGCGGGACGTGAAGCCGAGCACCTCGCGCTGCGCGAGCGAGTCGACCTTGACGACCACACCGTCGATCTCGTAGCCGAGCGTGTGGCGCTGCTGCTGCCAGTGAGTGCAGAACTCGATCACCTCGGAGAGGTCGTCGACGAGGCGGATCTCGGGGTTCACCGGGAAGCCCAGCTCGCGCAAGTACTCGAGCGTGGCATGGTGGGTCGCCAACTCGGGCCCGCCCTGCACCTCACCCAGTTGGTAGCTCCAGAACGCCAGGTCGCGGCCGGCGGTGACCGACGAGTCCTTCTGCCGCAAGCTGCCGGCACCTGCGTTGCGTGGGTTCACCGGCACCGGCTCGGGCTTGCGGCCGGCAGCGACGCGCACCTGGTTCTCGGCCTCCTTCGCAGCCTTCAGCCGTTCGAACGCGGCGAGCGGCAGGTACACCTCACCGCGCACCTCCAGCACTTCCGGAACCGGCGACTGCCGTTCCGGCGAGACCAGCAACTTGGGCACCACTTCGATGGTGGCCACGTTGGCGGTGACGTCTTCACCGACTGTGCCATCGCCACGGGTGGCCGCCTGTGCGAACCGGCCGCGCTCGTAACGCAGGCTCATGGCCAGCCCGTCGATCTTCAGCTCGCACACGAACTGCGCCGCCTCGCCACCGAGACCACGAGCCACACGGTCACCCCAGGCAGCCAGTTCGTCGCCGTCCATGGCATTGTCGAGGCTGGTCATCGGCACCCGGTGGGCCACCGGCGAGAACGCTGCGTTCAACGATCCGGCGCCCACTCGCTGCGTGGGCGACTCGGGGTCGACCAGCTCGGGGTGTTCAGCCTCCAGCCGGGCGACCTCGCGCACGAGCAGGTCGTAGTCGGCGTCGCTGATCTCGGGAGCGTCGTCGTTGTAGTAGCGCTCGTCGTGGTGCGCGACGAGCGATCTCAGTTCGAGCAGGCGCTCGGCGGGCGTCATGCGCTCAGCGACGGTGAAGCGGCTGCTACTTGCGGCGCTTGGCGAGCGTGGTGATGCCACCCGCCAACGCGATTGCCGAGCCGACGAGGATGATCCACAGGCCCGGCCCTCGCGACGCCTCCACCCCGAACGCGTCGGCGAGGTCGATCACGTCGCCGACGTCGCCGATGTCGGCAAGTGCGGCGAGCAGTGCGAAGGACGCGAAGACGACCGCGAGAATGGCCACCGCCAGGATCTTCTTCGCCATCAGCTGCGCAACGCCGAAGCCGAGTGCAACGACGCCCAGGAACACGAACACCGGCCCGTCCTTGGTGTCACCTTCGTCGCCGGAGAAGCCGGTGAACTTCTGCCCGTCGATGGTGAACCAGTTCAAGAAGGAACCCAGGATGAGCAGCACGCCACCCACCACCAGCAGCACCGAGCCGACAGTGACGGCAGGGCGCGGGGGCTTCTGCCCGGGCATCGCGCTCATCGGCGCGTACGCCGGGGGCAGCGAACCGGGCTGGCCGTAGCCGGGCTGCACGTAGCCCGGTTGTGCGTAACCGGCCGGCGGGGGCGGGGCGCCGGGCACACCGAACGGGGCCTGCGGCGGGCTCGCGGGTGGGGCCGGTGGGAAGCCGGCGGGCTGGTCGAAGTCGCTCATCCGGGCGAGCATAGATGGCCTGCGCCACCCCGGCTGACACCACTGCGCCCGCGCTATCGGCGGCGCTTGGCCAGGGTGGCGATGGCGCCACCGAGCCCCACCAGCGACCCCATCGCCAACACCGGCACACCCAAGCCCCACGACGACTCTGCGTCGAGGAGGTCGGCGAACTGCACGACGTCGGCGACGTCGCCCATCTCCGCCAAGGTGCCGATGACCGCGAACGATGCGCACACCACCGCCAGGATCGCCACCGCCAGCACCTTGCGAGCAGCGAGCTGAGCGATCCCGAAGCCGATGAGCAGCGCCGCCAGGAAGGCCATCGCCGGCCCCCCGTTCGACCCACCGTCGAGGCTGATCGGCTCGTCGGCGAAGCCGTTGAAGCGCTGCCCCGCGACGGTGACCCACGGCAGCAGCGACCCGATGACCAGCCCGACGCCACCGGCGATGAGCAGCATCGAACCGCCCTTCACCGCCGGTCGTGGCGGCTTCGCGGATGGCCCACCGCGCACGAGCGGATAGCCGGCGACGGAGTAGCCGGTGCCGATGGAGCCGGTGCCCGACGCTGCCTGGAACGGCGGCGCCGGCGGCAGCCCGAACGGGTTGACCGGCGCGGCCGGCGGCGTCGGGTGCCCGGGCGCCGGCGGCAGCGGCGCGTACGGCGGTTGCTCGAAGTCGCTCATCGCGAGGCAGCCTACGACGGCCTTTCGGGCTGCCGCGGATCGCGATGACGGCTCAGGCGCCGAGCACCCACCGCGATGCCGTGGCCTGGTCGCGCACTCGGCGACCGACATCGGCCGCGAAGCGATGCACTCGTTCAGCAACCGCCGGCGTGTGCGATGCGAGGCCGCACTCCGGAGTGACGATGGCCTGCTGGCGCAACAGCACGGGGTCGACGCCGCGCTGCACGAGCTCGCACCACAGTGCGCACAGTTGCCGCCACGGGCGCTCGGCCGAGGTGAGGATGGGCCCGGTGGTGGGCACCACGCCCCATGCGATGTAGCCGCCCTGCTCCATGAAGCGCATCAGGTAGCCCGCTGACTCCGCGATCTCCGGCCGCACCGGCAGTGAGAGGATGCGAGGCCCCGCGGCCAACTGCGAGGGGATGTCGGTGAGCCCGCAGACGTGCAGCCCAGACACGGCGGAGCCCTCCACCATTGCAAGGGCACCCGACACCAGGTCGATCGCCGTGTCGGGCGCGATGGGAAACCCGGGCTGCATCAGGTCGACCAGCGCTGGCTCTTCGATGAACACCAACTGCTGGCTCTGCGGCAGTGCCAGCGAGACTGCGTCGAGCAAGTGCTGCAAGCGTGCGCGAACGCACCGCACCGCCGACTCGAAGGCCTCGCTCATCGGCACCCCGGCGCGCATGAGCGCCAGACCGAAGCTGACCGGCCCCACGAACTGCCACTTCACCGGACCGACGAACTGCTGCTCGTGCGCAAGCTCCAGGAACGTGCGGAACCCGAGGAAGGCATCGTGATCGAGATCGGTGACGATGGGCGCGAGCGGGTCGACCAGTGTGGCATCGACGGCGATGCTGCCGTACTGGCCGACGGTGATGCCCTGCATGCCCACCATGGCCTGGGCCATCGAACCCTCGGCGGGCGAACGGCGCGGCAGCGTGGGAATGGCCGGCAGCTCCATGTTGCGCAGCACGAACGTGGCGGCGTCGACGGCATCACGATGAGGAAGCCCGCCGATGCCGGTGGCAATGCCGCTGGAAAGTTGCGTTCGGTGCACCGGTTGGGTTCCTTTCTCTTGGCGTTGCCGAGTCGTGCAGAAGGTCGAGCTGGAGTCGTGCTGGGGTCGTGCGGGAAGTTCGTGCAGTCGATGGAGCCATCTCGTGTGTCACATCGTCCCACTCGGGTCGATGCTGCTTCGAAGCGTGGCGATCGATTGCAGATACGTTGGCCTGATGTGCCGCCGTTCGACAAATCAGTTGCGCCGACCGTGAGGGCTGCCGCCATGCCCCTCGGCGCGTTTCTCTGGATGCTGCGCGTGCTGTCGGTCCTCCTCGCCACGGCGATGGCAGTGGCAATCGGCGGTGCCACCGATGGTCGCTCGGCCGCGGCCGGTCCGCTCGCCACCGCCGCCTGGGGGCTGGTGGTGGCAGCGCTCGCCATCGCGTTGGTGGTGCCCAGCCCGCTCGGGCTCACGGTGCTGCGGCTACTGCTGCCGGCCACGGTGCCGGCGGCCGTGATCGCACTGTCGGCGGGCGCAGCGGCAACGTGGGGGGTCGCCGCTGCCGCGCTCGCAGCGTTGGCCACCGTGGTCGCCTTCTCCGCCGAGACGGCTGAAGCCCTCGTGCAAGGCTCGGCGTACGGCAGCGAGCAACGCCTGCCGCTGCGCGTGCCGGCCGCGATGATGCTGCCGATGGCACTCACCTGGACGCTCTGGTGCGCGGCGACGCTGGGGGCGCTGGTGCTGCTGTGCGCCGGCCGCTGGGCACCCGGCGCGCCGGTTGCCTTCGTCGCAGGCGCGTCGGGCTGGCTGCTCGCTCGCCGCTTCCACACCTTCTCCCGGCGCTGGCTGGTGGTCGTACCCGCCGGCGTGGTGCTGCACGACCCCATCGTGCTGGCCGAGACGCTGATGATGCAACGTACCAACATCGCCGTCGCCCGCCTCGCGCCGGCACAGACGGAGGCCGCCGATCTCACCGGCCCCGCCGCCGGCCATGTGGTGGAGATCGTGCTCCGCGAAATGGCACTGGCGGTGCTCGCACCCAACGCGGCCGAACCAAAGGGAAAGGCGCTGCACATCCAGTCGCTGCTGGTCGCTCCGTCGCGACCCGGCCGTGCGCTGCAGCGCCTGTCGGCGGCACGCGTTCCCGTTGGCTGACGACGCTCTCGCCGCCAGCCCGGCCGTGCCGGCAATGCCTCAGCCGGCGATGCCGCCACCGAGCACGTAGGTGTCGGTGGGGTCGTACAGCACCACGCTCTGGCCGGGTGACACGCGTCGCTGCGGCTGTTGCCACCGCAGCTGCACGGTGTCGCCCACGCAGCTGGCAGTTGCCGGCGCCGTGGCGCCGTGGGCGCTGCTCTGCACCAGCACCTCGCCGGCGACGGGCTGGTGCGCCCATGACAACTGATGCACGACCAGCGAGTCGCACAGCAGCAGCGCTTCCTCGCCCACCGTCACCGTGGCCGAGGCGTGGTCGATGTCGACGACGTAGCGCTTGGGGCCACCGCCCGGCAGGCCGATGCCGCGCCGCTGACCCAGGGTGACCATCTCCAGCGCGTCGATGGCGCCCAGCTGGCTGCCGTCGACGGCGTCGACCACCGTTGCCGAGCGAAACGGGATGCGGCTGCCGAGAAACGCGGTGCGCCCGCCGTCGTGCGTGATGAAGCACACGTCCTGGCTGTCGGGCTTGGCCGCGGTGCGCAACCCCAGTTCGGTGGCACGCCGGCGAACCTCGGCCTTGGCGAGGTGCCCGATGGGGAACAGCGTGCGGGCCAGCTCACGCTGCGGCAGCATGTGCACCACGTAGCTCTGGTCCTTGGCCATGTCGGCACCGCGGGCGACGAAGCGGACGCCGCCGTGCTGGACGATGCGAGCATGATGCCCGGTGGCCACCGCGTCGAAGCCGAGCAGGTCGGCACGTTCGCTGAGCCGGTGGAACTTGAGGTGACGATTGCACTCGATGCACGGGTTGGGCGTCAGCCCCTGCTGGTGTGCGGCGACGTACGGCCCCACCACGTGCTCTTCGAAGTCGTCGGTGAAGTTGAACACCAGGTGATCGATGCCAAGTTGCTGTGCGACACGGCGGGCATCATCGACATCGGCCACCGAGCAGCAGCCGGTGTCGCTGCTGCCACCCCAGAGACGCATCGTGATGCCCACGACCTCGTGCCCGTCGCCCAGCAGTTCGGCGGCAGCCACCGAGGAATCGACCCCGCCGCTGAGAGCCATCAGCACCTTCATGATGCCTGCCTCGGCGCGCTGCGGCGCAGCTGATGCACTGCCTGCACCAGCACTTCCACGCCGCGGTCCACGTCGGCCGCAGTGGTGGTCGCGCCGAGCGTCAGCCGCACGGCACCCTGCGCCCGTTCGCGCGTCACGCCCATCGCCGCCAGCACGTGCGATGGCTCCATCGCGCCCGCAGCACAGGCGGATGCCGCGCTCGCGCACACACCCGACTCGTCGAGCAGGTAGAGCAGGGCCTCGTTCTCGATGCCGTCGATGCACAGATGCGCCGAGCCCGCGACCTTGTGAGCACGGGGCACCGTCTCGTGCACGCCGGGCAGCGCGGCGACGACGCGGTCGACCAGCTGGTCGCGCAGGGCTGCAAGGCGCGTGAGCTCGTGGGGGCGCCGAACATCGGTGAGGTGCAATGCGGCCGCCATCGCGACGATGCCCGCCACGTTGTGGGTGCCACTGCGTCGCTCGCGCTCTTGACCGCCACCGATGAGAGCAGGCTCGAAGTCGCTGCCGTCGCGCACCACCAGTGCGCCCACGCCCTTCGGCCCGCCGAACTTGTGGGCCGACAACGCGAGGAAGTCGACGTGAGGTGTGATCGTCCGCAGATCCAGCCAACACGCCGCCTGCACCGCATCGGTGTGCAGCACCGCCTGCGGAGCATGACGACGCACGACCCGGGCAACCCCTGCGATGTCGTTGATGGTGCCGACCTCGTTGTTGACCGTCATCACGCTGACCACCGAGACATCGGTGCTCTGCTCGAGCGCGCCGGCAAGTGCGTCGAGATCCGCTGCCCCGGTGACCGTGGTGGGCACGACGATGCCGCCGGCGCGGTGCACGCACTCGAGCACCGCATGGTGCTCGGCGGCAGGGCACACGGCGCGGCCCCCACGTCGCGCAAGCGTGCCCCTGATGGCCGTGTTGTCGGCTTCGGTGCCACCGCTCGTGAACACGACCTCACCAGGCCGGCAACCGACGACCTCGGCCATCAGCTCGCGGGCATCGTCGATGGCCTTGCGAGCCTCGCGAGCGAACCTGTGCGAGCCCGACGGATTGGCGAACTGCTCCGACAGGTACGGCATCATCGCCGCGACCGACTCCGGGTGCATGGGCGTGGTGGCCGCATGGTCGAGGTAGGTGTAGCCGGGCATGCGCACAGGCTACGAACACGAAGCCGGGTTGCCCTCTGCACGAGCAGCGACGGCTCAGCGGGCGGGCTGCCAGCCAGCGGGCCGCCCAGCACCGGGTTGCCAGGCGACCGGCTGGTAGTTGGGGAAGTTGCGGCGCTGGTAGCGGCTGATCACGCACAGCAGGTACGCCTCGGGGTGCACGCGCTGCACACCATCGTGCTGCAGCGTCGCGGCCACACGGCCGGCGAGGTCGGTGGCCAACGAGAAGCGGGCGTCGGCAGAGAGCTCGCGATTGCGCATCAGGAACGAGCGGATCACCGTGTACTGCTCGTCGGTCATCGCAGTCGGGTCGATGGTGGCGGCAAACCCCTCCAACCCTGGCGGCACCGGAAACCACACGGCCGGTGGCAGCAGCGTTCGATCGGGGTCGCGGATGACGATGGTGCCACTGATCAGATCGCCGACTCGTTGGTGGCGGGCGGTGCCGACGACGAACAGCATCCCGGTGACCCCGAGCGGCGGCAGGTAACGGTCGACGAGGCCACCCATCATCCGCAACAGCGCGTGCCGCAGCCGGATCGGGGCGCCCTCGAGGGTGACCGCCCGTAGCCCCAGCGCCCGCTTGCCCACCGTGCGGCCGCGCATGAGGGTCTCGGAGAGCACCGGATACCCCATGATCACGAACGCGACCAGCAGCGCGGCGCCCATGTTGAACGAGGAGACGGTGGCCGACCCGACGATGGCCAGCAGCATCAGACCCACGACGAGCGCACCCATCTGGATCGCGAAGTCGATGAGGCCCGCGAACACCCGCGACGCAACGCCGGCGGTCTCCACGTCGAGCACGACCGCTTCGGGGGTGACGATGCCGTCCATCGTCCAACTACCCTACGAGGGCAGTGGACATCGATGCGTTCGTCGCGACACATCAAGGCGCATGGTGGCGGCTGCAACAGCTCACCGAACAGGCACGCAAGCTCACCCAGGTCTCTCCCGACGAACTGAACGAGATGGTGCACCTGTACCAGCGCAGCGGCTCCAACCTGGCGCATGCCCGCATCGAGTACGCGGCCGACTCGGCGTTGGTGAACCGGCTCACCCTCCTGGTCAGCGATGCGCACGGTGTGCTCTACGGCCAACGCGACACCGAGGTTCGGCGCGGCATCACTCAGTTCGCCACGGTCACGTTCCCGGCATCCATCTACGCGTTGCGCAAGTACATCCTGGTCGCCGCGCTGCTCACCTTCGTGCCCTGGGCGGTCTTCCAGATCTGGTTGTCCATCTCCCCCACTGCCTTCGACGTGGTCGCCCCCGCCGGTGCCGGCGAGCAGTACATCAACCAGGACTTCGAGGACTACTACTCGAACCAGCCGTCGCAGAACTTCGCGACCCAGGTGTTCTTCAACAACATCCGTGTGGGTTTCCTGGCCTTCGCCGCCGGTGTCTTGCTGTGCGTGGTCACCGCCGCGCTGCTCGCCTGGAACGGCGCCAACGGTGGCATGGCCGGTGGTTTGTTCACCCACGTGGGGCAAGCCGACAAGTTCTGGGGGCTGATACTCCCGCACGGCCTGCTCGAGCTCTCGGCAGTGGTGGTGGCCGGCGCTGCCGGGCTGCGCATCGGGTGGTCGATCATCGACCCTGGCGACCGGCCGCGCTTCAACGCCCTCACCGACGAAGCGCGCCGCGCCGGCAGCGTGCTGGTGGGGCTGGTCGTTGCGTTCCTGATGGCTGCCGTCGTGGAAGGCTTCGTCACCGGCCGCCCCTGGCCGACGGTGCTGCGAGTGGGCATCGGCATCGGTGTGTTCATGTTGTTCTGGGGCTGGACCATCGTCTACGCCATCCGGCTGCACCGGGAAGGCCGCGCCGACTTCGCGCCCGACGCGCCGCTGTGACCCACAGTTGCACCCGCACGGTGTCGCTCACCTACCTCACAAGCGGCCGCTGGCCTTCACCTCCAGGTACTTGTCGACCAGTTCGGTGGCCAACTGGCCGGGGGCCGCATCGACCACCATGGCACCGGCGGCGCGCAAGCGGGCGATGGCCCGCGCCCGCTCGTGCAGCACGTTGACCGCGGCGGCCTCGCGATACGCCTCGCTGGCCCACCGATGTGCACCGCCGGCCGCCCACGCAGTCACCGCCGGGTCTTGCACCGCGGCCACCACAACCAGGTGGCGGCGAGTGATGGTGGGCAACGCAGGCAGCAGCGCCTGCTCGACGACCGCCTCGACCAGATCGGTGAGCACGATGAACAGCGACCGCCGGCGGAAGCGAGCCGTGGCGTCGTTGAAGGCCACCTGGTAGGCGCTCTCGCTGTAGTCGGGCTCGAGCATGTACATCGCCTCCGCTGCGCGACCCAACTGGCTCTTGCCGTTGGTGGGTACGAGGATGCTGCGGACCTGCCGGTCGAAGGCCAGCATTCCCACTCTGTCGCCCAGCTTGGTGGCCGCCTGCACCACGCCCAGCGCGGCGTCCATCGCATGTTCCACTCGTGGCACGCCGCCAACGGTGCCGGCCATCACTCGGCCGTTGTCGAGCAGCAGCACGATGTTCTGGTTGCGCTCGGCCCGGTACTGCTTCACGATCGTGCGCTGCAGGCGTACCGTCGATGGCCAGTCGATGCGCCGGAACTCGTCGTCTGGTCGGTAGTCGCGCAGCTGGTCGAACTCGGTGCCACCGCCACTGGTGCGGATGCTGCGCAGGCCCACCTCCAGCACCCGCGGCGTACGAATGCGTCGCTGCACGTCCTCCCGGCTGGGGTAGGCCGGCATCACGCGCACCCCGCCCTCGACGGCACGGGTGGCTTGACGGCTGACCAGTCGTAGCGGGCCTTCGACGCGAACCGTGACGTCTCGCAGCGGGAACCGACCGCGGCGGCTGGGGCGCAGCACCGACTTCGCGCGCAGCCGTGCACCGGCGCGCAGGGTTGCGCTCACCCGGCGACGTTCGGCCTGCAGGCTGGGCCACAGCGCATCGGTGACGGTGACTCGAGCGAGGCGCGCTGCACGGTTCGCGACCAGCCAGGTGAGCGTGGTCTCCTCGCCGAGCGTGACCGACTCGTCGATCTCGCGCTGCACATCGATGCGGCGCGGTGCCACGCACAGCACGGCGTCGGCGACGAACACCAGCACCAGCAGCACCTCGACGACACCAAGGGCGACCCAGCTGCGGCCCGGCCACGCGAACAGCGCAAGACCCGACGCGGCGGCGAGCGCGGCGAACCAGACCGTGGGCACTGGGTAGGCGAGGCGGTGCTGCATGGCGGGGTGGCGCTCGAGATCGGTGCGACTACCGCGGCGTCGGCACGGTGGCGAGGATGCCGTCGAGCACGGCGTCGGCGGACGTGCCTTCCAGCTCCAGTTCGGGCCGCACCATGATGCGGTGCCGCAGGCACGGCTTGGCAACTGCCTTCACCTCGTCGGGGGTGACGAACTCGCGGCCGCTCAACCACGCCCACGCTTTGGACGCGTGCAGCAGCCAGGTGATGCCGCGCGGCGAGACTCCCAGCTGCAACGAGGGCGACTCGCGCGTGGCTCGGCACAGGTGGACGATGTACTGCATCACCGCCGGATCGACCCGGATGCGTTGGATGGCCGCGCGCCCGGCGGCCAGGTCGGCGGCGCCGGCAACTGCCCGCACGCCGGACCCGCGCACGTCGTGCGGGTTCATGCCGGCATCGTGCCGCGACACCATCTCCAGCTCCTGCTCGAAGGTGGGGTACCGCATCTGCAACTTGAACAGGAAGCGATCCAGCTGCGCCTCGGGCAGCGGGTACGTGCCCTCGTACTCGATCGGGTTCTGCGTCGCCACCACGAGGAACGGCGTGGGCAGCGGGAACGTGTGACCGTCGAAGCTGACCTGCCGTTCCTCCATGGCCTCCAGCAGCGCCGCCTGCGTCTTGGGTGGGGTGCGGTTGATCTCGTCGGCGAGCAGCAAGTTGGTGAACACGGGACCTTCGCGGAACTTGAACGTGATGCCGTCGGC
>JACDJC010001511.1_pt1 | contig 20408 bp, 19 predicted proteins | sample 7454191 | NCBI WGS metagenome assembly JACDJC01 (sample SAMN14253291, study PRJNA609438) | sludge metagenome | isolation source: sludge after 25d culture with pyrite and EDTA | collected 2018-12-20 | reverse complement strand
GTCCGGAGTGCTTGTCGAGCTTGGCCTCGAAGCGTTCGAACAGGGTGAAGGCGTCGGCGGTGCCGCCGGCGAACCCGGCCAGCACTTTTTCCTGATACAGCCGGCGCACCTTGCGGGCGGTGGATTTGATGACGATGTTGCCGAGGGTGACCTGGCCGTCGCCGCCGAGGGCAACCACGGCGCCGCGCCGGACAGACAGAATGGTGGTGCCGCGATATTGTTCCATGGAGGCATTATAAATGACGTCCGAACGGGCGCGGGTGAGCAACCGGCCCCCAGCTGCCGGCAGGCCGCGCCGGAGGCGGGTCAGTCGGGATGGTGCGGGACGAGGTGCGCCAGCTGGTCGATGCCCATGACGCGGAAGAGTTCGTGAATGAGCGCGTTGTGGCCGCGCAGGGTGATGGCCTTGCCGCTGCCGAGGCACTGCATCAGCACGCTGATGAACTGGCTGACGCTGCCGTAATCAACGCGGGTGACCTGGGTCAGGTCAACCAGCACCTCGCTGTGGGTGGCGGCGTAGCTGCCGAACTGCTGCAGGGCGCTGTCGTTGGCGGGGGTGATTTCGCCGCTGAGTTGCAGGGCGTCGTCTTTCGGCTCGACAGGCGCGGCCTGGATCACTTCGGCGGCCTGCACTGCGCTCCAGGACGGCGGCGACACTTCGAAGTGCACCGCGTAGTCCACCGCCAGATCCTCGAACTGTTCCTGCTGGCCAAGCACCTGATACAGTTCCAGCAGCAGCAGCCAGTGCACCGCGCGGCTGTGGGTGGCACGGTTGAGGTCCTGCAGCAGGGCAATAAAACGATCGACGCCACTGACCTGCAGCTTGCGCTTGGCCTTGCGGGCGGCGTTCAAAACCTGGGTACACTCTTCTGCGCCGGTTTCGTCGACCATTTCGATGCGCGAAAAGTCGATCCGCACCGCGGCTTTCTTGTCGACGTCAGCGATTCCTTCGCGCAGCGTGGCGGTTGCCTTCTTGTCGAGCAGGCCCGGAAGCTCAAGGCTGGCCGCCTGCGCCTGTTGCGCCTTGGGCGCACCGTTGCCGCCGATTTTCTGCCACACCGGCGGCGAGGTCTCGAACCGCATCGCGTAGTCCAGCGCCAGTTGCTCGAATTCCTTTTCCTTGTTCTGGATGCTGTAGAGGTCGAACAGCATGTGCCAGGCGCGGCGGTCGCCGGTTGCCAGCACATCCTTCAGCAAGCGTTCGGCCGAATCGGCATGGCCGCTGGCATACAGGATGGCGGCCTCGTCCACCGCCGACTGCGGTGCACCGCTGGTGTCTTCCACCACGATGCCGCTGGCGCCCATGTCCATGGTCAGCAGGGTCTCGCCGGCAGCCGGATCGGCGGCAGGCGCCGGCGCCTGCTTGTGCGCGGGACCGGGGGGTTTGTCCTTGCCTTTTTTGAAAAACGGAAGAGCCACGGAATATGCGTTCAGTCGTGAAGAGTTCAGTGCTCGATACTAGCGCTGTCGCTCGTTTGCGGCAAGCCGCCGCAGATTGCCGGCGAGCAGGGCGATGGCTGCGAGTGCGATGACGATTGCGGGGCCGGCGGGCCAGTCGAAGCATGCCGAGGCGGCCAGCCCCGCCGCATAGGCGAGCGTGCCGAGTGCCCAGCCAAGCAGCAGTCCCGTGCGAGCCGGCCGGTCGCGGATCGCGAGTGCCGGCAGGATCAGGCTGGCGAACACCAGGTAGATACCCAGCAGCTGGACCGAGGCGGTGATTGCCAGCGCAAACACCAGGTAAAAGCCGAGCGTCCCCAGCCCGCCGGGACGTGTGTTGCGCCACAGCCACAGCACCAGCAGCGCCGTGTACAGCGCGGCGATCTGCAGCGCCTGGGCCGGCGTCGTCCACAGGATCTGCCCGGCAAGCAACTGCGACAGCTGTTCGCCGCCGTGCGGGTCACCCGCCAGCAGCAGCACCCCGAGGCTTGCGGTCACCACGAAGGTCGAGCCGATCAGGGCTTCCTGGATCTCCGGCCAGCGCCGCTCGCAGGTCGCCAGCAGCGCCGCACCCGCCAGCGCCGCCGCCGCGGCGGCGAGCTGCGTCGACCAGCCGCCCGGCGGCAGATCGAGCGCATGCGCGGCAATCACGCCGAGCATCGCGATTTGCGCGATCGCCAGATCGAGAAAAATGATCCCGCGTGCCAGCACCCGCCGCCCCAGCGGCACGTGTGTCGCCAGCACCAGCAGGCCGGCGGCCAGCGGCCAGCCGAGCAGGCCGGGGTCGAGTGCGGTGCCGGTCATGGCACGACTTTCAGCAAGCGTTCGAGGCTGTCGTCGAACAGACCGAACAGGTCTCCGGCCCGCTCCGAGCCGCCCACGCTGAACGGCAGCACCACAACCGGGATGCCGGTGCGTCCGGCCAGCCAGTCTGACGGCCGCGGGCTCTGATAGGCGGCGCGCAGCACCGCCCGGACGGGGGTGGTTTTCAGCTGTGCGGCGATTTTGCCGAGATGGCCGATCGAAGGCTCGATTCCAGGCTTGGGTTCCAGCACCGCCACCTGTTTCAAGCCGAGCCAGTCTTCCAGATACGGGAAAGCCTGGTGCTGCACCACGATGGCCATACCTCTGAGTGGTTGGGCCTGTACCTGCCAGCGCTGCATCGCCGCGGTCCAGCGGCGATTGAATCCCCCCAGCCGGGTCCGGTAGGTGGCAGCGTGGGCCGGGTCGATTTCGGCCAGGCGCGCGCCCAGTGCCTGCGCCACCCGGGCGATGTTGCGCGGGTCGGTCTGGATATGCGGGTTGCCCGCTGCGTGGACATCGCCCTGCGCGCGATCGAGCGCGCCCGGCTTGTCCAGCAGGACGACTTGGCGCGCGGCCTCGAAATAGCCCGGTTGCCCCGGCTGGACGGTCGCATTGCCCGACTGCCGCAGCACCAGCGGCAGCCAGCCGATTTCGAGTTCGGCCCCGGTGCACACGACCAGGTCGGCGCGCCGCATCCGCGCGATCAGGCTGGGGCGCGCCTCGATCCGGTGCGGATCCTGAAATGCCGTGGTCGCGGTATCGACCTTGATCGCGTCGCCGCCGATCTCGGTGACCAGCGCCGCCCATTCGGGTTCGCAGGCAAAGACCTTGAGCGCAGCCTGGGCGAAGGTCGGCCAGGTCGCCAGCAGAAAGACGAAGCAACGGAATGCTTGCATGCGGGTCTCCTAAAAAGCGTGCGCGCCGTGCGTGCCGAGGCTGTAGATGTACTGCAGATACCACTGGTTTTCGTCCTGCCCTTCACTCGCCCGGTCGTTCGTGTATTGCAGGCGCAGGCGTGAGAACTCCGAGGGCGAGTAATCGACCATCAGCGAATGACGGCTGGGTTTGTAATCGCTGCGCGGCAGATTGGCGTTGTTGAGACCAAAATTCCGTGAGCCCGGGTCGAGCAGGTCGTAGCGATAGCCGCTGCGCCAGTGCGGCATGAACTGGTAAACCCCCTGTACGTAGCCGCCGTACTGGGTGGCGCGGTAGCGGCCGAGGGTTCCCGCGCCGCACAGCCCCCCGCCTTCGCAGTCGAGGCTGCCGTCTTCCTCGCGCCGGAACACCTCGGTGGCGAGTTTGAAATTGTTGTCGCTGGCATTGCCCCGCGGCGCCCACTTCCAGACGAAATCCGCCAGCCAGGTCGTGCTGTCGCCGGTGAAGGCGGTATCGACCTCGGCGTCGGCAAAGTCGGCGAGGCTGCCGTTGCGGTCGACGGCGCGGGTCGAGAGATACGACACCCCACCGCGCCAGCTGTGTGAATCGCCGACATCGCCGCCGAGGTGGCCGAACAGCGCATAGCTGCCGACGCCATTCTTGTTGCGGTCGGTGCCGGGGAAATTTGCCCCGCGGCCGATTTCAGCCCCCAGCTCGGTGAACAGCGCGGTCGGCGCGACCCATTTCAGCTGCAGGCCGTCGTTGCCGTAGCCTTCGCCAAACAGGACCTGGTACATCAGGTTGTTGGTGGCGAAATCCCAGGCGTGCGGATGCTGCGTGTTCTGGTAGCCGATGCCGGAACGGAAGCGCCCCCCCTTCGCGCTTAACCCCGCCCCCAGCGCGAGGGTCTGGAACCAGGCTTCTTCCACACCGATGCTGTCATCGTTCAGCGCGGCGTTGAAATAGCCACGGAAATATGGGTCGATATTGGCGGCCAGCACCAGTTCGCTGTCGTCGACCGAAAATCCGCGACCTGGGTCGCCTGGCGTGCCGTCGGGTAGAAAGCCGTTGATCGGGCGCGTGGGCAGGTCTTTCTTGTGCGCATAGCCGCCTTGCAGAATGAGTGAGATTTCGGGGTTGAAGCGGTTGCTGGCAGCAGCTTCACTTGCTGCCGCGGTGCTGACTGCTTGCGATGCGGGTGTCGTGGCTGTCGTTTCAGTCACCTGCAGGCGTGCTTCCAGTGCCTGGATACGCGCCTCGTAGGCGGATTTCATTTCCTTCAGTTCGGCGCGCAGGGCGTCGAGATCGGCGTCGGCGTGAGCCGGAAAGGCGGCTGCGAGCGCAGTCGCCAGCAAAACGGGACGTAACATGGTCGAACTCCGTCAATACGTGAGAAACGCCCGCGCGAGCGATCGCGTGGGCGTGAACAAAACTCAGGCGTGGAACGGAATCGGTGGGGCGCGCGCGCAGGCGGAGCGGGGGGCGAGGTCGGTGCAGATAACCGGTGCGACGCCAGGGGTCAAATTGCCAGCGGGTGGGGGTGCCGGCAAGGCGACGCTGGGAGGCGCGGCCGAGCCCAGTTGCGCGTACGCGATACAGACCTTGCAGCTCGTATCCGGCAGCGCGCCGTCGTGCTCATGCAGGTGCGTCAGCGTGTGCGCGAACGCCGCCACCTGGCCGAACAGCAGGGTCAATGCGAACAACCATGGAAGCAGGCGGCGCGACGACATCATCCGCATATTATTGCCTCGGCGGATCGACCGGCGGCACCGGGTCGTAGCCGTGGTCGCAGCCGGGACGACAGCGGCCGATACGTTTCGCCGCCAGCCAGCTGCCGTGGATCGCACCATGCTTTTCGATCGCTTCCTTGCCGTATTCCGAGCAGGTCGGCAGGTAGCGACACTGCCGCCCCAGCCAGGGCGAGAGCGCCAGCTGGTAGATGCGGATCGCGCCGACGAGGATGTTCTGCGCCAGGTTCATGGCTGGGTTTGCCGGGCGGGATCGGGGTCGCTGCGAGCGGCGCCGGTGAAGTCGGCCAGCAGCCGGGCGACGAATTCAGGCTCCAGATCGCGCACGATGAAGACGAAGCGGCTACGCCGATCGTCGTCCGGCCAGGCGTCGAGCTGGACTTCCGGATACAGCACGTGCTGCACGCCGTGCAGCACGATGGGCCGGTCCTCGCCCTGCAGCCTGACGATGGCTTTGAAGCGCAGCAGGTTTTCGGCGCGGAACGAGACCAGCATAGAAAGCGCCGACTGCAGGCCGTAACGATCGAGTGGCGCGTCGAGCACCACCGAAAACGCCTGGATCCGCGCGTCGTGCGCGGCAGCCTTGGGCTTGCCGCCCAGCGTGCCGGCGCGGGCGGGCTGGTAGCGCGGGTGCTGCAGCCAGCGCGTCGCTTGCAGCGACCGGGTTGCGGCGTTCCACAGTCCCAGATTCTGGATCAGGGCGGGGTCGACCTCGCCGTGCGTGACCGTGATGAGGTCGGCCGCCGGGTTCAGCGCGGCGAGCCGGTCGCGCAAGGCGGCGACGGTATCGGCTGGGGCGAGGTCGGTCTTGGTCAGCAGCAGCCGGTCGGCCACCGCCACCTGTTTCACCGCCTCGAAATGCACGTCCAGTTGCCCGCTGCCGAACAGCGCGTCGACCGTGGTGACCACGCCGTCGAGGCGAAAGCGCGCGCGCACCCAGTGGTCGTGTAACAGGTTGTCGAGCACCGGTGCCGGGTCGGCGATGCCGGTGGTTTCGATGATGACCCGCTCGAATGCGGGAATGTCGCCTTTCTGCCGCGCCATCCACAGGTTTTTCAGCGTCGGCGACAGGCTGCCCGAAATCGTGCAGCAGACGCAGCCGCCCGACAGCAGCGCCATCGGCCCTTCCATCCTTTGCAGCAACTGGTGGTCGAGCGCGACGTCGCCGAACTCGTTCATCAGGATCGCGGTGCGCGGCAAGCTGCGCACAAGGTGATTCAGCACCGTGGTCTTGCCGCTACCCAGAAATCCGGTCAGCAGGGTGATCGGAAGCGGGTGCGGCTCCGCACCCGCTGCGGCGTTTGCTGGTGGCGCATCCATCTTGGACAAACTGCTGCAGGTCAGGCGCGCAGCTTCTCCATCTTTTCGTGGCGCTCCTGTGCCTCGATCGAATATTCGGCGGTGGGACGGGCCAGCAGCCGGGGCAGGCCGATGGGGTCGCCGGTTTCCAGGCACCAGCCGTATTCGCCGCTGTCGATACGGGTGATCGCGGCGTGGATTTTTTTCAGCAGTTTGCGTTCGCGGTCACGTACGCGCTGCTCCAGCATGTGCTCTTCCTCGACCGTTGCGCGGTCGTTGGGGTCGGCAAAATTCTCGTTTTCTTTCAGGGTTTCCCCGGTGTCGGCTGCGTTGCTGAGCATTTCGTCGCGCAGCGCTTCGAGGCGTTCACGGAAAAAGCCAAGCTGAGCCGCGTTCATGTAGGCCGAGGCAGGCATTTTCAGCAGCGCGGCTTCGGTAAGCAGTTTGGAAGAGGTCGGCATCGGAAGACTCCTGTTTCAAAGACGGGGTGGTGCATGCAGCTCGACGGGTCGCAGGTCCGGTCTGCCAGGACCAAGAGGAATCCGGCCGAACGAACCGAATCCGGCGGCGGGCAACGGACGTGTAACCGTGCATGATAACCGCCTTCGGGGTCGAGAGCGACTCCCTGGGACCGAAGCACCGCCGCCGGGCGCGGCGGCCTGGCTGTGCGCGGCCGGCCGGATCGCGGCGCAGGCCGGGAGACGGACCGGAATCGGTGATAATCCGTCCATGAAAATATCTCTTCTCTTCTCGGTCTGCCTGATGCTGGCAGGCTGTGGTCGTGATGCCCCGTCGACGCCGCCTGCGGACATTCGTCCGGTGCGTGCCGAGCAGCTTGGCCTGCACGCCAGCCACAGCGATACGCGCTATGCCGGCGACGTGCGCGCGCGCTACGAGACCGACCTGGCCTTCCGCGTGGCGGGCCGGGTCGCGACCCGCAGGGTGGAAGTCGGCAGCGAGGTTAAGGCCGGCCAGCTCATCGCCACGCTCGACCCGAACGATTACGCGCTCGCGGCCTCGGCGGCGCGGGCGCAACTCAGCGCCGCCGAAGCCGAGGCCCGGCTGGCGCAGCAGGATTTGCAGCGCTTTACCGAGTTGCGGGCACAGAACTTCATTTCCGAGGCCGAACTCGATCGCCGCCGCACCACCGCCGAAGCCGCGTCGGCGGGGGTGCGCGAGTTGCGTGCCGAGGCTGCGCGCCAGGCCAACCAGTTAGCCTATACGCGTCTGACCGCCCCGCACGCGGGGGTGGTGACGGCCCTTTCCTTCGAGGTCGGCCAAGTGGTGGAAGACGGGCAGCCGGTGGTGAAGTTGGCGCGTAGCGGCGAACGGGAAGTCCGCATCGATGTGCCGGAAAACGCCCTCGACGCGCTGCGCGCCGCGAAGCCGCTCACGATCCGGCTGTGGTCGGCGCCGGATGCACGCTACGCCGGGCGCCTGCGCGAGCTGTCGCCGATGGCCGATGCCGCCAGCCGGACGTACAGCGCACGGGTGAGTTTTCTCGAGCCTGACGCCGCGGTGCGGCTGGGCATGACCGCCACGGTCGAGCTTGGCCAGGCAGCCGAGCCGGGTCTGTCGGTCGCGCAGACGGCGCTGTTCAAGGTTAACGGCCAGCCGCAGGTGTGGGTCGTCGATCCACAAGCTGGCAAGGTGGCGGCGCGCAGCGTGAAACTGGGTGAACTGAGTGGTGATCGTGCGGCGGTGCTGGACGGACTGGTGGCGGGCGAATGGGTGGTGACCGCCGGCGTGCACAAGCTCGCGCCAGACCAGCAGGTGCGTCTGGTCCCGTCCAGTCAGCCATGAGTGCCCCGCCCCGGTTTGTCCCGCGCCCCGGCAACCTGTCGCGCTGGGCGATCGAACACCCCGCGCTGTTGCGCTTCTTTATCGTGCTGATCCTGCTGCTGGGCGCGCGCTCGTATTTTCTGCTGGGGCAGGCCGAAGATCCGCCCTTCACTTTCAAGACCATGCTGATCCAGGCGCAGTGGCCCGGCGCGACCGCGCAAGAGGTGTCGGAGCAGCTGACCGAGCGGATCGAGAAGAAACTGCAGGAAATGCCCGAACTGGATTTTGTGCAGAGCTACGCCAAACCGGGCGAGACCGCGCTGTTCGTCAACCTCAAGGAAACCGTTCGCGGCCGCGATGTGGCCACCGCCTGGTATCAGGTGCGCAAACGGATCGGCGATCTCGGGCCGCAGCTTCCCGTCGGGGTGCAGGGCCCCTTCTTCAACGATGACTTCGGCGACACCTTCGGCTCGATCTATGCCTTCAGCGGCGATGGCTTCAGCCGGGCCGAGCTGCGTCGCGCCGCCGAGGATGCGCAGCGCGAGGTGCGGCGCCTGCCCGACGTCGGCAAGGTCGAGCTGTTCGGCATCGTCCCGGAAAAAATCTATATCGAGGTGCCGGCGCAAAAGCTCGCCACGCTGGACCTGACCCCGCAGCAGATCATGCAGGCGGTGCAGGAACAGAACGGTGTGGTCGCCGGCGGACGGGTGGAAAACGAGGTGTTGTCGATTCCGCTGCGGATTTCAGGCCCGTATTCCGACGTCGAGCGGCTGCGCGAAACCCGCATCCGGGTCGGCGCGCACAGCCTGCGGTTGGGCGATATCGCCGAGGTGACGCGGCGCTACGAAGATCCGCCGGCGACCGAAATCCGTTCGCAGGGCGAGCCGGCGGTGCTGCTCGGGGTGTCGCTGACCGAAGGCGGCGACGTGGTGGCGATGGGGCACGCTGTCGCCGCTGCGATGGCGGCGTTGCAGACCAGCCTGCCGCTGGGAATGGAAATCGACCAGATCCACGACCAGCCGAGCATCGTCAGCCACGCGGTCAGGCTGTTCATGCAGACTTTTATGGAAGCGGTCGCGATCGTGCTGGCGGTGACCTTTCTGGCGCTGAAATGGCGCGCCGGACTGGTGGTGACGCTGTCGATTCCGGTGGTGCTGGCGATCACCTTCAGCATCATGTGGCTGTTCGACATCGACCTGCACCGGATTTCCACCGGCGCGTTGATCATTGCGCTTGGCCTGTTGGTGGACGACGCCATCATCGCGGTTGAAATGATGGCGCAGAAGCTCGAAGCCGGCTGGAATCGCTTCGAGGCCGCGACTTTCGCCTTCCAGTCGACCGCATTTCCGATGCTCACCGGCACCCTGCTGACCGCCACCGCGTTCCTGCCGATCGCACTGGCGAAATCGAATGTTGGCGAATATACCTTCGCGATTTTTGCGGTGACGACGATCGCGCTGCTGTCGTCCTGGGTGGTGGCGATCGTGGTCACGCCCTATCTCGGCCACCTCCTGTTGAAGCCCACGCATCGGGCGGTGGACGAGAACGCGGCGTATCTGACGCCGTTCTACCGCCGGTTCCGCAGCATGGTGAGCTGGTGCCTCGTGCATCGTCGGAGCGTGATCGTGCTCACGGTGGGGGCGCTGGTCGTCGGCGTCGCGGCGATGCAGCGGGTCGAGAAGCAGTTCTTTCCGCAGTCCGACCGGCTGGAAATCCTGGTCGAGATGTGGCTGCCGGAAGGCGCTTCCATCGATGCCACCCGCGCCGAAGCGATCAAGCTCGAAGCTCTGCTGCGGCAGGATCCGGAGGTGGCGCACGTACTCAGCTACATCGGCCAGGGCGCGCCGCGTTTCGTGCTGGCGCTGGATCAGCGACTGAATAACGCCAACTTTGCGCAGTTGGTGGTGATCGCGAAGGACGTGCCGGCGCGCGAGCGCGAAATCACCCGTATCCACGATTTGTTCGAGACCGACTTCCCCAACGTGCGCGGCCGCGCGGTGCGCTTCGAATACGGCCCGCCCGCTGGTTATCCGGTGCAGTACCGGCTATCCGGAACCGACGTGCCGCAACTCAAGCTCGAGGCCGAAAAGCTGCGCCGGATCGTCGCCGCCGAGCCGCAGGTAACCGCGGTGAACCTGGACTGGAACGAGCAGTCGCTGGCGGTCAAGGCCCGGCTCGACCAGGACAAGATCAAGTTGCTGGGCCTGAGCTCGGACCGCGTCGGGCGGCTGGTGGCGCTGCAGTTGTCGGGTGCCACGGTCACCCAGTTCCGCGAGAACGATCTGCTGATTGACGTGGTGCTGCGGACGCCGCGCAGCGAGCACCGCGATGTCGATGCGCTCAAGTCGCTACCAATTGGCAACTTCAACGGCCAGAGCGTGACCCTGGGGCAGCTTGCCAGCCTCCAGCCGGTGTTCGAGGACGGCGTGATCTGGCGCCGCGACCGGATGCCGACGATTTCGGTGCGCGGCGATCCGGTGGGCAAGACCCAGCCGGCGACCATCATCGACGCGATCGCGCCGCAGGTGGCCGCATTCACCGCGCAACTGCCGCCCGGTTTCCGCCTGGAAGTCGGCGGGCCGGTGGAGAGCAGCGCCAAGGCCAATGCGGCGATCGGCGCGTCGTGGCCGCTGATCGTCATCACCACGCTCAGCCTGCTGATGCTGCAGCTCGGCAGTTTCTCGCGGGCGATGCTGGTGGTGCTGACCGCGCCGCTGGGGATCATCGGGGTGGCGATCGCACTGCTGGTGAGCGGCCAGCCGATGGGTTTCGTCGCGCTGCTGGGAATTATTTCGCTGTCCGGCATGATCATGCGGAACTCGGTGATCCTGGTCGATCAAATCAGGCAGGATCTCGCGCGCGGCCTGTCGCAGTGGGATGCGATCGTCGAATCGACGGTGCGGCGGATGCGCCCGATCAGCCTGACTGCGGCCGCCGCGGCGCTGGCGATGATTCCGCTGTCGCGCTCGATTTTCTGGGGGCCGATGGCGGTGGCGGTGATGGGCGGCCTGGTGGCGGCGACGTTTCTCACGCTATTTTTTCTGCCGGCGCTGTACGCGGCGTGGTTCCGGGTAGAGAACGAATCGCAGGGTTAAAGCCGGGCTGGCGAAGACGGGTTGACAAGGAGGTCAGATGAAAGCGCTGGGAATCGGACTGATCGCGTTGCTGGGCGGGTGTGCGTCGCTCGAATCGCCGAACCCGGCGTCGCCTTACTACGCGTATTCCGCGGGCTGGGCGGTGCAGTTGAACCGGCCGCTGCAGATTCCGCCCGACGCCGCCACGGTGCGCCTGCAATACGGTCGCATCGTGCCACGCAACAGCGTGCAGGAGCAGGATCCTTTCTGCATCGTGGAACTCGACACCGTGCGGGCCGAGGCGCAGACGCTGCAGCCGGGGCGCTTCGAAGTGTGGCGGGTGACGCGCAACATCAGCCCGATTACCGCCGAGGCGGCGTCGCCTTTCGTCAAGGCACTGTACGTGTATGACGGTTCCCCGACTTTCCTCTACTACATCACCGGGTTCCGCCTGCGCGATGCCGCCCAGCCCGAGCTGCGCGGCATGACCTGCGCCTGGAACCAGATGGCGCCCGGCAACCAGGGGCTGATGCGGCATCTCACGCTGAATGAAATCCGTGGCGCCCTCGGCGACTGGATGACGCTGCTTCCACCGCGGGAAACATTATAAAATCTGCCGCCACGCGGATCGCGCTGGAAAACCTGAACCTGCGCGATCCGCAGACCGCCGCCTAGTTGACCAGGGTCAGGTGAGTTGCCCGTGCGGCAAGCTCGTGGGCGGGCGGCTGCTCGCTGGTGAAGGGCCGCCAGTGGGGTAAGGGTTCCGGTCGGTGGACATGATAGCCCTGCAGGTAATCCACCCCGATTTCGTCCAGCATTGCCGCCATCTCGGCGTCTTCCACCTGCTCGGCCACCGAGTGCATGCCGAAGTCGCGCGCGAGTTGCGCGATCGAACGCACGATCGCCTGGTCGCGGCGGTCGTCGAGCATGCCGCGGACGAACGCGCCGTCGATCTTGAGGAAATCGGCGGGCAGGTGCTTGAGGTAGAAGAACGACGACGCGTCACGGCCGAAATCGTCGAGCGCGAACTGGCAACCGCGCCTCCGCAGACCGTGAATCAGCCGCTGCGCGTCTTCCAGGTTCACCACCGCTGCGGTTTCGGTGACTTCGAAGCCGAGTCGTTCGCCGGCGACGCCGTAGCGGTCGAGCAGGTAGCAGACGGTGCCAAGGAAGGATTCATCGGCGAGGGTTTTGCCCGACAGGTTGATGAAATACACCGCATGGTCGTCGGGCTGTTCCGCCAGATAGGAAATGACGGCTTCGAGCATCCAGCGGTCAAGGATGGGCGCCTGGCCGTAGCGTTCGAGCGCGGGCAGCAGCTTGGCCGGTCCTTCGATCGTGCCGTTGCGCTGCCAGCGGATCAGTACTTCGTAGTGCGGCTGATCACTGCTCGCGGTCGGCTGGATCAGCTGGCGATACGGCAGGAACTGGTTGGCCTCCAGCGCCTGGGCGAAATCGGCCGCCCAGCCCATTTCCGCCTCCAGTCGGCGGAATCCGACTTCGTCCGCCTCGTATAGCAGGACCCGCCCGCTGCCTTCCGACTTCGCGCGATAACACGCCATGTCGGCCTGGACCATGAGGTCGCCGGCGGTGGTTGCGGTCAGGGTGATGGGCGCGATCCCGGCGCAGGCGCCGAGGGTGAAGCGACGCCCCTTGTGCTCGAAACGGAGCTCGCGGATGCGCTGTACCAGTTGCCGGCACACCCGGTTTGCCTCGTCGGGCAGGGTGTCGAACAGGATCAGGCCGAATTCGTCGCCGCCCAAGCGGCCCAGGTAGGCCTGGTCGGGCAGCGCCGCTTTCATCGTGTGCGCAATATCCATCAGCAGGGTGTCGCCCACCGAATGGCCACAGGTGTCGTTCACCAGTTTGAACTGGTCGAGGTCGATGTAGCAGAACGCATGCTGCTGCGCCTGCTCACGCGCGGTGCGCAGGGCACGGGCCAGCCGGCCCTCCACGGCGCGACGATTCGGCAGTGTGGTGAGGGTGTCGTGGAAGGCCATGTCGCGCAGATTGTCGAGCAGCCGTTTTTTCTCGGTCTCGTCGCGCAACACGTAGACCGTCCCGACGCCGCCGCTGTCGGTGAGCGGCGCGCAGCTGTAACTGATCGCCAGATCGTGGCCGAAGCGGGTGCGCAGTTGTGCAGAACCGGTGTGGCTGTGCCGCGGCGAAGCCGACTGCAGGAAGCAGGCGGGCGCCTCGTCGTCGCCGTTCGTGTGGTCGAGTTGCATCAGGTTCTTCAGCGGCTTCGATAGCGCATCCTCGATCGCCACGCCGAGCAGGCTTTCGGCGGATGGATTGATGTAGGTCACCTGATTGTGGCCATTGGTGACGATGACGGCGTCGTTGATCGACTGTAGCGTCACCTGCCAGCGCTCCTTTTCTTCGCTCAGTGCGGCCTCGTCGCGCTTGCGCTGGGTGATGTCGAAGCGGATCGCCTGGTATTTAAGCGGCTGGCCGTCGTCGCCCTGGACCGGAATGACGGTGGTCGCACTCCAGAACAGCCGGCCGTCCTTGGCGCGGTTGCAGATTTCACCGTGCCAGGTGTGTCCGTCCGAGACGGTTTGCCACAGCTGGGCGAAAAATGCGTCGTCGTGCACGCCCGAATTGACGATGCGGTGATTCCGGCCGAGCAGTTGCTCGCGGGTGTAGCCACTGGCGATGCAGAACGAATCGTTGGCGAAGGTGATATTGCCGGCAAGGTCGGTCTCGGTCAGGTTGGCGGTGCGGTCGAGTGCGGTCTGCTGTTCGCGGAGGTCGGTGAGGAGGCGCTCCAGCGATGCGCTCATGTAGTTGAAGGCGCGTGCGGTTTCCTGCAGTTCCGGCGGGCTGCCGGGGTCGATCGGAATCCGCACGCTGTAGTCGCCGGTCTCGATCCGGTGTGCGGTCGAGCGCAACTGGCCGAGGTCTTTGAGGTTGCGTTTGAGCAGCAGGTGAATCCCCCAGCCGAGCAGGACGAATGCGCAGGCGAGCACCCAGAACAGGCGGCTGCCGAGATGCCACAGAAAATCCTCGTAGGCATGCGGTGACGGCTGGATGAGCACATAACCATAGTCCCTGCCGCCGATTACCAGGATCTGCTTCATTACCGGTGCGTCGAGATCGGTCAACGCGGCGAACCAGTCAGGCCGGCCAGCCTGGTGTGACGGCGCCCGTTCGAGCACGCTGTAGCCGTTGGGCGCGTGGTATTCCGCATACAGCAGATTGCCCTGTGCGACCGGGGTTTTCAGTTGCGTTTGCATCGCGCTGTAATCGTGCGCGATGGCCGCGTCGGCCACCACCTGCGACAAGGCGGCAAGCTGCGCCGACGCCTGCACCCGCAGGGCGGCATCGGCATCCTGGCGGGCGATGTTCAGCCCCTGCTGGCCGGCGACGACAAACACCACCAGCAGGATGAGCAAAACCGCGCTGACGACCCGTCCCTGGGTGCTGAGACGGTCGGGCCACGCACCTCGGAGAAGGTGCGTAAATCGAGTGCTGGGAGTGGCGCGCATACGAAAGGAATCGGCCGCATTTGCAGTTTCTGAAGGGCTGTAAAAATGGTGTTTTCAGGCGGTGTGACCGCTCACACAGGGTGCGACCCTCAGGTCTTCTTGCGCGCCCGCGGATGCGCCTGGTCGTAGACCTTGGCAAGATGCTGCCAGTCGAGGTGGGTATAGACCTGGGTGGTGCTGATGCTGGCGTGGCCGAGCATCTCCTGCACCGCGCGCAGGTCGCCGGATGATTGCAGCACGTGGGTGGCAAACGCGTGACGCAGCATGTGCGGATGGAGGTGCTGGCCGAGGCCGGCCTGCAGGGCCCAGCGATCGAGCCGCAACTGCACGCTGCGTGGACTGATGCGGGTGCCGCGCTGACTGACGAACAGCGCCGGAATCGGGTCGCGCAGCAGCCGCAGGCGTTGCGGCAGCCACGCGGCAATGGCGGTCAATGCCTGCCGGCCCACCGGCACGATGCGGGTTTTGCGCCCTTTGCCGGTGACCTGCGCTTCGCCCGATTGCAGGTCGAGATCGTCGAGGTCGAGTCCGCACAGTTCCGCCAGCCGCAGACCGGACGAATAGAACAGCTCGAACATGGCGCGGTCGCGTGCCTGCAGGGTATCGTCGGCCGCCGAGCTGCGGTCGAGCAACTGGGTGCAGGCGTCAGGCGACAGAATCTGCGGCAAGGCCTTGGCGGCCTTGGGTGGACGCAGCCCGACGCAGGGATTGCTGGCGTAGCCGAGCCGGCGGCAGGCGAAGCTGAAAAATCCCCGCCAGCTTGACAGTTGCCGCGCCACGCTGGCGGGCGACAGGCCATGGCTGCGCAGCTTGACGATCGCGCCGCGGATGTCGGCGACGCCGAGTTCGGCCAGTGGCGTGTCGCCGCTCAACTGGCCCAGGCGGGCGAGGTCGCGTTGGTAGGCGGCCACGGTATGCGGCGACAGCCGCCGTTCGGCGGCAAGGTGCTGCAGAAAGTGGGCGACGGCGTCCACAGCGGCGGTCGGGTGTCGCCTAGGCCTGCATCCGCAGCAGCGCGGCGCTGACCAGCTGGCCCAGGCGTTCGAGGTAGAGCGTGCCCATCCCGGCGTAGAAGCGTTTCGGCTCTTCCGACGCCAGCACCAGCAGGCCGACCGGCTCGGCGTTCGAGGTCGGGCGCAACGGAATGCAGGCGAAGGCGCGCAGGTGCGGCGCGACTTCGCCGAACCAGTCGCCGGCCTCGGCAACCGCGAGCGCGCCGCACACCGGCTGCGTCATCGCCGCCACGTTGTCGCGGGTGGCCTGCGGCACCAGGTCGGTGAGCTCGACCTGGTTGTCGGCCGGCAGGTTCCACGCCCGGATCGCATGGTGCGGCACCGCAAAGCCCTCGCGTAGGTGCAGCGCCAGCACCGCGACGATATCCGTTGGCGTGCGCGCCGCCAGCAATGCCAGCGTCAGACCGTGCAGCTTTTCCGAAATGCCGTCGTTTTCTTCGCCAAACTGGATCAGCTCGGTGAGCTTGTTTTCCAGCATCCGCACCTTGTCGCGCATCGCGATCAGCTGGCGTTCACTCATCGACACCGCATGGGTGCCATGCGGATGCGGAATGTGCAGGTCCGCCAGCAGGGTGGGGAAATCGTTGAAAAAATTCGGATGCCGGGTCAGAAACTCGGCGATGGCCTGCTGGTCCAGACTGGTGGCTTGCGTGTTCATCAGATTTCAATCTCCCCTTCAAATACGGTTTCAGCCGGCCCGGTCATCCTGACCGGCTGGCCCTTGCCTGCCCATTCGATTACCAGATCGCCGCCGCGCGTGTGCACGCTGACCGGGCTTTTCAGCCAGCCCTGGCGGATCCCCGCCACCGCTGCAGCGCAGGCGCCGGTGCCGCAGGCGAGTGTTTCGCCGGCGCCGCGCTCGAACACGCGCAGGCGGATGTCGTGCGGGGTCAGCACCTGCATGAAGCCGGCGTTGACCCGCTGCGGAAAGCGCGGGTGCGATTCGATCGCCGCACCGAGTATGTCCACCGGCGCGCTGTCGAGGTCGTTCACCCGCAGCACCGCGTGCGGGTTGCCCATCGACAGTGCAGCGATGTCGATCAGGTGTTGACCGACTTTCAGCGGATAGCTGAGCGCTTCGGCTTCGGCGACAAACGGAATCTCGGCCGGGGCGAACCGTGGCGCGCCCATGTCCACCGTCACCAGACCATTGCCGAGCAGGCGCGGCTCGATCACCCCGGACGCGGTTTCCACCCGGATCGTGGTCTTGTCGCTGAGGCCCTGGTCGTGCACGAAACGTACGAAGCAGCGCGCGCCGTTGCCGCATTGTTCGACCTCGCCGCCGTCGGCGTTGAAGATGCGGTAGCGGAAATCGACGTCGTCGCGGGTCGGCCGTTCGACCAGCAGGATCTGGTCGCAGCCGACGCCGAAGTGACGGTCGGCGATGCGGCGGCACTGCTCGGGCGTAAGTGGGACCGCCTGGTTGACACCGTCGAAGACGACGAAGTCATTGCCGAGCCCGTGCATCTTGGTGAAGCGCAGTTTCATGTCGTGAATAGCCTGACGTAATCCTTCAATGTGCAGCGGTCCATCACCACCGTCATGCCGCCGGCGCGCGCCTGCTGCGCGGCAGCTTCGGCGACGATGCCTTCCTGGATCCAGATAGCGGGCAAGTTTAGCGCCAGGCACTGTTCGACGATAGCCGGGACGTGTTCGGCGGCGCGAAACACGTTGACCAGATCGACCGAAAACGGAATCTCGGCCAGGCTGGAATAGGCCTTCTCGCCCAGCACTTCGGCCACCAGCGGGCGCACCGGAACGATCCGGTAACCGTAGCCCTGCAGCGCCTGCGCCACCCGATGGCTGGGACGGACGGGCCGCGGCGACAGGCCGACGACGGCGATGGTTCTGACGCGGTCGAGCAACGCGCGCAGCGTGGCGTCGTCGGGATTGGAAAAGCTCATGGGGTCAGCTCCATCACGTGGTCGTCCATGACGAAGCCGTTGCCGATATCGAATACCCGCGACTCGACGATGCGAAAACCGTATTTCCGGTAGGCGGCAAGCGCCTGGGTGTTGCCGCGATTGACCTGCAGCCGCAGCCGCTGCGCCTGCCGCTGCCGCGCCCAGTCGCGGACGACCTGCAGCAGCGCGGCGCCGACGCCCTGGCGCTGCCGCTGCGGATCGACGTACAGCTTGTCGAGCTTGCAGGCGCTGCCATCCAGCACCGCATGGGCAAAGCCGACCAGCGCGTGGTCCTGGCGTGCGACCCACCAGCCGTGATCCGGGTCGTCGAGTTGCGAAAGAATGCGGTCGGCGGCATAACGGTCGGCCAGCATGGCGTCGATCTGCGTCTGCGAAATCAGCGCCGGGTAGGTCGTCTGCCAGACCGTGCGTGCGAGCGCGCAGACTGCGTCGATTTCCTGCGACGTCAGCGGGTGCAGGCTTGCTTTATTCATAGACGCTGGCTTCACCTTCCGGGCGGGTCTTGAAGCGGCGGTGCAGCCATAGGTACTGCGCCGGCATTTCACGAATGCGGTCCGCGATGAAGGCATTCATGCGCGCAACGTCGGCTTCCAGACCGGCGCCCGGGAAATCGTCCCACGGCGGATAGAACCGCACCCGATAGCCCTGGCCACCGGGTAACTGACGGGTGATGACGGGGACGATCTGCGCGCCGGTGAGTCTGGCCAGTCGCGGCAGGGCCGACACGGTCGCGGCGGGGATGCCGAAGAACGGGACGAACACCGCGTTGAGGCGGCCGAGATCCTGGTCCGGCAGGTAGTAGAACGGCAGACCGTCCTTGAGCGTCTTGAGCACGGGCTTGATCCCGTCGGCCTTGGAAATCAGCCTGGGCGAGAAAAAGCGCGAACGTCCGTGCAGCATCATCCGGTCGGAGAGCGGGTTGCGGGCCGGCGCGTACATCGAGGCGAGCTGGCGATCCATGCTCAGCCGCACACCGCCCATGTCGAGTCCAACAAAGTGCGGCGCCAGCCAGATCACCGGTCGCACGCCGTCGCCCATCATCGCTTCGGGGTTGTCGAACTGGATCAGGCGCCGCAGCCGTGCTTCAGACCCCCACCACAGCACGCCGTGTTCAAGTACGGCGCGTAACGACGCCTGGTAGGTCTGACGCAACCAGCGCTCGCGTACCGGCCTGGGCGTATCGGGAAAGCACAGCGCGAGGTTGGTGGCGACGATATGCCGGCGCTTGCCCGGCAACAGTGAGACGAGTCCGCCCAGTGCGTTGCCGATACCCGCCTGCAGCGACAGCGGTAGCCAGTGCAGCAGCCACAGGACGCCGATACCGAGCCAGGCCGGTAGCAGTGACGGGCGCCACAGATTTTTGGAGGGAGCAGGGGTCATGCGGAAGAGGGATCGTGCGGGTCGGGTGCGCTACCCGGGCGCTTGTGGCGGTTGTAGCTCCACATGTACTGGGCAGGGAAGCGGCGCACCACGTCCTCCACCGCCTGGTTGATGCGGGTCGCAGCCACGCGCTTGTCTGCCGGCAGCGGACGCTCGAAGGGAAAGGCGTGCAGGTGGTAGCCACGGCCCCAGCTGAGCCGTTCGGCCGCGACGAAGAATGCCGCTGCGCCGGTCTTCCGCTGCAGGCTGGCGACCAGCGTCGGGGTGTAGGCAGGGCGGCCGAAGAAAGGCGCCCACACGCCGTCGCCGGCGGTCGCCACCTGGTCGGGCAGGATCCCGATCGCCTCGTGGCGCTTGAGTGCCGCCAGCTGGGCGCGTACCCCGGACAGGTCGGTCGGCACCAGTTTCGCCTGCCCGCGCTGGCGTCCGGTCAGCATCAGCTCCCCCAGCAACGGATTGCGCGGCGGTTTGTACATCGCAGTGAACGGGTGGAACGCGGCGTAATAGAGGTTGAGCATTTCAAAGCAGCCGACATGCGGTCCGATCAGGATGATGCCCTTGCCGGCTGCGCGGGCAGCGTCGATATGCTCCCACCCGCTGGTGCCTTTGACCAGTTTCACCACTTTTTCGTAGGGCCGCAGCCATACCGCCAGCAATTCGATCAGCGCTTTTCCGCTCTCGCCGATGCTCTGGCGCAGCAGCGTCCGGCAGTCGCGCCCGGGCGCGCACACGCCGCTGGCGAAAAGATTGCGGCGCATGCGGCCCCGGTAACGCCCGGGTGCCCAGTAAATCAGCCAGCCCAGGCCGACGCCCAGACCATGCAGCACCGGCAGCGGCAGCCGCGCCAGCAGCTTGAGCCAGAACATCACGTGGCGGCGCGACACCACACGGGGGTGAGCCCAGGATGGATCGGTGCTCCCATCGGGGAATTGACGCTGGGGGACAGGGCGGGGCACAATGCATCCGCAACAGCCGCCGCGTTAATCTTGACAACTTGCGGGCGGGATACAAATACAGCTAAAGCGTCACCGCTCTGTTGGTCCCCCGAGTCGGTTACGCAGTCGGTAACCGGGACTACAGGAGCTGTCATGCAGAAGGATTTCATTTTCACGTCTGAGTCGGTGTCTGAAGGTCATCCCGACAAGATGGCGGATCAAGTGTCGGATGCGGTACTCGACGCGATTCTAACCCAGGACAAACATGCGCGCGTCGCGTGCGAGACCTTGCTGACCACCGGTCTGTGCGTCATCGCCGGCGAGATCACCACCTCGGCGGTGATCGACTACAACCAGATCGCGCGCCAGACCATCAGCCGTATCGGCTACGACTCGTCCGAGATCGGTTTCGACTACAACACCTGTGCGGTGCTGGTCACCATCGGCAAGCAGTCGCTCGACATTGCGCAGGGCGTCGACCGCGCGCACGACGACAACCTCGACCAGGGCGCGGGCGACCAGGGCCTGATGTTCGGCTACGCCTGCAACGAAACCCCGGTGCTGATGCCGATGCCGATCTATCTGGCGCACCGCCTCACCGAGCGCCAGTCCGAACTGCGCAAGGACGGCCGCCTGCCGTGGCT
>JACDJC010001510.1_pt1 | contig 20414 bp, 18 predicted proteins | sample 7454191 | NCBI WGS metagenome assembly JACDJC01 (sample SAMN14253291, study PRJNA609438) | sludge metagenome | isolation source: sludge after 25d culture with pyrite and EDTA | collected 2018-12-20 | reverse complement strand
TGAGCGTGTGTATTAACGCTGGCGTTATCCACCGCTCTTAACAACACTTCGCTTTTTATCATTTTTAAGCCGTTTTATACATCACCCATATTCTTGCTAGGAACAATCGCATCTCCACTAATTAAGGCGGAGACAGATATCGCGACCAACGTGCAATATACACCTTGAAAGGTGTATATATAATTTCGCAATAGGTGTATAAAACCAGCGTGTGATTCATGATCTATATGATTTATATCGTTTCTTTTGATCAATAGAGGGATGCATGGCGCCAGAAACTACACCTTCATCTCCTCCCGCTCCCAAACTGCTGGACCAGGTGCGCGACCGGATCCGGGTGAAGCATTACAGCATTCGCACCGAGACGCAATATGTGCAGTGGGTTAAGCGTTTTATCCTGTTTCATCAAAAAAAGCATCCTCGTGACATGGGCGCGCCCGAGGTCGAGGCGTTTCTGACGCATCTGGCGGTGGAGGGCAATGTGGCGGCGGCGACGCAGAATCAGGCGTTGTCAGCGTTGCTGTTTTTGTACCGTGAGGTGCTGGGGATCGAACTGCCCTGGCTGGACAAGGTGACGCGTGCCAAGCGGCCGCGGCATTTGCCTGTGGTGCTGACGCGTGATGAGGTGCGGGCGGTCCTGGGAAAAATGGAGGGGGTGTATGGGTTGCTGGCGCGGCTGCTGTATGGGACGGGGATGCGCTTGATGGAAGTGATCCGGCTGCGGGTGAAGGATGTGGAGTTCACGCGGGGCGAGATTGTGGTCCGCGATGGCAAGGGGGCGAAGGATCGGGTGACGATGCTGCCCGAAGCGGTCAAGACGGATTTGCGGGCGCATCTGGCCTGGCGGCGGGACGTGTTCGAGCAGGACAAGCAGGCAGGCAAGGCATCGGTCTACCTGCCGGATGCGCTGGCGCGCAAGTATCCGAATGCGCCGGGCGAGTGGGGTTGGCAATTTATTTTTCCTTCGGGCAGTTACTCGGTCGATCCGCGCAGCGGCGAGGAGCGGCGCCACCATCTGGACGAGAAGCTGTTGCAGCGCGCGATGAAGCGGGCGGTGCTGGCGGCAGGCCTGGCCAAACCCGCAACGCCGCATACCTTGCGGCATTCGTTTGCGACTCATCTACTGGAGCGCGGCCAGGATATCCGTACGATTCAGGAGTTGCTGGGCCACAAGGATGTGTCGACGACGATGATCTACACCCATGTGTTGAACAAGGGTGGGCACGGGGTGTTGAGCCCGCTGGATATGTGAGGCTTGATCTCAGGATTTTCTGGCATGGTATTTGACGCCAGGATGGCCTTTCAGGTCGATATCCTGCGTCCACAGCGTTGCCTGGTGTTCGTGTGCCGTGAGCAGGATGATGCTGTCCGCCAGGGGCAGTTGGTGTTGGGCGGAATACAGTGCAGCGGCCAGTGCGGTGTCGGCATTCAGGCCGACGATTTCTCCCCGTGCCATAAAATCGGCTGCCTGGCGGGCGGATTGTTCGCCGCGCAGCAGGGCAACGCGTTTGCAAACTTCGAAGACGGAAAGGCTGGGGACAATGAGGGATTCGGTGGCTTCCAGCGCGGGCGCGAAGAACGAGGCATTGCCGCCATCGGCGAAATATTCCAGCCAGCCGCAGGAATCGACCACGTTCATACGCGGTCGTCCTCGCGTTCGACGTGGGTATCGATGCCGGGCAGAAATCCGCGCGCAGCGGTAATGGGCTGCTCGGGAATCAACTCGATGTGGTCGCCCTGGATGCGCGCCCGCAGTTTTTGCCCGGGCTGGATGTTGAGCTGGCGCCGCAGGTCACGGGGGATGACAACTTGGAATTTTGGGGAAACGGTAATGGTCGTCATACGATACTCCTTTGGTATTACGTTTTCGTAGTGTAATACGTGAAGCTCGACAACACTATGGAAGAAGACGAAGACTACATACGCGCCGCACTGGAACTGGCGCAGCAGGGCTGGGACGCGGGCGAGGTGCCGGTGGGCGCGCTGGTGGTGTGCGGCGGCGAGATCGTCGGCCGCGGGTTCAACCAGCCGATTTCCAGCCACGACCCCACGGCGCATGCCGAGGTGATGGCGCTGCGCGACGCGGCGGGGCGGCTCGGCAATTACCGGCTGGCGGGGTGCACCCTGTATGTGACGATGGAGCCGTGCGTGATGTGCGCGGGCGCGATCCTGCATGCGCGGGTGGCGCGGGTGGTGTACGGCGCCAAGGAATACAAGACCGGCGCGCACGGCAGCATCATCGACGTGTTTGCCGAGCCGCGGCTCAATCACCATTGCGAGGTTGTGGGCGGGGTGCTGGCAGACGAATGCGCGGCGATGATCTCGGGGTTTTTCGAGGCGCGCCGCCAGCAGAAGAAGGAGACGGCGCAATGAGCGAGCTGGTGATCGAGGTGGACATGCGGCTGCAGCAGCTGTATCTGTGGGAACCTTTTCCTGACGGCGACATGCTGATCCGCCAGTATCCGGTTTCCACCGCCAGCAACGGGGCGGGGGAGGAGGACGGCAGTCATTGCACGCCGCGCGGGCGGCATCGCATTGCGGAAAAGATCGGCGCAGGCGCACCAATGTGTGCCGCGTTCAAGTCACGCGAATTGACCGGCGAAATCTGGACGCCGGAGCTGGACGCGGCGAACCCGGGACGCGACTGGATCCTGACCCGCATCCTGTGGCTGCACGGGCTGGAGCCGGGTAGAAACCAGGGCGGCACAGTCGATACCCACGATCGCTATATCTACATCCATGGCACCCACGAAGAGCACTAGATCGGCAGCCCGGCGTCGCATGGTTGCATCCGCATGAAGAATGCCGACGTCGCCGAACTGTTCGAGTTGGTGAAGGTGGGGACCGAAGTGCGGATCGGCTGAGTGCAGTGAGCGCCGCCGGAAGGCCCTCGGCGTGACGTCTGCGGTGTGGGTCGAGCTTGTCGGCGTGACCGGCGTAACCGGTACCGTCGGTAATCGTGCAGCAGGCAGGCCCGAATGTCAGCGACAGGATGGAGGCTGGACCACGGCACGATGGGTTTTACCGCCGTCATGGTGTGCGAGTTGGCACACCTGGCTCTCAGTTTTTACTGCAGCACGACTAGCGCGACCCGTCTGTTTTTGGCGCGGCCGGCCTTGTACATGTTGTTGGCGACCGGGGCCGATTCGCCGTATGAAATCACGCTCATGCGGTGCAGGGGGATGCCGCCCTGCAGCGCCAGGTGGCGGCGTACCGCCTCGGCGCGGGCCTGGCCGAGTGCCAGGTTGCTGGCGGCGGAGCCGATGCTGTCGGTGTGGCCCTGGATTTCGACGAACACGTTCTTGTTTTCGCTCTTGAGTTGCGCGGCAAACTCGTCGAGCGCTGTTTTCATCTCGGCCGACGGTTCGTGGGAATCGGAGCGGAATGTGATCTGGCTGGAAAGCGTGGTTTCGTAGAGAAACTTGCCTTCGGCCAGTTTGCCGGCCGCGTTGGCGCGTTCGAGCGCTTCCTGTGCGGTGCGCGAAACGCCTTTGATGGCGTTCTGCTGGCCGTTGACGCGATTTTCGAGCCCCTCGTACAGGCTGGCGGTTTGGCCGAGCTTGTCGCGGGTGTCGGCGTGCTGGCCATCGACGCGCGTGTTGAGGCTGGCGATCTGTTCGTTGACGTAGTCCTTGGTGGCGCAGCCTGCCAGCAGCGCGGCGCATCCCAAGGCCAGTGAAACGGTGCGGATTGTCATGTGTGGATCTCCCTGAATTGTCCTGTTGGCGGGGGTGCCCATCCGCCTGAAAGTTTTACAGTCTAACTAAATTTGCCGCGTGGGCAATCGAAACCGGCAGCAAAGGCGGCATGGCGACGGCTCAAATCGGCATCGGCTTGCCGTCGTTGAGGTTGAGCCAGCCTTTGGCGATGCGGTAGACGAACCAGACGAAGGCCACGCCCCACACCACCCAGCCGATCAGAATGATCCAGGTGATGCCGCCGACGACGAGCCACACCAGGCCCCACCAGAAGGTGCGGATCTGCCAGCCGAAATGGCTTTCCAGCCAGGTGCCTTCGGCGTCTTCGCGTTTGATGTAGTTGAGCACGATCGCCACGATGGCGGTGATGCCGAAGAACAGCGAGACGGCATACAGCGCATAAATGACCGTAGTCAGACTCTTGAGGCTGGCGAGTTTTTGCTCGGAGCCGGGGGTGAAATCGGTGGTCATCAGCGCGCTTTCTGGTAAATCGGCATCATTTGCGGCACCAGCGCATCAAGCGTCTGCATGCGGTTGGAGGGTGAAGGGTGGGTGCTGAGGAACTGCGGCGGGCCGTTGCCGCTGGCCTGGCTCATTTTCTCCCACAGGCGCACCGCGGCATGCGGATCGTAGCCGGCGCGGGCGGCGAGTTCGATGCCGTAGCGGTCGGCCTCGGTTTCGCCCTCGCGGCTATTGGGCAGGGTCAGCGCAATGTCGGCCACCGGCGCCAGCACCGAGAGGTCGCGGCCGGCGACGATGGAGCCGAGCATCATACCGCCCTCCATCGCCATGGCGCGCGACATGCGTTCGCGGCCGTGTCCCAGCAGGGCGTGCGAGATTTCGTGGCCCATGATCTGGGCGATCTCGTCGTCGCTCAACTTCAGCTTGTCGATGATGCCGGTGTAGATCGCCATCTTGCCGCCCGGCATGCACCAGGCGTTGAGGGTGGGCTCGTCGATCACCGCGACCGACCATTTCCAGTCGCGGCTCGGCGGGTACATGTTGCCTGCCTGGACAATCAGCCGGTCGGTAATGCGCTTGACCCGGCTGTTGAGCGCCGCATTGGTGCTGAGTTTGCCTTTTTTCTGGGCTTCGCTGAGCGTCTGCGCGTAGGCCTGGGCCGACGAGGACTGCGCCTGCTGCTCCGACACCAGCACCAGCTGCTTGCGGCCGGATACCGGGTTGGCCTGGCAGGCGACCAGGCCGACGGCGAGCAGGATGGTAACGACAAGCGTGCGTTTCATGGCAACTCCTTTTCCCCGAGCTTAGAGGATTGGATCAGATTCCGCGCAGGAGTTCGTTGATACCGACCTTGGACAGCGTCTTCGCGTCGACCTTTTTCACGATCACCGCGCAGTACAGACTGTAGCCGCCGTCCTTGGACGGCAGGTTGCCCGACACCACCACCGAGCCGGAGGGGATGCGGCCATAGCTGACTTCGCCGGTTTCGCGGTCGTAAATCTTGGTGCTCTGGCCGATGTACACGCCCATCGAGATCACCGCGTTGTCTTCGACGATCACGCCTTCGACCACTTCGGAACGCGCACCGATAAAGCAGTTGTCGCCGATGATGGTGGGGTTGGCCTGGACCGGTGCGAGCACGCCGCCGAGGCCGACGCCGCCGGACAGGTGCACGTTCTTGCCGATCTGCGCGCACGAACCGACTGTGGCCCAGGTGTCGACCATCGTCCCTTCGCCGACGTAGGCGCCGATGTTGACGTAGCTGGGCATCAGCACCACGTTCTTCGCGATGTACGAACCCTTGCGCACGGTTGCCGGCGGCACCACGCGGAAGCCGCCTTCACGGAAATCCTTGGAATTGAAGTCGGCGAACTTGGACGGCACCTTGTCGTAGTAGCTGGTGTGGGCGCCCTTGATGAAAGCGTTGTCTTCGAGACGGAACGACAGCAGCACCGCTTTCTTGATCCACTGGTGGGTGATCCAGTTTTGCCCCTCACCCCGTTCGGCGACGCGCAGTTCGCCCATGTCGAGCAGGTCGATCACCGCCATGACCGCGTCCTTGACCTGCGGTTCGGCGTTGCGCGGGGTGAGTTCGGCGCGGCGCTCGTAGGCGTCTTCGATGGTTTTTTGCAAGTCGTGCATGATGGATTCCTGTGGTTGAAGATGAAAGGGGGAGATCAATAAGTGGTGGGCGTAAGTTCAGCCGGTCTCGCCGACGAAGGTCGCAATGCGTCGCGCCGCGTCGACGCAGGCGTCGAGCCGGTCGACCAGCGCGATGCGGACGAAACCCTTGCCCGGGTTGACGTTGGCGGCGTCGCGTGCCAGATAGCTGCCGGGCAGTACGGTGACGTGCTGTTGTTCATACAGGCCGCGCGCGAACGCGGTGTCGTCGCCGCCCGGCACCCGTGCCCACAGATAGAAGGCAGCGTCGGGCGCGTCGAACGCGAGTACCTTGTTCAGGATCGGCATCACCGCGGCGAATTTCTCGGCGTACTGACGGCGGTTGTCGATCACGTGCGCTTCGTCGTTCCACGCGGCGACGCTCGCCGCCTGTACCGCCGGGCTCATCGCGCTGCCGTGATAGGTGCGGTAGAGCAGAAATTGCTTCAGCACCGCGGCGTCGCCCGCGACCATGCCGGAGCGCAGCCCCGGAACGTTGGAACGCTTCGACAGCGAATTGAATACCACCAGATTTCCAAAACCGCGGCCGAGTTGCTGCGCGGCGGTCAGCGCGCCAAGCGGCGGGGCGCCTTTGTCGAAATAGATTTCCGAATAACATTCGTCGGCGGCAATGACAAAACCATGCCGATCCGACAGCGCGAACAACTCCTTCCAGTCGGAAAGCGCCATCACCTTGCCGGTGGGGTTCCCCGGCGAGCACACGTAGACCAGGCTGATCGTTTCCCACAGGTCTTCCGGTACTCGTGTCCAGTCCATGCGGAAGCCATTTTCCGGCAGAGTATTCAGGAAGAAGGGGCGGGCGCCGGCCAGCAGCGCTGCGCCTTCGTAGATCTGGTAGAACGGATTCGGCGAGACGACCGTGCGGCGACCGTGACGGCTGGAATCGACGCTGGCCTGGGCGAAGGCGAACAGCGCTTCTCGTGAGCCATTGACCGGCAATACCTCGGTCGCCGGGTCGAGCTTCACCCCGTAGCGACGCATGGCCCACGCGGCAATGGCCTCGCGCAGCGTATCCGACCCCTGAGTGATGGGATAATTCGACAGCCCGTCGAGCCCCGCGATCAGCGCGTCCTTGATGAACTGCGGCGTGGGATGCTTCGGCTCGCCGATCGATAGGTTGACGGCTGCGAGATCGGGATTCGGCGTCGCCCCGGCGAACAGTTCGCGCAGCTTCTGGAACGGGTAGGAGTGGAGTTGATCGAGACGCGGATTCATTACAGTACGAGATTTAGCCAAGCTGCCCATTATCAAGCCGTCCATTATAAAGCCCCATGCCGTCGATTCCCTTGCAGCGCACGCTCGCCCTCAGCAGTCTGATTTATGCCGCCACCCTGTGGGGGCTGGTGTGGTATCCCTATCGCCTGCTCGACCAGGCCGGCGTAGGCGGCATCGCCTCGGGGTTGTTCTCCTACGGCACGCCGCTGCTGCTGATCGGCTGGCTGCATGCGCGCAGTCTGCACGCGGCGCGCGGACGCTGGCGGTGGCTGGCCGCGCTCGGCCTGGCGGCAGGCTGGACCAATCTGGCCTACGTGCTGGCAGTGCTCGAAGGCGAAGTGGTGCGGGTGGTGCTGCTGTTCTATCTGTCGCCGTTGTGGACGGTGCTGTTTGCCCGCTTTCTGTTGCACGAAAAACTCAACCGCGCCGGCTGGGCGGTGATGGCGCTGGCCGCCGGCGGTGCGATAGCGATGCTGTGGCAGCCCGGCGAATGGCCGCTGCCGGATAGCCGCGCCGAATGGCTGGGACTGTCGGCAGGGGTGATGTTCGCGGCGAGCAACGTCATCAGTCGTCACCTCGAAGGTGTCGCCGAAGGCGCCAAGTCGATGTCGGTGTGGATCGGGGTGGTGTCGCTGGCCTCGGTCGGCCTGGTGTTGAAGCCTGCCGAGCTCGATTTCATCGGGGTCGTCGCACCCGCCACCTGGGCCCTGCTGATCGGCATCGGCGTCGCCATCGGCAGCATGACCTACGCCGTACAGTACGGCCTGGCGCGGGTGCCGGCCAACCAGGCGATCGTGATTTTGCTGTTCGAACTGGTGGTGGCGGCGGTCGCAGCCTATCTTCTGTCGGACGAGCGCATGGGCCTTCAGGAATGGATCGGCGGCGCCATGATCATCACCGCCAGCCTGTTTTCCGGCCACATGCAAGACGATCAGGCGAAGGGGAAATCGCATGCCTGAGGTCACCGCGCTGCTGCACGCCGGCCTGCTCGTCGCCGACCTGGCGCGGGCCAGGGTTTTTTACGAATCGGTGCTGGGGCTGAGCGTGGCTCCGAACCGCCCCGATCTGCCGTACCCCGGCGTGTGGTACGAGTTGGGCGGGGGCCAGCAGCTGCATCTGATGAACCTGCCCAACCCCGATGTGGCTTCGGCGCGCCCGGAGCACGGCGGCCGCGACCGCCACATCGCGCTGGGCGTGAAGGCGATGGCGGCGCTGAAAAACCGGCTCGACGCGGCAGGGGTGAAATACAGCGTCAGCCAGTCCGGCCGCGCGGCCTTGTTTTGCCGTGACCCCGATATGAATACACTGGAGTTTGTCGAAGTCGCTTAGCCGGGTCAGGCCGGTGTCGCAAGCCTGAGCCCGACAATGCCGACAATGATGAGGCCTACGCTGATCAGGCGCGCCGCATTCGCCGGCTCCCCCAGCAGCACAATTCCGAGGATCACGGTGCCGACCGCGCCCACGCCGACCCATATGCTATAAGCCGTGCCCAGCGGCAGCGTCTTCATCGCGATGCCCAGCAGCCAGAGACTGATCGCCATCGCCAGGACCGTCCAGACCGTCGGCCAGACCCGGGTGAAACCTTCCGTGTATTTCAGTCCGATCGCCCATCCGACTTCGAACAGGCCCGCGAGTACAAGAATGGCCCAGGCCATGGTTCTTCCTTTCTGGTGTCGGGGTCGTCCCCGATGGCTGCTGGAGCGGCGAGGTCGTCCTCGCTTGCGTATGACAGGTTTCTAGGAGCCGAATGCGCGCAGGCGGCGCAGCAGGTCGAGGACGAATCCGGTAAAGGCTGTCGTCCATGCGGCAAGCGCGATGTACAAAAAGACCGGCGGCAGAAACCCGAGAAAATCGAATCCCATCGCTTTGATCATCTGGTCGGTGCTGGCGGCATACATGCCGAGCGGAAAAACCGCACCCCAGTAAAGCGGGTCGTATTTCATCGGAAAGCGCTTGTACACGTGGCGCCACAGCGCGAGCAGCAGCAGCATCGGGATCCACCAGGTGCCGGTCGCCCAGTAAAAGACGGTGAATCCTTTGATGAACGGCAGCAGCGAGGCGAGAAAGGGTGCATCGGATACGTTGATGATAAGCAGTGACCCCGCCAGGGTCGAAATCGCCATCGCGCCCATGTTGATCCAGTACGGCGGCGTCAGGTCGCCGGGTGCAAGTTCGAAGAAGGTATAGCGGTAGAAAATCAGCGACATCATCCAGATGTAGAGCATCCCGCCCCACAGCCACATCGACAGCGCGAGGAAGTTCATCTCCAGCTTGCCCGGTTGATCGACGTGGGCGGCGAGCAGCGCGCCGAGTGCGGCAATCGACTGGGTCGCCACCACTGCGAGCAGCCAGGCGCCGTTGATCCCCTTGTCGAGGGTCGGCTTATTTTGCTTGACGGTGAAGCCGGTAAATATCGTGTAGGTCAGCGCGATCCACAGCATGATCGCCACCCCCCACAGCAGGGTGCCGGTCCCATAGCTAGCCGTGAGCACGATGAACTGGCTCCCGAGCACGCCGGTTGCAGCCACGGTGGCAAAAAATCCGGGGCCGCGCAGATGATCGAGCATGTCGCCGAAGAACCGGCGAGTGTGGAAGGTCATGCGCAGCATGGTCAGCACGCACAGCGCGGCATAGACGACGATATTGAGCTGGAACAACACGTGCGCGACGCGCGGCAGGCCGAGAAAGTGCGCGGCCAGCGAGACGATCCCGGTCGCCATGACCATGCCGAAATAAGCCGGCGACATCCCGGCGAGGTCGGCGAGCGCGCGTCCGGCCGGCGATTCGCGTCGTGCAGGCGTGTCGCCGTTGTCGGGTCGTGCGCTCATGGTGTGGAGCTTGGGTTCAGCGACGGGCAAGTGATGCGTGACGTCGGCCGGATGCGATCGCCATACTCGGTCTCATGACGACGTGACAGGCGGCGGGTAAGCCAAGACGATGCGCGCGCCCACTTCAGCATTGATATCCCCCTGGACCGATTAGGCGCCTGCTTCTGCCATGTATTCACGTGTATTCATGATACAGATTTCCGGAGAGACTCGCGGCGCCCGATGCAATGCCGATGGATTCTGCGGTGCAACGGGTTCATGGACCTGATTTCCGCATACTACAATCGAAAGTGGCAGATTCACGACACTGGGGCGCTGCGGTTCGCAGCGGCCCAAAAAAGTTGGAACATATCTACATACAACGCCCACGAGGTATGAATGGAAACAAGTCCACTTGCGGGAAAGCCGGCGCAGCCGTCCATGTTGGTCAATGTACCGAGGCTCGTCACCGCCTATTACAGCAACCGGCCCGATCCTGCGGCGCCCGCGCAACGGGTCGCGTTCGGCACCTCGGGGCATCGCGGCTCGGCGTTCGAGAACAGTTTCAACGAATGGCATGTGCTGGCGATCAGCCAGGCCATCTGCGAGTACCGCAGCCAGCATCGTATCGATGGCCCGCTGTTTCTGGGTATCGACACGCACGCCCTGTCGGAGCCGGCGTTTGCCAGCGCGCTTGAAGTGCTGGCGGCCAACGGCGTCGAGGTCATGCTCGCAGATAACGACGAGTACACGCCGACGCCGGTGATTTCCCACGCGATTCTCACCTACAACCGCGGCCGCGACAGCGGACTGGCCGACGGCATCGTCATCACCCCTTCGCACAATCCGCCCGACAGCGGCGGCTTCAAGTACAACCCGCCCAACGGCGGGCCGGCGGACAAGGACGTCACCGGCTGGATCGAAGCCCGTGCCAATGCGCTGCTTGAAGACGGCCTCAAGGGGGTGAAGCGGATTTCGCTCGAGCAGGCCCGGCGTGCTGCAACTACCCATCAACATGATTTCGTCACGGCCTACGTCGGCGACCTTGGCAGCGTGCTCGACATGGAGGCGATCCGTGGCGCCGACATCCGCATGGCGGTCGATCCGCTGGGCGGCGCCGGCGTGCATTACTGGGGCCCGATCGCCGAGCGCTATGGATTGAATCTCACGATCGTCAACGAATTCGTCGACCCGACCTTCCGCTTCATGAGCGTCGACTGGGACGGCCGCATCCGCATGGACCCGTCGTCGTCGTACGCCATGCAGAGCCTGATCGGCCTCAAGGACCGTTTCGACATCGCCTTCGCCTGCGACACCGATCATGACCGCCACGGCATCGTCACCCGCAATGCCGGTCTCTTGCCACCCAACCATTATCTTTCGGTGGCGATCGATTACCTGTTCCAGAACCGGCCGCAGTGGAGCGGCAACGCCGCGGTGGGCAAGACAGTCGTCAGCAGCGGGATGATCGATCGCGTTGCCGCCAGACTCGGCCGCAGCCTGTACGAAGTGCCGGTCGGCTTCAAGTGGTTTGTCGACGGCCTGTACGACGGTTCGCTCGGCTTTGGCGGGGAAGAGAGCGCCGGTGCGTCGTTCCTCCGGCGAGATGGCAGCGTCTGGACCACCGACAAGGACGGGATCGTCCCGGCCCTGCTGTCGGCGGAGATCACCGCCCGCAGGGAGCGCGACCCCGGCGAGCTCTACCGTGAACTGGCGCGCGAATTCGGCGAGCCGGTCTACGATCGGATTGAGGCGTCGGCGACGCCGGAGCAGAAACAGAAACTGGCGCAGCTCTCGCCGCAGCAGGTCCGCTCCGCCGAGTTGGCCGGTGAACCGATCCAGACCATACTGACCCAGGCGCCGGGCAACGGTGCAGCCATTGGTGGCCTTAAGGTGGTTACCGAGAGCGGGTGGTTTGCCGCGCGACCCTCGGGCACCGAGGACATTTACAAGATCTATGCTGAAAGCTTTCAGGGATCGGACCATCTGCAACGGATCCAGGCCGAGGCCCAGGCCATCGTCAGCGATGCGCTGGCGGCGGCTTCGTAATCGCAAGGGAACCGTAACCTGGGCGCACGTTGAACCAAATTCTGTACCTGCCGCTCTATCAGCCATTCACGGCAGCGTCTTGCATTGAGTGATGATGACGGACTCGATGTCCGGGCGGGCCACGCCAACCAACCGGATACGATCAATGTCGTTTCGCAGCCTCACCCGGTACCGGTATGTTTCGTGGCTGGCCGCTATCGTGGTGGGGGCCGGGTGTACCACGGTTGGTCCTGATTTCAAGACGCCCGATGCGCCTGCGGTCGACCGTTACACGCGGGGAGACCGGGCGGCGCCCACGGTGTTGGCCGGAGTCGGGATGGGGCGGGCGCAAAGCCTGGATCCGGGTCAGGACGTGGCACCCGAATGGTGGACGACGTTTGGTTCGCCCCGTCTCGACGCCCTGGTGAAGCAGGCGCTGCACGACAGCTATACCCTGGCCGCGGCCGAGGCGACGCTGCGTCAGGCCCGGCAACTGCATGCGGCGCAGGCCGGATCGACACTGTATCCGACCGTCGATGCCCGGCTCGGCGCCAGCCGCAACCAGGCCAACGCCGCCAGCCGCGGCGAGGTCGGAGACCAGCAGACGCTCTACAACCTGTACAACGCCGGGGTCACGGTCAACTACAGGCTCGACCTGTTCGGCGGCAACCGGCGTGCGCTCGAAGCGCTGGCCGCGCAGGCCGACTATCAGGCCTACCAACTGGCGGGCGCGCGCCTGGCGCTGGCGGGCAATATCGTCACCACCGCGTTTGGACAGGCCCAGCTGGGCGAGCAGATCGTGGCCACCGAAGCCATTCTCCAGGCTCAGCAAAACCAGCTCGACATCGCCCGCAAGCGCTTCGAGCTGGGTGCGACCGCCAAACTCGATGTGCTGGCGTTGCAAGCCCAGGTCGATCAGACCCGTGCCAGTTTGCCGCCGCTCCGCAACAAGCTGGAGCAGGCCGACCATTTGTTGGCGGTACTGACCGCGCAGGCGCCGGGCGCCGCCGCCATTCCCCGTTTCACCCTGGCCGATTTCAGCCTGCCCGCGCGCCTGCCGCTGGTGGTGCCGTCCGAGCTGGTGCGCCAGCGGCCCGACATCCAGGCGTCCACCGCCCTGCTGCACGCGGCCACGGCCCAGTATGGCGTCGCCGTATCCAACCTCTACCCGCAGATCAACCTCAGCGCCAGTCTGGGTACGCAGGCCCTGACCACAGGCGCGCTGTTCGGCCCCGGGTCGATGATCTGGACCTTGGCCGGGCAACTCGCCCAGCCGCTGTTCAACGCCGGCCTGAAATCCGGCGCCAGCGCCGCCGAATCCGCGCTGCAGGCGGCCGGCGCCAATTACCAGCAGACCGTGCTGGAGGCGCTGCGCAACGTGGCGGACGCGCTGCGCCAGCTGGACAACGATGCCGAGGCCTTGCAGGCGCAGGCGGCGGCCGATGCTGCGGCGCAGGAATCGCTCGATCTGCTGCAGCAGCAATATCTGTTGGGTGCGGCGAGCTACCTGCAACTGCTCGCGGCCCAGCAGCAGGCCCAGCACACCCGGATCGGCCTGATCGCGGCCCAGGCCGCGCGGCTGGCGGACAGTGCCGCGCTGTACCAGGCGATGGGTGGCGGAGTTCTGGATGCGCCTGCGGCGTCCATGGCGGCGGCAATCGGCCAACGCGGCAACGGATCCCTGCAACCTTAACCGCACTATCTTAACCACCCCATTACGGAGCGACCGATGACCCCAGGCACAAGCAAACGCATGATCATCATGCTCATAGTCGCCGCGGTGCTGGTGGGTGGCGTGCTGGCGTTCCAGGGTTTCAAGAACAGCATGATCGCGAAATCGATCAAGGGCCAGGCCAATCCGCCGCAGACCGTCTCGACGACGATCGCGCAGGAAAGTGTCTGGCAACCGACGGTGGAGGCCTTGGGCAGTTTCAGCGCAAGCAAGCAAGCGTCGCTGAGCGCTGAAGTCAGCGGGCTGGTGACGTCGATCCAGTTCAACTCGGGGCAAAAAGTCCGCGCGGGCCAGACCTTGGTCGAACTCAACCCCGCCCCGCTGAAAGCGCAGCTTGCCCAGCTCGAAGCGCAGGCGGCGCTGGCCGAACTCAATCTCAAGCGCGACGAGGCCCAGCTCAGGGTGCAGGCGATCAGCCAGTCCGCGGTGGACACCGATCGGGCCACGCTCAAAAGTGCGCAGGCCCTGGTGGCGGCGCAACAGGCGCTGATCGCGCAGAAAACGATTCGTGCGCCGTTTTCCGGCCAGCTCGGCATTCGCCAGGTGAACCTCGGCCAGTACCTGGCGCCGGGCGCCGCGGTGGTCACGCTGCAGGATCTCGATCCGATGGATATCGATTTCACCGTGCCGCAAAGCCAGATCGACCTGGTCCGGGTGGGCATGCCTGCACAGATCGAATCCAGCGCGGTACCGGGCCAGACCTTTACCGGCCGGGTGACCGCGATCGAACCGCAGATCGACGCAGCGACGCGTAATCTGACGGTGCGCGCCCGCCTGGCGAACCCCGACAACAGCCTGCTGCCGGGTACGTTTGCCACGGTGCGCATCACCCAGGGGCAGCCCGCGCAGCACGTCACCCTGCCCAACGCCGCCGTCACCTACAACCCCTATGGCGCGACGGTATTCATCGTGATCAAGAATGGCAAGGCGGCGGACGGCACACCCGGACTGACGGTGGAGCAGCGTTTCATCACCACCGGCCCGACGCGTGGCGATCAGGTTGCGATTCTCAAGGGCGTGAAAGCAGGGGAGACCGTGGTGACCGCCGGTCAGCTCAAACTGCGCAACGGTTCGCCGATCACCGTGAACAACAGCGTCCAGCTTTCCGACAATCCGGATCCGGACGTGCCCACCCCCTGAAGGCTGTCGCGATGACCACGAAATTCACCGATATCTTCATCGAGCGCCCGGTGCTGGCCACCGTGGTCAGTCTGGTGATCCTGGTGCTCGGGTTGCGCTCGATCGGGCTGCTGCCGGTGCTGCAGTACCCCGATACGCAAAACGCGGTAGTCACGGTCACCACCGTCTACCCGGGCGCCGATGCCAACCTGGTGGCGAGCTTCATCGCCACGCCGCTGGAAAACGCCATCGCCCAGGCCAACGGCATCGACTACATGACGTCGAGCAGCGTGCAGGGAATGAGCACCATCACTGTCAACCTGCGGCTGAACTATGCGCCGGAGAAAGCACTCACCGAGATCACCGCCAAGGTCAATTCGGTGCTCAACCAGTTGCCGCCGCAATCCCAGACGCCGGTCCTGTCGGTGAGCATCGGCCAGACCATCGACGCGATGTACATCGGATTCAACAGCGACGTGCTCAAGCCCAATCAGATCACCGACTACCTCAACCGCTCGGTGCAGCCCAAGCTGCAGGCCGTCGACGGGGTGCAGACTGCCGAGGTTCTGGGCGCGAAGAACTTCGCCCTGCGGGCCTGGCTCAACCCGCAGCAGCTGGCCGCGTATGGGCTGACCGCCAGCGACGTGTATGCAGCACTTGCCGCCAATAACTATCTGTCGTCCTCCGGCAGTTCGAAAGGCCAGATGGTGCAGATCAATCTGTCGGCCAACACCAACCTGAATTCGCTCGAAGGGTTCAGGGATCTGGTCGTGAAATCGGTCGAGGGACGGGTCGTCAGGCTGACCGATGTGGCCAGCGTCAGCCTGGGTGCCGACGATTACGACACTACGGTTGCGTTCGACGGAAAGCCGTCGGTATTCATCGGGATCCAGGTCGCACCGGGCGCCAATCTGCTCGACGTCGTCGCCCGGGTACGCAAGCTCATGCCCGAGATCCAGGCGCAGCTGCCGACCGGGCTCAAGGGCGGGATCATCTACGACTCGACCAAGTTCGTGGACTCGTCGATCAACGAAGTGATCAAGACGCTGGTGGAAGCCGTGTTCATTGTCACCTTGGTGGTGTTTGTTTTCCTTGGTTCGCTGCGCTCGGTGATCATCCCGCTGGTGGCCATCCCGCTGTCGATCGTCGGCACCTTCACCGTGATGCTGGCGCTGGGCTATTCGATCAATCTGCTTACCCTGCTGGCGATCGTGCTGTCGATCGGCCTGGTGGTCGACGACGCCATCATCGTCGTGGAAAACGTCAGCCGCCACCTTGAGAACGGCATGTCGCGCATCGACGCGGCGTTGCGCGCCGCGCGCGAACTGGCCAACCCCATCATTGCGATGACCATCGTGCTGGTGGCGGTGTACGTTCCCATCGGTTTCATGGGTGGGCTGACGGGCGCGCTGTTCACCGAGTTTGCCTTCACCCTGGTGGGGACAGTCGTGATCTCGGCGGTGATCGCGCTGACGCTGTCGCCGATGATGTGCTCGCGTTTGCTGAAGGCGCCCAATCCGCAGAGCCGCAACTGGCAGGACCGGCTGGTACTGTTCCTCGACCGCGGCTTCGGCTGGCTGCACACACGCTACGAGCGTCTGCTTGAGGGCTCGCTCAACTACCTGCCGGTCACGGCGGTGATGTCGGCGATCATTCTCGGCTCCATCTATTACCTGTATTCGACCTCGATGTCGGAACTGGCGCCGCAGGAAGACCAGGGCGTGCTGATCAGCATCGCCTTCAACAATCCCACCGCCACCGTCGACCAGCGGCAGCTCTACGCCAGCCAGATCTACGAGGTGTTCAAGGGTTTTCCGGAAACCGACCATGTATTCCAGCTCAATTCGCCGGCCCAGGTCATCGGCGGCATGGTGCTCAAACCCTGGGATGTGCGCACCCGGACCGCCACCGAATTGCAGCCTGAGCTGCAAGCCAAGCTGAGCCAGATCGCCGGCTCGCAGATCGCGGTGTTCCAGCCGCCGCCCTTGCCCGGCGCCCGCGGCGTGCCGATCCAGTTCGTCCTCACCACGTCCGAGTCGTTCGAGCGGCTCTATACGGTATCGCAGCAGTTCCTGCAGGATGCGCAGCAGACCGGGCAGTTTATTTTCCTGCAGTCCGACCTGCGGCTTGACCTGCCGCAGACCCGTATCGAGATCGACCGCAACATGGCGGCGCAGCTGGGTCTGACCATGCAGGACATCGGCTCGGCGCTGTCGGCCATGCTGGGCGGCGGTTATGTGAATTTCTTCGAACTCGACGGGCGTTCGTACAAGGTCATTCCCCAGGTCGACCAGCGTTTTCGCCTGAATCCCGATCAGCTGATGCATTATTACCTGCGTACCGCAAGCGGCAGCATGGTGCCGCTGTCGACCGTTGTGCATTTGAGCGCAGCGGTGCAGCCCGAAACGATCAGCCACTTCCAGCAGGCCAATTCGGCCACCATCCAGGGCGTGGCCTTGCCCTTCGTGTCCCAGGGACAGGCGCTGGACAGCCTGAAGGCACTGGCGCAGCGCACGCTCCCCGCCGGCTATGCCTTCGACTACGCCGGCCCCTCGCGCCAGTTCGTCCAGGAGTCGGGCGGGCTGGTGCTGACTTTCTTTTTTGCCCTGGTGATCATTTTCCTGGCGCTGGCCGCACAGTTCGAGAGCTTCCGCGATCCCGCCATCATCCTGGTGTCGGTGCCGATGGCCATCTCCGGCGCGCTGCTGTTCATCAATCTAGGCGTCGGCCGGGCCACGCTGAATATCTACACTGAAGTGGGACTGGTTACCCTGATCGGCCTGATTTCCAAGCACGGCATCCTGATCGTGGAGTTCGCCAACAACCTGCAGCGCGAAGGCCGGAGCAAGCTCGACGCCATCAAGCACGCTGCCGGCCTGCGGCTGCGGCCGATCCTGATGACCACCGCAGCGATGGTGTTCGGCGTGATGCCGCTGATCACCGCCAGCGGCGCGGGTGCGGTGAGCCGGTTCAACATGGGCCTGGTGATCGCCACCGGGCTGGCGATCGGCACGCTGTTCACCCTGTTCGTGGTGCCGGCGATGTACATGATGCTCGGTGCGGATCATGGCAAAGCGGCAAAACAGGCTGAAACACCGGTGTTGCCCGCCGTGTAGTGGTGGCTGGGCCCGACGAAGCGATATCGATTGACAAGGAGCAAGCATGAGTGAACCCACCCCGTCCGGCCATCCAAAGGAACTGCTCCTGCCCACCGACATCGAGGGATTCGATTCCCTCGCCGAGCTCGCCCTGGACATGCGTTCGTCATGGAACCACGCCGCTGACTCGGTGTGGCGGCAGCTGGATCCTGACCTCTGGGCATTGACGCGCAATCCCTGGGTCGTGCTGCAGACGGTGTCGCGCGAGAAACTTCAGGGTGTGCTCGCCGAACCGGTTTTCCGCAAGAGCCTCAATGACCTGGTACAGGCCCGGCGGGATTCGGTGGAGGCGCCTGCGTGGTTTCAGCAGGCCCATCCGCAGTCGTCGCTCAGCTGTGTCGCGTACTTCAGCCTGGAATACATGTTGAGCGAGGCGCTGCCGATCTATTCGGGCGGCCTTGGCAACGTGGCCGGCGACCAGCTCAAGGCGGCCAGCGACCTGGGCGTCCCGGTCATCGGCGTCGGGCTGCTCTATCAGCAAGGCTATTTCCGTCAGATGATCGACAAGGATGGCGCGCAGCAGGCGCTCTTTCCCTACAACGATCCAGGGCAATTGCCGATCACCCCACTGCGTAAACCGGACGGAGAGTGGCTGCGCCTCGGGATCACTCTGCCCGGTTATTCGGCATGGTTGCGGGCGTGGCAGGTTCAGGTCGGTCGGGTGAAGCTGTACCTTCTGGACAGCAACGACGCCGCCAATTACCCCGCGCATCGCGGTATTACCAGCGAGTTGTACGGTGGTGGCTCCGAGTTGCGGCTCAAGCAGGAAGTGCTGCTGGGCGTAGGCGGCTGGCGATTGCTGCAGGCGCTTGGAATCGAGCCGGAAGTCTGCCACCTGAACGAAGGCCACGCAGCCTTTGCGGTGCTGGAACGTGCCCGTAGCTTCATGCAGGCGACCGGGCAGCCATTCGAGGCTGCGCTCGCCGCCACCCGCGCGGGCAATCTGTTCACCACTCATACCGCAGTTGCCGCCGGGTTCGACCGTTTCGAGCCGGCGCTGATCGAGCAATATCTCGGTGGATACGCCGAACAGGGGCTTGGCATTGCGCGTCACGACTTGCTCGCGCTGGGCCGGCAGAACCCGGACGACCCGTCTGAACCTTTCAACATGGCGTATCTGGCGATACGCGGCAGCGGGGCGGTGAATGGCGTCAGCAGCCTGCACGGCCGGGTGAGCCGGCACCTGTTCGCACCGCTGTTTCCGCGCTGGCCGGTGGACGAAGTTCCGGTGGGTCACGTGACCAACGGCGTCCACATGCCGACCTGGGATTCGGCGGCGGCCGATGCGCTGTGGACCGACGCCTGCGGCAAGGACCGCTGGCTGGACGGGGCGGGCACCCTGGAGCAGGATATCCGCCGTGTCTCCGACGCCCGGCTGTGGGAATTCCGCACTGCGTCCAGCGCGTCGCTGGTCGACTATGCGCGCGAACGTCTGTCGCGGCAGCTTGCCGCGTCCGGCGCGCCGGCCGGGGAGGTGGCCGACGCGAGCCATTTGTTCGACTGCAATACCCTGACGCTCGGCTTCGCCCGCCGTTTTGCCAGTTACAAGCGGCCGAACCTGCTGCTCCACGACCCGGACCGCCTGCTGCGCCTGCTGACCAATCCGCAGCGTCCGGTGCAGCTCATCATCGCCGGCAAGGCCCATCCCGCCGACCTGCCCGGGCAGGCGCTGATCCGGCAATGGATCCAGTTCATCGGCCGCCCCGAGGCGCGGCAGCGTGTGATCTTCCTTGCCGACTATGACATGCACCTGACCGAGCAGCTGGTGGCGGGTGTGGATGTCTGGCTCAATACCCCGCGCCGCCCCTGGGAAGCCTGCGGCACGAGCGGGATGAAAGTGCTGGTCAACGGCGGCATCAACCTGTCCGAACTGGACGGCTGGTGGGCGGAGGCGTGGACGCCGGAAGTGGGGTGGGCGCTGGGTGACGGCCTGGAGCATGACGACGATCCGGCCTGGGACGCGGTCGAAGCCGAAGCACTCTACGACCTGCTCGAGCACAAGGTGATTCCAGAATTCTATACGCGCGACGAGCAGGGTATTCCCCACGCCTGGGTGGCCCGGATGCGGGAAAGCATGGCGCAACTGACACCACGCTATTCCGCCAACCGTGCGGTGCGCGACTATGTCGAGCAACACTATCTCCCGGCGGCTTCGGCCTACCTTGCGCGGGCAGCCGATAAGGGCGCGCTCGGCGCGCAGCTGGTAAAGCTGCGGAATACGCTGAAGCAGGGCTGGGCTGGGCTGCGTTTCGGCGAAACCCGGGTGGAGAGCGAAGGCGGGCAGCACGTATTCGAGACTCAGCTCTATCTCGACGAGATCGACCCGGAGTCGGTGCGGGTCGAACTGTATGCCAACGGTACGGATGATTCGCTGCCGGTGCGGATGGCGATGCAGCGGGTGCGGCAACTGGTGGGCGCCGCCAGCGGTTACGTGTATCGCGCCGAAATCCCGGCAGCCCGCCCGGCGACGGACTATACGGTGCGCCTCGTTCCCTGCCATCCCGGCCTGGCGGTT
>JACDJC010001507.1_pt1 | contig 20444 bp, 15 predicted proteins | sample 7454191 | NCBI WGS metagenome assembly JACDJC01 (sample SAMN14253291, study PRJNA609438) | sludge metagenome | isolation source: sludge after 25d culture with pyrite and EDTA | collected 2018-12-20 | reverse complement strand
GGGGCCGTAGTTGTTCGAGCAGTTGGTGATGATGACGGGAAGGCCGTACGTGTGATGCCATGCACGGACGAGGTGATCCGACGCCGCTTTTGATGCGGAATAGGGGCTGTTCGGCGCATAGGGTGTCGCCTCGTGAAACGGCTCCGCGTCCGGTGTCAGCGATCCGTAGACTTCGTCGGTCGAGACGTGAAGAAAACGAAACGCCTCCTTCTCCCCCTGTGGTAGCCCGGCCCAGTATTCGCGCGCGATTTCCAGCAGCCTGAACGTGCCGACGATGTTGGTCGTGATGAAATCCTCAGGGCCGAGGATCGAGCGGTCGACATGGGACTCCGCGGCAAAATTGACGATCGCGCGCGGTCTGACCCGGGCGAGAAGCGACCTGACAAGATCGGCATCGCCAATGTCGCCACGCACGAACGAGTGCCGCTCGTTGCCGTTCAGTCCCGCAAGATTATGGAGATTTCCGGCGTATGTGAGCTTGTCGAGAGTGACGACGGAACCGTTTTGCCCGGCACACCAGTCGAGGACAAAATTCGCGCCAATGAAGCCCGCGCCGCCGGTCACGAGAACAGGCCGGACGTCATCTGTTCTCAATGCGACAATGACAGTCATTCCAGCGGCTTCCCGAAGATCTGCGGTATCGCCTTGATTCCGCTTAAGTCGCTCAATTGTTTGTCTATTTTGCAGCGAGCGAATGCGCTCGGATTCGACGGCTGGTTGTAGTTTGCCCCCTTTCCGAGGTCAACATTCCGGCGGCTCTCACAGGGAAAGGTATTTTCCTACAGGCATACATTAGCCTTGGACTTTATCGAGCGCGTTCCTCACCTGATCCAGCAGAGGCCCTTCGCCGGAAACAATCTCCGCGCGGGTTTCTTTATTGAGGCGAATAGAGGCAAGGGTGTCGCCCGGTCCGCATGTGACATCGGCAGCCCGCGCGATCGAGAAGTCACCGAGCTTCTGATCCCAGGCCGACGCGATCGCATAGATGCGGCTGCGGCTGCAGGCTTCGTCCGCCACAAAGGTGATGCGGGCACTGTCTTGCAAGGCCACCGCGGTTTTCACAATGCCGCGCCAGAGACGATTGCGCCCGACGAGGCCCGCACCCCGCAAGAACAGGTTTCGGGTTTGCGCAGAGGGCGCGGTTTCCGGGATCCAGCCGATCGCCGGAAAATGCGGAGGCTGTACATTGTCAAACACACGCTTTGCGACGAACTGCCCCCATCTTTCGACAAACTTGCGATGATTGCGATGGATGATCGCGGCGCGCCGCGGATTGCTCCAGATGGTTTTCGACGTCGCACTCTCGCTGTGGATGACCGACGTCCCCACGCAGCAATAGGTGAACAATCCGGAAGCGCGAAGGCGCAACATTAAGTCAACGTCCTCGAAATATCCCGGATCGAAGAGGGGATCGAATCCGCCTGCGGCGAGAAAGACATCGCGGCGCATCAGCAGGCAGGCGGCAGAACAGTAGTCGACGATGTGCGGACCCGGGCTGGCCAGGATATCCGCCGGCGCACGCGCGAGCCCGTGACGGATCGTCCAGCCGTCCTGACGGACGTAGCCACCGGCCTCCTGGAGCCGTCCGTCCGGATAGCGCAGTTCGGCACCCACCGCGCCCGCGCGATGAGCTGTTTCAAGCACATGCAGGAGAGGGGCGATGTATCCGGGGGTTACCAGGACATCGTTGTTCAGGAGCAGGATGGTGCCGCCGCGCGCGGCCTCAACGCCGATGTTGTTGGCTTCCCCGAAAAACAAATTCTGATTGTGTTCGATCAGCCGCGCGCCGTGCAGATCACAGGCGTCGCGGACGACCGGCAGTTCGTCGGGCTTGCTGCCGTTATCGACGACGATAATCTCGTAAGCCACATTCTGCGTATGGGTGCGGACGCTCGCAAGGCACTCTTGCGTCATTCGTCCGAGATTCCAGTTCAATACGACGATTGAAAGATCCGGAGCTTTCTCGCTATCAGGCGCATTTGTCATAATCTTTATGCGTCGTTCCTGTCTCGCGATCCGCGCCATCGCCATTTGTCGGCGAGCCGCCGATAAAGGCGGACGCTGCGCGAGCCGGGAGTGGCCATCGAATCATGGAGGAGCGCGGTGACGAGATTCATCCGGGCTTCAAGCTCGGCGTTGCGGTCCTTGAGCGCTGAAAGTTCGTCCTTTTTTTCCATCGAGAATCAACGCTCCAGCCGAATGGCAGCCCGGTACCGACAACTAGACAATATGATTTGTCAGGTCTAGGCAAAATCCGGTACGTAAAGTTTCCCCAGGCAAAACAGAATGTCGCGCGCAGGATGGAGTGATCGTGAAATTCCGGGATTTTTCCTCCGATCTTGTAATTCAGGAACGCGCAACGGGCCGCAAGTCTCCGAAAGTCTCGATCATTCTTCCGACTTACGCGCGTGGAGGCTCCACGCTACCGGCGGCTGTTGAAAGCGTCCTGTCGCAAAGTTTCCCGGACTTCGAGCTCATCATTGTCGATGACGGATCGCGGGATGGAACCGCTGACGTCATCGCCCATTATGCACGATCCGATGAGCGGATCATTGTGCATACATATCGCGGCAACAGCGGGTTGCCCGCGCTGAGGGTTGATCAGGCAGCTCTTCGCGCGCGCGGAACCTATATCGGCTATCAGTTCGACGATGATATCTGGACGCAAGACAGTCTGCGGCTTCGCGTCGCCGAGTTGGAGAAAGCCGATCAGCTCGCGGTGGTCTACGGAAATGCGATGGTCAGCTTCGGCAGCGATGCCAAGCGTGAACCGTTTCTGCTTGGACAGGAATTTAGCTTCGCGTTTCTGACCCGGCAGAACTTCATCGCGAATAACACGGTGCTCCACCATCGCGGCCTGTTCGATGTCGCGGGGATGTATGACCCGCATGTCATTCTTCGCCGTTACTCGGACTATGATCTCTGGCTGCGATTTGCCAGATACGCCAGATTCATCTGGGTCGATGAGATCGTTTCTCACGTCAATGCGAATCTTGACAACTCGCTCGGCCGGGAGATTCGGCATTACTACACGCTGCACAGAAAGATGATCTCGATTGATCGCGACCGGTTTCTGAGGCCTGACCAGATAGGCGATTACGACGTGATGGACGCCGCGCTGTTTGCGGACCGTTTGACTGACGGCGAGGTTGAGAACTATCGCCGGAATGTTGCTGTGCCTTTTCTGGCCGGATTCAATGACTACTGCGCTCCTGGAGAACTCAGCGTTGCGGCCAGCTTGCGTCGGCGACGGCTCAATTTGCTGACAGTCAAGCCCGACTTTTCGACGTCCGTGGATGTGACGATCAACAATTTTGCAAACTTGCCGTTTCAGCAGGCGCTCGCCAACACTTTTGTCCCGGAGCATGAACTACCTGCGGTCGATCTGGCCGGCATGGATATCGCGGTGCTCTATCGGACAACGAGCGGTCACACAGGCGCACTGATTGCTCAGGGCAAAATCCCGTCGGTCTACTGCATGGACGATAACATGCTGCATTTCCACGAGGTCGGCCCCGAGCACCATCTTCTGGCGCCCGGTACAGCCGCACACCGAAGCATCGTTCGTCAGATTACCGAAGCGGATGCCTGTATCGGATACAGCGAAACCATTGTTGAAGACTTGCGAGAGCTTAACGGCAGGACGATCCAGCTCACGACCAACATACCGAGCAAATTCGTCGAAAGCCGCGAATATCACAGAGGGCAGCGGGTCCGTATCGCGATTTTATCCGGTGCCGGGAGAACCCAGATTCTCGCCGATCTATGGCCCGCGCTGGCTGCTTTTGCGGACAGACATGCCGGCGAAGTGGAGATGATTTTTTGGGGGATCGATCCCGCAAACTTCGCGAAGCTTTCCTGCGACGTTCAGTTCAGGCCGTTCGATCACAATTATACGCACTATCTGAACAGTCTGTTGAATACCTCGTTTGACATTATCCTGATGCCGCTGGATCATTCCACCCGCGCGGCGCGCGGCAAAAGCCCGGTCAAGCTGCTGGAAGCTGTTGCCGCCGGCGCTGTCTGCGTCTTCTCCGATGCCGCGCCCTACGACAGCCTCCCGGACGATTGTTGCCTGAAGGCTTCCAATACGATCGAAGCCTGGGATGCCGCGCTCGAAAAGGCTTTCATGCTGGGCGCGGCGGGGCGGCGGGTTATTCTCGAACGCGCCCGCGCGCTGGTCATGGAGAAGTATACGACGGAAGGCCAGTTCTATGATTTTCTGGCTGCCTATGAAGCTGTCGGGCTTCATGCCAGCTTGAAAGGAAGGTCCATCGCGTTCGGATTTCACGAAGCGGCTTTGGGAGGTGCAACACTGCACCTGCTTCAGCATGCGGGCATGGCGCACTCGCTTGGCTTCGACGTTCTCGGAATTGTTCCTCAGGCTGATCCCTGTCTGGAGGAATTCAGAGCTCGATGGCGCGCAATGACCAATGACGCTCCGTTGCTCACCGGGGAATGGCCGCGGGGGTATGCCGATACTGATGTCCAGGGTGAGTTTACTGAACGTCCTGTGATGGACGAGGACGCGGAGGCCGTGGCCCGACTTGTTGAAAAGCTCAAGGGCCACACTGTTGGACTTCTGCACTTCGCAACGTGGTCGCCTGCGATGAGTCTTCTGGGCAAGGCGCTGCGTGTGACGTCGGTAGCGAGCGTTCACCAGTATTATGGCGGCGGCGGATTGTCGGCTGTCGAATTTGCCGATGCGATCCACTGTTCCTCGCTCGCTCACGGGGCGAGGTGGGAGAATGCCGCCAGGGTGCCGGTCAGACGGATGGTGTGCCCCGCGGGTATCGAATATTTCCGCAAGTTCAAGATCAATCGTGATCGGATAGGTTCACCGGGCGCGCCGCTGCGGATACTGGTATCCGGCACCTTGCAGCCGCGGAAAAACCAACTCGCCATTCTCCAGGCAATCGGCAAGTTGAAGCGCGACGGGTATCATCTGGTCGCGGACTTTATTGGCTATACGCAGTTCAGTCCGGATTATGTGGCGCGGTGCCGAGAGGTGATCGAAGAATACGATCTCGCCGGCGATGTCAGGCTGCACGGCTTCGTGGAAGACACTCTCTCGTTCTACGATCGTGCCGATCTGCTGATCGTCGCCGCATTCGATGAATCCATGCCGCAAACGATCATACAGGCGATGGCAGCCGGCGTGCCGGTCGCTTCGACGAATGTTGGCGGCGTCAGGGAAATCGTTCGGCACCGATATACGGGGTTTCTGATTCGCGGTCAGGAGCCCGGCGAGATCGCCTCTTCGCTGCTTTCCCTGTCCATCGGCGAGCGATGCGAAATGGTGGATCGCGCGCATCGCGTGGCGAGCTTTCTCGCTCGGTCGAGCTATGTGAAGTTCGAGCTTGTCGATCTCTACAAGGAGGCGCTGCTCAGAAGCAGACAGGGCAGCCGGGTGAACGCTTCAGGGTCGGGGATGCGATCCGGCGATCCAAAGGGCAATATCCCTCGAAGAGTTGCGGTCGATGATGTCGCGGACATCAGGCAGTACGCGAGGCGGCGTTTTCCGCCTCCGTTTGCAGGGCGGACGAGACCTTCGGAAGATCTTCGGGACGTGCCGTATCGGGAATATGTGATTCCGTTTCGGGTTGACGATCTGCAGGTCGTCTCGCTGATCCTTGGACCGTCCGATCGTAGTGCGGTCGGCGTCGTTGGCATCGAGATTGTCACTCGGTCGCCGGAAATCGTGGCGCACGAAGTGATGACAGTGCAGTTGTCCAGCAAGGAGACGCCCGTGCATTTTGTTCTGCCTGCGCCTCTTCTGGAACTCGAAGAGGGGTGGTGTCTCCGGATATTTACGCGAGATACTGATGTTCCGATCTCGATTTACGAAGTGAAGGGACGTATTGCTGCGCTGTCCGGCAGACGGTCAGACATTCCGATTGTCCGCTTTCTGTCATCACAAGCGCTTGCCGACCAAAATTGATCCACATTTGCGGCCGATCGTTGGAACCGCTTTCGCATCTGCGAAGTTAGCGATCCGGAAATCCGCGCCCGTTTGCGCGGATCGGACACAATGCGAGGTGAGATGTTTTCGCTCGGTTCAACCACTGACAAGGCCGTTGCCGCAGCCATTCTTTTTCTGTCGTGTATTCCCGGCTCGCATGCGCAGACGGCGCATCCGTTCGCAGGCATGTCTGGCGTCTGGTCGGGCAAGGGCACGATTTCTCTTGAGGGCGGCGCGCGCGAGGCGATCCGTTGCCGCGCGACCTACGCGGTGCGGGCCGACGGCAACGCGCTTCAGCAGACGCTGCGTTGCGCGAGCGACAGCTACAAGATCGAGCTGACCAGCAATGTCGTCGCCGACGGCAACAAGTTGGCCGGCACCTGGAGCGAGTCCACGCGCAATGTCGCCGGCGAGGTTCAGGGCGCGGTCTCGGCGGGCCGTTTTCAGGTCGTCGTGAGCGCGGGGACATTTTCCGCTGATCTTGTTTTGACCACCAGGGGAAATTCGCAATCGGTTGTGATCCGCTCGCATGGTGGCGAATTCAAGGGTGCGAACATCACCCTGTCACGGACCTGAGATCCATCAGGCGGATGACGGGTTTGGTTGATTGGACCGCTCACGCGAGGATGCAGTCTGCGTCAGCGTGCCCGCAGCGATGCCGACCACGATGACATACAGCCAGCCTTGGTAGAAATCGCTGAGATGGGAATTGAACAGCGAACTCAGAATGTTCTGCACCACGGCGACAAGGCCCATCCAGGCGACAATGCCTTCGCCGCGGAATGTCAGCAGGTGAATAATCCACATCGCATAGAGGGCCAAAATTCCGACGATGCCCCATTGAATCGCCACCAGAAAGGTCTGGTTATGCGGGTTGCCGACAATCGGCGAGCCGGCCTGTTTTGGCGCATCGCGCGTGAGCAACGATCTGGCAGCCCCCGTTCCATGGCCGATGAACGGCGCCGCCTTGAAGAATTCGATTGATTTGCTCCACAGCTCCAGCCGCTGTCCGACAGATGTGGTTTGTTGCCCGCCCTGCGCGATCCTGTATTCGCTGAATGCGGCGGTGACCTTGTGTTGCAGGTTTGGCGAAACCATCCAGAGCGCGGCAACGAGAGCCGCCAGAGCTGGAAGGGCAATCCAGAATTGCCTGCGCCTGAGATAGCGGTACGCGAACATGACGGCGATAACGGGCGAGTACACCAGCGCGGTTCGCGCGACGTTGACGAATGCGAGATTGGCCAGCAAGCCGCTTGCGATGATTGCGCACAGGATCGCAAGCGAATGCCGCTTTCGCCGAAAGGTTTCGACTGCGATGGCGGCGAGAGCGAAAGCGCAGAACACGAAACCCTGACTTTGGTCGATATAGTTCTTGACGGGGACACCGGGCTGATCGGCCTTGTAGTGAATGGATACGCCTGGCCAGTACAGCGCGATCCAGGAATACAGCATGAGAATTGTGCACGAGGCGACGAATGCATAGAAGACGTAGCGGCCACGGCCGGATTGCCCGAAGGCGTAGATCAGGATCGGAATGCCCAACAGTTTCGCCATGGGCGATATTCCCCGGAACCGGTCAGACCACGGGACGCCGTCAGCCCATAGAAGGCCGAGCACGGCCAGGGCGCACAGGGCCAGCGCGGCCAGGCTGGCCGGATGCTTCAGGGAGCGAAGGAAGTCCGCAGGCTTCATCGTGCTCAGACATCCGAGCAGAAATGCCAGCCCGCAGATGGAGATAAGGGATGTCGACCACGGCAGGCCGGCGGCACCGATAATCGCGAAATTTTCGGTCCCCTTGCGCCGCGCAGCCCGCGCGAGCGGGAGGCGGGGTCCGGTCCATACACAAAAGCCGATCCAGACATCGGTCAATTCTCGCTTGATGGCCGCGTACATTATCCCTCGAATGGACTATTTTTAGGTGTGTCAGCCGCAAAATATGCGATATAGCTCAATACGATAACCCATATTTCAGGCCGTTTCGGACCTGACGCGGACTTTACCCGGAAGCTGGATGAGCGCAATCGACGGCTATATCGTGCGAGCGACATTGCTGGCGTTCTTGTTGATTGTCGTCTCGTTGACGGGGGTCATCTGGATCACGCAGGCACTGCGCGGCATCGACCTGATGACAGGGCAGGGCCAGTCCATTCTGGTCTTTCTCGGCGTCACTGGCCTCGCGATTCCGTTGCTGGCGATGATCATCGCGCCGATCGCGCTCTTGATCGCGGTCATGCACACCCTGAACAGGCTGGCGAACGATTCCGAAATCATCGTGATCAACGCGGCGGGTCTGTCACCGGTCCGGTTTGTCCGTCCCTTTCTCTATGCGACATGCGTGGTGAGCCTGTTCGTTGCGTCGCTTTCGCTGTATGTGGCGCCCGAATGCATGCGCGCGTTGCGGCGATGGCAGACCGAGATCGGTGCCGACGTGCTGACGAACATTCTGCGGCCGGGCGAATTCCAGAAGCTCGGACCTCTGACCATCCGCATTCAGGGCCGGCAGCCGGGCGGATTGCTGGTCGGGATTTTCATTGACGACCAGCGCAATCCGGCGGAGCGGATCACCATTCTCGCGGACCGCGGCACCGTTCAGAAGAACGAGCGGGGATCTTTTCTCGTTCTTCAGGATGGAAATCTTCAACGCTTCGAGGCCGGCAAGCGCGATCCGGCTCTTGTGGCTTTCGCCAGCTATGCGTTCGATCTGTCGCAGTTTTCAAATGTCGTTCAGACCGTGACCTATGGTCCTCGGGAGAGGCCGATTGGTGAACTGATCTCGCCTCCGCCCGACGATCCGGTCTACAAGCGTGTCCCGGGAGAATTTCGCTCCGAACTTCATGACCGGATTTTTGCGCCGATCTATCCGTTTGTGTTTGTCCTGATGGCGTTCGCGATTCTTGGCGCGCCGCGAACGACACGGCAGAACCGGAATTTTGCCATCGGGCTTCTGGTTCTGGGAATCCTCATTCTTCGCATCGCGGGCTTCGGGCTGTCGACCGTGTCGACCTCGCAACCCGTTGCGATACTCGTTCAGTACGCCTTGCTGGCAGCGGTGAGCGCCGCCAGCGTCTGGGCGATCGTGCAGGGCATTATTATCGACGCTCCCGCAAACCTGCTTGGGCGCGTCAACAATCTGTTTGCCCGTGTTGCAGCGCTCCGGCCGCAATAGCGTGGCGGGGTGCCTGGGTTAATCTGTCAAGCTGCCTGCAAATTCGCCTCGCTGGGGCGAAGTTCCGGCGAATACGAAAGTCGATCTGCGATGAAGAAAAAGACCGCGTTGATTACCGGGATCACCGGACAGGACGGCGCCTATCTTGCAGAGTTGCTGCTGTCCAAGGGATATTCCGTTCACGGAATCAAGCGGCGCACCTCGCTGTTCAACACCGATCGGATTGATCATCTTTATCACGACCCGCACGACAAGGGCTACGATCTGACCCTTCATCACGGCGATCTGACGGATTCATCGAGCCTCATCCGCATCGTGCAGGAAGTTCAGCCGGACGAGATTTACAATCTCGCCGCGCAGAGCCATGTGGCCGTCTCGTTCGAGGAGCCGGAATATACGGCGAATTCCGATGCGCTGGGGCCGCTGCGAATACTCGAAGCGATCCGCATTCTCGGGCTTGAGAAGAGAACCCGGTTTTATCAGGCGTCGACATCCGAATTGTATGGGCTGGTTCAGGAAATTCCGCAGAAGGAGACGACGCCGTTTTATCCCCGGTCGCCTTATGCGGTCGCCAAGCTCTATGCCTACTGGATCACGGTGAACTATCGCGAGGCTTATGGCCTGTTTGCCTGCAACGGAATTCTCTTCAATCATGAATCGCCCATTCGCGGCGAGACTTTCGTCACGCGCAAGATCACGCGGGCGTTGGCCCGCATCAAGCTGGGTCTGCAGGAGAAGGTTTATCTCGGCAACCTGAACGCGCTGCGCGATTGGGGGCATGCGCGCGATTATGTCGAGATGCAGTGGCGCATGCTGCAGCAAGATGTCGCGGAAGACTATGTTATCGCGACCGGAGAGCAGCACTCGGTTCGCGAGTTCCTCGACGTCGCCGCGAACGAGGTCGGGATCGCCGTTCGCTGGGAAGGCGAGGGTGTCAATGAAAAGGGATACGATGCCGCCACGGGGCAGTGTATCGTCGAGGTTGATCCGCGTTATTTCCGGCCGGCCGAGGTCGAGACGCTGCTGGGCGATCCGGCAAAGGCGTACAAAAAGCTGGGGTGGAAGCCGACAACCTCATTCGCTGATCTGGTCGCGGAAATGATGCGGGAAGATATGAAAACAGCGCAGCGCGATGAACTCGTAAAGCAGCACGGATTTAAGCACTTCAACTACAACGAGTAATTTTGAGAGCGAGAGCTTGCGGATTTTGTTGTCCGCGGTGTTTTGAAAAGTTTCTGTTTGATCCTGCTTCCTGCAGCTATAAGTTGTCCGGAATCGAGGGTGCCATTGACAGTAAAAGTTCTTATTACCGGGGCTTCCGGGCAGGATGGCTACTATCTGATCAACCTGCTTCGACAGCAGGAGTGCGTCGTTCATGCACAGTCGCGCCGCGCGGATCATTCGGATTCACACCGGGATGGTGTGCGATGGCATGTCGGAGATCCCGCGGATCGTGATTTTCTCGAAGCGTTGATCCGCGATGTCATGCCTGACGAGATCTATAATCTTGCCGCCATTTCTCGTCCCAGCCTGAGCTGGAATGAACCGCGCCTAACCGCGGAGGTGAATGGCTATGTGCCGCAGGAGCTTTGCGAGCTCTTGCTGAAGTACAAGCCGGATTGCCGTCTGTTTCAGGCTTCGTCGTCGGAAATGTTCGGAAGCGATGGGACGTCAGCCCAGAACGAGCAAACACGCTGCGTTCCAAATACGCCATACGGCGCGGCGAAGCTGTATGCCCATCAGATTGTTGGCGCATACAGGCAGCAGTATGGGTTGCATGTCTCAACCGGTATTCTGTTCAATCACGAAAGTCCCAGGCGCCCGCTGGCATTCGTGTCGCAGAAGATCGCCTATGCCGCCGCTGCGGTGTCGCTTGGCTTGCGCAACACCGCCCAGCTTGACGAGCGTGGCCGCCCCATTTTGGTGGATGGAAAAACTGCGTTAGGCGACCTCAGCGTCAGGCGGGACTTTGGCTTTGCTGGCGATTATGTTGAGGCGATGAGGCTGATCGTTCAGCATCCTGTACCGGATGATTATATTATAGGCACCGGCCAGGATCATTCGATTGAGGAATTTTGTAATCAGGCGTTCAGCTTTGTGGGCCGCAAGTGGGCCGATCATGTGATTCTCGACCCGGGTCTGGTTCGCAAGGTGGATAGCCGTTATACGCGGGCCGATGCGTCCAAGATTCGCTCGGCGTTGAACTGGAAACCGAAGGTCGATTTTCCCACGCTGGTGTCCATGATGGTGACCGCCCAGGTGGCGGCGATCAAGAGCGGTGCTTCCGAGGCCATGCCGGATGCCGATGTGCTGAGACGATAAGTGTTGATGCGGATTCTTCACGCCTACAAGGTCTATTTGCCGAATGTCTATGGCGGTATTCCGTCCGTCATAGCGACGCTCGCAATGCTTCCGCGAAAGGAGTTCGAGACAAACGTTCTCGTCGCGAGAGAGCGAGGCATTGGCCTCAAGTATGAATTCGATGGTGTGAATGTCGAAGCGGTCTCGTCGCTTGCCACGGTGATGTCCACGCCGCTGGCGCCGACCTATCCATTCAGGTTGTTTCAAGAGGCGCGCGTGTCGGACATCGTGGTTCACCATGCTCCGTTTCCGCTGACGGATATCGGGATCGCTTTCCTGCGCAGTAAGCCGGCTCTGATCGTGCATTGGCATGCGGAAGTGGTCGGCCGGTCGTGGCTGATGCGGATTCTGGCGCCGTTCATCCGCAATGCTCTCCGGCGCGCTGACAGGATCATCGTCTCGGATCGGGTCATGATCGGCAATTCGCCGTTTCTGAAAGATTTTTCCGCTAAATGTGTCGCCATTCCGTACGGATGTGATGATTCCTATTGGGGACAACTCGATCCGGGCGAACAGCAGGTGGCCGATCGCCTGAAGACGCAATATCCCAGGCTCGTTGTCTCTGTCGGCCGCCTTGTCAGCTACAAGGGTTACGAGATTTTTCTTCGCGCGATGCAGGACGTCGATGCCGACGCCGTGATCATCGGCGAAGGACAACTCCGGGAGGAACTCACCGGTCTCGCGAGGGAGCTGGGTGTGCTGGATCGGGTCAGGTTTCTTGGCGTCCTGGAGCCTCATGAGGTCAAGCAGTATATCCATGCTGCGAAGGTGCTGGCCTTTCCCTCCGTTTCAGAGGCCGAGGCCTTCGGCCTCGTCCAGTTGGAGGCCATGTCCGCGGGCAAGCCGGTGGTCAATACGGCGCTTCCGACCGCGGTTCCCAATATCGCCCGGGACGGCAGAGAAGGCCTGACCGTCCCGCCCGGCGACGCGGCGGCGTTCGCCGAGGCGCTGAACCGCATTCTGGACCAGCCTGATTTTGCCGCGCGTCTGGGTGAAGCGGGCAGGGAGCGCGTTCGCGCCGAATTTAGCCAGTCTCTGTTTCTATCCCGCATGCAGGACGTCTATAAGCAGGTCTTGCGGGATCGCGTCCCGGTCGAGTGAGCCCGCGGGCGGAGTTGGATGAACGAATGTCGATGCTGATTGCCGGGCAAGGACGGATGCACCGTCAGGCGCAGATGGCGCTGGAGGATATCCTCAGCGGCCTCTCGCTTTGGACCCTATGGGGCAAGCTGGGCTGGAACGACATCCTGCAGCGTTATCGCCGCTCGTTTCTCGGGCCGCTCTGGATGACCGCCAGCATGGCGATCATGGTGGTCGCGCTCGGTATCGTTTACTCAACGCTTTTCAAGGCCGAACTTCGCCACTTCATGCCGTTTCTCTGCGCCGGATTGCTGATCTGGGGCTACATCAGCACGATGATCACCGAAGCCGGCACACTCTTCACGGGCGCGGAATCCTATATCAAGCAGATACGTCTTCCTTATTCGCTGTATGTGTTTCGCTTCGTATGGAGCAAGGTCATCATCCTTGCGCACAATTTCGTGGTTTACATCGCGGTTCTTCTTTACTTCCACGCCTGGCCCGGCAGCGTGGCGCTTTACGCCATTCCCGGCTTCCTGCTGGTGACGTTGAATGGGGCGCTGGCGGGCATGTCCCTGGGCATGATATCGGCACGCTTTCGCGATATCCCCCAGATCGTGACGAGCTTTGTCCAGATTATCTTCTTTATCACACCGATCATGTGGAAACCGGAATTGCTCGGCGCGCATCAGGAACTGATGACTTTCAATCCGTTCTTTTATCTCGTTGAAGTCATGCGCGGTCCTTTGCTGGGTCAAATCCCCCCGGTGCAGACCTATCTGGCCATGCTTTTGATCACGGTGCTCAACATGGCGTTTGCGGCGTTCTTTTTCGTCCGCTTTCGCTCACGCATTTCGTACTGGGTGTGAGCGCCATGCTGTTACGACGCAATGTTGAAGATCAGCAGTCGATCCTTCGTCTCGACGGCGTGAACGTCTCCTTCCCGATCTATCATGGCGGATCTCGCTCCCTGAAAAAGGCGATCCTGTCGCGCGGTTCGGCCGGGCGCATCGCGCGCGACGCCAACGACCGCATCACGGTCGATGCATTGCGCGATATCTCGTTATCGCTTGAGCGCGGGGACAGGCTGGCGCTGATCGGATCGAACGGCGCGGGGAAGACGACCCTGCTGCGGACCATGGCGGGAATCTATGAGCCGGTCTCGGGCACCGTTGAGGTCAATGGGCGGATTTCTCCGATGTTCGATATTTCGCTCGGTATCGACAGCGATCTGAGCGGCTACGACAACATCCGGTTGCGCGGGTTGCTGCTCGGTTTGTCGTCGCGGGAGATCGAACAGCGCCTGCCGCTGATCGTCGATTTCACCGAGCTCGGCGACTACCTCGATATGCCGGTGCGCACCTATTCGTCGGGAATGATGCTGCGCCTGACATTCGCGGTCGCGACCTGCTATGAGCCAGAGGTCCTCTTGATGGACGAGTGGATCATGGCCGGTGACGCGCATTTCATGACCAAAGCGCGCGAGCGCGTCGAGACGTTTATTCAAAAGGCGAGCATTCTGGTGCTCGCATCCCACAATCTCGAAGTCTGCCGCCGCTGGTGCAACAAGGCCCTCTGGCTCGATCGCGGAAACATCAGGGCGCTGGGCCCGGTCGAGGATATCATCGCCGCATATCAGGCGATGTGAGGCCGAACCGCTACTCGTCATGCTGGTGGTGCCGGACACTCCTGCGCGTCCGGTGACGATGAGCGGGCGAGGGGCGTTTGGGCGCGGAGCGACCGCGCGGTATGGTTGGTGGTACTGACGTCTGGCATGAAGAAATATTTGCGGCAAGGAATAGCATTTATCGAGTTGTTCAATGACTCTTTGGTTTGACGTAACGGATCTCAGGCATTGGGGTCTCGGTCATTTGACCGGTATTCAGCGGACGTCGGTTAGCGTTCTGGCTGAGTTGCTGACGATACGAAATGATATCGAACTCTTCGCTTTCGATTCAGCAAACAAGGTTTTGCGGAAGGTCGATATTCACTCGCTTGCGCCGGTGATCCGCGACAGTCTTGCTTCGACAAGGGGAGTGAATGGCGACGGTCAGAAAACCGAGCCCGTTTCCTCTTGTCGCCAGATAACGCCAGTCACTGGCCGAGCTCGCAGACAGCTCAAATCCGCCATTCGGAAAAAGCTGAAGGAATTGCTGGGCGACGAAGCAACAGACGCCTTGAGGGAGACGAGGCGTGCTTTCGGAAATTTTCTGCGTGCTGTACGAAAGCAGATATCCATGCGGATTGCGCGCACCGATCGTCCGTTCAAAATCGCGGGCCCCGTTCTGTTCAAGAAGGGCGATGTTTGCATCTCCCTGTCGGCGACCTGGGGATTTCAGGATTACGGCGAGGGTCTTGCCGCATACAAACAGGCAAGTGGAGCGGCGTATATCAATCTGATCTATGATCTTATTCCAGCGCTCTTTCCCGCATGGATGCCGCCTCATCATTCAGAGGTCTTTACGCGATGGGTCACGCAGCAGATCGCCAATTCCGATTTGATCCTTACGATTTCTCAGTTTCAGAAAAACGAGATCGCGCACTTCATCGAAACAGAACGCCTCGCGTCCCGATCCGTCGAAGTCATTCGGCTTGGCGATAACCCGAATATGAACTCCGGATTGCCGGTCGAGTTACTTCCCCGGCCGCGTTATGTGCCCGAAAGAAAGTTCGTGATCTGCGTTTCGACGATTGATCCAAGGAAGAACCAGGGCCTGTTGTATCGTGTCTGGCAGCGTCTGGTCGAAGAGCTCGGTCCTGATTGCCCGCAATTGCTCCTGATCGGAACGCCGCATCCGCATGTCTCCGATTTTCTGCACCAGATCCGGTACGACCGCTCGGTGAACAAGGTTATCGTCCACCTGGCTGACGTTTCGGATGAAGAACTGGCCTGGTATTACAAGCATTGCGCATTTACCATTTACCCGTCCATCTATGAGGGATGGGGGCTTCCGATTTCGGAAAGCCTGTCGCTCGGACGATACTGCATCGCCGGAAACCGGACGTCGCTTCCCGAGGCCGGAGGCGATCTGGTCGATTACTTCGACCCGTTTGATTTCGCTGCCTGCTACAAGCTGGTTTACAGGGCCGTGACCGATCCGGACTACGTGCAGGCTTATGAGGAGCGGATACGCACGAACTATGTGCCTTATAGCTGGGCGCAGACGGCGGCGCATATTTCAGGAATTGTTGATCGGCTCTCTGATCCGGATCGAGGCCGGGTCGATTAAAGATTGTTAAAGTGGCTTGTTTTTAACCGATCTCCGATAATCTGCTCTCGATTGCCTCATCTCGATATCCCGGTGCTGCCTGAGTTGCCACCCGACATGCATATTGGTTTTGAATCCAGCATTTTGACTCGCTCGATGACGGGCGTGGCGAACTATACGTTCAACATCGTCAGTTCTGCGCTTGAGCTCGATCCGGATCTTCGCTTCACCGGCTTTCGCGATCTGGATTGGCGCGGTTTCGGTCTCGCGGACGCGCACCAGATCAGCCGTTCGCATGAGAAGCAGGGCGCCGGCGAGAGGGCCGCGCCGGCGTCCTTTCCGCATCTTAGAAGCCGGGTTCTGGATACCTTGGTGCGCTTCCCGGGTTCGCGCGCTGCGGCGGCGGTCTATCGTTCGTTTCGCCGGGAGAGGTTTTCCACGTCCGTCGGGAAACAGTCCCTCGATCTGTTTCATGCGTTCAATTTTCGTCCCTTGGCCGATCCGGGCGTCCCGACGCTCCCCGTGATCTATGATCTTTCGACTTTCCGTCATCCGGAGTTTCATCCGCGGGACCGGGTTGAATGGCTTGAGCCGCTCCGGACGTTCGTCGCAGATGCACCGCTGGTGCATACCATTTCCGATTTCAGCAGGCGCGAGATTGCGGATGTGTTCGGTTATCCTCCGGCGCGGATCGTTGTGGCGCCGCCGGCGGCATCGGCACTATTTGTTCCGGCGGGGCGCGAGACAACACAGCCTGCGCTCAGGGCTTTTGACCTGACGTATGGAGACTATTTTCTGGCCGTCGGGACGCATGAGCCTCGAAAAAACCTGCGCACTGTCATTCTTGCTTATGAGCGGCTGAGTCCTGCGGCGCGCATGCGTTGTCCGCTGGTGCTGGCTGGTGGCCGGGGATGGGGCAATCTCGATCTCCCCGGGCAGACCGAAAACCTGATCCGGGAAGGATCGCTCCGGTTCGTTCATGGCGCCACCGATCCGCAGTTGCGCGCGCTCTACGAAGGCGCACGGTTGCTGGTTTCGCCGTCGCTCTACGAAGGTTTCGGCATGCCGGTGGTGGAAGCTCTGGCGTGCGGGACGCCGGTGGCGCATAGCGCGGGAACGTCGATGGACGAAATTTCAGGGACGGTCGGCGTGCGCGTTGCCGCCCTTGATGTCGATGGCTGGAGCCAAGCGTTTCGCGACGCGCTTGAAGGCGACGTCCATGTCTGTCCTGAGCTTCGCGAGGCGCGGATCGCGCAAGCGCGTCAATTCGACTGGCGCCGGAGCGCAGGTCTTGTGATTGAGGCCTATCGGCGGATCCTGAGTTGACACCGGCCCTTTCGCCGTGGCCGTCTTGCGGGCTCTTGTCCGGTTGCAACAGGTGAGATGCCGCCGCATGGCCACGCTTCTCGACAGATGGCTCGATGGCGTCGAGGACGGGTGGGGCGTTCCTCTGCTGCTCGCGGGCTTCGTTGTCTTGTGGACCGCGTTTCTCGTCATCGCTTATCAGAATGCCGATCTGCATCCCGATGTTATCGAAGCCTGGGTCACCGGGCGGGTGCCGGACTGGAGCGGGGCCAAGCATCCACCGTTGATGGGCTGGGTGACGCACATCTGGACGCTGGTTTTTCCGGTCCGCGACTGGTCATTCCATTTACTGGCGATGGTCAACGCGGCGGCCGCGCTCTGGATCGTCGATCTCATCGCGCGGCGGTTTGTAACGGGCGACAAGCGCGCCATCATCCTGCTGCTGTTGATGCTGCTGCCGGTCTATCAGTTTCAGGCGCAACGCTTCAACGCGAACTCCGTTCTGTTCGCGGTCTGGCCGCTGGCGATCTATTGCTTTCTGCGATCGTTCGAGACCCGTCATGCCGCATGGGCTGTCGCGGCCGGTCTGGCGAGCGCGCTTGCGATCCTCGGGAAGTATTATTCCGCCTTTCTGATCGGAGGGCTTGTTTTTGCCGCGATCTGTCATCCAGCGCGCCGCGCCTACTTCTTCTCAGCCGCGCCATGGATTTCGGCGCTTGCCGGGCTGGTCCTGCTCGCGCCGCATCTCCACTGGATGCTGACATCGGGAACCAGTCCGCTGGGCTACGCTCTCGCGGTCCACGGTGGCCTGAACAGGGGACGCGCTTTTGTCTCCAGCCTGAATTTTCTGCTGGGGCTGGCCGCGACGCTCGCGCTGCCGATGACAATATGGGCCGTCATGATCCGGACGCGGATCGGAGCCTATGTCAGGGACCTCAGGCGGCTGGATGACGGCCTGTATTTGTTGCTGTTGACCGGTATCGGCGCAATCATTGCTCCGCCTCTTGTCAGCCTTGTGCTGAAAAACTCGCTGACGGCGGTCTGGGCGGCCCCGGGATTGTTTGTGTTCGTGCTGGTCGCGGTCTGCGCGGCCCGGTTTCCGGTTGATCGAGCCGAGACGCGGCGGCTCGCTGCCGGCGTGCTCGCGCTGTCCGTGAGCGCGATTTTTCTTGCTCCCGTCCATGCCTGGTACCGCAATGGTCATCCCTTCGGGGAAGGCCGCAACTATTACAGCCTTGCTGCAGCGGAAGTCATGCAACGCTGGAGGAAGGTGTCGCCAACCCCTCTCAGGACGGTCAGCGGCGACAAGCTGGCGATGGCGCTGGCCTTTTATTCTCCGGATCATCCGGCGTTCGCCGTGCCGTTCGGCCAGGATTATGTCTGGCAAACGCCGCCGGCGGAGGTGCTGCAAGGTGGATGGGCGAGCATGTGTTTGCCGGACGAGGCGACATGCCTGATCTGGTTGAAGCAGGTCGCGGCATCGGCACCCGCTGCGGTGACCTTCGACTTCGCCGTGACACCAAATTTTGTGGGGCAGGCGGGTGTTCCGGTACGGATTGTGGCCCTCCTCGTGCCTCCGTCCGCTGCGCGCTAGACCGCTAGCGCCGATTGCCCTTTCGCAAGAGCGTTGGTCGGGACAAAGCCCTCCGGCGGCCCGCCGCGGGGAGGCCGATGGCGTCTCCCTCATATAAGTCTAATAAAGGAACTTTAATTGTGGGCGGCTGGCATTTTGGATTCCGGCGCTAATCCAACAGCTTGCTGCTAAATTTCAACCATTGTGCCCCGCCGCGTCAATGCGACCGCGCAGGATGTACTTGACCAGTTCAAAAATAGAACTGTAACATCCTGACAAAACGTCGCCCAAAGGCGCAACCATCAGCAACGCCGGCTTCGCCACCATGGCCCGTCGGCTGCACCAGGGGAGGATCGAGATGTTGAAGAGCTTAAGGCTTGCGTCGGCACTGGTGCTGGCGCTGTCGGGCACGGCCTTTGCGGCTGATGCGCCCGGCGTGACGGCGACGGAAATCAAGGTCGGCGGTGTGTTTCCGTTCAGCGGCCCGGCGTCATCCATCGGTCTGGTCGGAAAGGGCGTGCTCGCCTATGTGCAATCCATCAACGATCGGGGCGGCATCAATGGCCGCAAGATCAATTATATCGCCTATGACGACGCCTACAGTCCGCCGAAGGCGGTCGAACATGTCCGCAAGCTGGTTGAGAGCGATGAAGTCGCTTTCATGTTCGGTCAGTTGGGAACGCCCGGAAACACGGCGACAGCGAAGTATCTGACGAGCAGGAAGGTTCCCGCGCTCGGGATCGTGAGCGGCTCGAACAAGTTCACCGACGTGGCGAACTTTCCCGTCACCACGACAAGCCTTGTCAGTTTCGTGACCGAAGGAAAGATCTACGCGAAGTTCCTCAACAAGACGCTTCCGGGCAAAAAGTACGCGATCCTTTATCAGAACGACGATCTCGGAAAAGACTATGTGATCGCCTTCAAGGAGTTCATGAAAGACGAGTTCGACAAGCGCGTCGTTACGGCGGCATATGAAATCGCCGATCCGACGGTGGATTCGCAGATCGTGAATCTGAAGAGCACGGGCGCCGATGCACTTCTCGTTGCCGGAACGCCGAAGTTTGCAGCTCAGGCGATTCGCAAGGCGTCCGAAATCGGATGGAAGCCGACGATGTTGCTGAATTATCCGTCGAGCTCCGTGGGTGCGACCTTGAAGCCTGCGGGCCTGGACAAATCCGTCGGCGTGATCGTCGGAACATTCACCAAGGACCCGACAGATACCAAATGGGACAATGACAAAGGTATGAAGGACTACCGGGCCTTTGTCGACAAATACATGCCCGGCGTCGACATCTCCGACACCAACTACATCTTCGGCTACACGCAGGGGATGATCCTCGAGCAGATCATCAAGCAATGCGGCAACGACCTGTCGCGCGAGAATATTCTGAAGCAGGCAAAGAACCTCAAGAACATCGCGCTGCCGACGGTGCTTCCGGGCGTGCTGGTCAACACCAGCGAAACGGTCAACCAGAACTTCACGCAGATGCGGCTGCAGCGCTGGACCGGCGAGAACTGGGATCAGTTCAGCGACGTCCTCGACGCGAAGTCGGAATAGTTTCACTCAAACGAGGCCGGCGTCTTTCGTGACGCTGGCTTTTTTGCGGGTAAATCGGAAAACAGTCTGGAATTCAGGGAGAATTGGCGTGAAGGGCTTAATGCAAAATCAGCCGCTGCTGTTGTCGTCGCTGTTGCGGCACGCGGATCGCTTCCACGCCGAGACCGAAATCGTGTCGCGGACGGTGGAAGGACCGATCCATCGCTACACCTATCGGGATGCGGCTCGCC
>JACDJC010001505.1_pt1 | contig 20457 bp, 15 predicted proteins | sample 7454191 | NCBI WGS metagenome assembly JACDJC01 (sample SAMN14253291, study PRJNA609438) | sludge metagenome | isolation source: sludge after 25d culture with pyrite and EDTA | collected 2018-12-20 | reverse complement strand
GGAGAATTTCGGTTTCTCCATTTTGAAGCCCTTGCAAACTTACCAAAAAATCGAGTTCAGGTTGCATCGGTTGGGGCTGCCCTAGCTGGCAAGCGGCCATTAGAAAAACCCCTATGAACATCATTCCCCATAAACGAAATTTCTTCATATCAGCCTCCTTATGCTATTTTAAATTAATTCTCAGCCAAAGGGATCCTTCTAGAGTCGTATTTTTTACCTGCCAGAAAGGACAGAACTAATAAATTAATATCGCTTAGCTCGGTAAATGCACACGATACCCCTGGCGGGGCACAATGAAGAAACACCTAGAAATACAGAATAACAGAGGCACAGAAGGGGGGTTTTCTTAAGCTCACCTTAAGCCTGGCACAAGCTTCCTTTAAAGACAAACCCGCTCAAAACCGGTATCCTTAGCCTCGAGAGAAAACTAATAATGCAAGAGGTGAATATGCAAACACAAACATCCCGATCAAAAATTTTGATCGTATCCATCATCATCGTCTCGGCCCTGGTACTGGGTGCCTGTGCCCCACTCAGCGCGGTAGCCCGCATCACCGGTGCCTTCGCCAACGACAACCGCGAAACCATATCCCAGCCCGTAGCAGTCACGCAACCTACTCCGGCGGTTGAGGCAGCCCCCCGCTTTGTCACCGATACCAGCCTGCAGCAGGTTTATCTGCATGTCAACCCGTCTGTAGTCAATATTCAGGTCAGCAAACGCGGCGGTACGGAACTGCCCTTTGCTTTTCCGGATTCCAATAATCAGACACCCCCTGTGCAGCAAGCTTTGGGCTCCGGCTTCGTATGGGATACAGAAGGCCATATCGTCACCAATAACCATGTCATCGATGGCGCATCCGAAATTGAAGTCGTGTTTGAAACCGGGCGCATCTTCCCGGCCACCCTGGTCGGTGCTGATCCAGCCTCCGACTTGGCCGTGATTAAAATTGACGCCCCGGTCAATGAACTCAATCCGGTCACGATCGCTGATTCAGCTGAGGTCATGGTGGGTGATACCGCCATCGCCATCGGCAATCCCTTTGGGTTAGACGGCACGATGACGGTCGGCATTATCAGTGCCTTAGGCCGCTCCTTACCGGTGCAATCCTTGGATATGAACGGCACCTATTCCATCCCGGATGTCATCCAAACCGATGCTGCCATCAACCCAGGCAACTCGGGCGGCGTCTTACTAAATGAGTTCGGCGAGGTGATTGGCGTGACAACCGCCATCACATCCGACAGTCGCTCGAATGCCGGCATTGGGTACGCGGTACCGGCCAATATCGTTCGCAACGTGGTGCCCGCATTGATCAGCGATGGCAGCTACCAACACGCCTGGCTGGGTATTTCCGGCGGCACTTTGCAAGCCGATATTGCCGAAGCCATGGACGTAGACCGAGAGACGCATGGTATTCTGGTCAACACCATTGTACCGGACGGCCCGGCGGATCAAGCTGGTTTGCGCGGCAGCGATACGACCTACAACTACGAAGGTACCCAGATCAGCATTGGCGGCGATATTATCACCGCGATTGATAACCTGCCGGTGACATCCTTTGAAGATTTGGTCTCCTACTTGGCGCGTGAAACCCGCCCCGGACAGGAAATCACGCTAGACATCCTGCGCGATGGCAAAAGCATGCAGCTGACCGCCACCCTGGGCGCACGCCCGAGCGTGACACAACAGCCACAGGCCGCTGTGGAAGCCCCTAGTGCGAATCAGGCTTACCTGGGCATCATGGGCGGCAGCTTGGTGCCCGAAGCAGCCCAGGCAATGGACTTAGACCGCGATCAACAAGGCGTTCTGGTGGTGGAAATCGCCAAAGATAGCCCGGCCGAAGAAGCCGGTCTGATCGGCAGCACCAAGCCACTGACCGTGCGCGGCCAGGAAATTATGATCGGCGGAGATGTCATCACCGCTGTCGATGATACCGCCATTGACGGGATTGAGACCCTGCGCCAGACCCTGCAAAACTACGAACCCGGTGACACGATCACCCTGACCATCATCCGCGATCAAGAAAGCATGTCGCTCGCGGTCACGCTCTCCAGTCACCCTTAAATAAATTACTTCCCCTCCCCTTTTACAACAACCGGCCCCAGCAATGAGGCCGGTTGTTTGTTGCATCTTATTCGGTGGCAATCATCACGTTGGAGGCTTTGATGACGGCATACGCTTGGTGACCCACCGTCAGCCCCAACGCCTCAGCTGAGGTATTGGTAATGATCGAAACCACCTGATCGCCACCCGGCAGCTCCAACACCACCTCCGAATTGACCGCCCCTTTTTCCACTTTAACCACCTTGCCTTTAAACACATTGCGGGCACTGATTTTCATCATCGTTCCTCCTTGATCTAATTTCTGTTTCCATCATCCAATAAATGGTTGCCATCGGCAAGCGGTTTTATAAAGTAAGACATCCGCCGCGTGCCCCAACCCGGGGATTTTGAAACCGCGAATTCCCGCGAATTGCACGAATTGGGTGAATTCCCTTTCTGCTAACTCTTGCGAATAAAATCTGCGATTTGCTGCACCGCTGTTACCGCCTCGGGGATGGCCGGGGCATACGCCGGATAGACATGCCCCATGAAGGGCTCAACCACCAACTCCGCCTGGCCACCCACCGCTTGAATCTTTTCCACCAGGCGCGTCGAATCATCCCGTAATATCTCACTGCCGCCAACCGTTACCAAGAGAGGCGGCAAACCAGATAGATCCGCATACAAAGGTGAGATGAGCGGATGATCGCGCTGGTATGACCCCGCATAATCCCGGGCACATTCTTCCAAATTTTCCCAATTCAACAAAACGTCCGCTTCCGCCAATTCCTGAATGGCCGCGCCGCTACCCAGCAGGTCGGTCCACGGGGAAAGCAGGATGGCACTCGCTGGCAGCGGCCAACCGCGATCTCGCGCGGCGATCAGGGTCGCCAACGTCAAACCACCGCCGGCCGAATCCCCCGCAAACACAATCTGCGCCGGCGGATAACCTTGATTGAGCAACCAGCGGTAAGCGGTTAAGGCATCATTCAACGCCGCCGGAAACGGGAACTGCGGTGCCAGCCGGTAATCCACCATCAAGAATTGCGCGTCACTGGCATTCGCCAAAAGCTGCAAAAAACTGCGGTGCAAAACCGGCATGCGCGTCACATACGCGCCGCCGTGTAGGTAAAACACCACCTGATTGGAAATCTCATCATCCGACACCACCCATTCCGCCGCCACCCCGCCCGCATCCACCGGTTTTGGAATCAAACGCGCCGGGCTGGGCATCCCCCTGCGCATCCCATCCAGGTAGCCGCGCTGGGTGACGGCCTCGATCATCTCGGGTTTGTAAAATAATTTAATCAGCCCATAAATCACGCGCGAACGCAGGCTGGGTTTAAACACCTCCAGCCATTCCAACCCCCCGATAAAGCCGACCATAAAGAAGAAGGCCAAGCGCAAATTTTTAACAAGTCGCTTCATGGTCCACATCCCAATAAAGGAGTGCCGTGCGCACCCCGCGCGGCCATTCTACCCCGCGTTCTGTATCTTTTAAATGCGCGGATAATAACGCCATTAAGGAATCATCATGCGCTGCGGTATCCGTCAGCCCCAAGCGTTGTTTCATCTCCAGCAAGGCCGCCTGGCGGCTTTCGCACACCCAAGGCTTCCACCAACCACAATCCTCCATGATCACATTCGGGAAGATGCCCATGCCCAGCAGCACATTGTAGGCGATCTGAAAATTGGGGCTGTCATAAGGATGACCATATACCAGGCGCGCCGCCTGGGCCATCACGCCCTGTGGGTGCGGTGCGCGGATCAGCATAATCACCCGCTTGGCAGCCGCTGTTTGCATAGCCGTGATAAAGCGCGGCAGATCAGCGGCCCCATACATGGCGTGCGAGCAAAAACAAATATCAAAGCTGCCCACCGCCACCTGCGGCCACTCCCCTTGCACGATCTGAATCGAGTCCAAGCCAGATTGAGCGACGCGCTCGGATAGAATCGCGAGCATACTGGCCGACGGGTCGAGGGCGGTCACACTGGCTCCTTGCTCTGCCATCAGCAGTGCCCAATCCCCGGTCCCCGCCCCAATATCCAAGACCGAAGCCTGCGGGAAGGCTTGCAGGGTCTCGATCACAAAGCGGCGGCTCGAGTCACTGCCGTTCTGCCAGCGTTTGCGCACCCGTTCGCGAAAATCCTCCGCCCGTCCATACCAGCTATCCGATTGGTATTTCTGACGACGCCGTACCGCTTGAATCGACACCAAATCAGCCCAAAGCTGCGTCCAATCCATCCTTAACCTCATTCCCGCACGCTGCATATTGGGTTCTCTGGGAATTGCCCGGATGCCGGTTCATGTCCACGAGAACCCCAACGACGCTATGTTTTATAGATCGTCAGTAATTTTATCATCAAGCGGATCACGCGGTCTACTGTTTCTTTTTGCACCAGGCGGATCGTATCCCCGGCCCCAACCTGATCCAGCACGACCAGCGGGGTATGAAGCCCGGCCTGCTGCATGCGCTGGGCAAAGGCGGCGGCTCCCCACATCCCGCTTTCCTCGGCATCGGTAAATAAAAAGCCTACCTTGCGGTCAATCTCGGGATTTTGCCGTAGGTGATCCGCCACCACCATCAGCACCGCCACCCCAGAGGCATTATCCAGCGCACCCGGCACAAATTGGTTGCGATGTGTGCATTGCTCCCAAACATCCATGATGATCAAAAACACAGCAAACATGGCCGACAAGTTACCCACCACCCGAATCACTGACAGGGGAATGCGAAACCCGATCCAAAAGAACAGCGCGAAGAAGAACACCATCCAGGCAACGCGCTGCATCATTACAAACAGATTGGTTTGCAGGCTTCTGCCGATTTTTGAAGAGAACGGATTTTGACGGGCGGTATCCACATGCGCACACAAGATCAAGTCCAGCTCTTCCAACCTGGTTTGTGCGGGCAAAGCCAACAAATTTTGTGCGGGTTGTCTGGCCGGTCGCCGACGCTGAAAATACTGCCAGATTTCAGGCAGGGCAGCCACCACAAATGGCAGCGGTATCACCACCAACGGCCAGGCCCCCACGCCCCAGGCGGCCAGCAGAAAAAAAGCAGCCGCCAGGCTGTAATACGGGCTGAATTTTTGATCGTCTGCAAAGCAAAAATCCTGGTTTTCACAGGCATAGCCCCAGCTTTCCAGCTGCTCCCTCAGGAAAGCGAGGGCGCGTTGCACGGCCGGGCTGCCAGCCGGACGCGGGCCAATCTCATGCGCCAGATGGTTGATCAGCTGCCAGGCTTGCTGGGCGTATAGCGAGATCGGTTCAGGCATACTTTGCCACCAGCACAAACCGCTTCAAATCATAGCGGTATAAGCTTTCATCTTGTTCAAAGGCAGCCACCAGGCGCATCCCCAGGTCAGTTAAGTATTTTTTCTCGGCCTGATGCTCTGCCAAACCCTGGTTAACCACCAGCAGCAGCCCCTCATGGGTTAAGCTTTGCATAGCTGCCCTTCTGAGGCGGCTTGGGTCAAATTGAGCGGCCGGCAAGCCCCAGGCGCGGTGATCTTTGAGGAACACGAACGGAAAGAACATGCAGATCAGATCATAACGCTGAGGATGGGGGTCGAAAGCCTGCGCTTGGAGCTTAACCGGTAGATCGCGAATATGCGCCAGGGCATAATCATAACGCGAATACAAACTGCTGAACACGCGGTAGGCATCGGCTTCAAATCCGGTCAGCTGCAGCGCACGTTGCTGCTGGGTGCCATACCAGCTTAATCCGGCATACAAAGCCTGCACATAAAACCAATGGGCCGGGCCAATATCGGCCGCCGTCAGCGGGTCAGGCAGGTCGATCGCGGCCTGATCAAAGGCAGTCTCCAACATTGAGAGGTAAAACAGATTTTCGCGAAAATTGATGCGGGTTGAGGTCTGGTAAAAATCCGTCAGATGGTACTGCTCGATCAAACGCGCAGCTGTGGCTTCGGCCTGTTGCTTTTCTGCCCCGCTCAAATCGTCAAATAAGTTGTCCTTAGGTTGGTTGTCAAAGCGCAGCCCACCGCGCCGCCAGCGCACCCATTCCCGCAGCTGAAAATCGACCTGATTGCGGCCATTCTGCAGGGTCTGCCAGAGCTTATTCATCAATCCGCTCGCTGATTAAGGCCATAAACTGCTGCACCACGCGCGGATCAAACTGCTTGCCGCTTTGCTCCCCAATATAAGCCTTTACCCGTTCTGCATCCCACGCCTTTCGATACGGCCGGTCGTGCGAGAGGGCATCCCACACATCAATGATCGAAAACACCCGCGCCGCCAGGGGAATCTGCTCTCCCCGTAAACCACGCGGATAGCCTTCCCCGTTCCACCACTCATGGTGACAATATGGGATGTCGAGGGCTTCTTTTAGAAAGGGAATCGGGGATAAAAGCTTGTAGGCATATACCGGATGGGCTTTCATGATCTCCCATTCCGCAGCGGTTAACGGCCCAGCCTTTAACAAAATCGAATCGGGGATGCCCATCTTGCCGACATCGTGCAAAATTGCCCCGCGCCGAATGTGCAGCAAGGCTTCTTCTTCCACCCCCATACGATGGCATAACTGCAAGGTCAACTGAATCAGGCGGCGGCTGTGGCCTTCCGTGTCCTCGTCGCGCAATTCTAAGGCTTTCGCCCAGCCTTCCAGGGTGAGATCATAGGACTGGCTTAACTTGATATTCGTGCGTTGTAAATTCGTTACCAAGTCCGCATTATCCAGGGCAATTGCTGCCTGACCGGCAATCACATCCAAAAAATGCCAATCTTTCCCTTCCATCACGATCTCAGAACGCTGCAGCACCTCCAAAACGCCCACCACTTTGCCATGCGTGATCAACGGGAAGCCGGCAAAATCCACAAAGCCTTCCGTCTGTAAAAATCCCATATCGGCCTGCGAGAACCACTCTCGATCCGAACGGTAGACAATCTTTCTTTCCAGCGCTACACTGCCAGCCAGGCCTTCACCCAGCGCCAGCTGAGTGGCCTTCCAGGGCTTTTTAAATCCCCAATCTAAGATATTGATCAGACGCTGTGATTCGGGCTCGAGCTGCCAAAATGACAGCCCATCAAACTGGTATAAACGTTGGATTTGCTCAAAGATGACTTTAACCACTTCCACCAGGCTCGATCCTTTGTTGATTACCTGGTCAATATGGTGCAAGGCATCCAGCTGTTTTAATTGCTTCTTAATTTCGCGCTCAGCCAGCTTGCGCTGGGAAATATCACGCCCTTCAGCGACGATCCCGCTCACCTGCTTTTCGGTTGAAAAAATGGGGGTGAAGGAACCATCCAGGTAAATGACCGCCTGCTCGGCGCCGTAGGTCATGGTCTCCATGCGGATCGCTTCGCCGTGCTGGCATCGTTTTATCGAATTTTTAATCGACAAAGATACGGCTTCATCACGGTTATACCAATCCGTTTCCCAAAAATAAGAGCCGATCACCTCCGGCGCGGTGCGATCGATAAACCTCAAGGCGGTCTGATTAACTTTTAACACGCGCCCTTGTGCATCCAAAAGAGCGATAAATTGCACAGCACTGTCAAACAAGGTGGAAAGCTGGGCCTCGTTGGTCGCCAGGTCTGCTACGGCTTTCTCGCGCTTTTCTTCGGCCTGTAAGGTGCGCCAGGTGGTAAACGCAGACCACCCGCCAACAAACAGCAATAATAAACCAATCACCCCATACGTGCCGCGTCGCGCCAGCTGTAAAGCCGCCTGGAGATCATCCAGATACAAGCCGGTGCCCACGATCCAGCCCCAGGGTTCAAACAGCTTAACCTGCGATAGCTTCCGCCCAAATTGGGTGCGTTCCTCACGCAGCTGCCAGGTGTATTCCAAATAGCCTTCCCCATCCTGCGCTACCAATCGATTGAACGCCGCGATGAACCGAAACCCATTCAAATCCTCCAGCTCAGCAATATCTTTACCCACCAGATCAGGACGGTAAGGGTGCATCAGCATGACCGGCTCGCGGGTGTATACCCAAAAATAATCGCTATCCAGCGGGCCATAGCGCAGCTCTTGCAGTCGGTCTAAGGCGCGGGCTTGCGCCTCGGCCAGGGTCAGCTCGCCAGACTTTACGCGGTGATTGTAATCGGCCAGCAAGCTAATCGCCAAGGTGTTGATTTCATTCAGATTTTCTTTTTTGGATTGCACCAAACTTTCTTCAAAAGAAGGAATCAGCAAAAATAAAATTAATCCGCCTAAAAGAACAATGATTCCCAGGGTGGGCAAAATTGTCCTTAATAGCAGCTTAAGGAAGGGAGAAGAAAATAAATTTTTACGGCTCATATTTCCAACTTACTGGAAACCTAATCGAAACATAGTACCCTAATTATGACACAAATCCGTAAGAAAGAAAGTAAAAAACGAAAGCTAATCTTTGGCTTTAAAGCCGCGCTTCGTCGCGCCGAGGGAAAGCCCTGCTTTTAAAGCATTTAGCCGGGTACGTTCCTTGAATGGATCGGTAGGTGCCCACACCTCGCGTTACCTTTTCCCTTAATTTGACTCCCTCAAAAAAAATTGTTATCGTAGGGGTAGATACACCTCAGACGTGAGGCGCGGGAGAAGCGATGCAAGCCGACAACAAAAGACCAATTTTCACAAAGTGATTGACTTTTGATGAAAACTTTGTTATTCTATTTGTAAGACCTTGCATGAAAGCACTTTCATAACCAGGATGAACGGTATGCCTCCCAAAACCAATCCCACAATTTACGATGTTGCTGAAACTGCCGGCGTTTCGATTGCCACCGTCTCGCGGGTCTTAAACGCCTCCGATAAGGTCAACGAAGCCACCCGCCAGCGCATTGTGGATGCGATTGACGAATTGGGATTTGTGCCCAAGGCCGAAGCACGCGCCCGCGCCTTGCGGGCTGCCGGGCGGATTGGGGTACTCACCCCCTTCTTCACAGCCCCCTCCTTCGTACAACGCTTACGCGGCGTTTCCGCGGCCCTCTCCGACACCCACCACGAATTGATCATTTACACCGTCGAAACTACCGAACACCTGAATGGGTATCTGGCTTCCCTGCCGCTAACGGGCAACCTGGATGGCCTGATCATCCTCTCGATGGAGGTCGATGAGACCGCCGTGAAACGCTTAAACGAACACAACCTAAAAACCGTGCTGGTGGAATACCCGGTGCAAACCCTGAGCAGCGTCATCATTAACGACCAGGGTGGCGGGCGCATGGCTGCCGAACACTTGATCCACAAAGGGCACACCCGCATGGCGTTTATCGGCGTTGACCGTTCGCCCGAATATGCCCACAAACCAATTGGCCTGCGCTTGAAAGGTTTTCAAAAAGCCTTACGTCAGGCAGAGATCGACCTGCCCGACGAGCGCGTCATTCATGCCCCCTTTGAGCTGGATAGCACCTATCGTTTAGCCCTTACTTTATTACAACAAAAAAAACCCCCGACTGCCATTTTTGCCGCTACGGATTTACAGGCCATGGCCGTCTTAAAAGCAGCCCATGAGATCGGGCTGAGCATTCCCGATGAGCTGGCAATCATCGGATTTGATGATCTGGATATGGCGAGTTATCTGGGATTAACCACCATCCGCCAACACCTGGATGAATCCGGGCGCATCGCGGTGGAATTACTCCTGGCTGATATGGCCGCGCCAGATCGCTTACCAAGGCACGTTGAATTACCACTCGAAATTGTTCAGCGCGATACAACGTAAGGACGATCAAGGTGGAGTATCACAGATAAAGGAGGTGGTTCACAACATATTTCTGGTTCGTTTGTCGTAAAAAAACCTTTAATCCATTTTTTCTGGAGGAGAAATGAAAAACAAAACTTGGCAATTGATTGCAATTCTGGCAATCGTCGCAATGGCTCTCGCAGCCTGTCAATCTGCCGCAACACCAGTTATGGAAGATGCTACTTCCATTCCGGCAGAAACTGAAATGTCTTACCTGGAACGCGCTATGAATGGCGACTTCGACGGTACTGTCGTCAGCATGGCTGGCCCCTTCACCGATGAAGATGCTGTGAAATTCAACAGCTCGATGGCCGACTTTGAAGAAAAGACCGGCATCGACATCCAATACGAAGGCTCTAAAGAATTTGAAACCTCGATTTCGATCCGTGTTGAAGGTGGCGACGCCCCCGATATCGCGGACTTCCCGCAGCCCGGACTGTTAGCCAGCTTGGTTGATTCTGGGAACGTGGTCGATATGAGCCAATACTTAGACATGGATGCCCTTAAAGACAACTACAACGAATCCTGGCTCGACATGGCCATGATGGACAGCCCCGATGGCGAAATCATGGCTGGCGTCTGGCAGCGTGTGAACGGCAAATCCCTGGTCTGGTATCCAAAAGATGATTTTGATGCCGCTGGCTATGAAATCCCCACCACCTGGGATGAACTGACCGCCCTCTCACAGCAAATTGTGGACGATGGCGATGCAGCCTGGTGTATCGGGATCGAATCCGGTACCGCCACTGGCTGGCCGGCCACCGACTGGATGGAAGAATTAATGCTGCGCACGACATCATTAGAAAACTACGACAAATGGGTCACCGGCGAATTACCCTTCTCATCCCCCGAAGTAAAAAATGCCGCGCAAGTTATGTCTGACCTGTGGTTTGCCGATGGCTTCACCTACGGCGGCCGCGAAACCATCACCACCACCTTCTTTGGTGATTCCCCCTTACCCATGTTTGAAGATCCGCCAAAATGCTGGTTACACAAACAAGGTAACTTCATCACTTCCTTCTTCCCGGCTGGCACAGAAGCTGGCGTAGATTATGACTTCTTCTACCTGCCTGGCGTCGATCCCCAATACGGGAATCCCGTCCTGGTCGCTGGTGACATCATGGCAGCCTTCTCAGATCGCCCCGAAGTGATCGCTGTGATGGAATACTTCACCACCGGCGCATCGGTCGAAGGCTGGGTCAAAGCTGGCGGCGCAATCAGCCCCCACCAAGACTCCAGTTTAGACTGGTACACCAATGATGTTGACCGCGGCGTAGCCGAAATCATCCTGAATGCTGACTCCGTCCGCTTTGATGGCTCTGACCTTATGCCCGGTGCAGTGGGTGCAGGTTCTTTCTGGAAATCGATGACCGACTACATCTCCGGCACCGTTGACCTCGATACCGCTATGGCGGAAATCGACGCCTCCTGGCCGAAGTAGTAGTAATCGTAGGGGTAGGCGTAGGGGTAGGCGTGGGGGTAGACGTTGTGGTAGGCACGAGGCCTACCACACCCCACCCTACCCCTCCCTCTCCTACCCCAACCCTTTTTTACCTTATCATGCAACGCTGCCCAATTAAAAACCCAAAAGAGGAGAAAACCTATGCAGAGCGTACCTCCTGATCGACCCGGCAATGTCCTGAGCTGGATCACCAACACCTTGGGACGGGTTATCATTGCCCTTGTCGTTCCCATCATCACGTTCATCGTATTGTGGCAGGGCTTTATCTTCCTGCGAGACAGCAACGCCCCCAAAATGATCATCGTTTTGGTCGCCATCTTATGGGGGGTCGGTGGGGTGGCGCTGCTATTTTTTGTAACCAACTGGCTGATCGAGCAGCTGCCCATGGATTGGCGCACCCGCTTACAGCCATTTTTGTTCATCGGACCCGCCATCGTTCTCTTATTTTATTTTTTGGCAATTCCCACCATCCGCACCTTTCTCTTAAGCCTACAAAACGCAAATAGCACGGAATTTGTCGGATTACAAAATTACATCTACTCCTTCACAGACCGCGCCATGCTGGAATCGTACCGCAATAACCTGCTCTGGCTCTTGATCGGCACCAGTTCATGTGTCGCGCTGGGCTTAATCATCGCCGTTCTGGCTGATCGCAGCAAATACGAGAATATCTATAAGGCCCTCATCTTTTTACCGATGGCGATCTCATTTGTTGGTTCAGGCATCATCTGGCGGTTTATTTACTTTTATGCCCCGCCCGGCCGCCCGCAAATCGGGGTCCTGAACGCACTTGTCACCGGTTTCGGCGGTGAGCCGCAAGCCTGGCTGACCTTATTGCAGCCCTGGAACAACCTGTTCTTGATCGTGATTATGATCTGGCTGCAAACCGGCTATGCGATGGTGCTGTTTTCAGCCGCCATCAAGGGCATCCCTTCCGAACTATTAGAAGCCGCACGGGTTGATGGGGCGAATGAATTCAGCATTTTCTTCAAGATCACCATTCCCTATATCATGGGCACCCTGATCACCGTCACCACCACCATCGTCATCTTCACGCTGAAGCTGTTTGATATTGTCATCGTTATGACCGGCGGCCAATATGGCACACAGGTGATTGCCACCCAATTCTACCGCCAGTTCTTTACCAACCGCAATTTTGGCGTGGGTTCGGCGATTGCTATCGTGCTATTGGTTGCAGTTATTCCGGTGATGATCTACAACCTGCGCTCGTTTGGTGAAAGGAAGGCCTTCCGATGAGTAAAAAAGCCAGTCAAAAAAATCAAAAGAAGCTATCCAATATTTTGGTAAATGCTGTCTTAATCTTTATCGTTCTCCTGTGGACCATTCCAACCATCGGTTTACTGGTCAGCTCCTTCCGCACGCGCAACGCAATTGCCACCTCCGGTTGGTGGACGGTACTGCCCCACCGCGAATGGACGACCACTTCGCAGATCCAACTGGCTGAAGATGCCGACCTGAACGCCCCCATCGTGGTTAACGGCGTCGCCTATTCCGATGATGCCCTGCGGCAAGGCGTTTTACTGAATGACGGCACCCAGATCAAATGGGAATCGCGCCGTAACCGCGTCATTGACATCCAAGAAAAAAATTGGGCGATGAGTACCGAGTACACCATCGAAAACTACGAAAATGTGATGACCGGTAAAACCTATGAATACCTGGATAGTGAGGGCAATGTAAAAATCGAACAGGGCGATGATATGAGCAACTCATTCCTCAATTCGGTTGCCGTTTCCGTCCCGGCCACCGTCATCCCCATTCTGATTGCCGCCTTCGCCGCCTACGGCTTTGCCTGGATGAATTTCCCGGGCCGAAAATTCCTGTTCACCCTGGTGATCGCCTTACTGGTCGTTCCCTTGCAATTGGCCCTCATCCCGATCCTACGCGACTACGTGGCCCTCGACCTGAACGGCACCTACCTGGCGGTCTGGCTGGCACACGCCGGCTTTGGCCTCCCCTTGGCAACCTATCTGCTGTATAACTACATCAGCGGCCTGCCGCGGGATATTCTGGAATCGGCTTTTATTGACGGCGCGTCCCACTTTACCATCTTCACCCGCCTGATCCTGCCGCTCTCGGTGCCCGCCTTGGCTTCGTTTGCCATTTTCCAATTTCTATGGGTCTGGAACGATTATCTGGTCGCATTGGTCTTCATCGGCTCTAAGCCGGATGTGCAAGTATTAACTATGCGTCTGGCGGAAATGGTCGGCTCGCGTGGTCAGGATTGGCATGTCCTCACCTCGGGGGCATTTATCACCATGATCCTGCCGCTGATTGTATTCTTCTCGTTACAACGTTACTTCGTGCGCGGCCTGATGGCCGGGTCCGTGAAAGGGTAGTTCTTCACCATTTCCTCTCTCCTTGTTTACCACCCTAACCACACCGGTTGGGGTGGTAGACAACCAGAGGTAAGCAAGGAGTCATGCTTATGAAATACAGAAATCTTGGCAACACCGGGTTGCTAGTCTCTGAACTTGCGCTGGGCACCATGGTCTTCGGGGAAAACAGCCAGCGTAGCACCCCGCCAGAACAGGTAAAACCCATCATTGATCAATTTATCGACGCCGGTGGAAACCATATCGACACCGCCAATGTATATGGTGGCGGCCGCTCGGAAGAACTGGTCGGGGCGGCGATTAAGGACAAACGCCAGAAGGTTATCCTGGCGACAAAAACACGCTTCACAATGGGCGAGGGCCCGAACGATAGCGGGCTTTCGCGCTATCATATCCTCAACAGCGTCGAAGCCAGCCTGCGCCGTCTGCAAACCGAGACGATTGACCTGCTCTATATGCACTGCTGGGACCCGATCACCCCGATTGAAGAATCACTTCGCACCTTTGAAACCCTGGTACGCGCTGGAAAGGTGCGGTATATCGGCGTTTCCAATTTTAAAGCCTGGCAGCTGATGAAAGCCTTATCCGTCAGTGATGCCAACCATTGGCTGCGTTTCTCGGCCGCGCAATATCAGTACAGCCTGGTAGAACGAAATATTGAACATGAATTTACCGAACTGTTTTTAAAGGAAGGCTTAGGGCTGGTTCCCTGGGGACCCCTGGGCGGCGGCTTCTTAACCGGCAAATATAAGCAAAACCAGAAACCGCAATCTGCTGAGGAAGGCCGCCTGGCCGTCACCCCAAAAGACCATGAAGAAGCCTGGGAAAACCGCAGCCGAGATCAGAACTGGCGCATTATTGAAAAGTTGGAAAACCTGACCCAGAAGTACGAAGCCTCGGTTTCCCAACTGGCGGTTGCCTGGTTAAAAGCGCAGCCGGCGGTTGCTTCGGTGATTGTTGGCGTGCGTACCCAAGAGCAATTGACGGATAACCTGGGCGCGGTGGATGTGCATCTTTCCGAGGAAGACCTGACTGCCCTGGACGAGATCAGCCAACCACCCCTGCCCTACCCGTATGGCTTCTTGAAAGAAAATGGTCAACGTGGATAACAAGCTTCCCCTTCGGAAGGCTGACTTTTCAAGGCATTACGCGTAAACAAAACCTTCCGATGGGTAAACCCATTGGGTTAATTGCATGATAATATCGAATTCATCGTACTAAATAAATGAAAATATTCGTGAAGATTAGCGCAATTCGCGGTTTCATTATTAAAAACCATCGTATGAAAGGAAACCCTACTCACCATGACCGAACCCACCCTCTGGTATAAAAACGCCATATTTTATGAAGTCAACGTGCGCGCCTATAAGGATTCCAACGGCGACGGGCACGGCGATCTGCAAGGCCTGATCCAAAAACTGGACTACCTCAAAGACCTGGGGGTGGATTGCCTATGGCTGATGCCGATCTACGAATCCCCGCTCAAAGACGATGGCTACGACATTTCGGATTATTACAATATCCAAGAAATCTTTGGCGACACAGCCGATTTTAAACAATTGATCGACGCCGCCCACCAGCGCAATATCCGCATCGTGACCGACCTGGTAATGAACCACACCTCCGATCAACACCCCTGGTTTCAGGCCGCCCGTTCCTCCAAAGACTCCCCCTTCCGCGATTATTACGTCTGGAGTGACGATAACCAAAAATACGGCCTGACGCGCATCATCTTTGTGGACACGGTCGACTCAAACTGGACCTGGGATGAAACCACCGGTCAATACTACTGGCACCGCTTTTATCCTTCCCAACCTGATCTCAACTACGACAACCCGGCCGTGCGCCAAGCGATGAAAGATATTATGAAATACTGGCTGGACATGGGCATTGACGGCTTCCGCGCCGACGCAGTGCCCTATCTATTTGAGCGGGAAGGTACGATTAACGAAAACCTACCCGAAACCCACGCCTATCTCAAGGAGATTCGCGCCTATCTGGATGAGCATTATCAAAACCGCATCCTGCTGGCTGAAGCCAACCAGTGGCCTAAGGACGTGCTGGAATACTTTGGCGATGGGGATGAATTCCATCTCGGTTTCCACTTTCCGATCATGCCGCGCATTTATATGTCCCTGCGCAAACAAGACCGCGAATCCCTGGTCTGGATCATGCAGCAAACTCCGCCCATTCCCGATAACTGCCAGTGGTGTACCTTCCTGCGCAACCACGATGAACTAACCCTGGAAATGGTAACAGAAAAAGAACGACAATGGATGTGGCAGGAGTACGCCCCCGAGCCACGCATGCGCCTCAACCTGGGCATCCGGCGGCGTCTAGCCCCCCTGCTGGAGAATAACCCCGCCAAAATGCGCCTGGCAAACGCCCTCTTATTCGCCCTGCCCGGCACCCCCATTATTTATTACGGCGATGAGATCGGCATGGGCGATAATATCTGGCTGGATGACCGCAACGGCGTGCGCACCCCGATGCAGTGGGATGCTTCCAAAAACGCTGGCTTTTCCAGCGCGGATGCCGATCAACTCTACGCACCCGTCATCGCTGACGAAACCTACGGCTACCAAACCGTAAACGTGGCTGCCCAGCTTCACGATCCCGATTCCCTCTTGAATTTTATGAAAAAACTGATCCGTCTGCGCAAAGAAAACGCGGCCTTTGCTTTGGGTGATTTTGAGTGGCTGAATGTGACCGACCCGGCGGTGGTCGCCTTCTCGCGCAGCGATCAAGCGCAAACCCTGGTCGCCCTGCACAATCTTTCCGACAAAACCATTGCCATTCAAACAAGCGCAGCAAACTGCACAGGCACCGCGCTCAATCTCTGGAACAATGAACCACAACCAGGTGCCCAAGACGGTCAAATCAAGCTAACCCTGCAACCCTATCAATTTGTGTGGCTGCAATACATGCCCCGCCGCCGCTGAGGAACCCATGCTGCCCGAATCTGCTGATCGCTATCGCCAACATACCACCTGGAAACGCCTGCTGCCGCGCATCGAGCAACATTTTGCCGCGCATATCCAAAACAACAAAGCCGAGTGGCAGGTTTATTTCGCCCGTCTGGAAGCCTATTTTCCGCCGCTCTTTCAACGCTACGAAAGCCTGTATAGCAACCAGTACGATTTTTATTTCCATCTTGAAGACCTGCTGATCAGCATTACCCAGGCCTGGAAAGATCGCCCCCCGGCCCTAAAAGCACTCGATCAAAACCGCCTGGCCGAGCCGGATTGGTTCCAATCCAACCAGATGCTGGGCGGTGTGGCATACATTGATCTGTTCGCCGGCGACCTGAGCGGAATCCGCGAGAAAATTCCCTATTTCAAGGAACTCGGCCTGACCTACCTGCACCTCATGCCGCTCTATAAAGTGCCGGAAGGGGAAAATGACGGCGGTTATGCAGTCACCAGCTACCGTGAAGTCGATCCTAAACTCGGTAGCATGCAGCAATTAACCGACCTGGCAACAGAACTGCGCCAAAATGGAATCAGCCTGGTGCTGGATGTGGTCTACAACCACACCGCCAATAACCATACCTGGGCATTAAAGGCGCAGCAAGGCGACCCGCAGTATCAGCGTTATTATTATATGTTCCCCGACCGCGTTATGCCGGATGCGTATGAACGCCACCTGCGCGAAATCTTCCCGGAAGAACACCCAGGTGCATTCACCTATCAGGAAAACATCCAAAAATGGGTCTGGTCTACCTTCCATGCCTACCAGTGGGACTTAAACTATAGCAACCCGGAAGTTTTTAATCGCATGGCCGATGAATTGCTCTTTCTGGCAAATATCGGCGTGGAAGTGCTGCGCTTAGACGCGGTAGCCTTCACCTGGAAACGCCTGGGCACCAACTGCGAAAACCTACCCGAAGCCCATCTGCTCATCCAGGCCTTTAATGCGATTGTGCGCATTGTCGCCCCAGCCCTGCTATTTAAGTCCGAGGCCATTGTTCACCCAGATGAGGTCGTCAAATATATCCATCCCGAGGAGTGCCAACTTTCTTATAACCCCTTATTAATGGCACTCTTGTGGAATTCATTAGCTACGCGCAAAACCGACTTGTTGACCCAGGCTTTGCAGCGCCGCTACAGCCTGCCCGAAGGCACCGCCTGGGTCAACTACGTGCGCTGTCACGATGACATCGGCTGGACCTTCTCCGATGAGGACGCCGCTGAGCTGGGCTATCATGGCTTTGATCATCGTCAATTCCTGAACCAATTTTACACCGGCCGCTTCCCGGGCTCTTTCGCGCGCGGACTGCCCTTCCAGGAAAACCCGTTCACCGGTGATTTGCGCATCTGTGGCACTTGCGCTTCCCTGGCCGGATTGGAAAAAGCCCTGACGGTTGAGACAGAGACCGAGGTCAAGCTGGCGATTCAACGCCACCTCCTGATTCACGGCATTATCCTGACCGCCGGCGGCATTCCCCTGATTTATCTGGGGGATGAGATCGCCATGTTAAATGATTACAGCTTCCGCCACGACCCCGAAAAAGCGCACGACTCACGCTGGGTTCACCGCCCACCCGCCAATTGGGAGCATTATGAAAAACGGCATGACCCTCAAACCCTGCCAGGAAGAACCTACCAGGGCTTACGCCAACTGATTGAAATCCGAAAAAGCACCCCTGCTCTGGCGGATGGCGCACTGGAGGCCGTCGAGACTGGCAATCCCCACTTGTTATGCTTCGTGCGCACCGCCCACAATCAACGGGTCTTGGTAATTGGCAACTTCAGCGAACAGCGACAGATTTTTTCAGCCAACCTGCTGCGGCTGTATGGCCTGGGCTACCACTTTCGCTGTCTGAACACAGGTGAGCTACTCACCCTGGCCGACATCAGCCTGCAGCCCTTTGAACTCAAGCTGTTGGAACCGCTCGACACTGCGGGGTGATCTTCTTTTGGGCGAGGAACAACGTGCCGCGCCCAAACCTGACCCCAGCCGCCATCGTAGGGGCGAGGCTACCGGGGGTCCTCGCGCGGCAGCAGCACCGTGCTGAGCAGCACAAAAACCACCACGGCCGCCAGAATCAACAGCACCGTCACCGGCAGGGCTGCGCTTAACCCAAAACCCTGAAAACGTTCAAAAATCAATACCGGCACGATCTTGGGATGATAGGCAATGATCGCCACCGCGCCAAATTCACTCACCCCCCGCGCCCACATCATCACCGCCCCATTCAGGATGCCACGCCAGGCCAGGGGCAGCGTAATCCAGCGAAAGACCTGCCAGCCAGAAGCCCCATCCACGCGGGCCGCATACTCGAGGTCTCTATCAATCGCAGCAAACGCCTGGCGAGCTGCGTTTACCAAAAAAGGCACCCCCACAAAGGCCATTGCCACCACCACCCCCGCTAATCGATCCGTAAACACGATCCCCACCTGCTGAAAGGGCTTCCCAAACACCCCGTAGCGTCCAAATACCAATAACAAGGCCACCCCGGCGGCCGTATGGGGAATCACCAAAGGAAGATTGACCAGGGCCTGCACCAGGGAACGCCCCGGAAAAGCAAAACGGGCCAGCAAATAAGCCGTTGGAACGCCCACACTGCCCCCAAACACCACCGCCAACAGCGCAGCCCAAAACGTGCGCCGAACCGATTGAATCACCGCAGCATCGCCCCACAAGGAAAAGAAAGCCTTAAAAGAAACCGAAAAAATGGTATTGACAAGCGGGGTAAGAATGAATAATAATAAAACTCCGGTCAAAAACAAAAAAACCAGGTTGATTTTTCCACCGTTTTTTTCGATCCCACGCAATCTAAATCGCGAAATCAGATTCTTCATCCGTTCCGCCGATCAAATCCCATTTTTCACGATCCAGGCTCACAAATCGTCTGTAACCGCGCTGGCAGATTCTCATAACCATCCGCACGATAGCTTTCAAACAAAGGATGCTGATTTTCCTGCATGATCGTGCGCCCCGTTTCGCTTAATAAGAATTCCACAAACAAGGCCGCCGCTGCGGGTTGAGGGGCATTGCTGGGAATGGTGATCCCATAGCGGATTGGCTCCCCAAAAAATTTTGGCTCTACTGACTGAAAGCGCTGAAAATCGAGCTGTACTTCTACACGACCATAACGATCCGCATACGCCAGCGAACCTAGATTGACCGCTTCTGCCAAGGCCAGGTATGATAACCCATGTTGTTTAATGACCGATTCATATTCAAACGCATAATCAATATCGCCCGATTCCAATAGAGCGATCAGTTGGATGGATGCGCCGCGCATCAGGGTGTGACCGGCAGGATTGGTGTCTAAAATCTCAGGCACCGTGATCAGAGCCGAATCTTCCTCTCGAAAAATGGTGATCGGGGTTTTAAATTGATCGGCAAACATGGCCTTGAATAACCCGCGTTGATTTAAATAATCTTCCTGCAAGGCAAAGGCCATCAGCGAGCGGTATCCGGCCGCATCAAAACGCGGATCGGATAAACCAAACACCACATCCGGCCGGCTTAAAATCTCTGCCCAATTTTCTTGATGGATCTGCTCGGCATACTTACTGCGCGGGCTATACGCCAATGCCAGCTGATTGGTAGCAAAATCAATATACCAATTGGCATACGGCAGCCCGCTTTCAGGGTCATCCACGGCATACATCAACATCGGAATCAGATTAGAATCCGCCGTAGCCACGACGTCAATCGGATGGTGCATCTCGGTCACATGGCGCATGACCTGAATGGAACCATGATACTCACCCAACACATCGATCTCGGGATATGCAGCTTCAAAGGCGATTTCCAACTCGTGAAACGGAATGATCAAGCTGCCTGCCGCAAAAACCACCAGTGGTGTCCTTGTGTTGGGCGGTGGTACAGCCGGCGGTGGGATAGCCTGGCTGCACCCGCTTCCGGTCAGGCTCCACAACAATACG
>JACDJC010001503.1_pt1 | contig 20490 bp, 14 predicted proteins | sample 7454191 | NCBI WGS metagenome assembly JACDJC01 (sample SAMN14253291, study PRJNA609438) | sludge metagenome | isolation source: sludge after 25d culture with pyrite and EDTA | collected 2018-12-20 | reverse complement strand
GCGTCCAACGCGGCAAGCCTGCGTTTGCTCAGCAGGCGCTTGGTACCGTTGGCCAAGTGCAGTGTGTCGTCAGCCGCACCGCCAGCTGCGCCCTCCCCCGCGTTCGCGGCGCTTCTCAGTTCCGTGATGCGCCGGCGTATCTGGCTGAGCGAAAGGCCCTCACCGACCGCGTCGGCCAGCAACTTCCGCCGCGCCTTCACGTCGGCGACGCGGGCCAGGGCCTGCGCCTTCGTGAACTCGACCTGTCCGGTGCGGACGGCGTCGAGCAGTTCAGGCGGAAAGTCGAGGATGGGTAGCCGGTTGCTGACGAAAGAGCTGACCCCGAACTTCCCGACGCGGCGGAACACCGCCTGCGCCTCGCGCCGCTCGCCCGCGTCGATCTTGCGACTGCTCGTTCTCCCCCGCTCCTCGGCGTAAAGCGCCAGCAGCAGGTCGACGACCTCCTCACGGTCCAAGTCCAGTGTCACCTTGAGTAGCCCGAGCACGGCCTCGGTCTCCTCCACCGCGTTCAGGTCCTCACGCTGCAAGTTCTCGGTGATCGCGATCTCGAGGGCCTCGCGGTCGTCCATCTCGACCACGATCGCGGGTATGTCGCTCAGCCCGGCCAGCCGGGCCGCCCGCGCGCGCCGCTCGCCGGCCACGATCTCATAACCACTAGCCACCGGCCGCACGATGATCGGCTCGAGGACGCCCTTCTCACGCACGCTGTGCGCTAGGTCCTCTAGCGCGACCGGGTCGACGTGCTTGCGCGGTTGTTGCTCGTTGAACCGGATGGCGTCCAACGGCAACGAACCTCCCGCGGCCTCGGGCAACTTGTCGCCGAGGTCTCCGAGTATCGCCTCGAACACTGCGGCGCGGTCGATGTCCTGACGACGCTTCTTAGCCACCCAAGTCCTCCAGACTGGCAAGCAACTCGGCAGTGACCTGGCGGATCTCCTGGTCGGCGACGCTACCGGGCGCGTACACCGGGATGGGCATGCCTTGCACTTGCGCATCCGAGTAGTAGGCAGGCCGACTGGCCAGCGGCGTAGATACGGGCGCGATGCTACCGAGCTGAGCCCTGATCACCTCGAGGCTATCCCGGTCGTGCCTGGTACGGCGATCGTGCTGCGTGAGCACGAACAACGCGATCTTCAAACCACGCGCGGCCTTACGGTACTCGCGCACCATCTTGATCACCGTCGGGATCCCGTCCAGCCCCTTGCGGTTGGTGGGCAGCGGCACTACCACCTGGTCGGCGGCTACCACCGCCAACGCAGAAAGCTGCCCGAGGCTCGGCGGGGGGTCGATGAGCACGTAGTCGTAGCCCTCGAGGCGCCGGACGGCCTCCCGCAACCGGACCACTCCCATGAAAACGCTGATGATCTCCCGCTCGATGATGGCGGTATTCAGTTGGCTCGGGATAACGTCCATCCCGTGTGCCCGCAATGGTTCGGGCAGGCGGAGCTCGGCGTCCGCTTCGCTGGACTCCTCATCGGCCAGCGCGTCCCCAAGGACGGCGGGGTAGATGGTCTGTGCCAGGCCGACGTCGTCCTCGATGCCCAACCACTTCGTGAGGTTGGCCTGCGGGTCCACATCGATGACGAGGACGCGCTTGCCCATCTCGCCCAAAACGTAGCCGACGTCTCGCACGGTGCTCGTCTTGGCCACGCCCCCGGCGTGATTGAAGAACGTCAGGATCCTCACGGCCGGCCCCTCGCGTCGAAACGACTGGACCGCGCGATGGGCACACACGCCACGTCGGTTGCGCACGAGACTCGGTTGAGCGGCATGTCGGATTCTAACTTAGGCGGGCGGCCCCGGCAGCGCGCGCCGAAGGTAGCGTTCGCCGGACCGCCACAACGCTCCATTGACGTTGGCGCAATAACGTTATGGCGGGCCGCTCGCCGCCCGGTACGCATCCACAGCAACCCACTCCTTGACCGTCTTGGTAGCCAGGGCGAGTTGGTGGCGCGTCGCCATCGTCGCCGCCTTCACTGCTGCGTTTGGTGCGACGCCCGCAGTCTGGGCCGCCTGCAGCCCGAATGAACGAGAGATCGCCCCGATAGGGGAGAGGAGAGGGGCTCCGAGTGCCTCTCCACGTTGCGCCCTTCTGATGCCGTGCGGCCCGCTATTGCCCGCTGGGCACGACGTGCGTCGTCGGAGCCGCGCCCCATGTGCGCGTGCTCTGCCTCGCTGGGCCAGTAAGGCCAGCGCCCTTCCAAGTACCCGCGCCTCCCCAGTTCGGCCCGACGCACCAACGCCAACCCGCTCCGCCGTGCATCGGTACCCGAGGATTCCCACTTCTCGGCCCTTGAAATCCACCCGTCGCCGGGGCGTCGAGACCGACACGCGCCTCACGACCGCGCGCCGGACAGCACCGCCGGCACCTAGATGCAGGTGGGGAGGCGCAGGGGAAAGGCCCGTATGGTGGAGTCCAACCGGGGAAACGTGGGTACTTGCCGCGGCGGAGATGACACCCGTCGGGGCGATGGAAGTCCGAAACCAGTACTTTGGAAGCGGGAAACGTGCGGGACTCCACAGGGTTGCGGTCTCGGGGGAGGAAAGCTAGGGGACGAGCGACTCTCCCGGCCACGAACCGGGGACCGATGGTACCGCCCACGCAACTCGGAGACTCTTGGGGTCTTATCTACCGATCATCATCAAAGCTGTTTGGGTTGGTGTACTTTCTCCAGGTACATTCCTTTCTCTTTAATGGGTGCGGTAAGAAAGCCGTGCTGGACGCGAGAGGACGTGCGTAAGGTGGAGACGTGGGGTACCCAAGCGGGAAGGGAAGAGAACCCGCGCGGGAGGGGAGAGGTACCGTGATGGGGAAGGTCGGGGACCTAGTGGGGAAGGGCCGGTACCGAGCCGGGAAAGCGGGGGAACTATCGCCGGCCACCCTCCGCAAGTGGGAACTATGGGGGAAACGTTGACGGGCAGTTCCCCGTTCACATATCATCGCGCTACGTTCGCGCACGCAACGCGACCCGGTTGCGGGCAGCGCAACCGGCAGGCCTGCGAAACGGGCTTCAGGAGGGCGGCAGCAGCTTGAGCAACGCGACCAACACCGAACAGGAGCCGGCCGAGTCGGGCAGCAGGCCACCTGATGGCGGTATGGCGGGGACGGGTAGCGCGGTCGTAGAACCGCTCGGGAGCAAGGCGCGCTCCGCGAGTAGGACCCGCAAGGGACGAGCAGCGCAGCGGCGTGGTGGTCACCCGCGCTCCAGCTCGGCGCTATCGGTCACGCAGGGCAACCCCTTGGCTCTCAGCAGGCAGGAGATGGGCATCCTCACCAAACGGCTGCTCGTCCTCGCCCTGTCGGACATCACCAAGGAAGACCTGACGCTCGAACCCATCCGCATCACCGCCTGGGAGTACTCCCAACTATTCAACATCAGCGGCAAGAGCATCTACTCCCGCATCGAGGAGTCGGCGCGGGAGCTCCTCGAGCAGACGATCCAGATCAAGGAGCCCAACGGCGACTGGGTGATGTTCCAGTGGGTCTCCGAGGCACGCTACGACAACGGCCGCGAGGGTGGACAGATGGCCGCGATCGAGATCAAGATCCACGACCGCCTCAAGCCGTACCTGCTGCAACTCCGCCGCGACTTCAGCATCATCCCCACCGAGCAGCTCCTGTCCTTCGAAAGCTTCAACAGCATGCGGCTGTTCGAGGTCCTCTACACGGCCAGTTACGCCGGGGAGCGCACGCAGCTCATCTTCGACGTCGACGACCTCAAGCTGAGGCTGGGCCTGGACGGAAAGTACGAGCGCTTCAAGGACTTCCGCTACGTCCTGGACAAGGCACAGGAGGAGTTCGCCGCCTACACCAGCCTTGCCTTCGACTACGAACCTCACAAGGTGGGGCGCAAGTTCCAGCGGGTGTCGTTCACGATCCGGCGGAACGACGTCTTCCAGCCCAGGGTCAGGTTGCCCGCCAGCCTCGCCAAGCGCGTGGCGCAAAGCGCCGACAAGGAACAGCTGCTCAAGGAGCTGCAAGCCGCCGACGCGCTGCGCGACGTCGGCTGGACGCAGGACCCGGAGCGCACCGTCGCGAGGCACGGCGCACAGCGCGTCCTCGACCTGGTGGCGTACGCCCGCGTGCTGCAGGGCAGAGCCGAGCAGGCGGGCAGGCCCATCTACAACCTGGGCGGCTTCGTGAACAGCCTCCTCCAGCAGGGTGTAGAGCCGCCCAAGCAGGAGACGGGGGAGACCCCGGGCCCGCGGCCGCTAACCCGCGAGCAGGCGAGGAGCATCGCGTCCACCATCTCCGACGCCCTGCACCGCGCCCGACGGCAACGCGCCGAGGCCGCCTGGGACGAGCTGACGCGCGACCAGCGCGACCTCGTCCACACGCTCATGCAGGCCACGCTCCACCGCTTCACGCTCGAGCGCATCGAGGCCGACGGTTGGCAGGGCCCGCTCTACGAGTCCAGCCGCATGGACGTGATGACCACCCACAACTTCCTGACGTTCCCGCCCCACCTGCAAGACCTGGCCGCGTACCTGAAGACCTACGACCCCTTGGCGGAGTACGACGACGCCGACCGCGAGCGGATCCTCGCCGAGCTCAAGGAAGCGCAGTAGTGGGGTGGCGTGAACGACTGCACGGGAGAGGGTCGCAGTTTCGTCGGCTACTACGAATCGCATCCGGCTCAGCTCCTGCAGCACTGCATCGTGCACGACTCGCATCACCGTGGGCATATCCTCGCGCTGCTGAGGCAGGCGGGAAGAAGGGCCGATGTGCGAGAGGGGCTCGAGGGCTCCACCTGGTCGGTCTGGCGGGAGTAGCCCTAAGGCGGTCGAAGAACTCCCAGGCGGTCGAAGAGCTCCGACCAAATCGATTAACGCCGAGCAACGCGGCAATTGGTATACTTGGCGCCTGAAGGCAAACCGCAGAGGCACCGTGCAGTACGCACGCTAACGCCCAGACGAATAGAAGGAGCGAACAATCCCGGTCTCCACCAGCGCTAGCACATCTTGTTGGATCCATCGCCACCCCGCTAGTACCCGCTAGAAGCGGGCGCCCGCCATGGCGGGACTAGGAGGAAGTATGCGCAGAATCGGCCAAGCAATGCGGAACTTGGTAGTCGCCCTCGGCGTAACCGTTGCCCTCTCGGGTGCGGCCACCGCGTGGGCACAGACACAGATAACCTTCTGGCACGTCTTCGACGCCGGCCCCGCCGCCGAGTTCATCGACGGCGTCATCAGCGACTTCAACGCCGCCAACCCCGACATCAAGGTCACCCACCTGGGCACCAACTTCTGGGACTACTGGACGCGACTCACCACGGCCACCGCCGGTGGTATCGGTCCCGACGTGGCCATGAACGATCTCGGTAACGTTCCGAGCCGCGCCGACATGGGCGTCATCAGGGCCCTCGACGAGTTCCTGGGCGACTCGGGCCTCGACGCCTACTGGCCCGCAACGCAGGCCGCAGTCAAGTGGGAGGGCAGCACCTACGCCTTACCGCTCGAGACCGACGTGCGCGTGCTCTTCTACAACAAGGCGTTGTTCCAGGCAGCCGGCCTCGACCCGGAAGCACCACCAACCACCTGGGACGAACTCGTGGCCGCGTCGGACGCACTAACCGTCGTGGAGGGCGGGCGCATCCAGCAGCTCGGTTTCGGCCCCACGCTCGGCAACACCTACTTCCCGCTGTACGCCATGCTCAACGGGGAAGACCTCCAGACCGACGATGGTAGCCTCAAGTTCGACACCCCCGCCGCTATCGAGGCTCTGCAGTGGATGGTAGATCGCCAGAACGCTTACGGCAGCCGGGCCATGACCTCGTTCGCCGCCACATTCGGTAGCGGCGCCAGCGACCCGTTCATTTCCGGCAAGGTCGCCATGATCATCCAGAACAACACCTTCCCCGGTCAGATCGCCCAGTACGCCCCCGACCTCGATTACGGCGTGGCGCTACTGCCGAACAACGGCACCTCGACCAGCTGGAGCAACGGCTTCTCGCTCGAGATGAGCGCCTCCACCAAGGCCCCGGAGGCCGCCTGGCGCCTCATGGAGTACCTCATGTCGCCCGAAGTCCAGCACGCGTACGCCAGCACCAACCTCTCCATGGTCGGCAACATCGCCGCCGCCGAGTCGCCCGACCTCATGGCCAACCCCAACTGGCAGGTGTTCGTCGAGCAGATGGGCACCTCCGCCTTCCGCCCGTTCTCGCTCGAAGCACCCGCCTGGTACGACACGGCCCTGCAGCCCGAGGTCGATGCCGCTCTGCTTGGTACCAAGACGCCCGAGCAGGCCCTGCAGGACGCTCAACGTTCCTACGAGAACGAGGTCCGTCGCTTCCGAGAGACCAACTGAGGGATAGGAAAGAAAGGGGCCGCCGCAAGACCTGCGGCGGCCCCTCCAGAGCTACTTGATGGCCCGTCCGCGCATGAGCCGCTTGGCACGCCGTGAGATGTACTCGGCGTGGTTGTTCATCTCACCGTGGGTGCTGGGGTTCCTCTTCTTCCTCGCGTTGCCCATAGGACTTTCCGTCTATTACAGCTTCACTGCATTCAACGTCTTCCAACCCCCGCGCTGGATAGGTTTGGCCAACGTCAGGGTGCTTTCTACCGACCCCCTGTTCTGGAAGGCGCTCTACAACACCGCCTACTACACGTTCATTTCGGTGCCGCTGATGATGATCATCAGCCTCGGGGTGGCCTTGCTGCTGAACTCCAAGCTGCCCGGCATGCGCTTCTTTCGCACGATCTTCTTCTTGCCGGCGGTACTTTCCGGCGTTGGCGTAGCCCTACTCTGGCTCTGGATATTCAACCCGGACTACGGGCTGATAAACCTGCTTCTCGGTTATCTGGGCATCGAAGGGCCGCTGTGGCTGTACGCGCCGGAGTGGGCCAAGCCGGCCATGATCATCATGAGCCTGTGGGGCCTGGGCGGGGTGATGGTCATCAACCTGGCGGGCCTCCAGAGCGTGCCACAGGAACTGTTCGAGGCCGCTCGGGTGGATGGCGCCAACGGCTGGGCGCAGTTCCGCTACGTCACCCTGCCCATGCTCTCACCTACGCTCTTCTTCAACTTCATCACGCTCACCATCGGTTCGTTCCAGGTGTTCACGCAGGCGTACATCATGACGGGCGGCGGTCCCGTCCACTCGACGCTCTTCTACGTCCTCTACTTGTTCCAGACGGCATTCGAGAGCCTTCGAATGGGTTATGCGTCGGCGATGGCGTGGATCTTGTTCTTCGTCATCGTGGGCGTGAGCCTGTTCCAGTTGGCGGCTTCGCGGCGCCTGGTCTACTACGAGGAGGGTTAGCGAGTGCAGTCGCTGAAGGCGGCCAGGATCAGCTACGTCATCACGGTCTACGTTCTGCTGGCCGTGGGCTCGCTAGCGTTCCTGTTCCCACTGGTATGGATGCTCAGCACCGCGCTCAAGCCGGACGCGCAGCTCTTCGCCTACCCACCCGAGTGGATACCCCGGCCGCCCATGTGGGGCAACTTCAAGGCGGCCATCGAGTACTTCCCGTTCTGGCTCTATTTCCGGAACTCCACCATCGTCACGGTGCTCGCCGTGTTCGGCCAGGTGTTCTCCGCCTCCATCGTGGCGTACGGCTTCGCCAAGCTCAGGTGGCCCGGGCGCGAGGTCGTGTTCTTCCTCGTGCTGGCCACCCTGATGATCCCCTCACAGGTGACCATGATCCCGCAGTTCGTCATCTTCACCAGGATCGGCTGGGTCGACACGCTCCTGCCGCTGATCGTGCCGAGCTTCTTCGGTGGTGGTGCCTTCAACGTGTTCCTGTTCCGGCAGTACTACCGAACCATCCCCCGCGAGTACAACGACGCCGCCAAGATCGACGGTGCGTCGGACTGGCGCATCTACTGGCAGATAGTCCTACCGCAGTCCAAACCGGTCATAGCCACGGCCAGCATCTTCGCGTTCCTGTGGACCTGGAACGACTTCATGGGCCCCGTCATCTACCTGCATAGCCCCAAGAACTTCACGCTGCCCATAGGCCTGAGAGCGTTCCAGCAACAGACCGGAACCGAGTGGGACCTGCTGATGGCTGCCTCTCTCATCGTCATGCTCCCCGTCATCCTGCTGTTCTTCTTCCTGCAGCGCTACTTCGTGCAGGGCATGGCGATGTCCGGGCTCAACCGCTGAACGGTCACGCCCCATAGGAGGGTCCAAGCTTGTCGTCCCATTCTCAGAAGAACCTTGCCCACGACACGGCTGAGAAGCGCGCGTCGGATGCCAACGGCGAGCGTCGTGGGGCCACGCTCACCAGCGCACCGTTCGACCCCGCTGCGCTAGCCGCCCTGCCAGCTGCCGAGTCACTTGCCGGTGACGCCCTCACCGTCGACCCACGCGACCCCGACTGGGCGCCGCCCGCCATCACCAACCAGTGGACCGGGCTGGTCGCCGGCCGAGGGGTGTTCGCCTACGACGGCCTCAGCTCCCCGGAACTCTACTCGGCCAGCGAGCACGGCCGACTGTACGCGGGGCTGAACGGCGGGGCGCTAGTGGACCTCTCGGGTGAGGGGCAAGTGACCTACCGCTGGTTCCCGAGCCGCATAGAGCGTAGTCAGAGATGGCGGGGACTCGTTCTCGAGGTCGTCACGCTGCTGCCCACCCAGGGACCGGGCGGGTCCGCCGGCACCGCTGCCGTCAACCTCCTGAAAGTCACGAACGGCGGAACCAGGCCCGTGAGCCTGGACCTCATGTTCCTCGTCAGCGCCGACACCTCCGCGACCTGGGACACCAACTGGCCGCCCAGAGAGCCTCTCGCGGCGAGAGTCACCTACGGAGACGGCGCGCTCCTCCTCAACGACAGGGACGGCGCGGCGGCCTCCGCGATCGTTGTGAGCCAGCCGCTGTTCGCGGTTGCCGGGTTCGATGTCCAAAGGCCGGGCAATAGCACCGCGTTCGACGGCGTGGAGGACCCATTCGCACCCAGCGGCCAAGTGACCGCTCGCTCGTTGCCGGAGGAACCACGGTGGCAGAGCGCCCACGCGGAAGCCCGCCTCGACGGCAGCGTGAACCAAGACTCGAGGAGCGTGGCGCTGCAAGTACGGCTGGAGGTCGATGCGGGCGGCAGCGCCGACCTCACCTGGGTACACGCCATGGCCACGGACGCCGCTGCTGCCATCAGCGCGGCGCGTGGCTACCTCGCGCGGGGGCAGATGCTCGTAGGGGAGACCCGCGACGCCTGGGAGGCGGAGTGGCGGGCGGCCTTCGGTGAGAACGGCGACCGGTTCTCCGGGTACCTACCAGTGCTGTCGAGCGACCAAGAGTCGATCAGGCGCCTGTACTACATGGGCGTAATCACGCTGCTCTACTGTCGGCGAGCGCCCACCTGGGGTGGGACGGCCACCACCTACATAACGGGCTTCCCATCGTCGCTCGGCACGTTCCCACACACCTGGGTCTTCCCGTGGGACACGATGATGGTGTCGGGACTACTTAGCCTCCTCGATCCGACCGCTCTGCGCAGCATGATCCTGGCGTTCCTCGCTGCCGACATGCACGAGGGCTGCGCCATAGACTTTCGAGCCGGCAGCCCCGTTGGCTTCTGGTACGCCGTCAACGACTACGCGTTGATCCACATGACGTGGCAGTACCTGCGTCACACGGGCGACCTGCAACTACTGAGCCAACGCGTGAGAGGAGCGAGCGTGCTGGACCACATGCTCGAGCACGCCCGTTACTACCGGCGCCTGGCCGACGACGATGGCCTCGCGGACTACGGCACCGCCCAGAACCTGCTCGAGTGCGTGAGCACTTACACGCACAAGGTCGCATCGTTCAACGCCGCCAACGTATGGAGCGGGCGCACCGTGGCCGCCATGCTGCGAATAGCAGACCGCCACGCAGAGGCAGACGAACTGGAGAGCACCGCCGCGGGCCTGTCGGCCGCGGTGCAACGTCTTTACGTGGATGGAGAGGGTTACTTCGCCTGTCGCCAGCCCGACGGCTCGCTCGTGAGCGTGCGGCACGTGCTCGACTTCTTCACGGTCTTGCAGTGCATGCCCGACGCCCTTCGCCCCGAGCAGCAGGACGAGATGATCGATTTCTTCCGCCGCGAGCTCAAGACGACCTCATGGATGCACGCTCTGTCACCTCTCGACCCGGACGCGGCGTTCAGCTCGCGCACCGACCATCAGGACGAGGGCGCCTACACCACTTGGCCCGCGTACTCCCTGGAGGTGCTACTACAGACCGGTCATGTGGAACTGGCGCGGGAGTGGATTGGCATGGACGGTGCCCCCGGCCTCAGCGACGTCACGCGGCAGGGCCCCTTCGGCCAGGCGTACACGCATGGCGACGAGGGCAGCCCCACCGTCGCCGGCATGCCGGCCAAGGCGCCCATGGAGTTCCCGCACATCGAGAAGCCCGTTCTGCTACCCGGTGGCAAGTACGCCCAGGTGGTCATAGAGGCCCTGGCCGGCGTGCAGCCGCGACTGGGCGGAGACGTTGGGCTGGAAGCGCCCGACCTGGGCGTGGTGCTCGAGCTCTCCAACCTCAACCTGCGCGGTGGCAACCTGAACCTCCGAGCCGTGGCCGGTGGCGGTGCTGATGCGCCGGTGGGCGGAGCAGCTGACGGCTGATGCCCGCCTTTCCCACCACGCCCACCGAACCCGCAGTACTGTGCCTGGACGTAGGCGGAAGCTCCGTGAAGAGCGGCGTCGTCCTGAGCGGGGGCGTCGTGGTGGGACCTTACCGAGCGGCCGTGAACAGCAGCGGTGAGGCCGCGGAGATCCTGGATGCACTGGCCAGCGCGCTCCTTAGGCTGAGAAGGGAGTCCGCGCAACTTCACGTGCGAGGCACCTGCATGGCCATGCCCGGACCGTTCGACTACGAGAACGGGGTTTCGCGCATGCGGGGAATAGGGAAGTACGACGCCATCTACGGGATGCCGCTGGCAGACGCGGTGGAGGAACGGGCGCCGTCGCTCGCCGGACTGCCGTGGCGTTGGCTTAACGACGCCAACGCGTTCGCGCTGGGTGAACTGCGGTTCGGAGCCGCCGCCGGGGTCGGGAGGGCCATGATCCTCACGCTCGGCACCGGTTGCGGATCCGCGTTCGTGGTGGGAGGGCAGTTGGTTACCTCGGGACCTGGCGTACCGGCCGACGGCTACGTCTACCCACTCCTGCACAAGGGCCGTCCGGTCGACGAGTTGTTGTCCGCACGGGGGGTGGAGCGCTTGTGGCAGGAGGTCGCCAGCGGCGATGCGTCGGAGGGTGACGCCGGTGCGGGCCCCTCGACCGTGACGGCGCAGCAGGTGGGAGAGTTGGCCGGCTCCGGCGACGGGCGAGCCCTAGAGGCCCTACGGCGCTTCGGCGCATTGCTGGCCGCCGCGTTGAGGCCGGTGTTCACGGCGTTCGCTCCCGAGATCGTGGTCCTCGGAGGTCAGGTGAGTCGGAGCCTGCCATATTTCGAGTCGGCCGCGGTGGCGGCGGGGGCGCCGCCACTGGTGGCCGCCGCTGCCCCCGAGTTGTCTGCGCTCAGGGGCGCCGCCGCGCACTTCCTGGATAGGACACGAGATGTGGCGGAATAGGTTGGGTTTGGCGCGTCCGGTCGGTGGTTCGCTCGCGCGGAAGGTAATCGAGATGCGGAAGGTAATCGAGATGAGGTCGATCGTGGGTTCGTTATTGCTACTGTCGTTGGGGTCAGGCGCCATGGCCACGGGCGCGCAAGGCCCGGAGACGCGAACGGGGGCGACACCGGGGTGCCGGGTGGCGGACACCCTGCCCCCGCCCGAAAGCGCGGTGCCGGCGCCCGAGTTCAACGAGCTGTTCGCGCTCTCCGGGCCCGGATGGACGGGCGGCGATAGCACGTACTCCACGAAACTTCCCGACGGGCGCACGCTCTGGCAGTTCTCCGACACGTTCCTCGGTGTGGTCGATCGGCGCGGCGGTCGCGATCGCCACTCGCCCATGATCAACAACTCCATGGTGGTGCAAGACGGCGAGCGGCTCGAAACCCTCGCGGCGGGCGACCCCACGCTGCCCGCGTCGTTCTTCCCTTCGCCCACCGGCGAGCGCGACGACTGGTACTGGCAGTACGACAGCACCGTAGAAGAGTCCCCTGACGGGCCTAAGCTGCGCGTGTTCCTGCTGCACTTCACCCGCGCCGGTGCCGGTGTTTTCGGCTTCAAGTGGATGGGTAACGCACTAGCCACCCTCTCACTACCGGACCTGGCGATCGAGTCCATAACCCAGGTGACCGCGGAGGGCGGCGTCAGTTGGGGGGCGGCGCTCCTCGAGACCGAGGAACACACGTACATCTACGGTACCGAGGACCTGGGTGACGACAAGTACATGCACCTCGCCCGCGCGCCGCGTGGAGGCGTCACCGGCCCATGGGAGTTCTGGGACGGGGTCAGTTGGAACGCCGACCCGGCCTCGACCGCGCGCATCATGCGAGGGGTAGCCAACGAGTACAGCGTGAGCGCGCACGCAGGCGGCTTCGTTCTCGTGACCATGGACACCACCACCACTTTCAGCCCGGATCTGGTGGCCTTCACGGCGTGCGCGCCGCAAGGCCCATGGGAGAACCGCACGCTGCTCTACCGAACGCCCGAGTCCTTACTGGAGAACCAGATCACCTACAACGCTCACGTCCACCCGCAGTTCAAGAACGAGGACGGCTGGCTGGTCAGTTACAACGTCAATACCAGGAACTTCGGGGACCTGTTCCTCGATGCGAGCATCTACCGGCCCCGCTTCATACGCGTGCCGTTCAAGGAGGCAGTGAACGCAGAATGACCAAGTACACCGACCCGCAGTTGCGCCCCGCAGGCGTCTACGACCCATACCCGTCCCACCGGCTCGAGCAGGGCAGCATCGGCCACGGCGCAGAGGCGCTGGTCGCTACGCTGCAGTCGTCGAAGCGTGGTGCGGTCGTCATGGACGGCTACGTGGGGGTCTTGTGGGATGAACTGCGCGAAGCGCTCGACGTCGCCTTCCGGGCAAGCCACACGGAAGTCACGTGGGTTGACGTACGGGAAGCGCTGAAACCAGAGGAACGGATCAACCAGCTCCTCGAGCCGTTCCTTGGCGGCGACGACCCCGTCTTCGGCACGCGCTTCACGGGCGAACTAGCCGACATGTTCGATTCGCACGAACTCGCCCGGCTGCGGCCTTCTCCGGGCGGACTCACCGTGCTGTACGGCAGCGGAGCGGCGCTGGCCGGCTGGGAGGGGGCCTACAACGTCTATGTGGACGTGCCGAAGGACACGCTGCAGTACCGCTCGCGAGACGGAGTCATCACCAACCTCGGCGCCCGGGAGCCCGTTGACGCCAGGGCCATGTACAAGCGCTTCTTCTTCGTGGATTGGCCCGCACTCAACGCGCACAAGCGGCGGCTGCTTCCTCGGCTCGACCTGATGGTGGACGGTCAGGACGCCACCCAACCCACGTTCATGCTGGGCGACGTCCTTCGTGGCGCGTTGAGGAGCATGAGCCGTAGCCACCTTCGTGCCCGGCCCTGGTTCACGCCTGGAGTGTGGGGTGGGCAGTGGCTCAAGGAGGTCATACCGCAGCTTGACCAGAGCGCGCCCAACTACGCTTGGTCGTTCGAGCTGATAGCGCCCGAGAACGGTCTCACCTTCGAGGCACCGACCGGCCTCGCCGCAGGATCCACGGCAAGGCTCGAGGTCTCGTTCGACTGCCTCATGTTCGAGGCCCGTGACGCCGTGCTAGGCGCGTACGCCGAACGCTTCGACACCTACTTCCCGATCCGGTTCGACTACTTGGACACCATGGGAGGCGGCAACCTGTCACTCCAGGTGCACCCGCGGCCGGATTACATCCGTGAGGAGTTCGGGGAGGACATCACTCAGGACGAGACCTACTACCTGGTGGACTGCACGGACGACGCGAGGGTCTATCTTGGCTTCCACGAGGGCGTGGACGAAGACGAGTTCCGGGAGCAACTCGAGCGCAGCGCCAGGGACGGCACCCCCATCGACGTGGAGCGTTACGTACGCACGCTGCCGTCCGAGCGGCATGGCTTCTACCTAATTCCGCACGGCACCGTTCACTGCTCGGGCGCCGGCAACTTGGTGCTCGAGATCAGCGCGACGCCGTACATCTACACCTTCAAGATGTACGACTGGGTCCGCCTCGACCTGAGTGGCAAGCCGCGGCCGATCAACGTCGAGCGCGGTGTGGCGAACCTCGACTACTCGCTTCAGGGTGCCGTGGTGGACGACGAACTCGTCTCGAGGCCGAACCTCGTTGCGGAGGGCGACGGCTGGCGCCGCGTGCATCTCCCGACCCACCGCAAGCACTTCTACGACGTGGAACGAGTGGAGCTAGAGCCGGGCGCGGCTGCCACCGTCCTCACGGCGGACTCTCCCCAGGTTCTGGCGGTGGTGGAAGGCGGCCCGGTGCGGCTTCGTTCCGGGTCGGGAGGGGAGCGTACGGGCGACGGACGGACTGCCGAGGCCGAGTGCCGCTTCGCTGAGACCTACGTCGTGCCTGCGGCTGCCGGGAGCTTCGAGCTCCGTAACGACGGTGACGTGCCGACCAGGGTGGTGCGCGCCTTCCTCAAGCCGGTAACCCCCGGCGCGTGACGCAGTCGGGATCGACGCCCACCAGCAGTGGGTACGTAGACGAGGCAGGTACGCGCCTCTACTACGAGACGCACGGCAACGGGTCACCCGTGTTGCTGGTGCACGGCGCCTTCGGGTCTGGGCGGCAATTCTACGACGGCCTCGACTGGCTGACGGACGATCACGAGGTCATCCTCATCGACCTACAGGGGCACGGACGCACCGCCGATCGGCCGGAGCCCCTCTCTTACGAACGGTTGGCGGACGACTGCGCGGCCGTCCTCGCACACCTGGGCGTATCGAGCTGCACGGTAGTGGGTTTCTCCATGGGCGGAGGGACCGCGCAGCAACTGGCGTTCCGCCACCCGCCGTTGGTGAGCAAGCTCGTGGTCGTCAGCGCACCGTTCAGCAGTAGCGGCTGGCACGCGGACGTGATGAACAACTTCCGGTCGACGGGCGCGCACCAGGCGCAAGACGTCATGGGTTCCTTCATTTTTGAGGATCACGCCTCCCTGGCTCCCAAGCCGGAGGAGTTCCCCGCGCTGCTCGACAAGCTCGGCCGACTGCTGGGGCACAGTAACTACGACTGGTCCGCACGGGTTGCGGCGCTGGAGATCCCCGTGATGGTGGCGCTCGGTGATGCCGACAGTCTCTCACCCGCCCATGGCGCCGAGTTCTTCGGCCTCCTAGGTGGTGGCAAGCGCGACGCCGGCATGGATGGTGGGGGCATGGTGGCGTCGCGCCTCGCCGTTCTGCCGGGAACCACGCACTACGACATAGTCAGGTCGCCCATGTTGTGGCGCGGCGTGGCGGCGTTCACGCGCGATTGAGGCTCGTGGTCGTCATGCGGCCGGCCTAACGGCCCCCGAGTGGTATCAATGCCGTGCTGCCCACGCGTTCCAACCCGGCGAAGGTGTGCTATTTCAGTCATGCATGAATGTTGTGCAGTAGGAGGTACCCCATGTGCGGCCGCTACACGCTCTATCACCACGAGGACGACCTCGCCTCCCTCTTCGAGGTCGAGGCGTTCCCACTCACCGAGCGCTACAACATCGCGCCGACGCAGTTGGTGCCCGTCGTGCGCGGGCGCGATGACGGCACGCGCGAGATGATCAGCATGAGGTGGGGGCTGGTGCCGCACTGGGTGAAGGACCCTGCCGAGTTCAAGGCCAACCTCTTCAACGCCCGCTCCGAGAGCGCCGCCGAGAAGCCGTCGTTCCGTGACGCCATGAGGAGCGGCCGCTGCTTGCTGCCGGCCAGCGGCTTCTAAGAATGGAAGCAGGAGGCCGGCGCCAAGCAGCCTTACTTCATCCACCGCAAGGACGGGGCGCCCATGGCGCTCGCAGGCCTCTACTCCCATTGGGGTAGGGGAGAGGGGGCCATGCTCACCTGCACCATCCTCACCACCGATGCCAACGACGACGTGCGGCAGCTGCACGACCGCATGCCCGTGATCTTGGAGCGTGGCGACTGGGAGAGGTGGCTCGACCCGGGCGAGCGCGACGCGCACGCCGTGGAGGACCTGCTCGGGCCGGCTGACGACGGGCAGCTCGAGAGCTGGCCCGTGTCGAAGGCGGTGGGCAACGCGCGAGTCGACGGCCCCGAGCTCGTGGCCAGGGTCTGAACACCTACGCGTGATGTTGTCGGGTCTCTAAACGCAAAAAACAGCGCGTCTTGCGCGCTGATGGGGTAAATCATAGCGCGTTATGCAGTATTCGTCAAGGCTTTGCACCCTGACGGCGCTCGCGCGCTAGCAAACCGCCGGAATGTCACGGGTCATGACCCGAGTGAGGCCCCCTCGAGCCTCACCGTGAGGTTCCACGCACCGCTCTGGTTCGCCGCCGCAGATTATGGAACGGTCGGCCTCACCAACTAGTGGTACGCAGAAGATGCCACCGGGAAGCCGGCAGGAGAGTGGCGCGGTAGGGGGCGAACATGAGCGAGCGAAAAGTGGATGGAAGGACCGGCATGAGGGGGCGCACCCTAGCGTTGCTGGTTCTCGCCCTGGTCGGGATCCTGACTTCGGGTGGCTGCGGTGCGCTCCTGCCGCCGCAACCGGTCGGTGACCCCCTGGGGCTCGGGAGCGCCAGCTTCCGGTTGCGGAGCATGTCGTTGCTCGCGGCGCCGCAGGCCGCCGACCCCGCGAACGTCGACGTGCTCGTGGCGGAGGGCCTGGTCGAGGGGCCGGACGAGGGGACCGGAGTCCTGAAGCCGGGAAACGGCAGCGTGACGCAGTTGCGACGGCTCTTGGCCGAGGCGCTGGGCCTTCCCAGGTCCGCTGAGGGGTCTAGCTTCGACGACCTCGCCCTCGACGACCTGACCACGCCCTTCACCAACTTGACGACGCTCATCGTCGACGACCCGCGGTTCCTGAGCTCCAATCCCGACGCGGCGGCGATCCGTCTGGGCACGCGGGCGCTGGTCGACGCCGCCAACGCGCCCGGATCTGCCCCGAGCGTGGCCCTGCGCGAGTTCCTCGACGAGGTCTTCTCACCGAGCTTCGACCTTTCGGGAGCGGGCCTCGCCGTGCCGCCGTTCGCCTATCACGCCGTTCCGATGCCGCCCTTGGACGTCAGCCAGCTTCCCGGCCTCGTGAAGAGCATGGCCTCCTCGCTCAGGCAGACTTTGACGTTCGGGTCGCTCGACGTGCGAGGAGCCGCCGACGTCGGCGGCCTGCCCGAGCGAGTACAGGTCGTGGCCCTGACGCTCGAACTGCGCAGCGTCGACAGCGGCGGCAAGCTGGTGTTCAGCGAGAGGGTCAGCGTGGCCGGCCCATGGAGCTACGTACGGTCGGGGGGCGGCCTTTACGAGGCCGACGCCGAGGGTGCCGCCAACGTCGAACTCGTGCTGGACAAGGCCGACCTCCAGGCCTACCTGGCCGCCGCGGGCGCGGGTGAGGCCCTCACGCTGTACGCCGACTGCGCGCTGCTGGTCGGCCCTGAACTACCGTCCGACGCGGTGACCCTCCATGGCAGCGCCGGCGACGCCGTCCTGAGCTTCTAGCGCGCGGGGGTTGGGCGGAGTGTGGCGTCCAGGAGTGCGCCACATCTCACGCCTCCTAGGGCCCCTGGAGCGCTAGCCTCGGGCATGGTGCGTCACGTGCCAAAGCCTCCCACCGCCCGCGGGCATCCCGCCTACGAGGAACGCCGCGACCCCTTGGCAGCGACCGGAGAGCCCCTACGGTGGGGCGTGATCGCCACCGGCAAGATCGCGCACACCGTGACGGCGCAACTCACGCTCCTCGAGGACGCCCGGCTTCAGGCCGTGAGCAGCCGCGACGGGGTGCGGGCCGCCGCGTTCGCTACGATGTACGGTTTCGCTGCCAGCTACGCCGATGGCTTCGGGCGCACGGGATTCGAGGCGTTGGCCGCCGATCCCGACGTGGACGTGGTGTACGTAGCGACCCCGCACGGTCAACACCACGAAGTGATCGCGCCACTGATCCAGGCGCGGAAGCACGTTCTGGTCGAGAAGGCCTTCACCGTCAACGCGCGCGAGGCCGCCGACCTGGTCGCCATGGCGCGAGACCGCGGTGTGTTCCTGATGGAGGCGCTCTGGACGCGCTTCCTCCCCGCCTACCAGGCGGTGCTCGACGCCTTGGAGTCGGGCGAGGTGGGCGAGGTGCGTTACGTGCAGGCCGACATGGGCTTCATGGCCGAGGGCGATGCCCGCACGCGGCTCTGGGCCCCCGCGGCCGGGGGCGGTGCCCTCCTGGACCTAGCGGTCTACCCGCTGGCATGGGTGGTCGGCGCCCTCGGGTTCCCAAGCAGCGTTAGTGCCTTGGGGCGCCTGAACGCCGAGGGCGTGGACGAGCTGAGCTCGCTGTCCCTCGGCTACCCGGACGGCGAGCAGGCGCAGGTGCTCGTATCGTTCGTCTCCGACAGCACCCGTAAGGCGCGGATCGTGGGTACAGCGGGCTACGTCGAGACGGACGCCCCGCTTACGAAGCCCGAGGGCTTCACCGTGACCACACGCGCTGGGCAGCGCCACGAGCGCGTCCCGCATGGCTACGAGCCCTACACGTTCCAGTTGCGCGAGGTCACCCGCTGCGTGCAGGAAGGCCTCACCGAGAGCCCGACGATGCCGCTCGAGGACACGCTCCGGACCATGCGCCTCCTGGACGAGGTTCGCGCGCAGCTCGGCGTGCGTCTGCCGAACGACGCCGTGGGCTAGGTCAGTAACCCACCGCCTGCCCGTCCTTACGCGGGTCGCTGCCCGCCACGTACGCGCCGTCCTCCAGCCGATAGGCGAGCTGCGCACCCCCGAAGCCGAAGTCGACCCCGAGCTTGGAGCGGTGGACGGCGTGTCCGCGCGCCTCGAGGCCCGCGACGGTTTCGGCGGGGAAGCCCTCCTCGAGCGCCACCTCGAGGCCGCCCATCACGCGCCAGCGCGGCGCGTCGGCGGCGGCCTGCGGGTTCTGCGCGTGGTCGGCCAGCCTGAGCGCGACCTGGGCGTGGCCCTGAGGCTGCATCGGCCCGCCCATCACGCCGTAGCTCATGACGGGTGCGCCGCCGCGGGTGAGGAAGGCCGGGATGATCGTCTGGAACGGGCGCTTGCCGCCCTCGGCGTGATTCGGGTGGCCCGGGTCGAGCACGAAGCCCGCCCCGCGGTTCTGGAGCGAGATGCCCGTGCCCGGCACGACCACTCCGGAGCCGAAGCCGCGGTAGTTCGACTGGATGAAAGAGACCATCATGCCGCTGGCGTCGGCGGTCGTCAGGTAGATGGTGCCGCCCGCCGGCGGTGTCCCGTAGGCGGGCGCTTGGGCCCGCTTAGGATCGATGAGCTTGGCGCGTTCCGCGAGGTAGCCGGGGTCGAGGAGCTGCGAGGGCCTTACGCGCATGTGGTCCAGATCGGCCACGTACTCGTAGGTGTCGGCGAACGCCAGCTTCATGGCCTCGATCTGAAGGTGGAGACTCTCGGCGCTGTCCACCGGGTACTGGTCGTGGCCCAGGTGCTCAAGGATGCCGAGCATCTGCAGCGCCGCGATGCCCTGCCCGTTGGGCGGGATCTCGTGCAGCTCGTGATCGCCGTAGGCCTGCTGGATGGTGCCCACCCAGTCGGCAGTGTGGGCCGCCAGGTCGTCGAGGGTGAGAGGCGCGCCGTGCCGCTTGGCGTCGGCGGCCATGGCCTCGGCGAGCTCACCGCGGTAGAAGGCCTCGCCCTTGGTGGCGGCGATGCGCTCGAGGGTCGACGCCTGGTCGGGGGAGAGGAAGAGCTCGCCCGACACGGGGGCCCGTCCGCCAGGGAGGAACACGCGGCGGAACTCCGCGAACTCGGGTCCGTCGAACAGCTTGTCGACGGACGACCACGCGCGTGCCGTGACAGGCGTGACGTGAAAGCCACCCCGCGCGTAGCGGATGGCGGGCTCGAAGAGCTGTTCGAAGGGCAACTTTCCGAAGCGGCTAGACAGTTCTACCCAGGCAGAAACGGCGCCGGGGACGGTCACGGACCGCCAGCCGCGCGCGTGGTACTCGCCGTTGCCGGCCAGGTGGCCGGCCGTAAGCGCCCGGGGGGACCTGCCGGAAGCGTTGAGGCCGTGCAACTCCCGGCCGTCCCACAAGATGCAGAATGCGTCGGAACCGATGCCGTTGCTGGTGGGCTCCACGATGGTGATGGCGATGGCCGCCGCGACGGCCGCGTCCACCGCGTTGCCGCCCCGTTGCAGCATGCTCAGGCCCGCCTGCGCTGCCAACGGCTGTGAGGTGGCCACCACGTTGCGCGCGATGACGACCGGGCGCTGCGAGGGGTAGGGGAGATCGAAGTCGAGCTTCATGGTGGGCGCATACCTCCTGCGGTGCTCGAAGTCTGGCACTCATCGTAGCCCCGGAGTGACGAGGGTCGTGCGCCTGTTTGTTAACCGCGCAGTTGGTCGCTATTCGTCCGCTTGGTTGATACCCGCACGGTTGGTTGATGCCGCGCGGTTAACCTGAGTCACCATGTCGAATGACCTGAACAGCCTCACCGCCGACCTAAGAGAGTTCGTGGAAG
>JACDJC010001502.1_pt1 | contig 20497 bp, 21 predicted proteins | sample 7454191 | NCBI WGS metagenome assembly JACDJC01 (sample SAMN14253291, study PRJNA609438) | sludge metagenome | isolation source: sludge after 25d culture with pyrite and EDTA | collected 2018-12-20 | reverse complement strand
TGCGCAGACTTCTGACGCCTTGCGTTCAACATCGACACGGCCTCGAACACTCCTTCTCGTTCGGCCCTTCGCTCCACGCTGGCAGCTACTACGGCCTCTGCTGACTTCTCGCTCCGGCTCAGCACCGTCGCCCTTTCAGGCGCAAGGCGAGATCTCCCCGGGTAAGAACGCACTCCTTCACTGCACAACCGCCGCATCTACGCCACCTCGCCTTGATCACGAGAGCTTCACGGAATTTGGCCCGCTCGCCCTGCTCGGCAACGCCTTCTATCCGGTTCTTGTCCATCGGCTCGCAGTTTCGCTCCACGCTTCCTCCCCACATTCGGTCACCCTCATGCAGTTGCGCTTCGCTTCGTTCGCTGTGATCAACTTACGGTGGGACTTTCACCCACAAGAGTGCGCCCGTGCCGGGCGCACCAAAAAAGCCCTCCCGCGAGCGGGAGGGCTGTCGACTTCGGATGCGCTTATGGCGCCGCGACGCCCAGTGCCTTGACCGTCTCGAGGGTCAGATACCCGTCCCCGATCAATCCCTTGGCCTTCTGGAACTCGGCCACCGCAGCCGTCGTGTTGGCGCCGACCACGCCATCGATCGGACCATCCGGATAGTATCCCGCCGCCTTCAGCGCGCGCTGGATTTCCATCATCTTCTCCGCCGTGGCATTGACGTCGCAAAGGATGCGGGTGCAGTACTGTTTCGCCGGAACGAGGATCACCTGCTGGTCGACCATTTCGAACTCGGCAGGTACGGCCACCCGCTTCTGCGTCGCCGGTTGCACTTCCGTCATGATCTCGCGTTCGTAATCGACCGGCACCACTTTCGTCACCGTGGTGGCCGGCTTGACCCGCCTGGTCACTTCGCGCTCGGCGTATTCGGCCGGGATTTCGATGGTACGCGTCGTCTCCGCGCTCTTCAGCACGGTACGCTTGCCGGTCTCATACACCGCCGGAATTTCATCGTAGCGGATCGAGGCCGGCGTCTTCATCACGCGCGTGGTGACTTCCTGATATTCCGCCGGCACTTCGACCAGACAGAAAATCTCGCCGGTCTTTTCATCGATTTTCTGGATGCTGGTCGCCGTACCCGGCTTCCACGTCGTGTACGCCGCGCGCACCAGTGTCCGCTCGGTGACATCCTCGTAGACCGCGGGAACCTCGATCGCTTTCTTGCCGGCCGGCTTGACCATCACGCGTTCCTCGACCTCCTCGAAGACCGCAGGCACGGTTTCCAGCCGGTTCGTCGCCGGCTTCACCAGGACACGTTCCTTGACCGTTTCATAGACCGCAGGCACCACTTCCTGGATTTCCTCGCTGGTCACACGAACCTTCACCGCCTTGTATACCGGCGGAACGATCTCAATGCGCTCGCCTGCTTCCTTCACCAGTTTCTGCACCTTCTCCGTGCCGTACACCGGATCCTTGACGATGAGCACATAGCATTCGCCGGGCTTGGCGTTCGCCATGCACTCTTCCTTGGCTGTTCGCGCCGGCACCGGCGCCGGAGCGGGCTTGGCGACCGGTGCAGGTTTGACGTCTTCCTTGCACGGCGGATCGAGCAGTTGCCGGCCGGGGCAGCCGATCGTCTTGTAGAGCTCGTAACCGGTCGTATTGCCACCCACGTTGCTGGGATCGTAGTAGCGCGCTTCAGCCAGTGCCGGGGTGGCGGCGAAACTGCTCATGCCCATGGCCAGCAAGGCAACATTGATGGTTTTCATGGCGATACGCATAGACATTTTCCTTTCATTGTGGGAAATCATCAGACCCAGCCACGTTGGGCGCGCAGGCCACGCTTCTTGCACGTGCATCGCCACTGCGTGCTCATGTGGAAAAGAGCGGCGATCCGCTCGGAGGCTGGAACGGCCAGATTGCTTCAGACTTTTCTAATATTAGCCAATTTCTCGGCAATCCAAGCCGAGGAAGCGTAAAGAACTGCAAAATGCGACGGGAACCGCGTCCAGCCCCCTGATGCCCGTTCAGGCGCCGGATACCATCATTTTGCCGGCGAACACCAGCACGATCGTGAGCAGGCCGAGAACAAGGTTGATGCCGATCAGTTGTCGAATCTGTCCGAGCGCAGCACCGCCTGCTTTCCAGTTCTGCTCGGCGACCGCACGCTTGAGCTTCGCGTAGGGCATGAAGAACACCACGAGATAGATCAGCATCATCAGAAGGCCGATCGCCAGCATGGCGAGAACGTAAAGCGGCGCCGCAAGCCAACCGAACAGCGCCATCATGTGCAGGCCGGTGAGCAGGATCAGCAGCACCGACACCCACACCCAGGGAAAGAATTTCCCGAACACCCCGGCCCACAACGTCAGCCGCTGCGGCGGTTCCAGCACGCTGGCCGCCACCGGCCGCAAAGCCATGTAGGCGAAGAACATGCCGCCAACCCAGACGACGATCCCCAGCACATGAAACAACAATGACACCACCATGGTTTTTCCTTTCAAAACAAAGCCGTTTGCGCGATTGCCAGTTTAACCGGTGCGAAGCTCGTACGGTGCTGCGGGCACGCGCCGTGCGCCTTCAACGCCTCGAGGTGCACCGCAGTGCCGTACCCCATGTGGCGCGCGAAACCGTAGGCGGGGTAGATTTCGTCCAGACGGCGCATGAAGCGGTCGCGTTCGGTCTTGGCAAGAATGGAGGCCGCCGCGATGGCGGCCACCTTGTCGTCGCCCTTCACCACCGTCTGCGAGCGCCACGGCCAGACCGGGCAGCGGTTGCCATCGACCCACACGTCGTCGGGCGCACGTGTCAGTCCTTCGACCGCGCGGCGCATCGCCAGCAGGGTCGCGTTGAGGATGTTCAGCGTATCGATTTCCTCGACGCTCGCCTCGGCCACACACCAGGCGAGTGCGTCGCGGCGAATCACACCCGCAAGACGCTCGCGCGCCGCGGCGGAAAGCTTCTTCGAGTCGCGCAGACCGTCGATGCGCCGCGCGGGATCGAGCATCACCGCGGCGGCGACGACAGGGCCGGCAAGTGGTCCGCGGCCGGCTTCGTCCACGCCGCACAGTCCCACCGGTCCCCAGTGCAGGTTCATGCACGCGTCTCCAGATAAGGCACCACGGCCTCGGCGATGCGCGCACCTGCGTTGCAACGCAGCGACTCGTGCATGGCGCGAAACCGCTCGATCACGGCAGCGCGGCGCGGCGCATCGTCCAGCCAGGCGAGCGCATCGGCCGCCAGGTTTTCCGCGGTGGCCGCTTCCTGCACGCGCTCCGGGACGATCCAGTCGCGTGCCAGGATGTTCGGCAGTCCGATCCACGGCAGCAGCGCCTTTTTTCGCATCATGCGCGCGGTGAGCGCGGGCACGCGGTAGGTGATCACCATCGGCTTCTTGAACAGCGCCGTCTCGAGCGTGGCCGTGCCGGAGGCGACCAATGCGACGTCGCACGCCGCCAGCGCCGTGTGCGACTGTCCGTCCAGAACGCGTACCGGCAGGCTCGTCCCATGCAGTGCCGCACGCACGATGCTCGCCGCAGCGCCGTTCGCGGCTGGCAAAACGAACTGCGCATCACCGTGGCGCTGGTGAACGAGGCGCGCGGCGTCGAGCATCAGTCGCGCGTGCCGCTTCACTTCGGACAGGCGGCTGCCTGGCAGCAGCGCCAGGATCGGCCCGCCGTGCAGTCCAAGCGCGGCGCGCGCGGCCGCGGTATCCGGATCGAGTGGAATGACGTCGGCGAGCGGATGGCCAACGTAACTCACCGGAATGCCCGCGTCGCGGTAAATGGCTTCCTCGAACGGAAACACCACCAGCATGTGTGACACCGCCTGCCTGATGCGATGGATGCGCTCCGGCCGCCACGCCCAGATCGACGGGCTGACGAAGTGCACAGTGGGAATCCCGGCGGCCTTCAGGTGCGCTTCCAGCGTGAAGTTGAAGTCCGGCGCATCGATGCCGACGAACACCCGGGGGCGTTGCCGCAGGAAATAGCGGGTCATGCGCGCGCGTATCCACAACAATTCCGGCAGATGACGGAGCACTTCGACATAACCGTTGACCGCGAGCCTGTCACTGGCATAAACCGCCGTCACGCCGGATTCGACGAGTCGCGGGCCGGCGATACCGGCGGCGCTGAGGGATGGACGAGTTTGCCGGAGGGCGGTGACGAAGTGCGCGCCGAGGAGATCGCCGGACGCCTCGCCGGCGACGACTCCGAGATCGATCACCGGATGATGCCGCGCTCGGCGCGCGCAAGGAAATCGAGCAACTGGCGAACCTCGGCATGCGCAGCCGCCAGCGGTTCGAGCCTGGCCTGCGCCTCGGCCACCGTGTTGCCCTCGCGGTAGAGAACCCTGTAGGCGCGCTTCAAGGCCGCCAGCGCGTCGGCCGAAAAACCGCGCCGCTTGAGGCCCTCGCTGTTGAGTCCGTGCGGCGCGGCGGGCTGGCCGGACGCCATGACGAAAGGCGGGATGTCCTTGAACACCACGCTCGAAATGCCGGTCATGACGTGGGCGCCGACCTTGCAGAACTGGTGCACGCCGGTGAAGCCGCCGAGGATCGCCCAGTCGCCCACCTCGGCATGTCCCGCCAGCGAGGCGTTGTTGGCGAAGATGGTGTGGTCACCCACCACGCAGTCGTGTGCGATGTGGACATAGGCCATGATCCAGTTATGGCTGCCAAGCGTGGTGACGCCACGGTCCTGCACGGTACCGGTGTTGAAGGTGCAGAACTCGCGAATGACGTTGTCGTCGCCGATTTCCAGGCGCGTCGGCTCGTCGGCGTACTTCTTGTCCTGCGGCGCCTCGCCGAGCGAAACGAAATGAAAGATGCGGTTACGTGCGCCGATGCGGGTGTGGCCGGTGATGACCGCGTGCGCCCCGACCGTGGTGCCGGTGCCGATCGCGACATGCTCACCGATGATTGTGTAAGGACCGATCTCGACGTCGTCGGCGAGTTGCGCGCCTGGCGCCACCAGCGCAGTGGGGTGGATCCTCCCGGCAGCCATGCTCAGGCCTTCGGCTTGTCGCGCAGCGTCGCCATGAGTTCGGCCTCGGCCGCCAGCGCGCCGTCGACCTCCGCGCGGCCGGTGTATTTCCAGATGCCGCGCATCTCGCGCACGATCTCGATCTTCAGCACCAGCTGATCACCAGGCTTCACCGGCTTCTTGAAGCGCGCGCCGTCGATGCCGGCGAAATACACGACGCCGATGTCTTCCGGTGCGTAGTTCTTGGTCTTGAACGACAGGATCGCCGCCGCCTGCGCCATCGCCTCGAGAATCAACACGCCGGGCATCACCGGCGCACCGGGAAAATGGCCGGGGAAAAACGGCTCATTGATGGTCACGTTCTTGATCGCGGTGACCGACTTGCCAAGTTCCATCTCGACGATACGGTCGACCAGCAGAAAGGGATAGCGATGCGGGAGGTACTGCATCACCTCCTCGATTTCCATGATCATTTGGCTTCCAGTTCCTTGAGTTTCTTTTCCAGTTCCTTGACGCGCTGCACCAGCTTGTCGAGGTTGCGCATGTGCACGGCGTTCTTCTGCCACACCTCGTGCTCGGAAAACGGCAGCGCGGAGGTGTAGGTGCCCGGCCGGGGCAACGACTTGGTGATGAGTGTATTGGTCGAGATGCGCGTGCCATCGGCGATCTCGATGTGGCCGAAGATCATCGCCGCACCGCCGATGGTGCAGTGGCGCCCGATCTTCGCGCTGCCGGCAATCCCGGTGCACGCGGCGATCGCGCTGTGCGCCCCGATCGTCACGTTGTGCGCGACCTGGATCAGGTTGTCGAGCTTGACGCCGTCCTCGATCACCGTGTCCTCCAGCGCGCCGCGGTCGATGGTGGTGCAGGCACCGATCTCGACGTCGTCGCCGATGCGGACGCGGCCAATCTGCGGAATTTTTTCCCATTGCCCGTCGTTCGGCGCGAAGCCGAAGCCATCGGAGCCGATGACGCAGCCGGAGTGAAGAATCGCGCGGTCGCCGATTTCGCAACCGTGATACACGCTGACGTTGCCATGCAGCAGGCAGTCTGCGCCAATCGCTGCTCCATCACCCAGCACGCAATTCGGGCCAATCACGCTGCGCGCGCCGACCCGGGCGCCTGCACCGATCACCGCACCGGGACCGACGCTGGCATCCACCGCGACCTGCGCATCCGGCGCCACCGTCGCTGTGGGATGGACGCCGACGGGCGGGTGCGGCGGCGGATTCAGCAGCGCGGAAACGCGGGCAAAATACAGATAGGGATTGGGCGTGAGAATGCGCGGCAGCTCACACGCGTCGCGCGCATCCGGCGGCAGGATGACCGCACCGGCACCGGTCGTGGCAAGCTGGGCGAGATATTTCGTCTGGGCGACGAATCCGATCTCGTCCGCCGTGGCGCGATCGAGCGGTGCGATCTGGCGGATGGTGCGCGTGCCGTCGCCAAGCAGCTCACCACCCAGGCGGTCGACGAGTTCGGCGAGCGTGAGGGCCATCGCCGCTGCGTGCTCCGGAGATGCGCCTGGATTCAGTGGCTTACTTGCCGCCGAGCGCCTTCATCACGCGATCGGTGATGTCGGTCCTGGCATCGACGTAGACGGCCTGCTCGACGATGATGTCGAACTTCTCGGCCTTGGCGATATCCTGAATCGCCTTGCGTGCGCGTTCCTGGATCTGCCCCAGTTCCTCGTTGCGGCGCAGGTTGAGGTCCTCGCGGAACTCGCGCCCCTGACGTTGCAGGTCACGGTTGAGATTGCCCAGGTCGCGTTCCTTGTTGCGACGCTCGGTTTCCGACATGGTCACGCCGTCCTTGTCGAGCTGCGCCTGCAGGTCACGCGCCTGCTTGGCGAGTTTCTGCAGTTCTTGGTCGCGCGAGGCGAACTCGCGCTCCAGTTTCTTCTGGGCGGCAACCGACAGCGGCGCCTCACGCAACAGGCGTTCGGTGTTGACGAAGCCGATCTTGGTGTCGGCCCACGCCGGCGTGGCGATCGCCATGGACACCAGCATCAGGGATGTACAAAAGGGCTTGAATTTCATTTTCTTTCACTCCGCTTCACAGCACCCTCAGAACACGTTGCCAAGGGTGAATTGGAATACTTCCGTCTCGTCGCCGGACTTCTTCGAAATCGGCTGCGCCACGCTGAATTTCAATGGTCCCATCGGGGAAACCCACAGTACCGCAAGTCCGGCGGAATAGCGCAGATCATCGAAGGCGAATTTCTCGTACAGCCCCCTGTAGGGATTCGCCACGTCGCCGTCGGACGGACCGAAAGCCGCGCCGGCATCGACGAACGCCGACATGCGCAGCGACTGGTTGTCCTTCAGGCCCGGCAAGGGGAAGAAGAGTTCCGCGTTGCCGATCACGCGCGTATCGCCGCCAAGCGCATCACCCGCCGCATCCTTCGGGCCGAGCGTGCCGTTCGAGAACCCGCGCACCGAGCCGGTACCACCGGCGTAGAAGTTCTTGAAGAAGGGCAGCGGCTTGCCCGACAGCCCGCCACCGAGTCCCAGCTCGCCGTTCAACATGAGGACGAAGCTGCGGCCCAGGTCGAAATACTGCTGGTGCTGCAACGACAGCTTGTAGTACTGCAGGCTGCCCAGCGGTGTGCCGATTTCGGCACCCACCCGCTGGTACAGACCCCTGCTCGGGAACAGGTAGCTGTTGCGCGTATCGCGCGCCCAGGCGGTATCGAGACGCAACGTGTCGTTGTCGCTGCCGAACACGTCGACGAAATCCTGATAGCGGGTGGAGGGGTCCGTGCCGAGCGTCAACGATGTCTGTTCGTAGGTCAGGCCGAAGGAAATGAAGTCCCGCTCGTTGATCGGCAGGCCGAAGCGCGCACCCAGACCGTAGGTCGACGTCTGGTAATCACCCACACCGTCAATCTGCGTCGCGTCGACGTCGCGCCGGTAGATGTCGTAGCCCAGACTGATGCCGTCGATGGTGTAGTAGGGGTTGGTGAACGACAGCGAATACACCGTGTTGACGCTTCCGGAGTTCAACTGCGCGGTGACACGGTTGCCGGTACCGAACACGTTCGCCTGCGACACCGAACCGGACAGCACCAGGCCCTCGGAGGAGGAGAAGCCGGCGCCCAGCATGATGTTGCCGGTCGATTTCTCGGTCACGCTGACGTTGACGTCGACCTGGTCGGTCGTGCCGGACACGCTCGGTGTCTCGATGTTGACCTCGTTGAAGAAGCCGAGCCGGTTCAGGCGATCACGCGAGCGGTTGATTTTCTCGGCGTCGTAGTACCCGCCCTCCATCTGGCGGATCTCGCGGCGCACCACTTCGTCACGTGTGCGCGTGTTGCCGGCGACGTTGATGCGGTTGACGTACACCCGGCGCCCGGGATCGACGAACAGGGTGAAGGCGACGCTGCCCTTTTCCTTGTCGAGTTCCGGAACGGCGTTGACGTTGGCGAAGGCATAGCCTTCGTTGCCGAGACGTTCGCTGATTTTCTTGGTGCTCTCGGTAAGCCGGTCGCGCGCGAATACCTCACCCGGCTGCACCGTGATCAGCTTCTTCAGCTCTGCCTCGGGTACCAGCATCTGTCCGGCCAGCTTGACGCCGGACACGCGGTACTGCGGCCCCTCGGTCACGTTGAGGGTGATGTAGATCCCCTGCTTGTCCGGAGAGATCGACACCTGGGTGGAATCGACGTTGAATTCGAGATAGCCGCGATTGAGGTAGAACGAACGCAGCGCCTCGATATCGCCGGCCAGGCGCGATTTCGAGTACTGGTCGTTCTTGGTGTACCAGGTAAGCCAGCCGGGCGTGGTCGAGGTCAGCTCCTTGAGCAGTTCCTTTTCCTTGAACGCCTTGTTGCCGACGATGTTGATCTGGCGAATCCTGGCGCTTTCGCCCTCGACGACGTCGAACTGCACCGCGACGCGATTGCGTTCCAGCGGGGTCAGGGTCGACTTGATCTCCACCGCATACTTGCCGCGGTTGAAATACTGCCGCTGCATTTCCTGCTCGGCCTTGTCGAGCAGCGCACGGTCGAGCACGCGACCTTCGGCGAGACCCGTCTGCTTGAGACCGCTCTTCAGGTCGTCGGCGGAAAATTCCTTGATGCCGGTGAGCGTGATGGTGGCGATCGACGGGCGCTCCTCGACGGTAACGATGAGCACGCCGTCGCGCGCCTCCAGGCGCACGTCCTTGAAGAAACCGGTGGCATACAGCGCCTTCACGGCCGCCGTCGTCTTCTCCTCGGTCATCACTTCGCCGACCTTGACCGGCAGGTAGCTGAACACGGTGCCCGCTTCGGTACGCTGGATGCCCTCGACCCGGATGTCCTTGACCACGAACGGTGCTTCGGCCCATGCAGCGGGCATGGTCAGTGCAGCGGCAAGTGCGAACGTCAAACGTTTCAGGGTCATGATTATCACTGTCCGCCCAGCAGGCGTTGCAAATCGTTGAACAGGGCAAACGACATCAGCAGCAGCAGAAGCGCCGTGCCGATCCGGCCACCGATCTCCATGGTGCGTTCCGACACCGGGCGGCCGGTAAAAACTTCCGCAAGATAATACATGAGGTGTCCCCCGTCCAGTAACGGGATCGGCAGGAGATTGAGCACACCCAGACTCACGCTCACCAGCGCGAGAAAGCCGACGAAGCTGACCCAGCCGAGGCTTGCGCTCTGCCCCGCATAATCGGCGATGGTAAGCGGACCGGACAGGTTCTTCCACGACACCTGGCCCATCACCATGCGCGCCATCATCTCCACGGTGAACACGCTCATCTCCCAGGTCTTCGCGATACCCTGCCCCAGCGCGGCGAGCGGCGAATATCGCAATTCGGTCATCAGGCTGGCGCGCAGCGCTGCATCGACCTCGGGGCCGGCACCGATGCGACCGATGCGTTCGCCGTCGACGTCCACCGTATCGGGAACCAGCGTCAGCGCGGCGTGACGGCCCTGCCGCGCGTATTCCACGCGCAGCGGGCGCGAGGGATGCGCGCGCACCGTCTCGACCCACGCCTGCCAGCTCGCCACCGGCATGCCGGCCGCGGCGACGAGACGATCGCCTGGCCGCAGGCCGGCGCGCGCCGCAGCGCCATCCGCCAGCACTTCGCCGATCACCGGCGCCAGCGGGGGGTCGTAGCGCACGATGCCAAGGGGCCGCAGGGTATCGCGCTCCAGGTTCTCCGTTTCCACCGACGGCATGTCGATCTGGACATGGCGTCCGCCGGCCAGCGTGAGTTCGGCGCTGCCGCCCGCGACGCCGGCACGCAACAGCGCCAGGCGCAGATCCTGAAAGGACGCCGTTGCTACGCCATTGACGGCGACGACCTCATCGCCCGCGGCGAGTCCCGCGTGGGCCGCGGGCGTGCCAGCCGGCGGTTCGCCGATCAGGGGCTTCAGCGCAGGCAGGCCATGCAGGAACAACGCCCAGTAAAACACCACGGCAAGCAGGAAATTGGCGGCCGGCCCGGCGGCGACGATGCCGATACGGCGCGATACCGTGGCGCGATTGAAGCTGCGGTGGGCCTCCCCCGGCGGCACCGCGCCCTCGCGCTCGTCGAGCATCTTCACATAGCCGCCGAACGGCAGCGCGGCGAGCGTCCATTCGGTCGCGTCGCGCCCGACGCGGCGGCTGACGAGCGGCCTGCCGAAACCGACCGAGAAACGCAGCACCTTGACCCCGGCCAGCCGCGCGGCAAGATAGTGGCCGAACTCGTGGACCACCACAAGCACGCCGATAGCGATGAGAAACCACAGCAGGGTGTGCAGCACACTCACGCGTGTACGGCTCCGATGAAGGCGCCAGCGACACGGCGCGCCGCCTGGTCGGACTCGAGCAGATCATCCAGTGTCGCGGCCGGGCCGCCCGCGAGCGTGTCGAGCGCATGCGCGATGCTGGCGGCGATAGCGCCGAACGGCGCCGCACCATCAAGAAAGCGGGCGACCGCGACTTCGTTGGCGGCATTGAGGACCGCCGCCGCATTGCCGCCCGCGGCCAGCGCGTCGAACGCGAGTTGCAGGCAGGGGAAGCGTCGGGTGTCGGGCGCCTCGAAGCTCAGCTGCCTGCCCATCAACTCGAGCATCGGCACACCGGCGTCGATGCGCTCGGGGAATCCCAGCGCATAGGCGATCGGCGTGCGCATGTCGGGCGTGCCCATCTGCGCAATCACCGAGCCGTCGATGTATTCCACCATCGAATGGACGATGCTTTGCGGGTGCACCAGCACCCTGATCTGCCCCGGCCGCGCATTGAACAGCCAGCGCGCCTCGATCACTTCGAGCCCCTTGTTCATCAGGCTGGCGGAGTCGACCGAGATCTTCTTTCCCATCACCCAGTTCGGGTGCGCCACCGCCTGCGCGGGCGTGGCGGCGGCGATCGCTTCCGCCGACAGGGTGCGGAACGGACCACCGGATGCCGTGAGCCACAGCGCATTGACCCCGGACCGGCCAAGGTCGCCGCGGAAATCGCGCGGCAGCGCCTGAAAGATCGCGTTATGCTCGGAGTCGATTGGCAACAACTCGGCGCCGCTGGCGGCTACCGCATCCATGAAGAGCTGCCCGGACACCACCAGGGTTTCCTTGTTGGCGAGCAGAATACGCTTGCCCGCTTGCGCGGCAGCAAGCGTGGCGGGCAAGCCGGCCGCACCGACGATCGCCGCCATCACCGTGTCGACCTCGGACGCGGTCGCAACCTCGACGAGGGCCGCCGCACCTTCCAGCACCTCGACGCCGAGACCTTCGGCCGTCACCTGCGCGCGCACCGTGGCGGCAGCGGTGGGTTCGGTCATGACCGCGTAGCGCGGGCGATGCACACGGCACTGTTCGAGCATGCGCTCGACCTGCGTGGCGCCGGTCAGCGCGAACACGTCGAAGCGTCCGGGATGGCGCGCCACCACGTCGAGCGTGTTGACGCCGATGGTGCCGGTGGCGCCGAGCACGGTGAGCACGCGCGGCGTCACGGCTGCGCCTCGAGCCACATCAGCATGCCGGTGGCGACCGGCAGGGTCGAAGCGAGGGCGTCGATGCGATCGAGCACGCCGCCATGCCCTGGCAGCAGCGCACCGCTGTCCTTCATGCCGGACACGCGCTTGATCCAGGATTCGAACAGGTCGCCCAGCACCGACACGTAGAGCAGTATGGCAAGCAGCGGCAGCAGCGGCCATGGCGGCACGCCGGCGAAACGGCCAAGGGCGATACCGTACAGCGCCAGCGCAAGCAGCGCGCCCACCACCCCTTCCCAGGTTTTGCCGGGACTGATGGCCGGTGCAAGCTTGTGGCGACCGAAGCGGCGCCCGGCGAAATAGGCGGCGCTGTCGGCGATCCACACCACCATCGCGGCGCCGAGGAGAACGCGGGGCCCACGTGCATGCAGATCCATCAACGCCGCCCACAGGGCCAGCAGCAGCAGGCCACCCACCACTGCACGCAGTGTCGCCGAAGACACTCGCCAGCGGCGCAGCAGCCACAGGGGGGCCACCACGATCCAGAATGCGGCGGCGAGCATGACGAGGCCGCTCTGCAACGCCGGCCAGTCCGCGCCCGCCAGCACCGGCATCGCCAAGGCCGCCAGCGCCAGGGCAATACCGTAAATACGTGCGGCCGCCTGGGTGAAATGCCCGAGCCGCGCCCACTCGAAACCAGCCAGGCCGACGACGATCGCCATCAACGCGCCCCACAGACCACTCGGCGCCCACAGCGCCGCCGGCACAAAAACCGCCAGCAACAAACCCGCCGTCAGCACACGGCTCAACAAGCCGCTCATCCGGCGGCCCCGCGGGTATCCTGCACTTGTTCGCTGGTGCGCCCGAAGCGGCGCTCGCGCCGCCGGTAGGATGCAATCGCCGCGTCCAGCGCGTCGCTGTCGAAATCCGGCCACAGCGTGTCGGTGAAATAGAGTTCCGTGTACGCCAGTTGCCACAGCAGGAAATTGCTGATGCGCTGCTCGCCGCCGGTGCGGATGAACAGGTCGGGCTCGGGAAGATCCGCGAGACTCAGCTGCTCGGCAAGACTCGCCTCGTTCACCGCACCGGGCGCGACACCCGACAGCATGAGCTTTTTCACCGCCTGCACGATGTCCCAGCGTCCGCCGTAATTGGCGGCGACGGTCAGTGTCAGGCGGGTGTTGTCGCGCGTGCGCGCTTCGGCGTCGCGGATCAGGGTCTGGATGCGCTCGGAGAAACCCGACAGATCACCGACCACGCGGAAGCGGATGTCGTTCTGGTGCAGCCTGGCGACCTCGTTTTCCAGCGCGCGCATGAACAGTTCCATCAGCAGCGTCACCTCTTCCGGCGGTCGCCGCCAGTTTTCCGAACTGAACGCGAACACGGTGAGATGCGCCACGCCGCGTTCGGCGCACGCCCGAATCACCCCGCGCAACGCCTCCACGCCCTTGTGGTGACCGGCCACGCGCGGCATCAGGCGGCGCTTGGCCCAGCGGCCATTGCCGTCCATGATGATGGCGATGTGCCGGGGCACCTCGGCGTGCGCCGGGGAGGCCGGCTTGTGGCGGGCGGTCACGCTTCCGGAACTCAGACTGCGAGCAGGTCTTTCTCTTTTTCGGCGAGCATCTTGTCGATCTCGCCGATGTACCTGTCGGTCAGCTTCTGCACCTCGTCCTGGGTGCGACGCTCCTCATCCTCGGTCGCGGTCTTCGCCTTGACCATGTCCTTTACGGCGTTGTTGGCGTCGCGACGCACGTTGCGCACCGCCACGCGCGCGTTCTCGCCTTCGCCGCGCACCACCTTGATGAGGTCGCGCCGGCGCTCCTCGGTCAGCGCGGGCATCGGCACGCGGATGATCTCGCCGTGGGTGGCCGGGTTGAGCCCGAGATCGGAATCGCGGATCGCCTTTTCGATCTTGCCGACCATGTTCTTCTCCCACGGCTGCACGCCGAGGGTACGGCTGTCGACCAGCGAGACGTTCGCGACCTGCGGCACCGGCGTCGGGTTGCCGTAATAGTCGACCATCACATGATCGAGGATACCGGTGTGCGCCCGACCCGTGCGGATCTTGGCCAGATCGTTCCTGAGCGTTTCCAGGGTCTTGCCCATTTTCTGCTCGGCGGAACGCTTGATGTCGGCAATGGTGGTTTCAGCCATGTCTGCTCCTCAGTGATTGCGGACCCGCGTGCCCTCATCCTCGCCCAGTACCACACGCTTGAGCGCGCCAGGCTTGAAGACGTTGAACACGACGAGCGACAGGTTCTGTTCGCGGCACAGCGCGAACGCGGCAGTATCGAGGACGCCGAGATTCCTGGCGATCGCCTCGTCGAACGAGAGTGACGCGTAGCGCTGCGCCGAGGGATCCTTCTTCGGGTCGGCGGTGTAGACACCATCGACCTTGGTGGCCTTCAGCAGCAGGTCGGCGCCGATCTCGGCGGCGCGCAGCGCCGCCGCGGTATCGGTGGTGAAGAAGGGATTGCCGGTGCCGCCACCGAAGATGACGACGTTACCGGCTTCCAGCTCGCGCACCGCGGCGTCGCGCTCGAATCCTTCGCCGACGTGCGCGATGGACACCGCGGTCTGCACGCGGGCCGGCACCCCCGCGCGCTGCAGCGCGTCCTTCAGGGCCAGCGCGTTCATCACCGTGGCGAGCATCCCCATCGAATCCGCCGTCGCGCGATCCATCCCGGACAGCGCGCCGGAGGCGCCGCGGAACAGGTTACCGCCGCCGACAACGATGCCCACCTGCACACCCAGCGCCGTCACGTCGCGAATCTGCGCAACAAAGCCAGCCAGGGTTTCGGCGTGATAGCCGAAACTGTCCGGCCCCATCAGGGCTTCGCCGGACAGCTTCAGCAGGATGCGTCGCACCGGCGCCATCTGCGTTCAGACCTTGGACGCGGCCGCCACTTCGGCGGCGAAGTCGGAGACCTTCTTCTCGATGCCCTCGCCCACCACGTACATGGCGAAGCCGTGGCACTGCGAGTTCTTCGACTTCAGCACCTGTTCGACGGTCTGCTTGTCATCCTTGACGAAGGGCTGCGACAGCAGCGTGACTTCCTTGAGGAATTTCTGCACCGTGCCCTCGGCGATCTTCTCCAGCATGGCTTCCGGTTTGCCGGCTTCCCTGGCCTTCTCGATGGCGACGCGGCGTTCTGTGTCGATGAGTGCCTGCGACACGCCGGAAGCGTCAAGCGACTTCGGCTTGGACGCGGCGATGTGCATGGCGATGTCGCGCGCGATGGCCTCGTCGCCGGAGACGTCGACCAGCACACCGATCTTGCCGCCATGGATGTAGCTGGCGAATTTGCCCTGCGCGGCCATGCGTGCGAAGCGGCGCACCGACATGTTCTCGCCGATCTTGCCGACCAGTTCGGTGCGGAAGGCCTCGACCGTCGTGCCCTTGTACGCCAGGCCGGACAGCGCGGCGACGTCGACCGGGTTCTGGTTCAGCACCATGTCGGCGAGCGCATTGCACAGCGCCACGAAGTCGTCGTTCTTGGCGACGAAGTCGGTCTCGCAGTTGACCTCGACCATGGCGGCGCTCTTGCCGTCCGCGGCGATCGCAATGGTCACCAGCCCCTCCGCGGCGACGCGACCGGCGCTCTTGGCGGCCTTGTTGCCGAAGCGCACGCGCAGGATTTCCTCCGCCTTCTGCATGTCGCCGCCGGCTTCGCTCAGCGCCTTCTTGCAATCCATCATCGGCGCGTCGGTCTTCTCGCGCAGATCCTTGACCATGCTTGCAGTGATTTCTGCCATTTACAACTCCCGATAGATTTCGAACAATTCAATACGGAAAGAGGGGCCGACGCCCCTCCCCGAAAACCACTCGCACCGGCCCTATTCGACGAATGTGCCGGAACGATGTCGCATGTCGTATGCGCTTATTCGGCCGCGACGTCGCCCGCTTCCTCGATTTCGACGAACTCCTCGCCGCCGACGATCTCGCTGATCACCTGGGCACGTCCTTCCAGCACGGCATCCGCCATGCCGCGCGCGTACAGGCGGATGGCGCGAGCCGAGTCGTCATTGCCGGGAATGACATAGTCGACGCCTTCCGGGCTGTTGTTGGTGTCGACCACGCCGATCACCGGAATACCGAGTTTTCTCGCCTCGGTCACGGCGCCCTTCTGGTAGCCGACGTCGATGATGAAGATCGCATCGGGCAGCCCGCCCATTTCGCGGATGCCGCCGAGGCTGCGGTTGATCTTGTCGACCTCGCGCTGCACGGTGAGGATTTCCTTCTTCGACAGGCGCCCCGGCTCGGCCAGTTGCGCTTCGAGATCGTTCAGGCGCTTGATCGACTGCTTGACGGTCTTGTAGTTGGTCAGCATGCCGCCGAGCCAGCGGTTGTCGACATAGGGCACGCCGGCGCGCTGCGCTTCCTCGCGCACGATGTCGCGGGCGGCGCGCTTGGTGCCGACGAACAGCACCGTGCCCTTGCTGGAGGCGAGCTGGCGCACGAACTTCTGCGCCTCCTGGAACATCGGCAGCGACTTTTCCAGGTTGACGATGTGGATCTTGTTGCGATGACCGAAGATGAACGGCGCCATCTTCGGGTTCCAGAAGCGGGTCTGGTGGCCGAAATGGACACCGGCCTCCAGCATTTGACGCATAGTGACGGACATGGAAATCTCCTAAAGGGTTGAGCCTCCACCCGCCAGCAGCCGCGCGGCTTGTCCCGCCGCGCCGCCACCCTTTAATCGGCGGGTGTGCGAATTTGTCCGGACCATTCCGGACAGCCAATAATTTTAATCCGAAGCGCCGTTCGCTTCAAGTCGCAGTCGCTGCCGCGCCTCGCGGGTCGATCTCCAGCCAGGCAGCGAGACCGCCCCCCGCGCGGTCTTCCAGCCGGACCCGCCAGCCGTGCGCGACAGCGAGCTGGCGTACGATCGCCAAACCCAGGCCCGAACCGCCCGCCGCGAGATTGCGCGAGGCGTCCAGGCGATGAAACGGGCGGAATACCGCCTCGCGTTCCGCCAGCGGGATGCCCGGTCCACGATCGAGCACACCAATGCGCACCCCTCCGTCCGGCTCTGTCTCGGCGCGCAACGCCACCGGCGCATCGCCGCCATGGCGCAGTGCATTGTCGAGCAGATTGCCCAGGACGCGCCGCAGCGCGCCCGGCGGCACCTCGATTTCGATCGTGTCTGCGCTGAGCGTTACGCGATCCGGTGCGGTCGCAGCCAGTTCCGCCAGAAGACCCGCGAGATCCACCCGTGCCACAGGCTCGTGTCCGAAACCGCGCGCCAGTGTCAGCACATCGCCGATCAGGCGGTCCATCGCCTCGATATCGGCTTCGATCTGCGCCGCCAGTTCGGCGCTCGGCCTGCGCACCAGCATTTCCACCGCCAGCCGCAACCGTGCAAGTGGCGTGCGCAGATCGTGCGACACCCCGGCAAGCAGCACGGTTCGCGCAGCGAGCAATTCCTCGACTTCCTTCGCCATGGCATTGAAGCGCCGGCTCAGTGCGGCGATCTCACGCGGCCCGGTTTCCGGCAGGCGCGCCGGAGTCTGTCCTCGCCCGAGCGAATCGACCGCCTCGCGCAGCAGTTCCAGCGGCCGCGTGGTACGGCCCGCCAGCCACCAGGCAGCCGCCAGCGCCAGGGCAAAACCGCCGGTAAGCGACGCAAACAGCGCCTGCAGCGGCCGCGACGCAATGCGGCTGTGGGGAAACCCGACCGACAGATACCCACCGCCTGCCGGCAGCGCCACCCAGAACCAGTCTTCCTCACCGATCGTTTCACGCGACCCGGTCACCGGTACGCCGGTGCGTTCCGCCAGCGACAGCAGCAGAAAGCGCAGATAGGGATCGCGCCATGAAGGCGGCGCCGGATCGAGCGGCGGTTCGGCGCGCAGGGCCAGCGCATGCGAGCGGGCCAGTTCGATCTCGAACGCGGGTCGCGTGACCGGAGGCAGTTCGCTCCAGGTCTGTGCCGACAGGGTCATCAGTCCGGCCAGATCGGCGGTGGAGCGGCGCGCGAGAGGCAGCATCACGAAATACGCCGTCACCACCACGACGAGAAGCTCGAATACGAGAAAGGCGCCGATCAGCAGCAGCGCGTTCTGCTGCGTAAGACCGATCGGGCGTGCCGCCTTCACGTCGCGCCGCCGCGCGGATTGAACAGATAGCCCTCACCACGCACGGTGCGGATGTACTCCGGCTCGGCCGGATTGTCCTCGATCTTGCGGCGCAGGCGGGTCACGCGGGTGTCGACGCTGCGGTCGAAGGGATCGCGCTCGTAACCTTTCAGCATGTCGATCAGCGTGTCGCGCGACAACACCCGCAGGGGATGTTCGACGAAGATGCGCAGCAACCCGAATTCGGCAGCGGAGAGTTTCACCTCGGCGCCGCCGCGGGTCAGGCGATGCCCCGCCAGATCCAGCCGGAACGGGCCGAATGCCGTATCCGGCCCGGCAACCGGCGTCATCTGAGCGCGGCTGCGTCGCAGCAGCGCCCGCAGGCGCGCAAGCAGTTCGCGCGGGCTGAACGGCTTCGCCAGATAATCGTCGGCCCCCATTTCGAGGCCCACCACGCGATCGATTTCCTCGCCGCGCGCGGAAACCATGAGAATGGGTACGTTCGACGCATTGCGCAGACGTCGCGCCAGTGACAGGCCATCTTCGCCCGGCAACATGAGGTCGAGCACGATGGCATCCGGCATGCCGCGCGCCAGTATGGCATCCATGGCACGGCCATCCGCCGCAGTGTCGACGATGAACCCGCTGTCGCCAAGGTAGGCTTCCAGCAGGGTGCGCAGGCCGGGGTCGTCATCGACCACCAGGATGCGGGTGGCCGCCGCGTCGATCACGGCATTCTTGCCGGCCACGCGGCAGCTGTCGAAGGCAGCAGGATCATCGGATGCAATCACACCAGGTACGGCCGATGGCCATTTCTGGCTATGCTAACGTAGTTCGCCACGCCACGCGCACGTTGTCACACAGCGGCACACTTTGACACGAAACCGACAAGCCGATGTTGCACCGCACCGAGAGAATGCCCACACGCCGCGCTGTTGCGGCGCAATACCGGAACCTGCCCCAACGACGCCGATGCCGCACCAAAGCCTGATTCTCCTGTCCTGCCTGCTGGCCCTTGCCGGCACGGCCTGGGCCAGCGAGCGCCCGGCCCCAGCGGCGGAAACGACGGGGCGCCCGCTCAATCTTTCCCTGCCGCGCGATCTGCTGGCCTCACCTGCCGGCAGCGGCGAACCGGACGACACGGCGCTGCGCAACCTGGACCCTCCGCAAAGCGGACGGCTGCCGGGTGGCGCGGCCCCGCACCCGGCCCGCCTGCCATACGGGGCGGGGTACGAGCATCGCCATCCTCAAGCGGGTGAGGTGCCTTCCGGCGCCGCGCCGCGCGCGGGCGGCGGCAATGCGGGCGCAGGGCGCAGGGGACGGTGATTTCCATGTCATCACATGACATCACTCTCAGGAGCACAGCATGAAATCGTTGAAAATTCTTTCCGTCGTCCTGTTTGCCACGGCACTCGCCAGCGGCACCGCCTTCGCCCGTGGCGGTGGCGGTGGAGGCGGCGGTGGAGGCGGCGGCGGCATGGGCAGTGGCATGTACGGCAACAGCGGCAGCATGGGCAGCGGCGACATGAAACGCACCCAGACTCGCGCCCAGTCGCGCGACGGCTCGCAAAGCGGCGATGCCCAGCGGGCCCAGAACCGCGAGGAAAACCGCCGCCAGAACCGTGAACAGTTGAACACGGGTGCCCCTGCGGCCGAGTAAGCTCGCGACATCGCCGGCTCGCCGGAGCCGGCACCGGGGGCGTCTGCAGGCGCCCCCGCCTTTTCCCTCACCAATCCGGGGTCATTCTCGGCATCCACGGCGCGACGGGCTAAAATCGGCGTTTTGCGGATTTTTCTCTTCCATGTCAGTCACCATCAAGACAGGCGCCGAAATCGAGGGCATGCGCACGGCCTGCCGCCTCGCTGCCGAGGTGCTCGACTACATCGCGCCTTTCGTCAAGCCCGGTGTCACGACCGGCGAACTCGACCGCCTTTGCCACGCCTACATGGTCGACGTGCAGGGCACGATACCGGCGCCGCTCAACTACGCACCGAACGGGCACGCGCCCTATCCCAAGTCGATCTGCACCTCGGTGAACAACCAGGTGTGCCACGGCGTTCCAGGGGAGAAGATCCTGAAGAACGGCGACATCGTCAACATCGACATCACCGTGATCAAGGATGGCTGGCACGGCGACACCAGCCGCATGTTCGCGGTCGGCGAGCCGTCGATCCAGGCGAAGCGCTTGATGCAGGTCACCTACGAGGCGATGTGGATCGGCATCGCCCAGGTTCGTCCCGGTGCGACGCTGGGCGACATCGGGCACGCCATCCAGCGCTTTGCCGAACAGCACGGCTACAGCGTGGTGCGCGAGTTCTGCGGCCATGGCATAGGCCGCAAATTCCACGAGGAGCCGCAGGTGCTGCATTACGGCAAGCCAGGCACCGGGCTCACCCTCGAACCCGGCATGACCTTCACCATCGAGCCGATGATCAACGCCGGACGCCGTGACATCCGTCAGTTGCCGGACGGCTGGACCATCGTCACCAAGGATCGCAGCCTGTCCGCGCAGTGGGAGCACACCGTGCTGGTGACCGACTCGGGCTACGAGGTGCTGACGCTGTCGGCGGGCGGCCCG
>JACDJC010001501.1_pt1 | contig 20500 bp, 18 predicted proteins | sample 7454191 | NCBI WGS metagenome assembly JACDJC01 (sample SAMN14253291, study PRJNA609438) | sludge metagenome | isolation source: sludge after 25d culture with pyrite and EDTA | collected 2018-12-20 | reverse complement strand
CCCGCCAGGGAAACAAATGGTAAAACAGCAGAGTGACGCGCCCACGAAAACAAAAACAAGCGGTCGCCTGATGACAAACTATCGTCATCCTCCGTACCTATGGCATCCGAAATGACCTGAAGCTCAACAGGTACACTTTCGGGTACAGATGCATTTCTCTCTGTAGGGTTGTTACACTTTGCAATATAAACCGTTAGTGTAACCCCCAATAGAGTAAGGCAACCTATTTCTGCATAATTCCGCACTACCAAAACTATTTTTCGTTTTCAGGGTGTAAAGATGCCTCTTTTTTTACAAAAATCGGGCCTTTTTAAAGGGAAATAATACTCTGGCAGGTCTTCTTCTAACTTTTTAGAAAGATGAGATGGCAAACTTCGCCCCAAAAGGTTTTTGATAATTATAATTGGGTGGACTACCAATGGCAGATTAGGAATCAACGAAATTCACCCCCGGATGAATCCGGGGGTTATGCACAGGAAACCACTCCGTGGTTCACTTTTCTGTCATTTCCTCATTTTGCCCAATGAAAATTGGGTAGTGGTTCGAAAAGCAATAGAGCCCTTCCTGCTGGCAGGCAGGGAAAGAATCATTTTTTTTTATCGGTCAGTAGTGATAATAAATGAAAATAATTTTATTCCATAAAACCTCTCAAATCCTTTTCACTGCACGCGTTCAAAAACGCTTCTGCCCGGGCTAATTTTTGGGGAGTGCCAATATCGAACCAAGTTGCATCAGGGCTTTCACGGCCCATTACGGGATAATTGCGGGCCAGCTTCAGATAAAACGGAACAATGGGAAATTTCAATTGCGCTTGCTCGTCCATTAATTCAAAAATGGCAGGATTCACGATATGAATGCCTTGAAAACCAAATGGTTTTAAGGTTTGCTCCGGATGAATCAGTATCTCTTCGTCACCGCCGGCACGGCGCCATCCTGCCAGTTGCATATCCTCATCAAACAACAGGTAGCGTGAGGCCTTTCTGCTCTTAACCATCAGCGAAGCCAGACTCTCCCCTTGCAGGTGAGCATCAATAAATGCCTTCAGGTCGGCATTGGTGATAATATCCACATTGAAGATAAGAATGGGCGTTTGCGGGTCGAACAGACCACGGGCTTTGAGCAACCCTCCACCGGTGTCCAGGAGTTCCTCCGGCTCGTCCGAAATCAGTACCTCCATTTTCGGGGAATGAAAGGTTTTCAGAAAATCGAATATCTGACTTGAATGATGGTGCACATTCACCACTGTTTTTTGAACGCCCAGTCCTTCCATTTTGCGAAGGGCCATCTCCAGGAGAGGCTTACCTGCCACCCTCACCAATGCCTTAGGACAATAGCTGGTAAGTGGTTTAAGCCTCGAACCCTGGCCGGCTGCAAATATCATTGCATTGATCATAGACTGGTTATTTGGTGGTGTTTGAGTCTTCCTCTTCATTGTCAGGCGGCAAAGGTCTGTTTAAATCGTCGGTTTCTTTTTGGCTCCGTGATGCTTTGGCAATAACATGTGTAGAAACGGGAGATAAAAATACCAAAACTCCAAAAATAACTGCCGTTTTAAGAAGTACCTGCCAATCAAGGAAGAATAAATTGACACTTATCAGCAACAGCAGTACCCCCAAAGATGATACCTTGGTCACCGCATGCATGCGGGCATACAAATTATCGAATCGCCAGATGCCAATGGAAGCAATGAGTACCACAAAAGCACTCAGCAACAGAAGCCCGCCAATTATCAAAGAGATCATGATTGCTTTTTTTGTTTGTACAAATAACGGCCAATAATCATGGCACTAAAAACCAGGATAAAAGCAACCACCAGAACGACGTCCAGCAGCGCACGTTCACCTGTGTAAACCACATCGCACACCATGATACCAATAATAATAGCCCCAATCTGGTCGAGTGCCACCACCCGATCGGGCAACGAGGGGCCCCGGAACAGCCTGTATAATGGAAAAACCAGACTGGCCGAAAACAGATAGAGGGCAATTTGTGCCGAATAGCGAAGAAATAGTTCCGTTGTCATCATGGTTGTTAAAATGATTTTTTTAGCAGCCGCTCCAGTTTGGCGGTCAATTCCCTAAAATCAACCTCATCGTCACGGTTTAACAGATGAACCAGTATGGTGTCATTCTTTTCACTAATGTCGACACTCAATGAACCGGGGGTCATACTGATTAAATTAAAAAGCAAGACCAGATGCCACTCTTTTTCCAGAGCGGGGCGGTACTCAATAAGTAACCCCCGGTTGCCGCGGCTACCCGAAAGGATTTGCAGTGCCACCCCCCATCCCGCTTCCATTACTTTGAAGACGTAGAAAATAAAAAAATATACCAGATAAAATATTTTCATTAAGAGATTGTTTGATGTTCGGGGTTTAGGGTTGGAGACGCACAAATTGTGCGTCTGTACTACGTTCAGGGTTGTGGGTTCAGGATAAAATCAATGTATCTATGAGGTTCCATGAGCGATTGCGCCGCCTGTGTGCAATAATCCACTACCGGCGCGGCAAAAACGCCGGCTGCCACAATAAGTAGGGCCATGACGGTTGAAGCGCCTTTCATCCATAGGGTTCCCCGGGTATTCGCCTCTTCTTCAACATGTTGATGCAACGATCCTTCGGGCACGGGTTTCCAGAAGACTTCCATCCATATTTTCACCATAGAGAACAGTGTGAAAAAACCCACAAAAAGAGCCACCAGCGAAATGGCCAGATAACCGCCCTGAATGCCTGCCTTAAGCAGCAGGTATTTACCTATAAATCCGCTCAAAGGAGGCAAGCCGGCCAGGCTAAAGGCCGAAACAAAAAACAGACCCGCCCACCAGGGCTGCTCCCGATAAAAATCGCCCAACACTTTAAGATTGAGGGTTCCTTTTTGATGATGCACCCACCCGGCTATTAAAAATGCATTGGTTTTTGATATCATATTATGCACCAGAAAAAAGATGGCTCCCGTGAGCCCTGCCACTGTGTAAAAACCCAATCCCATGACCACATATCCCACCTGACTGACAATATGAAAAGAGAGAATTTTTCGAAAATCGAACTGAGCCGTGGCAGTTACCACGCCAATGACCATGGAGAGTGCGCCTATCCATAGAATCAGAGGCTGCCAAAATTGCGGATCGTGATGTAGAAACAAAGTATAAAAGCGTATTAAAGCATAAATGCCCACTTTGGTCAACAGTCCGGCAAAAAGAGCCGATACCACAGGTGGCGGTGTATGATAAGATGCAGGGAGCCAAAAGAAAAAAGGAACCAGCGCCCCCTTGATGGCAAAGCCTGTAAAAATAAGAATCAATGCTGGATTAATGGCAGATAAAATCTCATTGTGCTGTATAATTTTTGAAGCGATGTCGGCCAAATTAAGTGTCCCCAGCTTCCCATAAAGCAGACCAATTCCAGCCACAAAAAAGAAAGAGGATATAAGATTCATTGTCAGATACTTGATGGAACCCTCCAGCTGATTGCGCTGTCCACCATGTCCTATCAGTATAAACGAAGCCATCAACATTACCTCGAACCATACATAGAGGTTAAAGATGTCGCCGGCCAAAAAGCTCCCATTCACACCCATAATAATACCAAACGAAAAAAGATAAAATCCAAAGCTCTTACGATTCGCATCAACCGATTGGATGGAGTAGGCCATGCAGGCTAAAAATACCACCGCAGCAGCCACCAACATCAAAGCGCTAAACCGGTCGGCCACCAGTGTAATTCCATAGGGAGCCGGCCAGTTGCCCATTTGTAACTTTACAAAACCGGGACCATGCACCTTAAGAAGCACCACCAGAGACAAAATAAGATTGAGGGCTGCAAAAGCAATTGCCACGAATTCCCGGCCATGGTATCGCCTGAAAAGAAAGGCAAAGATGATAAATGCCAGCGGCAGGAATATGGGAAGGGCTAAAATCATTTTTGGTCGGTATTACTCAAATCGTCCAGATCGTGACTGCCGGTAGTTTCAAAATATTTATATTTTAAAGCCAAAAGATAGGCCGCAATGCCCACGCTTATTACAATAGCGGTAAGTATCAGGGCCTGCGGCAACGGGTCGGACATGATGCCGGGATCGGCGGTTTCAGCGCCTTCGGGAATAAAGCCAACCCCCTGCCGGGCTATTCCACCCGAGAGAAAAATAATGAGATTGGTGGCATTACTTAACACAAATACCCCCAGAATAAGTTTTACAATACTGCGCCGCAGCAGGAGATAAACCCCGCACGCATATAGCAATCCAATAAACACTGCAATTAAAAGTTCCATTTCAAAAGATTCATTATACTGGTTAAAATGGCCAGAATTATTCCCGTAACCACAATAAAAACTCCGATATCGAAAAATAAGGACGTGCCCAGGGTTAATGCAAAACCCGGCACAAATACCAACTCCATCCAAAGCCCGGTGAGGGGCGGCTTGCCGGCAAACACCGGCAGAAGAGCTGATAAAAAGGCAATTAGCAAACCTATGCCAATGATGTAACGCGGGTTCATCCTCAATTTTTTCAACAACCGGTCGGGCCCGAACACAATACCATAGAGGATAAACCCGGCACTGGCTATAATGCCGGCAATAAATCCCCCGCCCGGTGAGTTATGACCCCTTAACAGCAAAAAACCAGAGAGAATCAACATCACGTATAAAAAAAGACGTACTATTTTTTCGAGAACGATATTTTTCATCTATCCGGTTTTTTCTTAGTGATATCTAATCGCAAAAGGGAAAATACTCCTGCCGCCGCCAGGGCTAACACCGTAATTTCACCCAGGGTATCAAGAGCTCTGAAGTCAACCAGAATTACATTTACAATGTTGCGTCCATGGCCCAGGGTATAACTGTTTTCCACAAAATAGCGTGATATGGGCTCTTCCAGGTTTATAAACCGGGCCTTTAGCACCACCAGGGTAACCACAATGCCAACGGCAACGGCTACCAGAGCGTCACGCACACGTGTGGCCGGGCGCGAAAACACCTGAAAGCGCGGCAAATAAAAAACCACCATCACAAAGATGACCATCAGGATGGTCTCGGCCAAAAACTGAGTAATGGCTAAATCCACTGCCCCATAAAGCATATAAAGTACACCAATAACATAACCCAAAACGCCCATAGCCAATATGGCCGACAGACGAGAGCGTGCCATGGTGGCAAAAACCACAGCGAGCGAAGCAATGAGCACTACTGAAAATTCATGAAACCGCAATGGCGTTAAATTATCCGTGGGCAACCAGTCGCCCCCCGTGCGGTAAAGCTGCATCAATATCAGGAGAAAGGCAACCACAAAAAAGGTGAGCAGGTAGTAGCGTTGATATCCGTGCTGGATGCGGTTGGTTTGTTTCCCTGCATGAAGCAAATAGCCCTGAATGATATTGTTAAAAAGTAGCGGCAGATGGTATTGATCGAACCAGCGGATAAAAAGAGTCACCACCTTACCCACCGGTTTGCGAAAAACAAACACACCAATTCCCATAGCTACGGTAAACACACTCATCAGCAACACCCGATTAAAGCCATGCCAAAGCTCAAAATCGACCTCAATCACCTGTGATTTCACAAAGTAGAGGGCATTGCTCATGGTTTGTTCGAGCCAATCCGGGAATAACCCCAAACCCATGCCCAAGGCAGCCAGCACCACAGGTCCGGCCAAAAATGCCCACGGCAGGCTTTTCTCATCATAAACCAGTGCAGAAAAGCCTTTGGAACGCCGGGGCAAAAATATTTCATAAAAAACCAACAATGAAACAGCCACCATTAAAATATTGGCCGAAACACCCAGTGGTACCACCAGCCACGACAAACCGGGGATCAATATTTTTGCTTCATAAATCAGCTCCTTACCAATGAAACCCAGCATAGGGGGCAAACCGGCCATAGAGAGCAGAGCCAAAACACCCGCCAGACTGGTGAGGGGCAGTTGTTTTAAAAGGCCCCCCAGGGCGGTGATGTCACGCGTACCTGTACTCTTGTCGATAATGCCGGCCACCATAAACAGGCCACCCTTGTAAAGGCTGTGCACAATAAAAAACACCAGGGCTGCTTTGATGGATGCCGTGGTGTTCATCCCGATGAGCAACACCATGGTTCCCAACGCACTGATGGTGGTAAAAGCCAAAATGCGTTTGAGGTCCTTTTGTCCCAATGAGAAAAAAGCACCTAAAAACATGGTAATTCCTCCGGTAAAGATAAGTGCCACTTTCCACACCACTGTACCGCCAAGTAGAGGATTGAGCCTGAGTAACAAAAAAATGCCTGCGTTTACCATGGTGGCCGAGTGCAGATAAGCACTTACAGGTGTGGGCGCTTCCATAGCACCAGGGAGCCAGAAATGAAACGGAAACTGAGCCGACTTAGTGGCAGCAGCCACCAGCACAAGTCCAAAGACCAGATAATAATGGGCATGCGGCCCCAGGTGAAAATTGCCGTTGTAGAGTTCATGAAGACTGTAGGTGCCGGCCATTTCACCAACCATGATGGTGGCAAACAAAAGGCACAGCCCGCCTAATGCAGTGAGCAGAAGCGCCTGATAAGCTGCCTGACGCGACTTGCGAAGATGATGGTTAAACCCGATGAGAAAAAAGGAGGTGATACTGGTAATTTCCCAAAAAATAAAGAGTGCCAACAGATTATCGGAGAAGACGATGCCCAACATGGCGCCCATAAAAAGGGAGAGGTAAACAAAAAAGCGTCGTTGACCTGCGTAGCCCGCCATATAAAAAGCCGAATAGGCCATCACCAGGGCCCCAATTCCGCTCACCATCAAACCAAAAATGAGGCTTAACCCGTCAATGCGAAAGATAAAAGGCATATCGGGCAGAAAGCCTGAGTTTATCCCGGTAAGGATAACAGCCTCATCGGGAAGCCGGATGAATAGAAAGATGAGCAGAAAAAAGAGCAGGGCAGGAAAGAACGCCGGCAAAAAAGCAGGCATCTTTTTATTGGCGGGATAGATAAGAGGCACCGTCACGCCAAACAGGAATATCAGTCCAATTAAGTAGGTGACGTAGTGTGCCATAGTCGTATATATTTTGCCTTCTCCGGAACCTATCAATAATCGGCACCTATTTTATTTGCTTTACAAAGCCGGGTTTTCTTTTTGGCCGACCTGCCGCATTTACCACACTCAAACCGGTGTGATGGTTTAAGTACCTTATCTTTATTCTTCTCCCTCTTATCTTTACATTTTGTCTTTCCCATCTTATCAAACCGGTTTTTTCATTTCCATTTCCAAATGGGTGAGTTTTACCTGCACCCTGAAATGAGCTTTAAGCCGGGCTGCCAGTTTTTCGGCACAATACACCGATCGGTGCTGCCCTCCAGTACAACCAAAATTAATCATTAAATGTTTAAATCCACGATCCATATATTTTGATACCGACTGATCGGTGAGGGCAAAAACGTGTTTCAAAAAGTCGTGTATCTCCTGTTCTTTCTCAAAAAAGGCGATCACCTCGGGGTCACGGCCGGTTTTTTCTTTATATTGAGGGTAACGGCCCGGGTTGGGAATGCTGCGACAATCAAACACAAAACCACCGCCATGTCCAGAATAATCGATGGGGATACCCCGTCGAAATGAGAAGCTGTTGACCGAAACCATGAGCACTGGGCCGGTACCAATGCTCTTGAGCCGCTCCGACCGGGTAACCTCCCGTAAAGCTTCCATGAGGGCCGGCACTTTTATGGGCAATTCCACGTGGGTGAGCAGCCAGTTGAGGTTTTCCAGGGCATAGGGAATACTTCTTAAAAAGTGCTCCTTGTTTTCGTAAAATCCCCTGAATCCATAAGCGCCCATGGCTTGCATGATGCGAATGAAAACATACCCGTAATAATAGTTGCGAAACTGCCGATCGTTTACAGTGGTATAGTTTTTCAGAAAACCCATGTAATGCTCCAGCAGCTCTCCACGCACCGAAACGGGCATATCTGCTTTGGCATCGAAAAGCAGGGAGGCCAAATCATATTGCAGCGCTCCTTTACGTCCGCCCTGATAATCGATAAAAGCAGGCCCCTGGGGTGTAACCATAATATTTCGCGACTGAAAATCGCGATACATAAAATAGTCGCAATCGGTCTCCAGCAAAAAGTTGACAAAAGTGTTAAAGTCGTCTTCTAACAATTGTTCGTCAAAGGGGATACGGGCCAGCTTAAGAAAATAGTATTTGAAATAGTGAAGGTCCCACTTCATGGATTGCCTGTCAAAACTGTGGCGCGGATAACAATAGCTGTAATCGAGGTCGTGCGCCCCCTTTAACTGAAAATGCACCAGCTGTTCAAGCGATTGCTTATAAAAGGCGATGATATCGTTGGGGATATCCTTTCCGGTACGTGAAGTGGAGAGCCAATCGTAAAGAGTGGTATTTCCAAAGTCTTCCAGCAAATAGTAATCTTCACCCGGGCTTACACCATATATCCGGGGTACCCGCAACCCTTTCTCCCTAAAGAAACGACTGAATTCAAGAAAGGCCCTGTTTTCCTTCAGGTCTTGATTCTCAGCCCCCAGCGCACGTTTGGTTTCGCCCGTTATGCGATAATAGTACCGGTACGAGCCCGAAGGTGGCAACTGGTTAATGGTGATGGCAGGCTCGCCGGCCCACTTCTCAAACAGTTCTTTAAGTCGGGTTTGTATTGATAAGTTGTCCAAAATTGCTGATGTTTAAAGAGTAGTAAAGCTCAAAAGTACAACTTTTTTTTAAACAAAAATCTTCATATACAACCAGGCAAACAAAACCACAAACAGGAGTGAAGGCAGCAGGTCGGTGACTTTAATGCGCGCGATTTTTAAAATATTCAAGCCGAGTCCTATCAACAATACGCCACCCGTAGCAGTAAGTTCGTTCACCACGGCCTGAGCAAAAAAGTTGCCCAGCCACATGGTAAGCAGTGTGATACCGCCCTGGTAGATGAGCAGGGGAACCACCGAGAAGAGTACGCCCACCCCCATAGCTGCTGCAAGGGCGATGGAAGAAAAGCCATCCATCACCGATTTGGTCATCAACAGCTCGGGGCCATTGCCCAATCCCTCGTCGATGGCGCCCAAAATCGTCATAGCGCCCATACAAAAAAGCAGAAAAGAGGTGATGAGACCCTCTGAAAAGCGGTCGGCTTTGAACCGAAAACGCTGCTTTATCTGCTCCGAAAAGCGCTCGATTCGATCTTCCAGTCTCATCAAACCACCCGCAACTCCTCCCGCCATAATGGAGAGGATCACCACAATGAGCCAGTCGCTTTTAAGAAACATCATGATGCCCAGGCCTAAAGTAAACAGGCCTATACCGTGAAAAACAACGGTGACAGCCCGTTGGGGAAGCCTATGCCGGAACAACAGCCCAAGTGTGCCACCCACCAGGATAGCAATTACGTTTACAATGGTACCCGGCATTATTTTGTATGGTTTAATGAAAACTTCCACAAAAATAGGTACCCCGGAGCTAAAAAAAAAGCGATGTTACGCGAATATGAGAATAAATGTAGCCGCTCCTGCCAGATAGCCGGCCAGCGCCAGGATGCTGATGCGTTTAATATACCAGAAAAAGGGAATGTTCTCCATACCCATGGCGGCTACCCCGGCAGCTGAGCCTATGATGAGCATGCTGCCACCGCTACCGGCACAATAGGCCAGAAAAGACCAGAAGTTACCATCCACCATAAAATGTGACATACTGGTGCCAGCCGCGAGTGGGGCAATATCATACATTCCCATGGATGCTGCCACCAGCGGGACATTGTCCACGATTGAAGACAAAAAGCCAATGATCAGATTTATACCATAGATGTTAGCCACATGTTGATTCAGCCAACTGGCCATCATATTAAGATGTCCGGCCGTTTGAAGGGCAGCCACCGCTAAAAGAATACCCAGAAAAAAGAGTACGGTGGCCACATCCACCTTTTCGAGGATGCGTACAATGCTTAACTGTCGTTTGTCGAGGATTGCTTTTCTTTTTATTCTCATGTCGGTGAACATCCACATGGCACCCAAACCAAACAACATGCCTAAAAAAGGGGGCAACTGCGTAAGTGCCTTAAAAACCGGCACGGCTACAAGAGCGGCAATTCCAAGTATCAAAATAATGACCCGGTCTTTGTAGGGCACAAATTCCATGGACTCATCGGCCGACAGCATGGGGCGCCGGGTAGCTCCCCGCAACATCAGCGAAAGCAATATCAATGGCACAATCATGGCCACAAAGCTGGGGATAAACAAGGTTTTTACGATTCCCGCCGCCGTAATCTGCCCGCCTATCCACAACATAATGGTGGTAACATCGCCCATGGGCGACCAGGCACCTCCGGCATTGGCCGCCAACACCACCATACTGGCAAAATACCAACGGTTATCTTTTCGGGTTAGCAGCTTTTGCAAAACGGCAATCATTACAATGGTGGTGGTAAGATTATCGAGCACTGCAGAAATAAAGAAGGTAAGAAAAGCCACAATCCATAGCAGCTTGATGCGGTTGGTGGTTTTTATTTTATCGGTGATGATGCGAAACCCCTGATAACGGTCAATCACGCCCACGATGGTCATGGCACCCAACAAAAAAAAGATGATGGATGCCACCTCACCAAGGTGTTCAATGGCAGCGTGCTGGGTTAAAAACCCGAGTGCATTTTCGGGTGTGCCTATTCCAAATTCTTCGACATGAGCGAGCCAGTTTTTATTGAGCCCCATATGCATGATGCCCGGACCCCCCATCACCAGCAAGGCCCAAAGTACGGAACCGGTAAGAAGTGCAGAGGCCGCCTTATCTATTTTATTAACATGTTCAAATACAATAAGTCCATAGCCCAACACGAATACCAATACCATGGCATAAAAGAAAAACATAAGCGTGTGTTTTTAAAATATTCTGTTTTTTAAAGGTCGCAAAGGTAGGGCGAATGGGCTGCCGTTATTCAAGCCTGGCTCAACTTTTAGTTTATTTAACCTTACTAATAAAAAAGGGTGTTCAATGATATCATTGAACACCCCTGTGATATAATAACTCCGTCTTAACTTGGGCAGTTAAGACATTGGTGGTTCTTTATAATCTGTTTTAATTGACCTCAATTTTTTAGTACTACTTCCCGTTTTCCTTCGAGGATGTCTCTGGCCATATCGAGGATGGTGGTGTCGTCGAGTTCCACAATACCGCCATCGGGGCCTTGTTCCAGATGAATCCCAATACTTTTACCCCGATCGTAGTTGGCCCCGCCAAAGTAATTTCTTACTGTTTCTACGTCGAGGCTCAAAGCTTCTGCAATAGAGCGCATGCTTCCTTCGGGGAGACTGTCCTTGATCCTCCGAAGCTGATTAAATGTTATGGTCGTACTCATAATTAAAATAATTAAGTGGATAATTCAGGTTCCCTAAAGTAACCAAAAAACCACCGATTAAAAAAACATTTGAAGGCACAAACCCTGGATTTAACAATCATTATGCTTTACCTTTCTGCCAATAAAATAGCAACACGATCAAAAAATCAACCTAACTCCTACTCACATAAGTTGTAATAGAAGTTTAGAGCTCAGGAAAATGGTAATTATTATAACGCCACCTGAAATCATTAAGAGCTGAGCCGAGGAGACCGAGAATTCCAAAAAATTCGTTCCGTTTATTAAATATTTCTCTTTGGCATAACGCGATTCCACTTTCTTCAAGAGCCGGTAGACCAGCCATCCCAGGGAAAGCCCGAGAATGGTGCCTCCTATAATATCGCCCGGGTAGTGAACCCCCATGTAGATGCGCGAATAGGAGTTAGCCGCGGCCCATATCATAATAAAAACAGTGTACCACCGGAACCTGATTAGCAATGAAGTAAACAGGGCCAGCCCAAAGGAGTTGGTGGCATGTCCCGAAACGAAACCATACATCCCGGAAGTCTTGTTGTTCACCAGGTGTACCACGCCCTGAAGAGAAGGCTCTCGTGAAGGGCGAAGACGTTGAATACTATCTTTCAAAACCGTACTGGATATCTGATCGCAAAGCACAACCAGTAACACAATTGCCAAAATTGTGATAAAGCCCCACTTGCCCTGCTCTTTAAAAATAACGTACAACAAGCTCAGGTAAAAGGGTACCCAAATAATCACACTGGTGTGTATCCAAAAGAAATTATCCCATAGTGGTGAGTGAAAACCATTCAGGAACAAAAACAGTTCCCGGTCGAGTTGAAGAAGGGTATCCATCATTTTTTTTGTCAAAGAAAATAAAAAATACGCCCTGTACCAACTATTCGCTTTAGAAAATATATATGCCTAAATTTGCACTTTACCGTTTTCCATGAAAAAGCGTATTTTATTTATCGTTAACCCTGTATCGGGTATGGGCCGCCAAAAAAAACTGGAAGGCCTTATTCATCAGGAGATGGATAAAAAAAAGTGGTCGGTTGAGATTGAGATGACCACTCACAAGGGACATGCCACTGAACTGAGTAAACAGGCTGCCGGAGAACACGACGTGGTGGTAGCAGTGGGCGGCGATGGCACCGTAAACGAGGTGGGCAGAGGACTGCTTCACTCCTCTACCTCCCTGGGTATTGTGCCAACCGGTTCGGGAAACGGGCTTGCGCGCTTTTTGCAATTGCCCTTTAAAGTTAACCGGTCACTGGAGGTGATTAACCACGGGCTTCAAAAAACCATAGATGTCATCCGGCTCAATGAGTTTTACTCTCTTAACGTGGCGGGCATTGGTTTTGATGCTTACATCAGCCACCTGTTTGCCAAAAAAAAGAAAAGAGGACCTCTGGTATATATGCAGCTCATATCCAAAGAGTTCGCCCGCTATAAATCAAAGCAATACCATCTTTATATTGATGACGTCCACTACGCCATAGATGCCTTTTTAATCAGCTTCGCCAACTCCAACCAATACGGCAATAATTTTTACATAGCCCCATCGGCAAAAATAGACGATGGTTTGATAGACGTGTGCCTCATTAAGGATTTCCCCAAATACACGGCTCCGGCTCTTCTGATAAGCCTATTGGACCAGTCGATTGACGACAGCAAATACGACCGTATAGTAAAAGCCCGCAAGGTGCACATCAGCCACCCCGAATCTTTGTGGGGTCACGTGGATGGTGAACCGGTTGAATTTGGCCGGGAGGCTGACATTGAAATTATTCCCCTGGCACTTAAAGTCATTGTGCCCCCATTTCACCTGCGCGAGAACCAATCGTTTTTTCAACCTCTGGGAGAGATGTTTCCACTTTAATGACCCACTCAACAATTCGCGGTTTGTATTGTTTTCTATTGGGAATAATAGCGAACCATTTAAACATTCAGGATGAGCACCAAACTCAATAAATTCAGTAAAACCATTACCCAGGACGATAGTTTGCCTGCCGCCCAGGCCATGCTTTACGCCATTGGCATGGATGAAAATGACCAAAAGAAAGCTCAGATAGGCATCGTAAGTACCGGCTTTGAGGGCAACCCATGTAACATGCACCTGAATGGTTTGGCATCGGAGGTCAAAAAAGAGGTGAACCGGCACAAGGAATTGTATGGCCTTGTTTTTCATACTATTGGGGTAAGTGATGGAATCACCAACGGCACCGAGGGGATGAAATATTCCCTGCCTTCGCGTGAGATTATAGCCGACTCCATAGAAACGGTGGTGAGTGCACAGTTTTACGACGCCGTAATTCCCATCGTGGGCTGCGACAAAAATATGCCGGGTGCCATGATTGCCCTGGGCAGGCTAAACCGGCCCGCTATATTAATGTATGGCGGTACCGTTAAAAAAGGCAGATGGAAAAATGAAGACCTGAATATTGTCTCGGCCTTTGAAGCCTATGGTGCGCGGCTGCGAGGCACCCTTTCCGACTTTGATTACAAGGCCATTATCCGGCACAGCATTCCGGGTGCCGGTGCCTGTGGCGGCATGTACACCGCCAACACCATGGCGGCTGCCATTGAGTGCATGGGGATGAGTCTCCCCTACTCCTCTTCGAGCCCTGCACTGAGTCCCGAAAAGAAACAGGAACCCGCCGCCCTGGCCCGTGCCATAAAACTGGTGCTGGAAAAAGACATCAAACCCCGCGATGTAATGACCCGCCGGGCCTTCGAGAACGCCATAAGCCTCATCATGGCCCTGGGCGGCTCTACCAATGCTGTAATTCATCTTATTGCCATGGCCAAAGCAGTGGATGTGCCCCTTACCATCGACGACTTTCAAACCATCAGCGATAGAACACCATTGCTGGCAAACCTGAAACCCAGCGGTAAATATCTCATGGAGGACCTTCACGATATAGGTGGCATCCCCGGCGTGATGAAACTGCTGCTCAAAGAGAATCTTATTGATGGAAATTGCCTTACAGTGACGGGCAAAACCCTGGGTGAAAATCTGGAATCTCTTCCGGCCCTCGACAAAGCACAAACCATTATTTACCCTGTGAATAATCCCATTAAAAAGAGCGGTCACCTGCAAATCCTCTACGGCAACCTGGCCGAACAGGGCGCAGTAGCGAAGATTACCGGCAAGGAAGGTGAGCTGTTTAAAGGTCCAGCCAGGGTTTTTGAAGATGAATACTCGGCCATAGAGGGTATTGGCTCGCTGGTGCAACCCGGCGAGGTGATTGTGATACGCAACAACGGACCCAAAGGTGCGCCGGGAATGCCCGAGATGCTCAAACCCACCGGAGCTGTTATGGGTGCCGGCCTGGGCAAAGAGGTGGCACTCATCACCGACGGTCGCTTCTCCGGGGGCTCCCACGGCTTTGTGGTGGGCCACATCACGCCCGAAGCTTACGAGGGCGGTCTGATAGGCTTACTGAAAAATGGGGACATCATCACCATTGATATTGCCCGGCACCGTATTGATGTAGATTTGACCCTGCAGGAGATTGAAAGCCGCCGAAAACAATGGAAACGCCCCCACCAAAAACCACCGACCGGCATCCTCAAAAAATTCAGAAGTATGGTTGCCTCCGCATCGGAAGGATGCGTTACAGTGTAATAAAATGAACCTGTTTTAGCGCCAAACCATCATTTCAAGGGCTCCCGCCCGAAGCCGCCCGGCTCTGCCGCTTGGTTTTTCACCAAGAATCTCTTCATTGCAATACGGCAACTGCCGGAGAAGCAATCACAATTTATACAAACCAGAGCCTTGATGGCAGGAATATACCTTTCGGAGTGGACTCAAATTCATCAATTTCCAACAATCTTGGTGTGCCGTCTATTCTATAAATTAATACAAATTAACGTCAGACAAGGAATGAACACAAACACCCCTACTCTGGGTTAAAATTCCATTAAAAATAGTCAATTTACCACAAGATATTCTGTTTCTTTCTGACTAAATTACAATTTTAAATAATCTGTGTAATTATTTAAATCAGTTCTAACCAATCATGCTATGAAACAAAATTCGCATTATTTAACTTCAGCTTTTCTGTACATGTTGATCTTTATTTTCTCATCGTGTACAGAGGAGGAAACCCGCCCGACATTCCCACTTTCAGCAGAAATTTTTCACAGTACTGCAGGAAAACAGGTGGCATTTGCCGCACTTACCCACAGTGCAGTAAGCTGGGATTGGGATTTTGGCGACGGGCAGACAAGTACGGAAAAAAATCCGGTACATGTTTATGAAGAGGGCGGCTATTATATCGCTACCCTAACCGCAAAAGACAAGGATGGCAAATCTGTAACAAAAGAAGCAAAATTAGCCATCGACCTTACGCCTTATGCCCTGCTCACCGGCGACCACACGGCCGAAGGCTACAAAGGGAAAACATGGAAACTTACTGCCGATCATCCCACCGGAGGTGATTATTTTGCGGATGCCAATGAAAGTTTAACTCCTGTAAAAGGGGTTCCGGCGCCCCTTCCGACCGGAATCTTTGATTTAGAATTTAAAATGGGGGATGTTTACAAAGATGAATTTACATTCTCCTTTGACGGCAGTTACAAACATGATGTAAAAGAAGACGGAGGTGCCTTTGGTGGAATTGTGTATCAATATGCCACCACCGGAGGAGCGGACATTATCAATGCCAATGGTGCTGCATATGGTCTTTGCATCGGTAAATATGTACCGGAGACCGACGCTTCTTTTACTTATGTCGAAAAAGAAAACTTCACCACCTCCTCGGTTTATGCACCCGGCGGAGCACTTACTTTTAAAGATGTGAGTACACTGAGTTTTTCCGGAACCGAATTTATTGGATTCAGAGACTTTGAAAGAAAGGTGATACTCAGGAGCATCAGCGACACCCGTATGCAACTGGTAATGTTTATGGCTGCTTCGGACAAAGCAATTGGGATTAATACCCATGCTCTCATACTTAGTTTTGAGGTTGTTAATTAAAGACCAATTCAAATCAATCAATATGAAATTTCTATTTTTGATAAAAAATAAGACTCAGCATCTGGTTTATCTCATCCTTTCAATTTCATTATTGTTTCTTAACGGAAAGGCTTTGGCAGGTTCAGACACCCGTACAAACCAGGTTGACCAGAGTATCATAGGAGTTACAGGAACCGTAACTTCAACTTCCGACGGAACTCCATTGCCCGGCCTGAGCATTGTTGTAAAGGGAACCTCAATTGGCACCATCACCAACTCAGAAGGGAATTACACAATTGATGCACCGGAAGAGGGGACTTTGGTTTTTTCCTTTGTGGGATTCAGAACTCAGGAAATTGCTATCCAGGGGCGAAGCACAATAAATGTTATGATGGAAGAGAGCATTGAGGCGCTCAGTGAAGTTGTAGTTACTGCTCTGGGCATCAAACGGGAAGAAAAATCATTGGGCTTTTCGGTCGGAAGGGTTCCCGGTGAAGAACTATCCAGAATTGCCCAGGAAAACGTACTAAACTCAATGGCCGGAAAGGTATCCGGCGTAACGATTAACTCAACCGGAGGCGCCGGTTCCACAGTGAGCATGGTGATAAGGGGAGCCACATCTATGAGTACCGACAACCAGCCACTTTTTGTAGTGGACGGCGTGCCCATGGCAAATACAATAAACAATGTGGGAGGATTTGGCAAGGATAACCGAGTGGACTACGGAAATGCCATTGCCGACCTGGATCCGGAGAGCATCGAGAGTGTTTCCATTTTGAAAGGACCAAACGCTGCCGCCCTGTACGGAGCCCGTGCAGGCAACGGTGTTGTACTAATAACCACAAAAAAAGCTTCGGGCCTCCCGGGTATGAAAGTAACGGTTACCTCCAATACCGTGTTCGACATACCTGCCCGGTACCTCAATACCCAAACGCAGTTCTCCAGCGGATTTTTCTCCTTTCGGCCCGAAAATGTAGGAGGGGGTATTTTACCTCCTATAAGCGCGGGTGACGATGTAGGCGCCGGCCCCGAAAACGACAGAGGATACTGGGCCGTCCAGTGGCACTCCCCGTTAGATGCAAACGGAGTGCCAGTCCCCATTGAAGTGGTTTCATACCCCAACAACATCAAAAACTTCATAAATGATTACGCCTTTACTACAACCAACGGGGCCTCCATCTCAAACAGCAGTCAGTCGTTAGACTACCGGCTTGGTTTTACAAACATGATACACGACGGGCTGATACCTAATTCCGATCTCTACAAAAACTCCTTAACACTTTCAGCTACTTCAAAACTACGCGAAAAATTATCGGTAAGCACTGACATCAACTTCACTAATTCCGGGGCCGATAACAGGCCAGCCTCAAACCGGGGGACCAACCCGCTTCAGTGGGCATATAACAACCCCACCAATATCGATATCCGGTTATTAAAAGATTATGGTTCGGGAAATAATATAAAAAGAGTTTCAGGAAATCACGAAAACCCCTATTACCTGGCTTACGATGTGAACAACAGCTTTGACCGATACCTGATTTTCGGAAACATCGTTGCCAACTGGGAAGTTACTCCCCATCTTGAACTTATGGGACGCTTCACCCTGAGCAAAACGGATGAGGTACGCGAAACAAAAATGGCTCCCGGCTACACACAGGAACCCAACAACGGAGCATACGGGATTGTTAGCGGAAACAACCTGGAACGGAATATGGATGCACTGGCCACCTACACCAATAATTGGAATGACTTTTCGTTAACAGCATCGGCTGGTGGTAATTTACTCTACTCAAAAGCATCCAGTATCAGCAACTCCTCAAAAGCCGGATCGGGTTTGGTTGTGCCTAATGTTTTTACAGTTCAGAATATTAGTTCCGGAGCATTGGGCTACAGCAATTACCGCAGCGAAAAAGCCATCAACAGTTTATATGCCATGGCAAACTTAAGCTGGGCAGATATTATTTACCTCGATCTTACCGCCCGTAACGACTGGTCAAGTACGCTGCCTAAAGAAAACCGCTCCTACTTTTACCCCTCGGCATCGGTTAGCTTAATGGTTGATCAGATTTTCGACCTGGGAAGTAAAATTGATATGTTTAAACTAAGAAGCGGTTGGGCACAGGTAGGAAACGATACATCCCCCTATAAGCTGGTAGCAGTTTATCAGGATGCAGGACAGTGGGGCGAAGCCATTCGTTTGACAAAGCAGAGCGGGTTATTAAGTCCCAATCTTTTACCCGAAGAGGCTACCTCATTTGAAGCAGGAGCCGATATCAGGTTATTTTCAAACAGGGTACGCTTCGATGGCACCTGGTACGTAACCGATAACCGGAACCAAATTCTGGGAGTTCCGCTGGCCGCCTCAACCGGTTTCAGTGGGGTTCAAATTAACGCCGGAAAGCTGCAAAGCAAAGGGGTTGAATTTTTGCTGGGTGTTACACCCATCAAAACACACGACTGGCATTGGGATTTAAATCTGAACTTCACAAAAAACGACACCTGGATACTTGAACTGGCCGATGCCGTTGAATTTATAGAATTTTGGGATCAGGGCAGGGTGAAAAACATTGGCTATGTTAAAGATAATAAACTGGGACGTGATGGCCGTGTAGGCAACCTCTATTCCCGAAAACCCAAAAGGGTTACCGACAAAAACTCTGAATATTATGGCTACCCTATCCTGAGTACAGGCCAGGAGGTAGAGTGGGAAAAAGAGGAGAAATATTCACTGGTGGGAAACTACAATCCCGACTTTATTATGGGATTGCAATCGTCTCTCACTTTTAAAAACTTTACATTAAATATGACCTTCGATTGGCGATCGGGAGGCCAGTATGTGTCACAAACCTACCGGTACCTGTCAGAATCGCTGCAAACGCAATCCTGGCTTAATGAGTTGGTGAATCCCGGAGAGCTGGGAGGAATGCCAAGCCAGGCGCTTCGCGATTGGGTTGTGGCAAACGAAGACAAACTGTTGTTAAGCGACCGGCTGAGGCCTGTTGGCGGGCCAACACCCGATTATGGAGGGTTTCCCGAAAGTTTAAGCGGTGTTACAGTTTACGACGGAACATTTGCGCCGGGGGTACTGGGATATCATGATGAAAATGGAAACTTTATCCTGGTACAGGAAAACCTGGGTAACGAAGGAACCACCTTTAACCCATATGTGCTCAGCTATCCATGGGATATTGGAGAGGCCAATATGTTTGATGCCGACTATATAAAACTGAGAGAAATTTCTTTAAACTACAGATTACCCAACAGAATTTCTCAAAGAATAGGGCTGGAAGATGTAAACTTTTCCATATACAGTCGAAATATTATATTGTGGACCAAAGATTCCGACCTAAGGGTTGATCCTGAAAGAGCTTACCAGGCAGAGGCAGGTCGTTTTCTGCAAGGTGTTGAACGCTACAACGTAGAACCCTGGGTAGTGCCCATCGGGTTCAAATTGAGCTTTTCTTTATAACCATTTTAAAACAGACAACCATGTTGAAAATAAAAAATAGCTTTATAATAGTTTTAGCCATCCTCTTTACCCTGGTTAACGCATGCAAAGACCTGGATGAATTAAACATCAATCCAAATGGTGTTGACCCGGCAGTTGCGGATCTCAACCTGTTGATGCCTACTATCATTACAGGCATCGGACAAACTGTTGTCAGCCTCGGATTTGGCGATATTGCAGGTGTTATGCAACACACCCAGAAGGACGGATGGTCGGGTGGTCACAACAGTTATGAATGGGACAACAACAGCCATAATTGGGCAGGCTATTACGGCATTTTGAGAAATGTGGATGATTTCTACAAAAAGGCTGTGGAAAACGAATACGAATTTCACCAGGGCGCTGCTTTGGTCATGAAAGCTTACACATTTGGCCTGATTGCCGATCTATGGGGCGATGCTCCCTATTCCGACGCCTTGAAGGCAGAACAGGACCGGAAATATTTCAAACCTGTGTTTGATGTTCAAAAGGATATTTATTTGGCCATATTAGCCGATCTTGAAATGGCCAATACGCTCCTTTCCCGGAGTAACGCTGATTATGAAAATATGATTCCATCTCAGGATGTTCTTTACAATGATGATGTTGGCAAGTGGAGAAAATTTGCCAATTCAGTTGCGCTGAGGTATTATCTGCGATTATCAGCAAAAGAACCGGATGTTGCAGAAGAGGGTATTAAAAGAATCACTTCCGACCCGACCAAATATCCTTTAATAAT
>JACDJC010001498.1_pt1 | contig 20511 bp, 18 predicted proteins | sample 7454191 | NCBI WGS metagenome assembly JACDJC01 (sample SAMN14253291, study PRJNA609438) | sludge metagenome | isolation source: sludge after 25d culture with pyrite and EDTA | collected 2018-12-20 | reverse complement strand
GAGGATGGCGTATTGCGATTTAATGACGAAATGAATGAAGAAATCACAGAACTTCTGGAGGAAGCCTTAGATGATATTGGCAAAATTAAATGGAAAGATAATGATCATGACGACGATGATCACGACGATAAGGGTCATGATCATGACGATGATGACGATCATGATGATGATGATAAAGGGTAATTCTTAGCCTGGTGAGACATATAAAAAACGAGAGACCATTAATGATCTCTCGTTTTTCGTTTTAGTAGCAAAATCCAGATCGGACCAGGCATATACCAAATAACCTTACTTGTTTGAAACAACAGTGGAAATCGACGCTCCTTAAAACTCAATCAATGATAAATGGTGATGCCGGCAACCCCTGTTTATTGACCACGTTGCCCCTGGAGTATGGTTTCCATCCGTACCGTACAGCCGAAACCTTGTCACCAGGTATTGGGATAATCAATTTCTTGCCCTCGATCCTGGCGGGTACTTCCCTAAAGATTCCGTCTTCGGAAGCTGCTTCAATCTCCCTGACTCCAGCTCCATCAGATGTTTTTAAACCCCCGGGAGCGTCAAACTCGATCTCGGTTGAATTCTCCTTGCGAATGATCCTCCTTGCGACCGGTCCGTCGGAAATTACTTTCTTTTGATACACCTTGTCAAGTGCCTGCAGGGCAAACCTCTCTCCCACCTCTTGTTTCTGAATCGGATGTACATCCAGTGAATCACCCTTGTCGAAGGTCACGACAAGACCGGTGTTGGGGATTTCATTAACCAGTTGCCGCTGGATTTCCCTGAAACGGGGCCATGAGGGCCTGTCTATTCCACTCAGCTGGGCAACAAGCACAGGCATCTTCGGATTGTTCCAGCTTCTGCGCCATGAATCCACCCATTCATGAAAGGCAATCTTATATAATCCGGCATTATGTGCATTTGATTCACCCTGGTACCAGATGACACCACGAACCGGAAATTGCGTCATCTGCACAATTCCCGCCTCAAAAATATAGGCCGGGTCATAGGGATGTCGCTGGCTCTTCTGGTTGTTCAGGCTGATGTTGCGGGTAATGCGCCCGCGGACCCAATCAAAGATAAAATCATTCTTTTCACGGTTCAGGAACTGGTCCACAAGCACCGGATCCATCTCTAAAGTTCTCCTGTCAATAAATGCTTCAATGGGTGCGCCACCCACAGCCACCTGGATCAAACCAACCGGAACGTTCAGTTTTTTTCGCAATTCAGCCCCGAAATAATACCCAATCGCCGAAAATCCCGAAGCCTGGTCCGGCATATCCGTCTGCCAGTCACCTTCAAAAAAGTCAAGACGGTTAAGACGTTCCAACGCCAGTGAATCAAATGCCACGTCATTGGTTTTTATAAAATCCTTAAAATTGAAAAGACGCAATGCAGGATCCCCTGCCATTTTTGCCTTGTCATCACCACCTTTCGCGTTTTTCAACTCAAAGGCCATGTTCGATTGGCCTGAGCAAATCCAAACCTCTCCACACAAAATATCTTTCCAATCCACCACCTGAATTCCATTCACCCTGATCACCAGTGAATACGGTCCACCCGCCCTGACAGGCGGAAACTCGGCAAGCCATTGCCCGGTATCGGATGTTATGATTCTTCTGTATTGATGGTTGAAGAAAATGTCAAGCGTATCACCCCTGTTAGATTTTCCGTACAAAACCACGGGTCCTCCTTGCTGGACAACCATATGCTCACTGAAGATTGCAGGCATGGAGAAGCCTCCAAAATCACCGGTAATGGCAGAATACACCGTTCTTGCGATGATACCGGCCCCTTCCTCGTTGGGATGAAGTGAATCGTCAAAAAGATCGGGACGCCTATAAAGTGGGGCGTGAAGGTCAATTAACCGGGCACCTGTGTGGCTGGCAACGGTCAGGATACGCTCCTGGATCTCCCAAAACCAGTCACGCGTACCCGATTTAAAACGGGGATGGCCCGGAAAGATCGGAGTCATCAGGCAAACGTAAACTTCAGGACCTTTACCTGAATCTGTTTGAAAGGAGCTGATTAAATCATGGTAATTCGAAATAAAATCATCCCCGAAATTCGGCCAGTTCCGTGGATCCGTATCATTCAGTCCAAGGTCAACGATCACCAAATCTGGTTTAAATTCCAAAGCTTGTCTGTACTCATCGGTTTTGACATATGGATTATGCCCCTTTTTTAGCAAAGTGGCCCCACTGCGCCCAAAATTCCTTACCTCATAACGGTCACCCAAAAGAATACCCAATTGGGAAGGGTAACTGTCCTTCGCCGGATCTGAAAATCCATATCCAAAAGTGACCGAGTTGCCAATGCAGGCAACCTTAATTCTATCTGTTCCCTCATCAGAAGCCAGAACTGGGAGACTCACCCATAAAAACAGCAACAGAAGAAATATGCTCTTCATACTTTACCTATTTTTGGGGTAAACCTAGTCAGAAAATCTTTAGCCGACAATGATATGAGAAAGGATTTAAAATCACAAAGCGTAATCAAACCGGTGATATCATTGATACTGGTCTTCATGACCTGCCTGGCCTTAGCACAAAATCATGAGAGCCTGATATATACTGACGCTTCGAAATTGCCAGTAATTGGGAAGGGTTTCGAAGATACCGAAAACCGTTACGAGCGTTTGCCTGCCTACCTGAAAGAAAAGACCCGCCCGCCGGTATGGCAACTTTCGACAAACTGCAGCGGACTTGCCATCAGGTTCAGAAGCAATTCGGGAACCATTGCAGCAAGATGGGAGGTAACTGGTGATGTGGTCATGAATCATTTCACGCCTACCGGTATCAAAGGACTTGATTTGTATTGCCTGTTAAACGGTGAATGGCAATTTGTCAATTCGGCCCGGCCAACGGGTAAATCAACCCAGGCAGTTATCATCTCCAACATGAAAAAAGAAGATCGGGAATTCATGCTCTACTTGCCGTTGTATGATGGCCTGGCCAACCTTGAAATAGGTATTGATGCCGGATCAACCATCGGAGATCCCATTGTTGATTCACCGAAAACGAACAAACCGGTTGTCTTTTATGGAACCAGTATCACCCAGGGGGGATGCGCCACAAGGGCAGGAATGTCGTATACAAATATACTTTCACGAAAGCTCAACAGGGAAATCATTAATCTGGGATTCAGTGGTAACGGCAAACTGGATTTGGAGATTGCAGAGGCCATGACAAAGATAGATGCATCATGCTATGTGATCGACTGTTTGCCCAATGTGACCACAGAAATAATGAATGAAAAATATGTGCCCTTTATTGAAATTCTAAGAACCACAAAACCGGAAGTCCCCATCATTCTTATCGAAAACGTGCAATACACCCATATGCTTTTCGATGAAAAAACTGCTTCAAACATTAGGGAGAAGAATCAGTTGTTAGAGAAGATCTGGAAGGATCTGAAGAAAAAAGACAAATCGATATACTACGTGAAGGCAGACAGGCTGATAGGAAATGATTTGGAAGGAACCGTTGACGGAGTGCACCTGACAGACCTGGGGTTTTTGAGAATGTCGGAAACATTATACCCCAAACTTAAGAAGATAATCAGGTAACCATTTTTTTGACTCTGCTTTCAATCTAAAGGTAGCGCAACCCGATTTACCAATTGAGTCAGGATAGAAATATCGGATCATATAAAAACCGAGACTGGAATCTTTCAAACGATAAAGGTTCCAGTCTCAGAATCATTTTGCGGGGGTCTCCTCTTAAGGAGAGCTTAAGATTTATTCCAATGGAGGAATCACCAACACCTGGCCGGGATAAATTTTATCAGGATGATTGAGGTAAAAAATCATTAATGTAAGAGTTCAAATGTAATTTTACATGTAACCCTGAATTCGGTAACCTGGTTGTCTTTCACAACGGCACTCTGATCCTGTACATAGACTGACTTGATGCCTTTCACCGTCTTAGCGGCAGTTTTCACGGCATCCTTCACTGCATCTTCCCAGCCAACCGGTGAGGAAGCCATAATCTCAATAACTTTTAGTACTGACATAATTGGTAATTTTAATGGTTAATGACTTACCCTTAAAGTTACCAAAAAAATACCATAATATCAGGGAAAATTATTCAGATTCAGCCATTTTGGAGAAAAGCACATTTAAAGTCCTGCCATTCGAAGCCTTGAATCCTGTAATCTTTCCCTCGTTATCACGAATGAAGTTTATCACACTTACTGCCTGGGTACCATTAAAAGAGTCTGGTTTGTACGCATCCAAAACAATTAAGTTTCTGTTGTTTATTAGACTGTATCCGGAAAAACAGGTTACAATATTTTGGACAATTCTTCTCAATGATTTCCGAAACTTTCACCTTCGAAAAATGATAACATATAACAAGGGGGACCTCGCAGTCCCCCTTGACACGGAACAATCCGCCTTCAAATGATATGGAAAACAATCGGCTTCACTGGCCAATACCATTGAAACCATAATAAATCATGGGATATAATACCAAAACACTACTCTCTGCCGAATTCAATATATCCTTGCAAAGTCCAGCAATTTTGCAGACTCACCTCATCAAACATTCCTACCATATCCGAAGTACCGGAAGCACCTTCAAACCGGCCTGTTCCAGAAACGATCGTACTTCCTCCAACATATTCCAAGGTTGGAATGGAAGCTTTCGCCCACCAGGTATAGCTGTAAGAGTCGCCATTTGCCCCCACCAATATGCCCGTACCGGTCTGATAAAGGAAAGGGATATCATTCTCGAAAATTAACTCGAAAACTTCAATGTCATAGTAACTCATGGCCGGATCGATCTTCCCCATTCCCGAAGCGTTGCCGCTGATGATCATTCTGCTGGTGACATAACTCGATGGATCTAAAGGATCCAATCCAGGTAAAGGTTTTAGTATAAGTTCGGATTCCATGTCCGGAACAGCGCACAATTCTGCTTTTGATGGAATCGGCACCATTGCTTTTTTCAACTCAGGCGAGTTGTCGGATTGTGTAAAAATATCATCCTTATTGCAACCTGAAATCATCAACAGGATTGCAAAAACAGTCAAAAACATAGATAACCTTTTCATACGACCTCCTTTTTAAATATGGAACAAATAAGGATTCTAATCTCAGGATAAAATTAACGCGACTGAAAAGGATCTTTGATTCCTTATTGTTCCATTAATAGCAATATTGTTCCAAATGATCAGATAAAAGCTTGTCGTAATTCCGTGGCATTGATCCCATACTCCTGAATGAAGGATTTGCTGAAATAGGAAGTGTCGGTAAACCCGACTTCGAAGGCTATATCTGTGACAGATTTGTCGCTTTCAATCAAATACTGCCGGGCTTTCTGAAGCCTGAAGCCACGGACATATGCTGAGGCTGATCTGCCAGTCAAGGCACTCAGCTTACGATGAAGCTGGACCCTGCTGATACCCATATCCGTATAAAGGTTCCTGATTCCATACATATCATTCCTGAAATTATTCTCCAGATACATATTCACTCTTTCCATGAACGCCTCGTCCAATCCTCCGCCTGTCCCGACTGGAATATTCCCTGACAGGTCATCGGTAAACTTCTTCGTTAAAATTTCATTCCTCAACAACAAATTGGAGAGGCAAATCCGGAGTTCTTTCCTGTTGAATGGTTTGGCAAGATATGCATCTGCACCATAGCCAATGCCCCTCAGCCGGGAATCCATATCTGCTCTTGCTGTTAGCATTAACACAGGGATATGACTGGTTCGGAAATCGTTTTTCAGTTCACGGCATACCTGGAATCCGTCTTTTATCGGCATCATTACATCCGTAACAATCAGGTCAGGCACAATCCGGATTGCCTCCGTGATTCCAACCTGGCCATTATCGGCCAGAATGATTCGATATTCATTTCCAAGGAGTTGTTTAAGGTAAGTTTTGAGCTCTTCATTGTCTTCAATAACCAACAACCTTGGCAATCCTCCAACTTTGTTTTCTTGTTCAAGGTTAATACCCCCAAATAAAACCTCAGAAGCCGGTTTCCTTTCCAATGGCAACAATTCGCAAACCGGAGCCTGGTTACTTACAGGCAGTAAAACCGTGAATTCAGAACCTAAACCAAAGGTGCTTTTCACACTGATCGTTCCTCCCATCATCGAAACATACTCCTTCACCAGGGTAAGTCCAATCCCGGTGCCCTCTTGATAAGGGAATCGCTGGTCATCGACCCGGTAGAACCGAAGAAATATCTTTTCCAAATCTTCCGGAGGTATACCAATGCCCGTATCCCTGAAAATAATTTCAATGCAGTGTCCTTTCTTTGGCTGGTTTTTGGTTTTCAGAATAACATCAACGGTGCCTCCTGCGGGTGTATACTTGATGGCATTCGATAAAAGATTGGATAAAACCTCTTGTAATTTCTCTTCCTCCAGGTCCATCATAAGCTTTGAAATGAATGGCTCATAATTCAACCTGACCGATCGCATTTCAGCGAATCCCTGATAAGATTCAACGACATAGCGTACAAATGAAACCACATCTTTTTGCACATAACGCATCGAGACATATCCTTCCTCAATTTTCGAGAGACTTAGCATTTGGTTTACCAAAAACAATATCCTTTCCGATTTTTGGAGAATCTGACTGGCCAGAATTGATACGGTTCTGTCTTTTATTTCAGAAAATTCCCTGGCATAACCACTGATCAATGTTAAAGGTGTCCTGAATTCATGGGCGACATTGGCATATAATTTTGACCTCAACAGATCCATTTCCTCAAGATGGACAGCCAGCTTTTTGGCATCCTCTGTTCGGGTAAGTATACTGTCGTAAAATGCCTTGACCAGAAACAGGCACATCCATATTTCATTAAACGTGAAGAAAAAATTGTTGATTCGTGGAGTCAATTCCTTTGGCGGAGACAAATAAGGATAGATGACCCCAAGCGTCAACAGACAAAATGCATAAACCAAAGCATTGGAAATCAATATATTTCTGTCGTTCAACCCAAGCACAAGCAGAAAACATATAACTGCGCCACCCCATGCCCCACAGGAACTGGGGAGCCCTCCAAATTCAGCGACAACGAATAATATCAAAACAATATACCCCCCGTAATAACCATACAGGAACCATGTCACACCCCTCCCGGTCAGCTTCAGTAATACAACCGTAAACAACATTATCCAGATCAGCATACTGACAATCAGGGCCAGTCGCATTCGATCCATCAATAATAAGATCAGGATATCAATGCAAATCAGGATGGCTGGTATCAACATATTGCCAACCAGGTATACCTTTTTATCCAAGGTTTCAGTCGTATCCCACTGACTGCGCAGGAAATTTCTTAAGAATTGCTCTATGTCCGGATGGATGGTCATCACCATTTCATTGATGACATGAAACTGAAACAATCAGGTCATCCTTCTCATATCGGAAGGAGACAAGCCAAATTCCCGGTGAAATACCCGGGTGAAATAGTTTGGGTCAGAAAAGCCTGTAGCCCGGGCAACTTCTGACACATTCATATCGGTTGCAAACAAAAGTTTTCGGGCTTTATGGAGCCTGAAACCACTAATAAAACCCGACGCAGACAGCCCTGTCAGGGAAGTCAGTTTACGATGCAGCTGCACACGGCTAATTCCTAATTGAGAGTAAAGCTCTTCGATTCTGAAATGATCATCCTGATAGTTTTTCTCCAGTATTTTCAAAACCGAATTCAGAAATAGCGTATTGGGGTCACCTCCATTTTTGACCGGCAGCATTTCATAAAGCGCTGACTGATATTTCAATCTCAGTTTTTCGCGCATGACAAACAGCTGCCTTAGGCTAGCCAAAAGTTCCTGTTTGTCGAATGGCTTGGTCAGATAGGCATCAGCACCACATTCAAATCCTTTTATCCTTGAGTCAAAATCAGCTCTCGCCGTTAAAAGGACAATGGGAATGTGGTTCGTCTGGAAATTGTTTTTCAATTCACGACAAACCTGATAACCATCTTTAACGGGCATCATCACATCACATATAATGGCATCCGGCACATGACCCAACGCCAGTTCCACGCCAGACTTGCCATCAATGGCAGCAATAATGGAATATTGATCCTTAAGAAGATCACAAAGGTAATGGATCAACTCCCTGTTGTCTTCAATGATCAATAAGATGGGAAGACCACAGTCATTAAATGGGACTAAGGTAAGATTGGAGTGCAGATACTCTGAAAAAAAGAAGTTTCCCTTCATTTTCAAGGCATCACATACTGGCGCATTTTGTGTGACAGGTAAGGATAGTAAAAATTCAGAGCCACTACCTGATCTGCTTTTCACCTTTACCGATCCATTCATAAGCTTCATATACTCCGATACCAGGGTTAAACCAATCCCGGAACCCCCCTCGAATGGGAAGCGCTCATCCTCCACCCTGTAAAACCGCATGAAAATTCTCTCCATTTGGTTCTCAGCGATACCGATTCCTGAATCGCTCACCATAATTTCCGTGCACTGACCCTCTCCTTCCTCATATGTTTTTAAACTGACTGTTACAACTATCTTCCCACCTTCCGGAGTATATTTGATGGCATTCGAAAGTAAGTTAGAGAGTGCTTCCTCCAAAAGATCGGGATCAAAATCCATTCGCAATCCGGAACATTCAGTGCGATATTCAAGCTTTAACTTTTTCATGGAGGCGTATTCACGGAAAGTATCCGTAACCATTGACACAAATATCCCAATATCACTCTGCACATATTGAAGTTTGATCTCACGCTCCTCTACCTTTGACAGATTCAGCATACGATTGACCAGAAAAAGAACCTTGTCGGAATTCCTTATGATACTTGCAGCTTTTTCACAAGATGAACCTTGCAGTCTTTCCCCGATTTCCTGGGCATGGCCCTTGATAAGTGTCAGTGGATTCTTGAATTCATGAGCGATTTTTGCATAAAGGTGTGACTTAAGCAGTTCGAAATCCTGGAGTTGAAGCGCCCGTTTCCTGGCTTCTTTCTCGCCCTTTACGATCGTCACGTAGAGCGCAACTGCAATCAGAAGACCTATCCAACCGAAATTAATGACAAAAAACAAATTGTTTTTCCAGCCCTCCAGACTCTCATCTGCTTTCAGATAAGGATAGGCAAAGCCAGTCAAAATTACGCCAAGCACATAAAGGATCCCAACAAAAAACAATAGTCGCGTGTCCTCCATCCACTGTGCCATCAGCAGAAAAAAATAAGCGATCATCAACAGGCCGGCAGAATTGGCAATACCTCCCAAACCGGTGATCACATAAAAAATGAGAACCAGATACATGAAAAAGACCGAATAGATATACCACCGTGACCATTTGCGGACAATCACCAGTGTCAGAGACTGGATAACAGTCAGTGCCAGAAAAAGAAGCATATATACAGCAAGCTTCCTAACCTCAAGCAAAAACCCCAGGGAAGCAATGAGAGAAACGAAAAAGAGGGCAACAATGCTGGCAACAAAAAAGAATTTCTTTCGGATTACAGTTTCATGATTATCATTTTTATGAATAACCAATCCTGTAATCCAATCATCAACTGTCGAAAATTGATTCATTGCCAGAAGGTGTATCCATTTGACTTTGAAAGCGGCAATGCCGATTCCAAAGGCTTAATGCTACTTATAAAAAGCGGCATAAAGCCTTGATTATAAAGTTACAACATTTTTTTCGAATCTTAATTAAAGAGTGCGGATCATTATTCCAAATCCCATTTCAACAATACATCAGCAAGCTTTTGATGAACTTCACGGGACAACAGCAAGGCAAACTTTTCATCATCCAAAGGCTCCCTGTCAGATTTTAGCAAATCCCATAAATCCTTCACAACATCTGCACCACCGGCATCATAAATATTGGCAGCGGAAGTATGCCACCGGCACTGGTACCAGCCATAATTCATCGGGTATTGTTGTCCGATCTCACTGTAACGCTCTTCCAGATCCTTCAGGGTGGTATATTTCAGGGACGATCTTTGGGTGCTGGCAAGAACCATCCTTGGGAAAACAGTAAGCTGAGGCAACAGTTCAGGCTCTTTTTCGGCAATATAGGCATGGAGAAACAGGTTAACGAAAACTTCCTGCATCCATTTTCTTTGCATATTCAGATTGTCCTGAAAATGATAAGCATGGCCCAACTCATGGATGGCCAGCAAGTCAAAAAATGGTTCCATTGTCAGTTTCCCGTCAGCACCGGAATAAGCACGATTTACCAAATCAGCGATATCTGCAGAAAGCGATTCCTGCGGTGGAATGAAGCCATCCCAAAAATCATTGTTCTGCGAGGCGACAATCAAAGTCTTGTTGTTTGAATAATGCGGCATGCCATACACAGGGAAATTCGTGAAACGGCCCCAGTCATCGGGTGAAAGCACCAAAAGAATCACTTCAGGCCTGAACATCAGTTTGTCATCATAGAAATGGATAACCTGGTCCATTTGGTATGCTATTCTTGCTGCCTTTTCATCAGATCCGTTGCTAAAGTAAACCTGGGTCAGATGTCCTTCCAAAGCAGTCAACCCCGGGAATTGCCTTGGCTGGCCTTTTAACTGGAACGACAATATCATAAAAATGATTATAAGGAATCTGAATGTACTTGAATTCAATTTGGAAACAGTTGTACTTCTCCTTACTTCCTGCCTTACTAAACCATCAGATGATTCTTCAAGCGCAAAAAACTGTCTTTTTCTTACCATGTCGTTTTCCATCAAAGGTAAAGCCATGGGATGGGGCAGGAATAGTAAAAAATGGACATTTAAAAGGGAAGGTCCTTCTGCATTCGCAGTGGGGTGGTTTGAAGTTCCCTTTTGATATCGGAAGGATTGACTCCTGAAAAAGTCTTGAAATCCCTGATCATATGCATTTGGTCAAAGTAACCTGATGCATGCGCTATGGCGGTCCATGACATTTGCGGATTTGCTTCATGCAAACGGTATGCCTTTGAAAATCTGAGTATCCGGGTATATGTCTTGGGTGTCATTCCTATTCGTTCGAGGCATTTCCGCTCAAACTGTTTGACACTTAAACAGGCATCCGAAGCCGCCCTTTCAACAGTCAGGTTTCCACCCACCGTCAAAAGAAGTTTTATAGCCCTGTCGAAAGGCAAAACCTCTTTCAGTGAGGCAGACTTTGCCAGCAAAAACTGTTCAACCAGATTCTTGCCGGCCTCCAAATCAGAAGTGTTCTGAAGTTGTTCGTTCAATTCATGTGCTTCCGTCCCAAAAATATCACGCGCGTCGAGTCCCTTGTCAAATAATTCAAACATGGGGAGCCCCAGCAACCGGTACATGCCCCCGGGGAAAAAATCGACACGTATTGCCTTGAGCTGCCTGTGCACCTTGATGTTTACCTTTGAATACTGAGGTCCCAACAACACGATATGGGGCTGCAGGTCAAACCTTCCTGAATCATTGGCTCCCATGGATATGGGATTGTTGCAGTAGAATAAGATGGACTGGAAGGGTGTGGGAGGATAAGGCGTGACAACCTCATCTATACCGGGTGGTAAAATAGCCTCGACAGTCGAAATGTTGATGACAAACTCCTGCAAAGCCGGGTGTGGTATGTATATCCTTACATTCAAGATTCCCGATACATGGTCATTCATTCTTCCATCCACTTATTCCCATTTCGGAGGGGAATGCTTATATACAATTTGATATTTCGATGCTATTCTTGAATAGTCTTCCGCAGTCAGCTCTTTCATTTTTTCATTCGGCATGGTTCCGATTTCCCTGAAATAATTCTCGAAGCCTGAGGGTGTGTATGCAAAAATCATGGTTAATGGTGTTTTGCCGGTATTAAGGAGGCCGTGCCATTTTCCCTGGGGGACATATGCAGTGCTTCCTTTTGAAACATTATGCTTTGTTTCACCCAGTAAAAAGGTACCTGTACCTTCTTCAATATAGATCAATTCATCCTCCTTCATATGTTTATGGATTGGTAAATAATCATCCGGGGCAATCTCCTCTTTACAAAAGGACACTTTATCAACACCATGACTGTCTTTACCTAATATTATTGTAACCGGGGCCCTGCGTTGGGTAATCAGGTAAGTTTCCTGGTTTTCGGGCTGAATGACAAATCCGGAGCCAATGGATTGGTCATCTGGATTGTTCCCTGCAACAACTTGATGCGAAAAACCTCCGATGAGGGCAAATACTCCAAGTTGTTTGAGAAGATTACGCCTTGTCTGATTCATAGGTGTCAGTTTAAACCTATTAACAACACGATCGTTGAAAATGTTTGAATATCAGCAGACTTAAATAGTCTCATGGCATTCTTGCCATTATCGTTACGGGAGAAGATTCTTTAAGCCCGAAGATTTTCTGACGAGGTGGCAGGTTTCACGACAGGAGATATCAAGTATTCAGCAGAAATTCTCAAAAATATCTTAACACTTTCAAACTAATTCAATGAAAATGAATCACAATCAGTATAAATTCATTACATTTAACCATCTGGTTAAACCTTCCGGTTTATCAACATTATTTGAATCCAAAACATCATACCATGGTAGCAAACGACAGGCAAACTGAAGAAATCATCTTTGAAGCCGCCACTGAGGAATTTATCCACAAAGGGATGGATGGTGCCCGAATGCAGGAAATTGCCGACAGGGCCGGAATCAACAAGGCCTTGCTCCATTACTATTACCGGTCGAAAGAAAAACTCTTCAATGCAGTATTCGAAAAACTGTCAGGCCAGATTTTCAAGAAATTTGCACCGGTATTGGACGACAATCTTTCTTTCGAAGAGAAGATCAGGTTTTTTTACCGTGAGCACCTTGAGATTCTCCGGAAGAATCCGCGGCTTCCGGCCTTTATCCTGAATGAGATGAACCGTAATCCTGAATGGATGAAGAAACTCATTCAAAAAATTGATATTCCCAAAGTCTGGGAACGGCTTGAATCGCTGCACAAAGAAGACTTTGAAAGATATCATATCACCCGCGACAACTTCCCCCAATTGATGACCTCGATAGTCGCGCTAAGTGTATTTCCCTTTGCGGCAAGGGGTATTTTCTCAACCATACTGGAAAGCATGGGGTATGATTTTGACGATTACATTGAAAAACGAAAAATCTATGCTGCCGATTTTGTGATTAACGCCTTGCGATAGAACCTCCATATAAAAGGAAACCAAATGAAAAGACCATTCTATCTGGCTCTGGGGATCCTGTTAATGACAGGTTATCCAACAACAGCCCAACAAATTGTTACACTCAGGGAGTGTTACGAATATGCAGCGAAAACCTCTCCTATCACCTCCGAGAAATCTGTATATGACCAAATCAGGCAGATGAAAGAAAGTAACCATTCCAAAGGTTGGTTGCCGACAATCGATGCCAATGGCAGCTTCATTTACAACTCATCGGTGATTGACCTGAACGAAACCTTTGGCTCGCTTCCCCTCCCAGGCATCAGCGACATGATTCGTCCTATGCCCCATGAACAATACAAAATGACTTTGGAAATCAACCAGCTGATCTATGACGGGGGTGCTATAAGGATGGCAAAATCTCTCGAAATGGCAGAGTTTCACGCCCAGGAGAAGCAAACTGAATCAGACTTGTATAAAATCAAGAACCAGGTAAACAGTTACTATTTCAATATTCTCTTGCTCGGCAAACAGGAAGAGTTGCTGAACACCTTCCTGGAAACGATCCAATCACGTTTGGCCTTAATGGAATCTGCCATTCAGAACGGTGTGATTCTTCCAGCGGACAGGGATGTGCTACTGGCTGAAAAAATTGGGTTGGAACAACAGTTGGTTGAAAATGGATTGCAAAAGGAATCCCTGCTGAAAGTGTTGTCCAATATTACAGGTTTTACCTTTGATAATAAAACCAGGCTTGTAATTCCTTTGGCCGAAGTCAGGCAGGAACAAACACTATCCAGGCCCGAGCTTGAAATATTTGATCTCCGGAAAGATCAGCTCGATGTATCCAAGAAACTCCTTGACAGCAAAAAAAGACCCAAGGTTTTCGGATTTGCGACCCTTGGTTATGGCAATCCTCCGGGAAACAATTTCTTCAAGGACGATTTTGCGCCATTTGCGATTGTCGGGGCAGGCATTCGCTGGAATGTCTTTGACTGGGACAAAACCTCAAATGAAATTCAGATTATCCATTATCAGAAGGATCTGGCAGAAATTCGTAAGATGGACCTGTCAGCCCAGCTAAACCGGCTTTTGGAAACGAAAATGGCGGAGATAAAAAATCTGGAAGCACGCCTGGAAACCGACAGCGAACTAGTCGAGATCAGAAAACGGATCAGTGCAACTGCCGGATCAAAATTTGAAAATGGGGTAATCACCGCAACAGAATTCATACATGAATTCAATGCTGAAAAGCAAGCTGTGATCAACCTTGAAATTCACAGGATCCGGCTGGCATTGTCGAAAGTTGAATATTTGAATATCAGCGGAATAGAAATCAATTAACTATCCAAACCATGAAAAACATTCTCTATCTGCAGGTTTTGCTTTTACTTGTCTCATGCCAGAACAACAAGGAGCAGGCAGACGCATACGGTTCATTTGAAGCGACAGAGGTTCTGATATCGGCCGAATCCAACGGGAGAATAATGCGTTTCGACATCAGGGAAGGCGAACAGATAATGGAAGAACAGACAATTGCCCTGATCGACACTACCCTTATACATCTGCAAAAGGAAGAGGCCAACGCAGGCATTGACGCGATCCGAAGCCGGACACAGAGCATCCGTGCACAAAACGACATCCTGGCCCAACAAATCGAAAACCTAAGGATTAATATTAAACGCACCGAAAACATGCTCAGGGAAGAGGCCGCCACGCAAAAACAATACGATGATCTGGTCGGACAGGTATCTGTGCTTGAAAAGCAGATTGCGGCAAACAACACGCAAAACAGCCTCATCAATTCTGAAATTGCTTCCATCGAAGCCAAAAAGGCTTTACTGGATGAACAGATCAGCAGATGCCATGTCAAAAGTCCCCTCCATGGGACTATCCTCACGAAATATGCTGAAGCGGGTGAGATGATTACGACTGGCAGACCCTTGGTCAAGATTGCTGATCTATCTATCATCCAACTGAAGGTGTATGTCAGTGGCGCCCAACTGGGAATCATAAAACTTGGCGATTCCTGCACTGTCAGGGTAGATGACGGTGTAAAAGGATATAAGTCAGCCATCGGCACCATATCGCTTATTGCAAATAAAGCGGAATTCACACCTAAAATAATCCAGACCAAGGAAGAGAGAGTGACCCTAGTTTACGCCGTAACCATTGACGTCAAAAATGACGGTACCCTGAAACCGGGGATGCCGGGAGAAGCCATATTCTGAAGCCCATGAATAATGCAATCGAATCCATAAAAGTCAGCAAGCGATTCGGCGAGGTCGTCGCGCTCGACAATGTCAGTCTGGAGGTAAACAGAAATGAAATCTTTGGGCTGATCGGGCCGGACGGTGCAGGCAAGACAACCCTTTTCAGGATAATCACCACCCTGCTTTTACCGGACAAGGGCAGCATGATGGTGCTGGGATTGGATACCCATAAACAATATCGCGAATTACGAAAGCATATCGGCTACATGCCGGGCCGCTTCAGCCTGTACCAGGACCTGACCGTCGAGGAAAACCTCAGTTTTTATGCAACAGTTTATGGCACGACGGTCAGGCAGAACTTTGAATTGATAGCTGATATTTATTCCCATATAGAGCCATTCAAAAAAAGATTGGCCGGTCAACTTTCCGGTGGCATGAAACAAAAACTGGCCTTGTCCTGCGCCTTGATCCACAAACCTGAAATCCTGGTACTTGACGAGCCCACAACCGGGGTGGATGCCGTTTCCCGCAAAGAATTCTGGGAGATGCTGAAAAAACTCAAGGGAAAAGGCATCACCATTCTGATTTCCACACCCTATATGGATGAAGCTTCTTTATGTGACCGGGTAGCATTGATCCAGGGCGGAAAGATCATGGATGTGGATACGCCCAGGCGGATCACGGAAAAGTTTCCCCGACGGATATTCCAGATAAGTTCCGATGAGATGCATCGCCTCATAAGTGATTTGCATCAATTCGCCAAGACCGACTCGGTATTTGCATTTGGCCGGTATGTTCACTTCACCGGAATGGATGATGAAGTCGAAACCAGCGAACTGGACAAATACCTGTCTGACCAGAAACACACCAATGTTTTGGTGGAAGAAATCGGACCCGGCATTGAAGATGTCTTTATCAACCTAATGGGACAACAATAAAGATCAATTCTCCCATGGGAACCGAAAAGGAAAATATCATAACGGTCAGGAACCTGGTTAAAAAATTTGGGTCATTTATCGCAAATGACAACCTCTCATTTGAGGTAAAAAAAGGGGAGATCTTTGGTTTTCTGGGTGCCAACGGTGCCGGAAAAACCACCGCCGTCAGGATACTTTGCGGATTGTCGGCCCCGACATCGGGTGAAGTAAAAGTTGCAGGATTCGATATTTACGACGAGACCGAAAAAATCAAGCGTAACATAGGGTACATGAGCCAAAAGTTTTCTCTCTATGAAGACCTGACTGTCAGCGAGAATATCAGGCTGTTTGGAGGGATCTATGGAATATCTTCAAGGGAGATTCGTGAAAAGCAGGAAATCCTACTGAACAGACTTGGCATGAATGCATTACGCAACAAGCTCATTGCAGGATTGCCCCTTGGATGGAAGCAAAAACTGGCATTTTCAATCGCCATTTTACATCAGCCCAGGATTGTATTTCTTGATGAGCCTACCGGGGGAGTCGATCCGATAGCCAGACGTCAGTTTTGGGAAATGATTTATGAAGCCTCTTCTAAAGGTATCACTGTCTTTGTAACCACGCATTATATGGACGAAGCGGAATATTGTGACCGGATTTCAATCATGAGCGACGGGAAAATAGTGGCACTGGATACACCTGCCGAATTAAAAAGGATATATACGGCCCGGTCAGTTGAAGAAGTGTTCGTGAAAATTGCCAGACCCGATAAAAACTAAAATTATGAAGCGCTTTCTGGGATTTGTCAAAAAAGAGTTTATCCACATATTCAGGGATTACCTGACGATGATCATCCTGTTTGGAATACCGGCAATCCTGGTCTTGCTTTTTGGGTTTGTCATCAGCATGGAGCTCAAAAATATCAGAGTAGGCGTTCTTGATTTATCCAGGGATGAAGTGACCCAAAAAATCATGAAAAAAATCTGTTCTTCAGGGTTTTTCGAAAGGGGGAAGGATCTGGCAGGATATCACGAACTGGAAGCAACCTTGCGAGGCGGAAAAACCAAAGCCGTTCTCATTTTCGGGGAGGATTTCTCCCAAAGATTGCTCAGCGAAGGCACTGCAGCCATCAGTATCATAACCGATGGATCTGAACCCAATATAGCCGCCCAAACCACCAATTTTATCACAGCCATAATTGGAGACTATAACCAGGAGCTGGCGAAAACGGCCAATCCCGTCACACTGCTGGTCAATCCGGAGGTTCAAATGTTTTATAATCCGACCCTGAAAAGCCAGTTTATGTTTGTGCCTGGGGTCATTACCATGATCATGATCCTGATCTGTGCATTGATGACATCGATAACGCTGACCCGTGAAAAGGAATTTGGTACCATGGAAGCTTTGCTGGCCTCACCCTTGAAGCCGGCCCAGATTATCATCGGGAAGGTGGTCCCTTACTTTTTTCTTTCCCTGATTGATGCCATACTCATCCTTTTACTTTCCTGGCTGGTATTCGGACTTGCAGTCAAGGGTAGTATTTTGTTGCTGCTTGCCGAGTTAATGTTATATATCCTGATGAGCTTATCTCTGGGGATCCTTGTTTCATCCATTGCAAAGACCATGCAGCAAGCCATCTTTGTAACCCTTGTGGGAGGTATGTTACCGACGGTCTTGCTATCTGGATTTATTGTGCCCATTGAAAGCATGCCCGAAATTTATCAGTGGATCAGTGCAATTCTTCCACCCCGATATTTTATCGTCATTCTTAAAAATATCATGATTAAAGGGACCGGCCTTGCTTTTGTTTGGAAAGAGACCCTGATTCTTGTGTCATTCACGGCATTCTTCATAGTCATCAGTTTGCGAAGTTTTAAAACCCGACTACAATAAATCCGGAGGATCAGAAATGAGAACCATATTCATACTGCTTCGAAAAGAGTTTCTGCGATTGTTCAGGGACCGGTTTATTGGCAGGGCCATTTTTGCCATTCCCATTGTCCAGATGTTGGTACTCGTTCCGGCCATTACCTATGAAATTCGAAACATACGAATTTGTGTTGTTGATTTGGATCAATCTGTCGATTCACGAAATCTGATCTACCAGCTCGACGGAACATCATTTTTCGAAATACGGCACACCTCCTTTTCCGAAAAGGAAGCAAACAGGCTGATGCTTGAAGGGAAAACAGACCTGACGTTACAGATTCCTGAAGACTCTGGCAAAGATATCGGCAATGGGAACCCAGCAAAACTGATGGTATCGATTAATGCAATCAACGCTTCAAACGCCCAACTTGCCTGGGGATATTTCAGCGGAGTCATCAGGGAATACAACAATTCACTGATTGCCGGAAATACCGAATTCATGAGACTTCAGTCAATTCCCAGAATTGAGGTTACCAATCGGTATTGGTACAACGAAACCATGAATTACAAATTCTACATGCTTCCCGGAGTTTTGGGAATACTGGTGGCTGCCATCGGGTTTGTACTGGCAGGACTGAACATGGTTAAGGAGAAGGAAAGCGGCACTATCGAGCAGATCAACGTTACACCTGTAAAAAAGTACCAGTTCATAGCCGCCAAAATGATTCCTTATCTTTTGGTTGGACTCGTGGATCTGGCTTTGGGCATATCCATTGGGATGCTGGCCTTTAACATGCCGTTCGAAGGCAATCCATTGCTGTTGTTTTTGAGTTCGTTTATTTTTCTGATCGGGGCGCTGGGGCTCGCACTTTTCATTTCCACCATCACAAATACCCAGCAGCAATTCATGTTCGCAGGTTTCTTTTTCCTCATTATATTTATGTTGATGAGTGGGATTTTCACTCCGCTTGAAAGCATGCCGGAATGGGCTCAGGCAATAAACCGCATCAATCCGGTTTCATATATCATGCGCATCAACCGCATGGTTATGCTTAAGGGGTCCACTTTTGGTGACATCAGGAACGATATTCTCTCGCTCACCATTCTATCGGTGATGTTCACTCTTTTTGCCATCCGGAAATACCGAAAGACAGCTTAAGGCAGATTCTTCAGATCATTGTTTACCCAACAAAACACTAATGACCTGAAAATTTATTCAGGATTATTTCCCGGCCCTGCTTACCATTTCGTTGATCCAGATGGGGGCAAATGGCGAAGTACAACCTTTTGACACAGGATAATCCCGATAAATACCCAGCTTTTCGCCAATGGAAAGGGCACGACCTCTTAAAGCGGGAACGGTAATGCCTATCTGCGCCAAGGTAAAATTCATGGTCCATTGCACCTCAGATGCAGCAGTGCCCATTTCAGCCTCAATCTTGTCGAGCAATCCGGAAAGATTCAATCCATCAGGATTCTTTGCCACGCGGTCGGCAGTCAGGCTCCATCCGGCGCGTGCCGCCATGGGATCCTTATCAGTCATCCATTTCGTCCTCAACTCTTCCCTGTCAGGATGAACTTTTAATACATATGATACCAGCCAATCGGAGACATGGGTGAACTTCTCGGAACGCACCAACCTGTCGACCTCCACTGCCGAAAGTTCTTTTGGATTGATGATCAGGACAGCCAGAAACCGTGCTTCCACATTACCGGTTTCCCAAAGCTCAAGAGCCAGCTTGTGATTTGTTTTGATTTTTTTGGCCAGGGCCCTGATATCACCCATTTTAACACCAAATTGGTTCTCACCGGCACCGTATTTTACATTATGGACCCGTACTTTTTCATTACCCAATGCTTCGAAATGTTCAAGAATTTCACTGATCTTCATATGCTCCCAAATTTTAACAGTCTGCCTAAAGGTAATTGTCGATACCCCTGATTCCAAATTTATCAATTTACGCAACGCTAACCCAATCCATTTCAAGGCAAATTTTCAATATACCGGCAACGTACCTCTGGGAGTTTTTGTGTAGATTTGTTCGGTATGCCAAAAATTTCAGGTACAATAAAGATAATTCATCACTAAAACATGGGTAATCATATGAAAAAACAAAACATTTTCCTGATTCTGTTAGCATGGATGCTTATTTCCAGTGCATCCGCCTTTGCTCAGTCGAATGATGATGGTCAGGCCGTAATCGGACGCTGGAACCTCAATTTTACATTCGAAGATGCCGCCATGAAGGAGTTGGGACTCTTCAGGCACGGTTTAATGAATGCCGATGGATTTCCGGGATGGCTCGAAGTAAAACTATCGGGATTTTCAACCCTGATCGGATATTACGTCGGATATGAAGGCAGTGCCCGACCCATTGCCGAAGTCCATTATTCAAAAGAAACCGGCAAATATCATTTCACCATTCCTCCGCAATGGATGGATGT
>JACDJC010001497.1_pt1 | contig 20530 bp, 13 predicted proteins | sample 7454191 | NCBI WGS metagenome assembly JACDJC01 (sample SAMN14253291, study PRJNA609438) | sludge metagenome | isolation source: sludge after 25d culture with pyrite and EDTA | collected 2018-12-20 | reverse complement strand
GAGCAAGGCGCTGCCGGAGCCGGATTCCAACTACGGCGACCCGGATGCGTTGTCGAGACTTCTGGCGCCTCGCGGTGTCGGGGGAGGCGGAGGAGGAATCGAGTTCAAGATCACGGTCCAGTATCAGGAGGGCGGCCAGCAGACGGAACTGGACATCAAGCAGCATAACTTCATGCTCGATGACGACATCGTGCTGGTGACGCCGAATGACGACTGCCTGGCTTGCGATGTCGCGCCTGTCGCGGCTTATGTCGAGCAGATCGCGGAGCATAGTCAGGCCATCGTTGAGGAGATGGCGAGCGAGGCTAACGGTCAAATCCCCGGTGAATGGTCGATTCCCCAGAACGGAAGCGGCGTTACCGAATTCATCAAAATTTATAATGAAAATCAGATATCTCAGGACGGCCTGCCGGGTCCGCATTCGGTCGATCCGGGCTACTATCTGAATGGCGAGCTCCAGACGCCGGCGCCTGAATCGCCGGCTGAAACTCCACTCCCTGAATCCGCGCCTGAGCCGGATTTCGGCAACGGTTTGGGACAGTGGGCGGAGACAGGAGCGAACGATAGCTGGAATGCGACCTTGATCGTCGATCTGAGCGAATCCGGCCGCTCGATGATCGTGATGGGCGACTATTTCAAGACAAACGCGATCTTCCAGACCAATTCGCTCATAGACCGCGACCATATCACCATGAGCGGCGGCGATGCGCTTCCTGTTTCCGACGGAAGCAATGTGACCGACAACATTGCCGACTTCATCCAGCAGCCAGGAATCTACACTGACCTGAAAGTGACCTTTGCCGGACCGCACTGGAATGTCGATGTCGTGGAAGGAAACTACTACAGCGTCAACACCATTGTGCAGATGAACTATCTGTCGGACAACGACATCATTGTTCAGAAGAGTGCCGATTCGCACTATGAGCTGTATTCCGGTGGAAACGAGCAGGGCAATCTGACAGAACTGTTCGACGGGTCGATTCACTACGACCTGATCATCGTCGCCGGCGCGTATCACGGCATGAACGTGATCTTCCAGAACAACATCCTGTTGAATGACGATTTCATCAAGATGTTTGGTGGCGGCCTCGAAGCATCTCAATCCGCAACGTCAGGACTCAACGAACTTACCAACAAGGCAACCATCGAGAATATCGGCGACGATAACTTTCAGCCTATGGATAACGGACTGAACAGTGTCGTGACGGCGATCAGCGGCGGCGTCACGACCCTCGATCCGTCCTACGGAAGATTCGTCGACGGATCCGGCGGCGAGTTCAACGTGCTTTATGTCAAGGGTGACTACTACGACATCAATGCGGTCTGGCAAACAAACGTCATCACCGACGTCAATATTGTGATGCAGTTTCTCGATCCGCCTTCAGAGGCAGCCCTTGCCCGGGACGCCGACGGCGCAGAGACGCAGTCGGTCATGGCGGGAGAAAACCTGCTGACCAACGATGCTGCCATCGTCGATGTCGGGGCCACCAATACGTATGTCAACGGCCAGATTTACGGCGACACCATCCTTGTTCAGGCCAATCTCTTGCCGACCGATAAAGACGAGGCGCTGACGCACGATGCGCAGGCGCTGGTTCCGGAACTCGTGGCGTTCGTGAACGAAAGCCAGAACGAGGCGCCGCCGGTTCAGCCGGTTATGGTCGCGCCGCCACATGACGATGCGATCGCAAACGTGTTGCACTGAACCGTCACGAACGAATGAAAATGCATATCGGATTGAGCCGGGACGCTGGTGGAGGCCGGGGGAATGACGCGCGACAACGATAACGAATTCGGCGACGAAGATACTGGATCTTCAGAATTGTCCGATGGCGACGGAGCCAGCTTGCAGAGTGCCGAGGTTGTTCCTTTTCCGCCGCGGGCCGATGAAAGTCGCAACACTCATCCTGTTACGTCGAGCCCGGCGGAGCCGGCGAAAAATCAGGCCATTGTTGCTCACGCGGTCCAGCAGGTTTTGCGCTCCGCCGAAAGCTCAGTCAGACATTCCGAAACATCCCTGTTGCAGGAAACGTCCAAGGATACGCCGCATCATCAGGCCGAGGAGCGGAATGCCAGCGGAACTGCGGCGACCGGGAAACCTGATGTTCCTGCAGTCGCGACGGGAGGCGGAGGCGGTGATCCTCCGCAGCGTGGAGGAGGTGGTGGCGGCGGTGGCGGTTCTCCGCCCTTGCACAAGCGATCAAGCGACAGCGAATTTCGCGACGTACTGGGCAAAGGGTTGTCCAACGCGCGGCGCAACCTTGTAACGGTCGGAATCTTCTCGGTTGCCGTCAATCTCCTTGTGCTCGCGATTCCGGTCTACCTGTTCAACATGTCGGATCGGGTCATGACCAGCCGGAGCACCGACACCCTTGTAATGCTGTCGATGATCGTCGTCGTCGCCATCGGTGCACATGTCCTGATGGACATGATGCGCCGCATTATTCTTATGCGTATCGCTGTCGAGGTCGAGGCCAAGCTGGGTGGTCCCGTCCTGAGTGCCGCAGCGAAGGCTGCTCAGAACGGATCGAGCCGCGAGTTTCAGACCCTGGCCGATCTCCAGCATCTTCGCTCCTTCATCACCGGTCCCGTGCTTCTGACGATGTTCGATGCGCCGGTCGCTCCGGTGTATTTCGCGGTCGTTTTTCTGATCCATCCGCAGCTCGGGTTGATCGTGCTCTCGGCAGGTCTGTGTCTGATGACGGTCGCCTTGATCAACCAGCGGATCACCGCCGTTCCATTCACTCGGGCCAACGCATTCGGAACCCGCGCAAACCTTCAGGCGGAGTCGATGGCGCGTAACGCCCAGGTTATCAACGCGATGGGAATGATTCCGGAAGGCGTGCGCGTCTGGGGGCATGAGACGGTCGAGTCCCTCAAGGCACAGGTCGCCGGCCAGGATCTCAACATCATCATGACGGGCGTCTCCAAGTTTCTGCGCCTGTGCACGCAGATCGCCATCCTTGGCTGGGGCGCGTGGCTGGCCCTTGAAAGCCAGTTGACCAGCGGCATGATCATCGCGGCGTCGATCGTCGCAAGCCGGGCGCTGGCGCCGATGGAAGGCACGATCGAAGGCTGGCGCGGCTTTGTGCAGGCGCGATCCGCTTACGGAAGAGTCAAAAGCCTTCTGCAGAATTCACCGCTGAATCTCGACAGGTTGCGGCTGCCGAGGCCGCAGGGCCACCTGAGCGTGGAGCGGATCCTTTACGTTCCGCCGCCAACCAAGAAGGTCATTCTCAACGGCATCAGCTTTCAGCTCGAACCCGGGGAGTCGCTGGCCATTGTCGGAGACTCCGGCACGGGGAAGACCATGCTCGCGCGTATGCTGGTCGGTTCGATCATTCCGACCGCTGGCAACGTGCGGCTCGACATGATGGATCTTCGCAACTGGGATACGCGGCAGTTTGGTGAGAGCGTCGGCTATCTCCCCCAGGACGTTCAACTGTTTCCGGCCTCGATCAAGGCGAACATCGCGCGAATGCGTGAGGATGCGATCGACGAAGACATTTTCGACGCGGCGGAGACCGCCGACGTGCACGAGATGATATCGAGCTTCGCTCAGGGCTATGAGACCATCGTCGGCATGGACGGCAGTCCGTTGTCGGGAGGGCAGCGGCAACGGATCGGGCTGGCTCGTGCTTTTTACGGCAATCCGCGCCTGATGGTTCTCGATGAACCGAATTCCAATCTCGACGCGAACGGAGAGCGGGCGCTTGCCAAGGCTCTCGTTCGGGCAAAGGAAAAACGGATCACGGTCGTGACCATCACGCAGCGGGCGGCGCTGCTGATGAGCGTCGACAAGATCATGATTCTGCATAACGGCGCCATCAAGGCATTCGGCAGCCGCGAAGAGATCATCCCGATCATCACCGGGCGGAAGCCGGGCGGTGGTCCCGGAGACGGACCACCCGTGCTGAACGCATGACACGAGATGCCGGCACCGGCCGGCTCTCGCCGATATTAGAGGTGCAGGATGACTGAAAAGGACATCAAAGCGCAATCGCCAGCCGGTCAGGGCGTCTGGTATGAGACCTTGCCCCGGTCGACCCGGTTTCCAACGATTGCCGGTGCGCTGGTTATGGCCACCATGGTGATGGGGTTTGGCGTGTGGGGCAACACAGCCCCGATCGCGGGTGCTGTGGTTGCCTCCGGCGTGTTTGTCGCGACCGGGCAGAACAAGATCATCCAGCATCTCGAAGGCGGCGTTATCCGCAACATCTATGTGCGCGAGGGAGACAAGGTCGATCAGGGCCAGATCCTTGTTGAACTGGACAGCACGACGCCGAGCGCGGAACTACGCCGCCTGTTTCTACGCCGGACGCGGTTGATCGCGATTGACTCGAGATTGCAATCCGAGATGCGCGAGGACACCGAAATCAACTTTCCGGAGGAGTTGCTGAAGGACGCCGATAAGCAGGAGGTGCGTGAAATCATCGAGAGCCAGAAACTCACCTTCACCGCGCGCCGGAACAACATGAACAGCGACATTGCGGGAATCAACGAAGGGATCAATGCGCTCAACGAGAGAATTCAGGGATCGCAGGTGCAACTCGAAGGCGTCCGCCGCCAGATCACGTTTATTCAGGAAGAGGTCGAGACAAAGCAGTATCTGCTTCAGACCGGCCTGGTCCGCAAGCCGGAGCTTTTGGTGCTTCAGCGTACACAGGCCAACCTTGAGGGCGAGGTCGGCCGGATCATGGGCGATATCGGCGATGCGAAGGAGCGCATCGCCAAGGCTGTCGAGCAGATCAATGGCGTGCGCAAAACCGCGATCAAGACCGCGGTCGAGCAGATGCACGAGGTTCGTGGTGAACTGGTCGACGTGCGCGAGCGGATGCTCACGGCCAAGGGCGTGCTGGATCGCATTCACATCACGGCGCCCGTCAGCGGGGTCGTTGTCAAGCTCAGATACCACACGCAAGGCGGTGTCATCGAGGCCGGTAAGAACATCATGGAAATCCTGCCGCTCAAGGATGAACTGATCATCGAGGCGCGTGTTCGTCCGCAGGACATCGACAGTGTCAAGCATGGACAACACGCCACCGTACGATTGACGGCGCTTAATCAGCGCATCACGCCGATGGTCTCCGGTGAAGTGATCTATCTTTCGGCCGATACGCTCGCGGATGAGCGAAAATCGCAGCAGGTCGGCCCCACCGACATCTACATTATCCGCGTCAAGCTGGACAACGCGGAGGCCGCGGCCATTCACGGGTTCAGTCCGACGCCTGGCATGCCGGCGGAGGTTTACGTGAAAACTTCGGAGCGGACGTTCTTTCAGTATGTCGTCAAGCCGATCCACGACAGCATGCTGCGTGCCTTCCGGGAGCGTTGAGCTGATCGAGGAAATGTTTTGAGAGGTGAGCTTTAGCGCCACGTAGAGATATAGTTCGCAAGCGAGGCCATATTATGCGTGTTGATGTCATCAGTACCTTGACCGATTTCGGAAAGCTCGAAAGCAACTGGAATGCGCTTTATGATGCGGATCCGGATGCCCAGGTGTTTATCTCGTGGAAATGGCTTTCCGGGTGGCTGACGCAGATTTCGAGCCCATGGTTCGTCCTGGCGGCGAGGCCGGACAACCGGCCGGATGCGCCTTATGTCGCCTTCCTGCCGATGCGAATTCAAACAAAATCGGAGAACGGCCTCATTCACAACGAACTGAACATGGCCGGCAATTTTACGGCCGATTATACCGGGTTTCTATGTGAGCCGGGGGCGGAGCATCTCGCCATTCCGGCATTCGTTCGTCATGTGAAGCAGCTCAACTGGTCCCGCCTGAATTTCGAGAACTTCCGCATTTCAGAGCCTCGCATGCGGCTGTTCCTCGCTCATTTTCCCAAAGCGAACTTTCAGACAAGCGAGATCAGCCGCGTCGGAAAGACGGACGGAATTGACAATGCCCTGTGCCCCTTCGCGGTGCTGCCGCCAAGCTGGGATGGCTATCTCGAAGGGTTGAGCACCAATACGCGGCAGAAGATCAGGCGGTTGCTCCGGATGGTGGATGCGTCGGAGGAGTATCGCATCACTGTCTCGACACCCGAGACCATCGAACGCGATCTCAATACGCTGCTGCAGTTCTGGGAGATCAAGTGGAAGCCAAGGAAGGGTGACCTCGTTCATACGCTGGTGCGATCGAACCGGGCGATGCTGACCCGAAGTTTCAGGTCGGGTTTGCTTTACCTGCCGACGCTCTGGCAGGGCGAGCGTCCGCTCGCGGCGCTCGCCACGCTCATGGACATGCGCAAGCGCTCCTTTTTGTTCTACATCACCGGGCGGGATGAAACTTTCGATGGTCCGCCGCCCGGCGTCATTCTTCATGCCCACAGCATTCGTCATGCCATCGCTAACGGGATCACCGAGTATGACTTTCTCCGCGGCAACGAGACCTACAAGTATTCGTTCGGCGTGAAAGAGCGGCGGATCCGCTGCACAGTCGTGGCGACGAGGAACGGGTTGAACCTCGGCGGCAAGGTCGATCCGCGCACAATTCCGGATGTGCTGGACGAGGCGACCAAGTTCCATCAGCAGGGGAAACTGATCGAGGCTGAACGCGGATACCGCGATGTTCTGCAGGTTCAGCCCAAAAATGCGGACGCCCTCCACCGGCTTGGCCAGCTCTTCACGACGAGGGGTGATCATGCCGGCGCGAAGCGTCATTACAAGATGCTGACCACAATCAGGCCGGAAGCCTACAAGGCATGGCTGTGTCTGGCGCAATCGTGCAAGGCCCTGGATCAACACCTCGAGGCAGCGAACGCCTATCGCGAGGTTCTGCGGCTGAAGCCGGATTTGCCGGAGGTCTTCAGCGATCTCGCACGAGTTCTGATCAAGCTGAACCGGATGGCCGAGGTCAACGCAGCGCTGGTCGCGGCTCTCGGGACACAGGAACGCGCTCCGCAGAAGAACGGCACCGTGCAGGCGAAGCGGGTCATGAACCGTTCAATTGCGCGGGACGAGGCAGTCACAATGTAGCCCGTCGGCCCGGGAGGTGCTGGCATGAGCAACGTGATAGTCCAGGCTATCAACGCCGATAGCTTCGCCTTTTCTGACAGAAGCGCGCCCGACATTGCCGCGGCACATGCGGCAGCCATTGTCAGTCCGGAGCTATTGTTTTCTGGCGAGTATGCCCGCATCGGCCTCGATCTGGTGCTGTCGTCACAGCAGGAAAGCATTGTTGTTTCCGAGTACTTCAGGGGCGAAACGCGCGGGGTGCTGATGTCGCCCGAAGGCGCATCCATCTCCGGGCGCGTCGTCGAAGCCATGACCGCGCGAACCCAGTATGCGCAGGCTGATCAGATCGCCGGCGCCGTTCCCGCCGTCGGCAATGTCGCCAAGATCAGCGGGATAGCCGTCGTCACGCGCAACGGCGTGCCCGTCGAGCTGAAGCAGGGCGACAGGCTGCTCAAGGGCGACATCGTGCAGACTGGAGCCGAGACCACGCTCGGCATCAGTTTCGTCGACGGGACGGCGCTCGGCCTTGCGTCCAATGCGCGAATTGTTCTCGACGAGATGACTTACGATCCCAACGGATTGTCAAATTCTTCGCTGATGAGTCTGATCCAGGGAACGATGACGCTGGTTGCCGGGCACACGGCGAAGTACGGCAACATGCGGGTTGAAACGCCGGTTGCCACCATGGGCATTCGGGGCACCGCCATTATGGTGGAAATCGCCGCGGACAATGGGCCGAGCAAGTTTTCCGTTCTGAAGGAGCCGGATGGCAAGACCGGTGCGTTTCATCTCTATGACAAGGAAACCGGCGACCTTCTTAAAATTGTATCGCAGGCAGGACTCGTCACCGTCGTCACGCCTCTTGGCGTCGGCCAGCCGGTGTCGGCTGTCGATCAACTGAAGACGCTTGCCGAGGTTCAGGCCGAGAAGAACCTCATTCAGCAGGTCTTTCAGATTTTCTATCCCAACTATCATCCGGACGCCGGTGGCGGCGACAGGACCGGCTCCAGCGTGAATCCGCTCGCGAACCCGGCGCGAGGTTTCGCCGCGTTGGGAGGCGATTCCGGTGTTCCCGCGCTGATGGCGCTTGCTGCGGGCGCGATGCTCGCTCCGGCGGCCGCGGCGACACCCGAGACGATATTCTATCCGCAGGAAACGCCAGTGGTGCGAGCCGTCGCAGTGGCCGACGTGGTGGATGTTCAGGCCTCGCAGGGACCGGTGGCGAGAAATTTCGCCATCAGCGATCAGGTCACGGTTACCCTCGACGGGCAGGTGATCGGAGAGGCGGCCGGGCGTTATGTGCCGGGAACGGGCACGTTGCGCGGCGTCGAAGGCACGGTGCCTGTGCCTCAGGGCGTCAATCTCGCAAATCTTGTGCATGTCGATCCGGCAACCGGTGTCGTGACCTATGACGCAAGCCAGTTCGCGTTTCTCGGCGTGGGTGAGGCCGCGATCTATACCATCGGGTTCGAGAGCCGCCCGGGATCGGACGCCATACCGGAAACGCTGACGTTGACCATCAACGGCCTGAACGATGCACCGACCGTCGCGCATCCAATCGCGGATCAGCGCATCAAGGAGGGTTGCCGGTTCGAGTATGTCATACCGGCCTGTGTATTTTCCGACCTCGATGCCAATGACACGCTCACCTATCGCGCGGTTCTTGCGAATGGCGATCCGCTTCCGAACTGGCTGACATTCGATCCTGTGACGATGACGTTTTCGGGAACACCGCCGAAGGGAGAGGAATGCGTGATTCATATTAAGGTCATCGCAACCGACGAACATAACGCAACGGCGGTCGACCAGTTCAATCTTGTGATCGCGGACAGTCACCACCACCACCATCATCATGATCACTGGTTTGGAAATGACGGGTTTGAGTTCTCGGCAAGCGGAACGGGTGAGGATTCCGTCATTGTCACTGATCATCAAGGCGCTGCGAGAATAAGCGCGGTTGTGACCGAGGATCACGACAATCAGTCAGGCGTGCGAAAGGCGTCAATGTCTGATTGCAGCGAAAAATGTTCGCACGATCCAGTCCTGTCATGGGGCAAAGGGGCTGCGAAATGGAGCGGATCATCGTCCGGCGAACACGTTGCCGTGTCGAACAAAACCTATGACAGCGGTTCAAGCGATGTTCGGACGACAAACTCCGCTCATGTGTCCGCTTCGCCTGAATTCGATAGCGGGCGTTCCTCCGCGGCTGATGTGCAAACACTTCCGAGGGACTTCGCCGATTATTCAAGCCAGACCGGTATGCCGCATCAAAGTCATGGCTTCTTCGCAAAAGGAGGAATGTCGTTCTCCTGGAGCTATAGCTTCGAGCGCCACGATGCCGGCCCCGGTGCCGAAAATTTCACATTTCGCCTCGATGCCGCGCATGAGCAAAACCACGGCTCCAGCCTCGATCTGATAGGGCGCGGAAATTCCCGCTCCGGGGATACGACCGACGTCGCGGCCCTGATCCAGGCCGTGACAGGTTTTGACACCTTTGCCGCCCAAGACGGACAGGGAACGAGAGTCAGTTCGTCCGTGGAGATTCACACCCACCAGAGCGACTTTCATCTGGTTTGACAGATTACAGGCTGAAAGCGGTCCGGAATGCCCTTCCGTTGACGCGAAACTTGCCTTAAAGCACGGCCGAAACTCGATAGTTCCGGACGCTGCATACCCATGATTCGCCTCGACAATATCAGCAAGCAGAATGGCCATCAGATTCTCTTTATTGAAGCCTCCGCCGCGCTTCAGAAGGGCGAAAAAGTCGGACTGGTCGGCCCGAATGGCGCAGGCAAGACCACCCTGTTCCGTATGATTACGGGCCGCGAACTGCCGGACGAGGGGCAGGTCGCGGTCGATCGCGGCGTGACCATCGGCTATTTCAGCCAGGATGTCGGCGAGATGTCCGGGCGCAGCGCCGTGTCGGAAGTGATGGACGGCGCGGGGCCGGTGAGCGCGGTCGCGGCCGAGTTGAAAGAACTGGAAGCGGCGATGGCCGATCCGGATCGCGCCGACGAGATGGACGCGATCATCGAGCAGTATGGCGAAGTGCAACACCGGTTCGAGGAACTCGACGGCTATGCGCTCGAGGGCCGGGCGCGGGAGGTTCTTGCCGGCCTGAGCTTCAGTCAGGAGATGATGGACGGCGATGTCGGCGCTCTATCGGGCGGCTGGAAGATGCGCGTGGCGCTGGCCCGCATTCTTCTGATGCGGCCCGATGTGATGCTGCTCGACGAGCCGAGCAACCATCTCGACCTTGAAAGCCTGATCTGGCTTGAGGAATTCCTGAAGGGATATGAGGGCGTGTTGCTGATGACCTCGCATGATCGCGAGTTCATGAACCGCATCGTCACCAAGATCGTCGAGATCGACGGCGGCGGACTGAGGACCTACTCCGGAAATTACGAGTTCTACGAGCAGCAGCGCGCGGTCAGCGAGAAACAGCAGCAGGCGCAGTTCGAGCGCCAGCAGGCGATGCTCGCGAAGGAAATCAAGTTCATCGAGCGGTTCAAGGCGCGGGCGTCCCATGCGGCGCAGGTGCAGAGCCGCGTGAAGAAGCTGGACAAGATCGAGCGGGTCGAGCCGCCGAAGCGCCGCCAGACGGTCGCGTTCGATTTTCTGCCGGCGCCGCGCTCCGGCGAGGATGTTGTCAGCCTGAAGAATGTTCACAAGGGCTATGGCAGCCGCAGTATCTACGAGGGCCTCGATTTCCAGATTCGCCGCCGCGAGCGCTGGTGTGTGATGGGAATCAACGGCGCCGGAAAATCCACACTGTTGAAGCTGATCGCGGGATCGGCGGAGCCGGATGATGGCTCGGTCGCGCTGGGCAGCAGCGTGAAGATGGGATACTTCGCCCAGCATGCGATGGATCTGCTCGATGGCGAACGCACGGTGTTCGAGGAGCTTGAATATTCATTTCCGCAGGCGGGGCAGGGCTCGCTGCGCGCGCTTGCCGGCTGCTTCGGCTTCTCGGGCGATGACGTGGAGAAGAAGTGTCGCGTGCTGTCTGGCGGCGAGAAGGCGCGGCTGGTGATGGCGAAGATGCTGTTCGATCCTCCGAATTTCCTGGTGCTGGACGAGCCGACCAACCATCTCGACATGGCGACGAAGGAAATGCTGATTGCCGCGCTGTCGGAGTTTGAAGGCACCATGCTGTTCGTGTCGCATGACCGGCACTTTCTGGCCGCGCTCTCGAACCGCGTGCTCGAACTCACGCCGGACGGCATTCATCAATATGGCGGCGGCTATACGGAATATGTGGCGCGTACCGGCCACGAGGCTCCGGGCCTGCGGAGCTGACCGCTACCGTGTCTGCAACGCCAGTGGCGGCTCCGGCGGGCGTATCAGCGCAAAGGCGATCTGAACGATGCCGGCGGTCAGGCCGATGGTGACGCCCGCCTGCCACGCCAGCGTGTACGAGCCGAGCGAGTCATAGATCAGGCCGCCGCCGAGTGCGCCGAGAAAGCTGCCAAGCTGATGACTCATGAAGGCGAGGCCGGCGATCATCGCCTGCCACTTCAAGCCGAACATCTCGACGATCGCCCCCGCGACGAGCGGCCCGACGCCGAGCCACAGAAATCCCATCAATGCGGCGAATATCAGCGTGGTCGTGGGCGTCGGCGCCTGCATGAAGTACCACGCCAGAATGACCGAGCGCGAGAAGTAGATTCCGCCCAGCAGCGCGAGCTTGTTCCACTTGCCGCCCGCCCAGCCAAAGAACAGGCTTCCGATCACATTGAATCCACCGATGACGCCGAGCGTTTGCGCGCTCAACATCGGGTCCATGCCGCAGATGGCGAGATAGGTCGGCAGGTGCGTCGTGAGAAAGACAAGCTGCATTCCGCAGACGAAATACGCCATCGTCATCACGATAAATGAGGCATTTCCGAGCGCGTGGCCGATGACCGTCTTCGCGGGAACGCTGTCAAGATCCATGGACGACGCCGGCGGAAGCGGGATCTTGTCCACCTTTCCCGCGAACCACGTCGCGGGGATCAGCGCCAGCGAGAGAACGATGAATCCTGCAACACCGAAGCGCCAGCCATATTCCTGGTTTAGCGCCTGACCGAGCGGCGCAGCGATCAGCGCACCGAGCGAACCCGCGGCCGATACAATGCCGAGCACCAGACTGCGCGACGACGCCGGAACGGAGCGGGCCGCGACGGCCATGCTGACCGACGAGGCGATGCAGGACAGCGAAGTTCCGATCAGCACGCCGGCACCGATCATGATGCTGAGAAAGCCCTGGGCGGCTGCCATGAGGACGAGGCCGGCAATGTAAAGACCGGCGCCGGTCAGCACCACGGGCCGGAATCCGTAGCGCGCGGCACAGGCCCCGGCGATCGGCTGCGTGAATCCCCAGGCCAGATTCTGAATCGCGATCGCCACCGTGAACTGGGAGATCGAGATGGCGATGTCCTGCGTCAACGGCTGCATGAAGATGCCGAGACTTTGCCTGATGCCCATGCTGAGGGTCAGCATCAGGGACGCGCCGATCAAAATAGGGAAAGCCGGGCGAAGCGCTCGCAGCGACGTCATGAGATGGCGTTTCCTCTATTGCTTGTTTTTTTTCGCATCCGGTTCGGCGGCTGCCTCTCTGGATTGAAGCCGGAACATGATACTGTCAACCGGCGTTGAAGCAGAGCAGACATCGTCTCGCGCGGCATGAGCTGGCTGAGCGCGTTTTGAAATCCTGGCCGCGTGGCGTACAAGGCCGATCACCGGCATAGCTTGTCGTGACTTGCTCAGAACAGGTAACTTGCGGCGGAGGCGGCGGTCTCATGCGTCTTCTGGATCGCGGTATAAGCAATTGAAATATAATCATATTTTCTCCGTGGCGCCCATGATGGACTGGACCGATACTCATTGTCGGGCCTTCCATCGTCTGCTGTCGCGCCGGGCGCGGCTCTACACCGAGATGCTGACGACCGGCGCCGTCATCCATGGCGACCGTCAGCGGCTGCTTGGCTTCGATGCGAGCGAGCATCCCGTCGCGCTTCAGCTCGGCGGCTCGAATCCGCGCGATCTCGCTGAAAGCGCGCGGATCGGCGAGGGCTTCGGTTACGACGAGATCAATCTCAATGTCGGCTGTCCGTCGGATCGCGTGAAGGATGGTCGTTTCGGCGCGTGCCTGATGGCCGAGCCGCAACTGGTCGCGGAATGCGTGACCGCGATGAAGCAGGCCGTTAAAATTCCGGTGACCGTGAAGTGCCGCATCGGCATCGACGATCAGGACCCGGAAGCGGCGCTGGATACGTTAAGCCGGGCCGTGATCGCCGCAGGCGCCGACGCGCTGGTGGTTCACGCGCGCAAGGCGTGGCTCAACGGATTGTCTCCGAAAGAGAACCGCGATATCCCGCCGCTCGACTACAATCGCGTTTACCGGCTAAAAAAAGCCCTGCCGGATGTTCCGGTCATCATCAACGGCGGTATTCCGACCGTCGCGGTAGCGAAGGAGCATCTGGCGCATGTCGATGGCGCGATGCTGGGGCGCGCGGCCTATCACGAGCCATGGCGTCTGCTCAGTGTCGATCCCGAATTGTTTGGCGAGCCGTCGCCCCACGCGACCATGCACGAGGCAATCGAAGCGCTGATGCCTTACATCGAGCGCCAGCTTGCTTCCGGAACGCGGCTTCATTCCATCACGCGGCATCTGGTCGGCGCGTTTCACGGTGTGCCGGGCGCGCGCGCCTTCCGCCGTTATCTCGCGGAAAACTGCACCAGGGCAGGAGCAGGGACGGATTCGCTTCGCGCTGCCCTTGATCTGGTTGATCCGCATGCGCCTGCGTCGATGGCAGCCTGAAGTCCGTTACGGATAGCCGCGCAGCATCAGCTTGTCGGGGCGGACTTCCCAGCTTTCCAGCCGGTTGAGGAAGCTCATGCCGAGCAGGTTGGATTTCATCTGGCCGCGCGGCACCACAAGCGCAGGCACCGAGCGTTCCACCAGCTTGCCGACCGACAGCCGGTCCAGCGTCAGGCGGGCCGCGCGAACCCGTCCCCCGGCAGTTTCGACATCCACGCTGTAGTCGAGCAGTTCCAGCGGCAGGCCCGCGGCCTTCGCGGTCTCATAAGTCAGCACCACGGAGGTCGCCCCGGTGTCGATCACCATTGGCGTGCTGATGCCGTTGATTTTCGCCTTCAATGAAAATTCGCCACCGTCGCTGCGAGCTATCTCTACGGCGCGGACCGGCTTGGACTTCACGGTGTGATCGGTGACGCGGATCAGCGCGCCCTTCACACTGGCGAACGCAACCGGATTGGACATCGACAGCAGGATGGCGACAGCCGACACCACCAGGACAACGATCAAGAATCCGCGTATCATGCGGCACCTGTCATATGGGCAGATATCGGTGTCGTCAGGCGCGTGAGCGCGGCGCGGGGGTAGGCAGACCGGCGTCCAGCATGCGCTGATGCAGCGTCGCCATCACCGCCAGCCGTTCGCTGTTGTCCATCTTGTGCCAGCGCGCGATTTCGGGAAGCGAGCGTCCGCAACCCAGGCAGAGCTTGGCCTTCGGGTCGATAAAGCACACCGCGATGCAGGGTGTCTCTTGCTTCGATATCGTATCTTGAGTCATGGGCGGTAGTGATCGTCATTTTTATCGCTCGCGCAAGACATACTAGATGCCGGTTCCCGCATTCATGATCGGCTTGTAGCGGGGACGGCTCTTGTCGCCGGTCAATCCTTCCGGCGGGCGATCCGGTTGCAGCGGCGGGGAATCGTCCCGCATCGGGGCGAGGGCAGTCATGACGCGCTCGGGCGGATAGGTGACGATGACTTCGGTGCCGACGCGCAGGGTCGATTTGAGCGTGAAGGTGCCGCCATGCATGTCGATCAGGCTCTTGGCGATCGGAAGGCCGAGGCCCGCGCCCTGTTCGGCGGACTTGATCGAGTTCGATCCCTGACCGAACGATGCCAGCACCACCGGGATTTCATCCTCGGCGATGCCGGAGCCGGTGTCCTTGACGCTGAGATACTGTCCGCCGGATGCCGTCCAGCCGACCTTGAGCCAAATTTCGCCGCCCGGCGGCGTGAACTTGATCGAGTTCGATAGCAGATTGAGCACGACTTGCCGCGTGGCGCGCTCGTCGCCCCACAGCTTCGGCATGTCCTGCTCGAACACTTCGTGGATGGTGATGCCGCGGCTGGAGGCGCGCAGTTTCAGCAGGTGATGGCAGTCCGCCACGATATGAACCAGCGAGATAGGTTCTTCGTTCAGTTCGTAACGTCCGGCCTCGATGCGCGACAGATCGAGAATTTCGTTGATGAGGTTCAGCAGATGCACGCCGGAGTTGTGAATGTCCGACGAGTAGTCCTTATAGACCTCGACGGCGTGGGGGCCGAAAATTTCGCTCTTCATCACTTCGGAAAATCCGAGAATGGCATTGAGCGGCGTCCGCAGTTCGTGGCTCATCTGCGCAAGGAAGCGCGACTTCGAGACGTTGGCGGATTCCGCACGATGGCGTGCCTCGTCCGAGATCGCCTTGGCCTGTTCGAGTTCGCCGATCAGCGCGTCCTTTTCGGCGCGCGCCTCCAGCGTGGCGAGGGTCGTGGAATGCAGGCGATGCGCGAGCAGCGCAAAATAGCCTTCCGCGGTGATGGCAAGAGCGGCGAGGATATAATCGTCAAACGTACCGCGCAGAACGAAGTTGAGCGCAATCGCCGCCGAGACCGGCACCGTCGCCGCGAAAGCCGCGATCGGCAGGCTCGCCGCCAGCATGCTGGACACTGCGATGACCAGCAGCATCACGAACAGCATCAGCGTATTGGAGACGACGTCGATGCCTGACGGATGAACCAGAACGACCGTCCACGCCAATCCGTAGAGCAGATCCAGCCCGACGAAGCGCAGCCGCCATTTGCGCGTCGTAGCCGGTGTTGAGGACGTGATCGCAAGAAACTTGGAGCAGAACCGGATGACCACGCCATGGATGGTCAGAATGACGGCGGTCCAGACAATGGCTGCGAGCGGCGGAACCCAGAAGCTCGTCAGAATGCCGGTGGAGACCACCAGCAGCACGACGACAAGCGAGGCCGAGATGCGCGTCTGCGCATACTGGCGAAGCAGTTCGTGATCGAAGGCCGGCCGTGTTCCGCTGGTCGATGTCAGGCGATCGCGTGCTTCGCGCACGCGCTGCGAGGCCGCCCGGCGATTCCGCGCCGGCATTTCCGCCGATGGCGCGGAAAGCTCCTTCTTGTCGGCGGTTTCACTCATATTTACGCGACAAATCCCGAACAAATGCGAATGGCGCGCCTGAACGCGCGCAAGTTTCTGCCCGCTATTTTTGGCGCTAAATCATTAAGAGCTGGCTTAAAGGTCAATTTAATCGGGTTAAGAAAGTATGAATCCGGGTAATCCTGTACAGCGCTGTCCACATCTGACGCAGCCGCAAACGAAAAGGCGGCGCAGAATACCCGCACCGCCTTCTGATCCGTCCTGATGGGATGAGTTTAGCGCTGCAGTCGCGCCAGCAGGCTCGACGTATCCCAGCGTTTGCCGCCCATCTTTTCGACTTCCGAATAGAAGTTGTCGACCAGCGCGGTCACGGGGAGACTCGCACCATTGCGGCGGGCCTCGGCCAGACAGATCGACAAGTCCTTGCGCATCCATTCGACGGCAAATCCGAAATCGAACTTGCCTTCGTTCATGGTCTTGTAGCGGTTCTCCATCTGCCAGGACTGCGCCGCGCCTTTCGAGATGGTGTCGATCACCGCTTCGACATCGAGTCCGGCGCGCTTGGCGAAGTGGATGCCCTCCGACAGACCCTCGACAAGGCCGGCGATGCAAATCTGGTTGACCATCTTCGTGAGCTGGCCCGAGCCCGCGGGGCCGAGCAGCTTGCACATCCGCGCGTATGAGGCGATCACCGGCTCCGCCTTCTTGTAGGGAGCCTCAGCGCCGCCGCACATCACGGTGAGCACGCCGTTCTCGGCGCCGGCCTGGCCGCCCGAGACCGGGGCGTCGATGAACTGAAAACCGCGCTTGCCGGCGTCCGCGTCGAGCTGCCGCGCGACTTCGGCTGAAGCGGTGGTGTGATCGACAAAAATCGCGCCGGACTTCATGGCAGCGAATGCGCCGTCAGCGCCGATGGTCACAGCGCGCAGGTCGTCGTCATTGCCGACGCAGGCCATCACGAAATCCTGACCTTCGGCGGCGGCTTTCGGCGTCGACGCGGCGCGGCCGCCGAATTTCTCGGCCCATGCCTTGGATTTGGCGGCGGTGCGATTGTAGACGGTGACCTCGTGGCCGCCTTTGGTAGCCAGATGTCCCGCCATCGGGAAACCCATGACGCCGAGGCCGAGAAATGCGACTTTTGCCATGTCTTGCTCTTCTGATTGGTGGAGAGTTTGGCCGGATTTTCCAGCAGGTGGGATGGCAATAGCTATGCGAAGGAAGGATCGCCTTGCAAGGCCGTTGACGGGGTACGTGACGCGCGTATGAAGGCCTCGCAGGCGGTGGTCCCCGGATCCGCATGCCGGGAGATGTGTTGTGGCAGTCGATAAAACTCAGGTTCTTTCCGCCCTTCGCGCGGTCTCATCGCCGAGCGGCGTTCCGCTCACCGAGGCGAAGGTGCTGTCCGAAATCACCGCCTCGGATGGCAAGGTGTTTTTTTCGATCAACGTCGATGCGGCCGAGGCGAGGGCCTGGGAAGATATCCGTGCCCGGGCAGAGGCGGCGGTGCGGGCGATACCGGGCGTGCCCAGCGCGATGGTGGCGCTGACAGCCGAGCGCAAGCCCGGCGCGGCCCCGGCGGCGCATCAGCACTCTCATGGCGTGAAGCCGGTGGCCCAGCACAGGCCACACGGCGGGCCTGCGGATTCTCCGATGGGCCAGCAGGCGGCTATTCCGGGGATCGGCTCCATTATAGCGGTGGCATCCGGCAAGGGCGGCGTCGGCAAATCCACCACGGCGCTCAATCTGGCGCTCGCGCTGCGCGATCTCGGTCTTCGCGTGGGCCTGCTGGATGCGGACATTTACGGGCCGTCGGTGCCACGCCTGACCGGCGTCCGCGAGAAGCCGACCGTCAATGACGCCAGGAAAATGATTCCGATCAAGCGGTTCGGAATGCCGCTGATGTCCATCGGATTCCTGGTCGAGGAGCAGACCGCGATGGTCTGGCGCGGGCCGATGGTGATGTCGGCGATCCGGCAGATGCTTTGGGACGTCGCATGGGGTGAACTGGACGTTCTGGTGGTGGACATGCCGCCGGGGACGGGAGACGCACAATTGACGCTGGCCCAGCAGGTGCCGCTCAGAGGCGCAGTCATCGTGTCCACGCCTCAGGATCTGGCTCTGATTGATGCCCGGCGCGGGATCGCCATGTTCGAGAAGGTCAACGTGCCGACCCTCGGTATCATCGAGAACATGAGCTATTTCCAGTGCCCCGAATGCGGGACGCGCTCCGACATTTTCGGACATGGCGGCGCCCGGCATGAGGCTGAACGGCAGAAGGTGCCGTTTCTGGGCGAAATACCGCTCCACATGGCGATTCGCACCTCATCGGATGCCGGTACCCCGGTGGTCGAGAGCGAGCCGGAGGGCGTCCATGCCGGAATTTACCGGTCCATTGCCGCGGATATCAAAAAGCAGCTCGCCGTTGTTTCGGCCTCCGCCTAGGCTCTGTTCCGGCAGGTCACGCGCCAGTCCGAGCCTCTATTCGACTTTGGTTGAATGGGCTCCGCAAGCCGCGTTACGGATTTTCCGCGGAACGACTTCCGTGCTAGAGACCGCCCCCAGAGGGATTTCAAAAAGAAACGCCCCCCATAAGGAGATGCCGCATGAAGCGTCGTGATTTTCTGAAAGTAACCGCAGCCGGAGCAGCCGCAACCGCCGTTGCCTCGCCGGCTATTGCCCAGTCGTCGCCCGAGGTGAAGTGGCGCCTGACCTCCAGCTTCCCGAAGTCGCTGGATACCATCTACGGCGGCGCCGAGCAGCTCTCGAAGTACGTCGCTGAAATGACCGACAACAAATTCCAGATTCAGGTGTTCGCCGCCGGTGAAGTCGTTCCCGGCTTGCAGGCGCTGGACGCGACCTCGAACGGCACGGTCGAAATGTGCCACACCGTTTCGTACTACTATGTCGGCAAGGATCCGACCTTCGCGATCTTCGCGTCGGTGCCGTTCGGCCTCAACACCCGCATGCAGAATTCGTGGCTCGAACAGGGCGGCGGAAAAGAGATCGCCAACGAGTTCTACAAAAAGCATGGCGTGATCGGCATGGCTTGCGGCAACACCGGCACCCAGATGGGCGGCTGGTTCCGCAAGGAGATCAAGACTGTCGCCGATCTTCAGGGCTTGAAAATGCGCATCGGCGGCATCGCGGGCCAGGTTCTCGCCAAGGTCGGCGTTGTCCCGCAGCAGCTCGCCGGCGGCGACATCTATCCGTCGCTTGAAAAGGGCACCATCGACGCCGCCGAATGGGTCGGTCCGTACGACGACGAGAAGCTCGGCTTCAACAAGGTTGCGAAGTTCTACTACTATCCGGGCTTCTGGGAAGGCGGACCGACGGTTCATGCATTTACCAACCTGGAGAAGTTCAACGCTTTGCCGAAGAACTATCAGGCGATCCTGACCAACGCGGCGGCTCACACCAATGCCTGGATGCCCGCACGTTACGACATGCAGAATCCCGGCGCCCTGAAGCGCCTCGTGGCCAGCGGCACGCAGCTTCGTCCGTTCACCAACGAAGTGCTCGATGCCTGCCTCAAGGCGACCAACGAGCTCTGGGCCGAAATCTCCGCCAAGAACGCCGACTTCAAGAAAGCGATCGACGCGATGCAGGCCTACCGTTCGGATCAGTACCTGTGGTGGCAGGTTGCCGAATACACCAACGACAGCTTCATGATCCGCTCGCGCACCCGCGGCTGATCAAGTCAAGCCAGACCTGAACAGGCCCGGCCTCCGCAAGGAGGCCGGGCCTTTCTTTTGCAGTGCGGTCAGGGAAATCGTCATGGATATTGGGAACAAGTTGTTCCATGCTCCCGCTCCAAAGCCCCGAAAAGAGGGTGAAAACGCACAAATCACATTCAGGGAGTTATTCATGAAACGTCGCGAGTTTATCAAGATTGCGGGTATCGGCGCAGCCGGGGCCGCGGTTGCTTCACCCGCCATCGCCCAGTCGATGCCCGAAATCAAATGGCGCCTGACATCCAGCTTTCCAAAATCTCTCGACACGATTTACGGCGCCGCTGAGGTGTTCTCGAAAGCCGTCGCTGAAGCCACCGACAACAGGTTTCAGATTCAGGTTTTTGCCGCCGGTGAAATCGTCCCCGGACTTCAGGCGCTGGATGCAGCGTCGAATGGCACCGTGGAAATGGCTCATACCGCCACGTACTATTACATCGGCAAGGATCCCACCTTCGCGATCGGGACGGCTGTGCCGTTCGGGCTGAACAGCCGCATGCAAACGGCATGGTTGCAGGTGGGCGGTGGCGCCGAACTCTTCAACGAGTTTCTGAAACCCCACAACGTCGTCGGGCTTCTGGCCGGCAACACCGGGTGTCAGATGGGCGGCTGGTACCGCAAGGAGCTGAAGGACACGGGCGACCTCAGCGGCCTGAAGATGCGTATCGGCGG
>JACDJC010001496.1_pt1 | contig 20531 bp, 17 predicted proteins | sample 7454191 | NCBI WGS metagenome assembly JACDJC01 (sample SAMN14253291, study PRJNA609438) | sludge metagenome | isolation source: sludge after 25d culture with pyrite and EDTA | collected 2018-12-20 | reverse complement strand
GAACATACCCAGGAGAGATGGGTGAGTGGCTGAAACCAGCAGTTTGCTAAACTGCCGTACGGGTAACTGAACCGGGGGTTCGAATCCCCCTCTCTCCGCACAATATTATAAGTTCGGGGTATAGCACAGTCCGGTTAGTGTACCTGCTTTGGGAGCAGGGGGTCGCAGGTTCGAATCCTGCTACCCCGACTTTTATTAATTGGCAAAGCGCTTCGTAATCCTCCATTAAATCCTCCAGACCGGGAGCCATAAACTTTCCTTTTAAAACAATTAACTGCCCATCCGAAGTGTTCCAACCCACTGAAGAGGGAATTTTTCGTGCTGGTGTATTCCATAAATTCATCCAGAGTGATTAAAAAAGATGCTTTGGCTTTTCCTGGCTCTCCCCATATCCGGCGAGGTCTAAGAAGAGAGAAATTAAAGCCCTGATTCGTCTTCTTTCCATCCTTTAAGAGGCAGACGAATTTCAACTTGCCCGGCTTTTTCCCTGTAATAATCAGCAGAAAATGTGATCACGTGAAATCAATGCCCGAATAACGGCTTCCATAGGTAGCCGGAAGAGTGAAACCGGGGGCATTTTGCCCGTCTTGTAATGTGAAAGCCATAATAAATTTTGTTAAAGTTTGTTATTTGTCGAACTTTCAGTAATTGCGCCCTTGTAGTAAAAACAAACGATTACGGGCTTTGTTTTTTTATTTCAATTTAATCTATATAAGGTTGCTGTTGAACATTTTGCATAGTTAAAGTGTCAACTTTATAGGTAAGAGAATTTATTTGTCTAATCTGAAAATTAAATTGTCATGAAAAATTTGAGATTACTTTATTTATTTGGTTTTGTTCTTATTCTTGCCGGCTCTTCGTGTTCCCGCAAAGCCACGCCCGTGGTAGCAACCGATAAAGACCTGGAACAGGGTGAATTCGACAGATACAAAACATTTACCTTTGCCGATCATATTAATGATGCTTCCAATGATTTGTTCTTTTGGGACAATGAACTGATGAAGCTGGAGATGAAAGACGAAGTAAAAGGGGAACTGGAAGCCCTGGGTTATAGGTATGTGGAAGGTTCAGATGCCGATCTGCTGGTAAATTTCAGGATATTCAGAGATGACGCAGAATTTCTGGGGTGGACCGATAACTATGCCGACGAGAATTACTGGGGCCCTATGGAGATGAGAAAAGAAGCCATAGGGCTTGAACCCAGCGCCCAGGTCAGGGAACCGGGTGATGCCAAAACCTATTACTTTGAAAAAGGCACCATTCTGATCCAGATGGTGGATATGAAAAAATCGATACCCGTGTGGCAGGGTTATGCCACAGGAATCGTGAAAAATGCCTCTTTCCTTGATGGTGATGATGTAAAAGTGGACGAGGCTGTGGAAAAGATATTTGATAAATATAACTTTGAGGCACCCGACTAACTTTCAGGTAAAATAAATTTATGGAAATCCTGCACCTGATGCATTTTGCAGAAGGTGCAGGTTTCACCTTCGAGTGTTGAAATTTCTGCCCCTGGAGTTACCACCCGCTATGTTACCCCTATTGGGGCACACTACACCAATCAGGTTTGCACCCAACAAGCCGTTGAGGTAACCGACATGTTTCTGTTCAAGGTTATTTACAACGAGGATTATAAGTTCTATTTTTGGGAAGGTCATGATGAAGATGGAAATCCCCAATATATTAAACCCAACTTTTACGATCAGCATGCTTTAATACCCACCAATTTTACTAAATTTGAAAATACCATTCTAAAACTCAGTCCCGGCAATGTCCAGCACCCGTTTTTTCGCACAAATAGCCGGGTTTCTCGGCTCACAAAAAAGGGCTAAAGAGAAAAAAAGCCCGTCACCAGGTAAAAAAGCCAGGCGGGGCAAACCCTATTCTCTGGGGCTCACCCTAAGCGGTGGCAGTGCCCGCGGATTCGCGCATATCGGCGTGCTAAAGGCACTTGACGAATATGGTCTTTCGCCCCACATTATTTCGGGAGCCAGTATGGGCGCACTTATCGGGGTTCTTTACGCTGCCGGCCACTCGCCCGATCACATTCTGAAACTGGTAAAAAAAGATAAGATATTTAACATGGTATCCATTAAGTTTTGGAAAAACGGCCTCTTTCATTTGGATGCCGTGAAAAGCATCCTGGCCAATGAAATAGCAGAAGATAGTTTCTCCGCTCTTAAAATTCCTTTTTTCCTGTCGGTGGCCAATATTTCGGATGGCAAAAATGAAGTAAAAGGAGAAGGTCCGCTTTTCGATTTTGTAGTGGCCTCATGTTCGGTACCTGTTATCATTGTTCCTCAGAAAATCAACGATAAAACATACGTGGACGGAGGCTTGTTTGACAACCTCCCTGCCGCCTCCATCCGCGATAAATGTAAAACGCTGATTGGTGTTCATGTCAACTACAAGGGATTCGAAGAAAAACTGGAAGGGCTGCGCGACGTCGCGCAGCGAACCTTTAGCCTGAGCGTTGAGCAAAACACCATAGCCAGCAGAGAGATGTGTGATTTTATGATTGAGCCCCACGAGATGAAGAACTATTCGCTTTGGGATTTTGACAAGGTGGACGAATTGGTGGAAATTGGTTACAACGCAGCAGAAAAAATAATTAAGGAACAGATTTTACCCGCGTAGAGACGCCCAATTTGGGCGTCTCTACCGGGCACCCTACGTGTATCCACGCCCCAAATTGTTTTTCCACATGGGGCGACACCAAAGGCAAAAAACCCCTTTTCAGCACCCCGCTTTCTACAACCGGAGGATTGCGCCGGCTATTCTCGCGACAAAAATCCCTCCAGGCGTATTGTGCAAACCTCCCGGTCCTCCAAAGCCCGGTGCTTTTGGGATGCAACCTGTTTTTGAGCAGCACGTTGGCCAGTCCCATGGTATAGCGTAGATTGGCCTCCACGCAGGGATTCAACACAACCTCTCCTCCTTCGCCGTGCCTGAAAAACAGTGCATCGATACCCAGCGGTCCGGTATATTCGTGGTTCAATTGCATGGTTTGCAGTCCTTTGGTAAGCAAATGAGCAGCCTGCGCCAAAGCCTCCGCTACTCTTCCAGTGTCTATTAAATTGTTCGTCAAATTTTGGGGCAACCCTATGGCACAACCGCCAAACTGGCCGGACGGCTCGGTATAAAAGTAGTTATGCCCCAGATATTCAACGTGGCGGGGATGTAACCAAAAGTGAAACGAAACGTCCTGAACCTTATCCAGCCACGCTTCGGCATACAACTTTTTCTGACGACGCAACATCCCTTTTACCCAGGGCGATTGGGCAGGGTCATCTGCCACATTACGAATGCGATAGAGCCCTCTGCCCGAGGCGCTCCACGGGGTTTTTATCACCGCCGGTAACGGGAAGGATTGCACCACGTTACTCAGGTCATGCTCATTGGTGATCACAAGCGGTTTTTCGGGTAATTTAAGTAAGGAATAACTCCTTTTATCTGCCTCGTATAAACTCCGTACTATCTCCAATAGCCGGTATCCGGTTTCCCTGCTTAGCAAGGTGGCCAATCGCGGATTCCAGTTATAAAAAAGGTTTTTGGGCCATGAAGCACTCACGTGAGGCATAAACTGTAAGAAACGGCGATATACAGCCGGACTCCACCCCCAGGGATGCAACTCCACACCATCATCCAATGCATTGGTGGGCAAATCAGCGGGCGTGGTCACCAGGCCTGGCATCTCCCAGCCAATTTCCTCCAGGTGGGCCAGTGAATGACCTTCCCGATCGGGGACAAGAATAAAGTCCTTTGGTTTGGCAAAAACAAATGGAAAGGAGGCCATATCGTGCTCAAAAACAGCAAGATTACGAGGCGGCATGTAAGAGACCTGCCCATTGGCGATGGCCATTTCGCAGGTGGGGTTGTACAGAAACAGGCGTGGATTCATGCTGCAAAAATGCCCAATTAAGTCCATTTCAATTGGCCGTTTCCTATAAAAAAACAAAAAAGTAACGCCTTTTAATCAAAAAAGATGATTTTCAAATGATTTCTATTGTATATTTGTCAAATATTTTACGAACACCGGTAATTTATTGACGAACGAAGCAATATATTACTTGCAGGGAAGTTGTTAACTTTGACAGTCACGAAATTTAAATACCTATTTTTTATCTCAAAATGAATGTATATGAAGAAGTCGTTTTTTTTATTATTGTGGTTACCGGCAATGCTTATTATGCCGGCTTGTGAAGGAACCGAGGCAAAAATTAACGAATTGTTGCCCGACAGCGTACAAACCGAAGGCACTCAATTTGTGGCAGGTCACGAAGTAGCGTTGGAATCGGTATTGAGAAGTATTCCGGAAGAATACATCAACAAGGCACGCACTACATTGCACATCGCTTACCAGCACACCTCACATGGAACCCATGTGGCGAGGGGTATGTTTGGCTTGCCGGGTTATAAAACGGGCGATGATAAATTATTTGCCATCACCAATAAAAAACGAACCGAAGGAAAACTTGACTTTAACGACTATGCGTTAGAACATTATGCTCCCCACGGCAAAGATTTGAGCAGTAATGAAACCGCCTTTATTCTAACCACTCGAAACTATTTAGATGCATCTGAAAATGCCCATATTAATGTGGTGATGTGGTCGTGGTGCGATATTGCCGGACACAAAGTCCTGGAAAATTACATTCCCGGCATGGAGGAACTCATTAAAGATTACGGTCCCAATGGCTCTAAAATCGGCACGGGAGTGGGGCAACGCAAAGAACCCGTACATTTTATTTTTATGACCGGACACGCCAATCCCAACAACAATATTGGCGCGGGAAAACCCAGAGACCAGGCCAATTTAATCACCGATTACTGCAACGAGGAAAAGCTCTTTTGCCTCGATTACTACAGCATCGACAGCCACGATATGGACGGCAACTATTGGGACGATGCCAGCGACGACGGCGACTCAAGAAAATATGGCGGTAATTTTTATAAGGATTGGCAAGCCAAACACTCGGTGGGTAACGGATATTACAATAACCTGGAAGCACCCAATGGCAATGTAGCTTATGGTGCTCACAACTCACAGCACATCACCGCCAACCGCAAAGCCTACGCCATGTGGTGGATACTGGCCCGCATTGCAGGCTGGGACGGAGAGTAGAAGAAGACAGAAGCACGAAGACCGAAGCACGAAGACGGAAAATAGCACCAGCGGTGCGACATTATGGTAGATGGAGACGGAGACAGCACCAGCGGTGCGGCATTATGGTAGAATTAATCCACCGTACCGAAGAAAATAAAACACCGAATGAGAGGCCCAAAGCTTTCAATTTCGGTGTTTTTTTATGCCTGTATTTTAATGGCAATTCCCTGGTTAAAAACCAGTCTCCACGGATGCGGGGTCGAGTAATTTCCAATTTTTTAAAAATCCCCAACCATCATTTTTTGACGAGAAGAAAATAAAACCTAACTTTGACCTTTCGTTGGTTCCGTAATAACCCTCGCTTATTCAGAGGGCGGATTAAAAGGGAATGCCGTGCCTCGCCTACGCACTTTCGTAGGAGAGAAGTCGGCAACAGTTCCCGCTGCTGTGAGCCCTGTTATTGTTTTTAGCATCATGCCACTCTTTCGTAGGGGAAGGCGCCAAAAACAGGGGTAAGTCAGAAGACCTGCCGATGAACATCAGATTTTGCAGCCTGCGGTGAACGGGTTGGCTAATCAGAACGGTGTATCTTCAGGTTTCTTCTTTTTACATCGTAAGCTGCAAAATCGCAATCTCAATTTGTGGAAGAAAATTGCAGCAGCGATGAGTCTATTTATATCATTTATCCTATTAAGGCTTAATAAACAGTTTGCCGGGCATAAACTCGTATGCAGACTCAACTCTTCTTTTGCTCCATTTTATTTTCCGTTTATCGGTATTAACCTTCGTGCAACTTCGTGTCTTCGCGCCTTAGTGGCTATTGATATATTTGAACCACATAGACTTAAGGACACAAATATCGGTACTCTGCTTTTTATTTGGGAAACGCGCACATTTTTTTCATCCGTAAATAATTTATTTTTTAAGGTCGGATGGAACTCGCATGTGAATTTTCATCCGTGTTTGTGTTTAACGAACATGCTCGTTTCATATAAAAACAATATCTAAATGAAAAAGAATTGTCCGCGTTGCAACACCCTCTTCGAGTGCAGGAATGAAAACATTATGGAGTGCGATTGTATTAAGATCATCCTCTCCCATCACGATCAGCAATATATCGCTCAAAAATACGATGGATGCCTCTGCCTGAAATGCCTCAAAGAGATAAAGGCAATGGCTCTACATCTTAAAAAAATGGAACTAATATCTCAACAATAGAATGAATCATTTTCAACTTAAACCCATTTCATCATGAAACAAACTTACCTCCTTATTGCTCTCTCTCCCTGGTTTGCAGCTTTTTCGCAGCAGTCGGCAACCCCTGACCCCGTAATTGCCACCATGGAAAATATCACCCTTGAAGCAGATAGCTATTGGAATGGCAGCGACGGTTCGGGCGGCTTTGAATCGGGACTTTGCTATTTCCACAACAGCTATACGCCCGAATATGGTTCGTGGAGCGGCTGGGCCGTTTCAAATGTCATGGATGTTACCACCCCGGGCTTTGGCAATCAATATAGCGCCATAACAGGACTGGGCGTTAATCGGGAAAGTTCCGGAGGGCCAAATTATGCGGTGGCTTATCCCATCGGTGCATCGGTCGTTTCATTTGTCGATGAAGCTAAACATGAGGTTGCTGGTTTTTATGTGACCAACAGCACCTACGCTGCCTTGTCCATGAAAAACGGAGATGCATTTTCAAAAAAGTTTGGCGGTGCATCCGGCGACGATCCCGACTGGTTCAAACTGACCATCAAAGGACTTGACAATGAGGTGGAGACCGGCGCGGTGGAGTTTTTCCTGGCCGACTTCCGGTTTGAAGACAATACCGATGATTATATCCTGAAAACCTGGGAATGGGTGGACTTGAGTTCACTGGGGGAAGTAACTACTCTTGAGTTTACATTGAGCTCATCGGATATGGGGGAATGGGGAATGAACACCCCCGGCTATTTCTGCGTCGACAATCTTCACGTGCTGCCAGCTACTTCAACCGGGATAAATGATAAACATGCCAGGGACATTGCCATTTATCCGGTTCCTTTCACCAGCCAATTCACCATAAGCGGCGAAAATCTGAAAGGCACTCTTTACCGCGTTTGCACACTCGGCGGACAAGTTGTACTGACGGGGCAGCTACAATCAAACCATCAGCAGATTACAACCTCTCAACTACCGGCAGGCACCTATCTCATACTCATTGAAACCCCACAAGGAGTTGTAACTCAAAAAGCCGTTAAGTTATGAGAGGCACTTTATACATCCTCATCCTGCTATTTCTGCAGGGAACCTGGCTGATTACAGCCCAGGTGCGCTACATCGACCGGATCATTGAATACACACCCGCCCCGGGTCAGTTTATCAATGCATCTCCCGGATTGCCTGAGAATGCTGAAAGCATTGTGGGTGGAATTAATGGCCTGGTTTCCCTGGGTTTTTTCGGGGGATACATCGTGGTTGGGTTTGATGACCCCATCCCCAACCATCCCGACAACCCCTATGGTGTTGACTTTACCGTTTTTGGAAATGGGCACTTCAACAGCTCCGAACCGGGCATCGTAATGGTGATGAAAGATGAGAACGGGAATGGTGAACCCGACGATACCTGGTACGAGTTGCGGGGCAGCGACCACTTCCTTTCCACCACTGTTCCAGGATACCGGATTACCTACTCCAACCCCGGTGGGTATTACGATGTACCCTGGGTCGACAATAAAGATGAAACGGGAATTGTGATGATCAACACTTTTCACCAGCAACCCTATTATCCTTCGGCAGTGAATTTCCCAAATATTGATCAAACATCTTATTCCTTGTCAGGCACTAAACTGAAGGATAAGACCTTCCAGACAACCACCTGGGTGCATGCAGGATTCGACTACGGCTATGCCGATAACCGGCCAGTAAATCACTTATATCCGAAACCGCATGATGTACCCGATAATCCCTACACTTTAGATGTTCAGGAGGGAACAGGCGGCGATGCCTTCGACATTGGCTGGGCAGTGGATACCGATGGAAACCCTGTGCATCTGGATGAGATTGACTTTATAAAGATATACACCGGAGTAGCCGCCAATGCCGGTGTCATTGGGGAAGCTTCGCCCGAAATCAGGGGCATTGCCGTGGTTAAACCCGATGCATCCGTTACGGGGCCCACCGATGTGATTGTTTCTAACCACCCGCCACTATGGCGCCAATTTTCTTTGAGCCGGGAGTTTGAATGGCCACAGGGACAGCCTTTTCAGTTTGAAGCTTACGTGGTTTCAAAAGGGCATCTGAATAGTAATCAAAATATTATTTGGAAAACCAACAATCCCGCCATCGCCACCATCAGTGCGTCGGGCACGCTAACAGGGCAAAGCACAGGAAAGACAGATATAACCGCCACCTGGCAGGCCGATAATTCCGTGAGCCGTCTCTTCACCATCCACATCACTCCCGCCACATCAACAGGAAACCAACCGGACGTTAAAAACATCCGGCTCTATCCCAACCCCGCTACAAATTATATTTCGGTTAAAGGGGCCGTCCGGGGCACGATAAGCATCTACAATGCGGCTGGTGTAAAAGTGATGGAGGTTAAAAATCTATCGGAAGTGAATAGGATTCATATTTCCCATCTTCCTAAAGGGTTGTACATGGCTCAGATAAAAGCAGAAAACACCGTAACCACCACGAAATTTTTAAAGCAGTAATTTGGTGAGAAGACTCTTTTGGATATTGATCATTTTAGGAATAACCCGGATGGCTGCTTCACAAGGCATCCGCGATTCCGTGTTTAATATCCGTGAAGTGAGGGTAATGGCCTCTCCCATCTTTAAAAAGGAGGTAGCCGGCATGAAGGAGACCTGCATGGACAGCATGGCAATGATGAACAAGCTGAGCCTCTCTCTCTCCGACCTGCTTTCGGAAAATACTTCTGTTTTTATTAAAAGCGAAGGCCGGGGAGCTCTGGCCACTGCCTCATTTAGAGGTACGGCGGCTTCGCACACGCGGGTTACCTGGAACGGGATGAACATCAACTCCCCCATGACCGGGATGGTGGATTTTTCGCTTATCCCGGTGTATGTGATCGACGATATGAGCCTGAAGCATGGGGCGGCTTCCATTGCCGACCAGAGCGGCGGGCTGGGTGGATCGGTGAACATAAGCAATAAGGTGGACTGGAACAACCGCACCGAAGTAAAATATACCCAGGGCATTGGCAGTTTCAGCACTTACGATGAGTTTTTGCAACTGGCGCTGGGCAATAAAACGATTCAGTTTAAAACGCGGCTCTATCACAACTTTTCCCAAAACGATTACACCTACATCAACCGTACCATCGGTCACATTGACCCCGAAACCGGAAACATCGTTAACCCGTTGGATACCAACAGCCATGCCGGTTATAAACGGTACGGCATGATGCAGGAGTTCTATTTCAGGCCGGGGATTAACAGTGTATTCTCGGTAAAATGGTGGGGACAGCGCTCCGATCGAACCATTCCCCGGGCTACCAGTTACGAAGGGGATGAAAATTCCAACCTCAATAATTCGTATGATAAAGACGATAGGGTGCTGGCCGACTGGAATTTTTACGGCTCCAGGAGTAAGTTGATGCTGCGGGCCGGATACTCGGCCGGAGACATGCTTTATACATTAAAAAACGTTGTGCCAGGCCGGGGGCTGGTAGCAGGTGTCTATGCTCAAAACAACCAGCACAACCTTTTAAATGCGGCCTCATTCAGTTACGATATCAACAAACGCATTTCGCTTGAGAGTTCTCTAACCGCTGATTTTCACAGGGTATCTACCCGCGATACGGTGACAAAAACAGGCTATGATAAAAACAGAAGGGATGTTTCGCTCATGCTGGCGTTGCACTACAATATGACCGAACGGCTGAACCTGAACCTAATGTTACGTAAAAGTGCTTACGACCGGAGTTTTGTGCCGATTACCCCTTTTTTGGGGTTTGACTTCAGAATGATACCCGGCACCGATTTGTTATTGAAAGGCAGTGTTGCCCGTAATTACCACCAGCCAGCGCTCAACGATTTATATTGGCAGCCGGGCGGAAATCCCAATCTTTTAGCCGAAGAGGGTACCAGCTTCGAACTTGGTTTGGAATATCAGCATCTTTGGCAGAAGCACAAGTTGAATGCTGAGCTTACAGCTTACCGCACCGATATCGACAACTGGATAATCCGAATCCCGGGCTTTCAGGGAAATTGGGACCCCCTTAATGTAAAAAGAGTATTGTCGCGTGGACTTGAATTCAGCAGCCGCCTTAATGGTTTTTGGGGACAGTTGGGCTACAGTGTGTCGGCCAATTATGCCTATACCTCATCTGTTAACTACGGCGACCCCCTGGTGTGGGGCGATGAGTCGTACGGCAAACAGCTGGTTTACGTGCCGCTGCATTCGGGTAACGTGATAAGCAACCTCTCTTTCCGCGATTTTTTTGTCACCTGGCAACACAATACCTTCAGCGAACGCTTCACCACTTCGAGCAACGATGTGTCAAAGCGTAACCGCCTCTACCCGTACTACATGAACGATGTTTCGGTGGGAAAAAGGGTGCAACTGAACAAAGTAACCCTGTCAACAGAGCTAAAAGTATTCAATCTTTTCAACGAGACCTATCATACGGTGCTGTATCGGCCCATGCCCGGTCGGAATTACCATTTGTTGTTGATGGTAAGGTTTTAAATACTAAAAATCAATATATTGATAATTATGGCCTCACGATTGTTTTTGATTTTGATTTCAGCGTTATTACTACTCCATTCGTGCATGAACGACGATGAGCTGTGGGAGCAGGTGGATATAAAACCGTCCCGCGAAAGGGGCTTGTTCATCCTCAATGAAGGCAACTTTATGTATGGCAATGCCTCGCTCTCGTATTATGACGTAGAAAAAAAAGAGGTCACCAATGATGTTTTTTTTAGTGCAAATGGACTGCCCCCGGGCGATGTGGCCCAATCCATGACCATTCGCGACAGCCTGGGCTACATTGTTATGAACAACAGCGGTAAGATACAGGTGATCAACATCCACACACTAAAGGTCGTGGGCAAGATCACCGGGCTCACCTCACCGCGCACCATTCATTTTCTAAGCGACACCAAAGCTTACGTCACCGACCTCTATGCCAAGTCCATTACGATTGTTAATCCCGTAACCTTTGAAATCACCGGTGCTATTGACGTGGATAACCACGAAACTGCGTTTTACCAGCACTCTACCGATCAGATGGTGCAATACAAACAATATGTGTTTATCAACTGTTGGAGCTTCGACAATAAAATACTGGTAATCGACAGTGAAACCGATGAACTGGTCGACTCCATAGAGGTGCTGAAACAGCCCACTTCGCTGGTGCTGGATAAGTTTGATAAATTATGGACAGTTACCGACGGCGGCTACGATGGCAGTCCTTATGGGCATGAGGCACCCGGATTGATACGCATCGACGCTGAAAAGCGAAAAGTGGAGAAGATGTTTCGCTTTAACTTAGGCGACTGGCCCCGGGAAGTGAAGCTCAATGGCACACGCGACACGCTCTACTTTATCAACAAACACATCTACCGTCTTGCGGTGGCTTCCGATTCGGAGCCTGAGCTGTTTATAAAGAGTCCATATACCGGCACTTACAAGGCCGGTTTTTACGGACTGGCCATAGACCCGCTCACCTCGGAGGTTTACGTGGCCGACGCCATCGACCATGTTCAGCCGGGTGTAGTTTATCGCTATCACGCCAATGGCACACCGGTGGATACCTTTAAGGTGGGGATTATTCCGGGGGCGTTTTGTTTTAAATGAAGGTATTTCAATTTATCGCTCAACCTTTGTATATTTGTGATATCTGAATGAGAAAAGTTAACTTCAAGCTGTTTTCCATTTAAAAAAGATTATCTCATTTACGAGAAAGGCTGATCGGAAAATAATAACTAATAAAGAGAGGTATGAGAACCGAAAATACATTCATCATATATCCTGAGACCATTGAGCAGGAAAATGCTCTGAAAGCATTTGTTAAAGCACTCAAAATAAGGTTTGAAGTGGCCGGAAAAAAATCTTATGATCCTGATTTTGTTGCCAAAATACAAGAGAGCAGACGGCAAGTGCAAGAGGGGAAAACAGTTAAAATAGATTTGGACGATATATGGAAAGAGTAATTTTACAGAATCTACGATTATAAACTATTGATTAGCAGACAATAAATCCCTTATTTTCATGGATATTTTTTCTGAGATACTGATGAATTCTTCGGTTTCTTTAACCGTTGGTTTTCCATTTGGCAATAATCCAAGATCACCAGGATACCTGGCATCAAGATAGGCTTCACTAATAACTTTTAGAATATTCTCATCGTAATGGTTTAATTCTAGCGAGATTAGTTTTCTTAATTTTAAAAGATCATGTGATTTAATAAAAGGTATATCTTTCTCCTCCATCATGGCTTTAAAGCTTTTTTCCAGGCATTGCTGACAATGAAAGATGCAAAGATTCGACAGTCGTGGCTGTTTTATTAATTGTTTGGCGGCCAGCAGATCATCCTCTGCTGCTACTAACCATGCTTTCGTTATCTTTTTCATAAATAACTCTTCCAAAATTCAATACTTCTTTTTTAAAATTACTATTCTGCTTTATAAATTCTTCAAACATCGGCTTGGTATGAACCACTATATCGATATCAAACTGGTGACGCAACTGGTTAAGGGCATCAGAGACTTTAAGCTTAATCTCCATTTTCTCTGCAAAAGACCCTGGAACAAACTCATCATTTGTAACTATCAGTAAATCAATGTCGCTATCCGGTTGCTGAATGTTTTTTGAATACGATCCAAAGAGTATGACTTTGTTTATATTCAAAGAATCAGGGTTTTTAAAAGCATTCCTTATCTCGGCTATCACAGCGTTTTTTGATTCCATTATTCTTTTACTTTTACCATGTTTCTGACTCTTTGTCCAGTGCCTCTAAGGTAATGATATCACCATTTTTAAATTGCTCTTCAGCTTCCTGTATATCCGCAATCAATTGATTTTTTTTATCGGTTTCCCAGAGGCATCATAACCCGTTACAGGATTGTTTTCTTCAATTATAGAAGACATCTTTTGATACACTTCATCAATAAAATCCTTATTGAATTGATGTAAATGACTGTGGATATAATCCCTTTTTTCTACTGTTCGCATTAATTCCTCATTTACTGCAAATATAATGAAAACCATTGATAATCGCCATCTAAAATGGGCCTATCGGTGGAACCTTTATTTATTCCTCTATCTATACTTTTTCAATATTTTCCCTCTTTCTATTAAGCAGACTTGTTTCTAAAGTTAAGTATGCTTAACGACCAATGTGTTCCAGGACGACTTTGACAACTTCAAATACCGCGACAGCAATTATACTTTCGGGCCGGCTACCCCGCGAACCATTTACCTGGGATTGAGATTGAAAGCATTATAGGAATTCTATTCGCTGCAAAACATATTGGCTGCCAGCGACTGACTTAAAAGAATGGTGTGGCCGTCCACTTCAATCTCCACGCTGCCATCGCTTGATAATTTCAGGTGTCCCTATGAATTTGTGTCTCTGCAATAACAGAAAACAGACCATTCATATTAGGGACACTAAAATTTTTCGTATTTTCCTGCGCTTAATACAAACTGTACGTGATGAAGAATATCCACGACTTCCTGGCTGAAACAATGGGGCTTTCGGCCGAAACGCTGGTAAAGATTATTTTATCAGTGGGTGTTGTTATCCTTCTATATATTGTTAAAATCGTGATACTAAGGGTGGTATGGCAACGCACGCAGGATGTAAAAACCCGGTACAGTTGGAACCGCTCCCTCTCTTTAACACTCCCCTTTCTTGGATTGGTATTGGTAGGTGCAGTGTGGGTTCAGGCCTTCCGGCAGTTTGGAGCCTTTCTTGGGCTCTTTTCGGCAGGGTTGGCCATTGCTCTTAAAGACCCTCTGACCAACCTGGCCGGCTGGTTCTTTATTGTATTCAGACAACCTATTGCCGTAGGCGACCGGGTACAGGTTGGCGAACATGCCGGCGACGTGATAGACATCCGCCTTTTTCAATTTACCATACTTGAAATTAACAACTGGGTGGAAGCCGACCAAAGCACCGGCCGGATTGTTCATCTGCCCAATGGCAAAGTGTTTACCGAGCCGCAGGTGAATTATTCCACCGGTTTAAATCATATCTGGAATGAGATGAAGGTGCGCCTCACCTTCGAAAGCAACTGGGAGAAAGCCAGGAATATACTTCAGGAGATTGTCAACAAACGAGCAGCCCATACCGAAACCGAGGCGAAAAAGGCAATGTTTGAAGCAAGTAAAAAATTCATGATACATTTTACCCATCTCACACCTTATGTTTATACCTCGGTAAAGGAATTTGGGGTTCTGCTCACCATCCGGTATTTGTGCAACCCACGGAGACGGAGAAGTACCGAGAATGAGATATGGCTTGATGTACTGCGGCAATTTAGCAGCCACCCCGACATAAAATTTGCCTACCCCACCACACGCTTTTACACCAGCGGGGAAAACGTTTCAGCAAATATTCCATAATGAGGGCTTCACTCAAAGTGAAACCCTCATTATGGGCCAGGTGACGCCCTCACTAAAAGCCGCTACGCCAGCTTATACTCTACGTACAGCACCATATCCTCCAGCTTTTCGGTATCCATGGCGGCCACATGGCCCACGGGAGGCGCCGCGGGCGCCAAATCACCACCCGATGCCACAGATATCGTATGATCCTTGATGATACCCGTGTTGAATAAATTACCCAGGTCTTTGGCAAACAGGTTGCCCAGCGCGCTGTCTTTCGAGAATCCGGTTTGAGATACGCCATTGATCAGGATATCCACCCCACTTACCGTCTGCCCGGAAGGGGTAATCAACAACAGCTTAGCTTTTGTGATCTTCAGATTCCTGCCATTCAGGAACATGGGGAAATGCTTGTTCTGAATTTTAATGGTCACCGGCTGGTTTACAGCCTGTTGGGTGAGCCTGTGGAAATCGTTGGAGAACTCCTGCCTGAAACTGAAGGTACGAGCCAGCGCATTGTTCTTGAGGATGTTGACCAGTGTCCCTTCGACAGCTTCATTCTCTGCTTCCACCTTGTCCCTGAACAGCTCGTCGTACACGGCCATATAACTCACATGAATAATCACATCGTTGATGGTTTGGTAGTCGAACTGTCTGAAGTTTTTAGGCAGTGACAACTTCCAGGAGCTGATGGCACCGGCTCCTTCGAAAGGCATGTAGCGGTCGTCGCGGAAGTTGATCTGGAACACCCCGGCATCGTTCAGCGCTGTGCTGGTGGCAATGGTGGTGGTTCTGGAGAGGGGCACATCCTTTAAGCCCGTTGAACCTGGTTGAGCATCCATCCTTATTTTACTACCCGTTAACGAAAGCGTGGCACTCACATTGGTGTAGGGGCCTGTAACAGAGGGAATGGTCAGCCGCACCGATTGAATCTTCCGCCGGTATTGGCCCGGATAGAAGAGATCAAAAAACAGTTCGGGGATGCTGAATTCACAACTGCCCGTTTGCTTCAATGTTAAGAGGGCAGAAGGATTGAGCTGAGTGAGCGAAAAGGCCTGATCCACCTCATTTTTCCTGTAATTGGTCTCCAGATAACGTTTTTCCATGCCCTGCAGTGCCATCAACAGACGTTCGCCTGCCAGCAATCCGGCTTTGGACGATTCAAAATAGTTGCCGTCGATGAACACCGTGTTGTCGTCGCGCTCGAAACGGTAAGCCTGCTCGGCCAGCCGGGCTATGGCCACGGCATTGTTGTAGGCCTCTTTGAACAGCCGCTGCATGGTTGACGACAACCAGGTGTAAAGACCCAGGTTGGAGAACTTATCGCCGTAAAACTCCATCATATCCCTGCTGTGTTCGATGTTTTTTTGATGGATTTTTTCCGACTCTATCAGTATGTCTCTTCGTATCTCTGTTGCAACCAGGTTTTTCTCCGTTTGCTTCAGTTCGTATTCAAGGGTTTTCTTCTGGTGTTTCCACCCTTCGTAACGTCTTTCAAACCCTGCTTCCAGCCCTGCCGACGAGGAGACACTCTCGGATATAGTGGCCAGCGTGCCAACCCCTTTCATAAACTGTCCCGAACTATTGCCCAGGTCGAGACCTCCGTATTTCATGGCGAAGGGTGAACCTGCCTGAGGAATCAGATAAAGCGTTCCAGCCAGCCAGCCCAGCAGCAGTTCCGCTGCATGTATCCCGGTGGCAGTATGTTTGAAAACCTGTTGTAATCGCTCATTCAACGTCAGGTTTTCAGCAATGAGACTTTGATAATACCCAATTTGGTAGGTCAAAGAGCCTATCCGCTCGTTCAATGCTTTGATGCTTTCGTTGGCGCTGTCAACTTCCAGCTTTCGGCTCTTTGAAGCCATGGTCAGGATATTTTGCTGCTGCGACATGCGCAACAGGGTCAGTTCCTCGGTATCTTTCTTTTCGATGGCGCTCAGCAGCGATGCCCCAAAGCTTTGCACCACTGAGGTAAAGGCTTTGGCCCGTTCCAGGATATAGCTGAAACGATAGGGAGGCAAATTGCCGCTGATGGAGTTGAGAATATCATCCAGCGAAAGTCCGGCCGCCCGCGCCCTTACCAGCATCCTGGGGTCAATTTCGGGTGCAAAGAGCGCCAACTGACGTCGTTGCCCCTGGATATTCATACAATTACGGATTTTATACAAGCGGTCGTCCACCCGGTTGTAATAGGCCAGCAACTCTTTGTTGCCCGGCACACAAAAAAAGGGAGAAACGTGTTTTAAGATGCTGACCCCAAACGAAGGCAATCTGAATTTATCTTTCACGTAAATGGAATCCTCCTTCCAGTTTAATCCCCTGATGGTTCCTTTGGCGAAAGCACCTGTAACGGTGTCGTTCACGGGTTTTATGGTAACTTCCGGCAGATTTTTGGCTTCGAAACCCTCAATAAGCTCATACTCATTCATTTTAATGCCCGAATGTGCTCCGGTAGCATAATAGGTAATCCCGTGGGTCCGTTTCGACTTTTTAGCCACCTTTTCCGAGTTTTCAAAAATCAGACCTGAATCCATCAGAAAAGAATTTTCGAATTCCTTTCTTCCCGAATTGATCTTCACAAAAGTATAATGCTCCAGCTCGGCTAAAAATTCCGATCCTTTATTTAGCAACGGTTTGATCTTCTCGTAACTTTTGGGTGTAATTTTTCCTTCACCGCAACTTCCGGATTCAGCTGGTGGCTTGCCCAATATCTCCTTAGCAATGGTATAGAGCAGGGTAGCCTCGTTGATGGACTCCATCGTGTCGCGGGTAAACAACTGATCGCCCCAATCCAGCAGATTGTCGATGTATTTCATCACAATGCTCTTTTGGTAGGCGCTCATCCGTAGCCTCGCGATGGCATGCGGATTGAACGGATCCTTTTTGTAGACTTCGATGGCCTGCTTATCGTTGAGTTGATCGCGCAGTTTTTGAGTATCTATCTCTCTGAATTCGAGGTATTGCCAGTTACGGTCCAACGACATCTTTTTCTTCTGCTCAGCCGTTAAAGCCGGGTCGGAGAAATCTATTACCTCGGTGGCCGAAGGGTTGAAGATGTAGTGATACCACTTTTGGGCATCGGCATATTTGCCCTGACTGTTCAGATGGTTGGCCAGAAGGAAGGGAATGTGAAAGAATATCTCACGGTAATAAGTCCCATAAGCCCCCTTAAAATCAATCTTATCTTTAACCACCATATTTTCAATACGGTTGTTGGTGATGGAAAGTGTTACCGCCGCTTCTTTCAATGCTTTTTGCGTTTTTATATCCAGGGTGGTATCTACTCCACTCGTAAACAGGGTACGGGTGAGTGTTTCACTCAGGGTGGTGCCCAGTCTCTTCAAAATAAACCCGTTGCCTTCCACAGGCGTTCCCTGCAGCAACAACAGGTCGCCCTGGTCGTCGATCACGGCATCGCCATAAGCCCCGTTAATAATTTGAACTGAAGTGCCGGCCCTTAGTGTGGCAATCTTCTGATCGTTTGTCATATTTTCAAAGCTGAAATTGAGCGTAGTCTCACTCCAGTGACGCTGCAAAAGAAAATTCGATTTTAACGCATTCACTACCAGGCTCCCATAGGCATAATTATCGAACAACTGGATGGGTGGTGAAACAGCCCTGAATAAGTTCTTATCCTGTTTCACCAGGATTTTGCCAGGCTTATCAAAGGCCACCGTAAGCCGTTCCTGAGCAGGATCGGGATTCGTATTCCTAAACGGAATCCCCCGATCCTGGATAGCCAGGTCGTAAAAATCGATGGCTGCCCGCATCTGGTAACCCACGCCGGTTAGTATGAGCATTTGATTTCGGACGGTTGGGAATACCTGATCCCACAAAAAACCCGAGAGCGTATATTCATCCACCGGCTCATAATGCGGAATTTTATCATAACGGGGCGTTTTTAAATCCCTGATGGCAGATGTAATGCCCGAAAAATTAAAAAATGGAAACGAACGGAGAATGTTGTGCAGTTGATTCTGCAATTCACCTTTCTCCGCTTCATCGGCAAGTGGATCGTGAATTACGCCGTTGCCCGAAAATGGCGGGCTGTTTTTCAGATTCAACTTTTGCGGGGGTGTCCAGCTTTTATCCAGCTTGAGCGTGGTAAATTCGATAGAGAATTTATGACTGTACCCAGTAAAGAGCGAGCGGTCGCTGTCGAAAACCGTGTTGGTAAGGGTAGTTACCTTTACCCAGAAAACATGTAGCCGTCCGTTGTAAACAACCGGGGCAACTTTACGCACCGGTATCTGTACACTTATTTTTTGCCAGGGACCCCATACCACACCGCGGTTGTCGTTTACCTCCGAATAATAAATATTTTCAACTTTGCGGTAATAGAAAACGGGAGGTTCGTCGGCTGTAACCCCGAAAAGATGCAGCACGTCGGTTTCACTCTCTTCATCTTTTTCGTGGAAAGAACCTGCAATTTTAAGATGCGCCACTTCATCGAAGCCCCGCATATATTTTCCGTATGCATCCAGCACAGTATCGGCGTTGATCTCCTGTTGCAAAAGCTCCGATTCCAACTCTTCGAAGAGTGGCGATTTATTGTCTCTCAGGTCCGGTTCGAGGTAATTTTCAGGATAGAGAAATACCTTCCGGTTGGCTTCCCAAACCCGGTAGTTCTTTCTCCAATCCCATTCATCACCCGGAATGTCGTCGGCTTGCACGTGCACACGACCGGCAGTGCCGGGTTCCTGGTCATCTTGCTCGAGGTTTAACAACACGCGATGGATATAGAGTTGCAGGCTCATGGTTGCGGCCACCAGACGGGAGGTTCTGGCACACCCTTCCAGTTCGGTATCTATCAGAAAATAGTGAAACAGGTCGTTGCTGTTTTCAAACTGCGGAAAACCCGAATGAATGAGATAAGTAGTGAGAGCAGCTCTTTTTTTACCACGCAATTTATCCTGGTACGATTCCAGCTTTTCCCTGCGTTCCTCCAGGGTAGGATATTTGCCGCGAAAAGCTCCCAGCAAAGCGATGGCAGCCTCATGCAGCACATCGTACTGCCCCGAAACAATTTTGGGCAATACATCGCCGCCCACCCCAATATAACTGCAGAGATCGGCTATTTGCCTAAGGCGGTTTAAAGCAGTAATGGCATTGGGCGAACTGCCTGCCACAGAGTGAATCGAGGCCAACAAAGAAGCATCTGTTTTAAGTATGGCCGCCAGCTTATCGGGGTTGGCGTTTTGGAATTGAGTGGCAGCGGTAAAGCTTCCCATAACTTCATCCAACCATTCAATATTGGTCTCGCCGTTTTCATTAATGGTGACAAACTGCTTAAAGCTGTGCAGTTTCCGGATGGTTTCCATGCTGAGGTTGTCCACATTGGCCATCTCAAAAACAGAACCATGAGCCAAAATCCACGAAAGCACCTGGCTATCGAACTTTTTATCCTTAAACAGGATGCCGGACGGCAGCAATTTCTCCACGAGAGAGGGGATGGCCACGGGCGGATCGGAAATGCCCTGCAACTCCAGGGTATAGACATCGTCATCCAGGTCGGCGCCCATAGCAGCAATCAGTTGACTTAGAGACGACTCTGACAGGCCCAGTGAGCCCGAAAGTTGAAAAGGAATCAGGTAACCGGGATGATACCTGGTCAAAAGGGCGCGCAGCTCCCCTTCGGGTCTGGAGATTCCCGCGGGCACTGCAATGGCCGTGGCAGGATTAAAAGCAGGCTTCAGCCAATAATGGGTGCCATCGGGCGAGGGTTCTATAATGGCCCTATTGGCCGCGATGATGGCCCTGGACTGATCCTCTGTCACATCGTCGAAATAAGCAAAAAGGGTATCGGCAAAAAGTAACGCGTTGCTCTCTTGGGTCTGATCTATAACTTTTGCAGTGACCT
>JACDJC010001495.1_pt1 | contig 20537 bp, 16 predicted proteins | sample 7454191 | NCBI WGS metagenome assembly JACDJC01 (sample SAMN14253291, study PRJNA609438) | sludge metagenome | isolation source: sludge after 25d culture with pyrite and EDTA | collected 2018-12-20 | reverse complement strand
TGTCGCGCTGGCGGAACTCGAGCTTCTGGCCGGCCGCGATGCGGATCTGCTGCTGCACGATGTCGATGCCGGTGGTCGCCTCCGTCACCGGATGCTCGACCTGCACCCGGGTGTTCATCTCGATGAAGTAGAACTCGCCGTTTTCGTACAGGAACTCGAAGGTGCCGGCACCACGGTAGCCGATCTTGCGGCAGGCCTCGGCGCAGCGCTCGCCGATCCGGTCGCGCAGTTTGGGATCGAGCCCGGGGGCAGGCGCCTCTTCCAGCACCTTCTGGTGGCGACGCTGCATCGAGCAGTCGCGCTCACCGAGATGGACCGCGTTGCCGTCTTCGTCGGCCAGCACCTGAATTTCGATATGGCGCGGCGTCTCCAGGAATTTTTCCATGTAGACCATCGGGTTGCCGAAGGCCGTCCCGGCTTCGGTCTTGGTCATGCTGACCGCGTTCAGCAGCGCCGCTTCGGTATGCACCACGCGCATCCCGCGCCCGCCGCCGCCGCCGGCCGCCTTGATGATGACCGGGTAACCCACTTTGGCAGCGGTCTTGATGATTTCATCGGGATCGTCTGTGAGTGCGCCGTCGGAGCCGGGCACGCAGGGCACCTTCGCTTCGAGCATCGCCTGCTTGGCGGCGACCTTGTCGCCCATCAGACGGATGTTGTCGGGGCGCGGGCCGATGAAGGTGAAGCCGGAAGACTCCACCCGCTCGGCAAAATTGGCGTTTTCCGACAGAAAGCCGTAGCCGGGGTGAATCGCCGCCGAATCGGTGACCTCGGCGGCGGCGATGATCGACGGCACATGCAGATAGCTTTGGCCCGAGGCGGCCGGCCCGATGCATACCGATTCGTCGGCCAGCTTGACGTACTTGGCGTTGCGATCCGCCTCGGAGTATACGACCACCGTCTTGATCCCCATTTCGCGGCAGGCGCGCTGGATTCTCAAGGCAATCTCGCCACGGTTGGCGATCAGGATTTTTTCGAACATGGAGCTTCCAGTGAAGGGGGAAGGGCAAAGGGTGAAGGGCGGGGATGCGCGCGGCGCCCCATCACCCTTCCCCCTTCACCCTTCACTTGAATTCAGCCAATAACAAATAGCGGCTCGCCGTATTCCACCGGCTGGCCGTTTTCGACCAGGATGGCCTTGATGACGCCGCCCTGATCTGCTTCGATTTCGTTCAAGAGCTTCATCGCCTCGATGATGCACAGCGTGTCGCCCGAATTCACGCTCTGGCCGACTTCGGCAAAGTTCTTGGAGCCCGGGGCGGGCGCACGATAGAAGGTGCCGACCATCGGTGAGCGCACGACGTGGCCTTCGGGCAGGGCGTCTTGAGCGGGCGCGTCATCAAGCGGGGCGGCCGCCGCGGGAGCGGCGTGCATCATCTGCGGCGTGTGCGCCATCATCATCGGCGCGCCGGCGACGCTTTTGGCGATGCGGACTTTTTCTTCGCCTTCGGTGAGTTCCAGCTCGGCGATGCTCGAGGCTTCGACCAGGTCAATGAGCTTTTTCAGTTTTCTGAGGTCCATGAGGAGTCCTGTTTTGGAGGTGGCGCAAGGCATAGTCCAGCGCCAGTTCGTAGCCGTACGCACCCAGACCGGACACCACCCCGACCGCAAGGTCGGAAAAATACGAGTGGTGGCGGAAAGTTTCGCGCGCGTAAATGTTGGAAAGATGAACTTCGACAAACGGAATGGCGGTGGCCGCCAGCGCATCGCGCAAGGCGACGCTGGTGTGGGTGTATGCGGCGGGGTTGATGACGATGAAGTCCACCTGCTCGCGCGCCGCCTGGTGCACCCGCTCGATCAGGGCGCCTTCGTGGTTGTGCTGACAGGTTTCGACGTGTGCGCCGACGGCTTCCCCGCGGCTGACCAGCGCGCGGTTGATGTCGTCGAGCGTGGCGAACCCGTAATGTTCGGGTTCACGGCTGCCCAGCAGGTTGAGGTTGGGGCCGTGCACGATCAGAACATGCGGACGCAGACTGGAGACCGATTTGGCCGCGGTGCGGCTGGTTCGTTTAGTCGTCATGGCGGCGAGTTTGCCGTAAATGAGGGTAAATTGTCCAGATATTGAAGCTAAATCGCCACTATGCGCCGATTTTTCGTAGCGCCGATTCGAGCGTGGCGCGGGGCAGTCGCCCAAGGTGCGTCAAGACGGTGTTGCCTTCGCGGTCGAGAACGATCGTGTAGGGCAAGGCCCCGCTGGGGTTGCCAAGTTGCCGCGCCAGGCTGTGGGCAGCGCCCTCACCGATCAGGATCGGGTAGTCGACCGGCAGTTGCTGCAAAAACTGCGCAACCTGGGTCGGGTTGTCGATGGCGATGCCGACAAATTCGATCCCGTGCGGCCGATATTGCGCGCGCAGGGCAGAAAAATCGGGCATTTCCTCGCGACAGGGCTGACACCAAGTCGCCCAGAAATTCAGCACCAGTCCCTGGCCCCGCCATTGCGCCAATTCCTGGCGCTTTCCATCCAGATCGGCAAAGCCGACCTGCCACAGCGCGGCGAACGCGGGCGCGGAGCCTGCTTCCGGCGCATGGCGCGCCGGCGCGAGCCAGACGCCGGCGGCCAGTCCGGCCAGCGCCAGCGGGATGAGATAGAGCCACTTTTTTTGCATGATTCGAGCCAGGCCGCAAAACGCATCGCCCCGCGAGCGGGGCGATGCGTGGCCGGTTCAGGCGTTCACGGGGCCGCGACGGGGGCGGCTTGAGATTCGGGAGCCGGAGCCATCCCCCCGCCCATCATCCGCAGCCACATCGCAGGATCGAACGGGGTACTGGCGGCTGCAGGTGCGACATTTTGCGGCGCCGGTGCGGCGACAGGCGCGACGTCGGGTGCAGGCATCATCGGGAAGAATGGCAGTTGCGGCGCCTGTGCGGGCGCGGCCGGCCTCCCGTAACCAGCATAGCCGGACGCGGGTGGCTGCATCATCATGAAGGGATTGACCGTTGCCGGGCCCGTCGGCGCGCCGTAGGCCTGCACGGGGGTCGCGGCTGCGCCCGGCATCATCGGGAAGAACGGCAGTTGCGGCACCTGCGCGGGCGCGGCCGGCCGGCCATAGCCACCATATCCGGACGCGGGTGGCTGCATCATCATGAAGGGATTGATCATCCCGGCCGTCGGGTTCAGATAGGGGTTGCTGGCCGCCATCGGGTTGAGGTAGGGATTCATCATGCTCTGCGGCTGAAAACCCTGGCCGGACAGCAGGTTGGCACCCAGCGGCATGATTATCGGCGCGGCCATCATCCCCAGCGGCGCCAGTATGGCCAGGGGGTTGGTCGCGCCCATCGGATTCGCCATCCCGCCCATGCCTGCCATGCCCATGGGCGCCACCATGGTCATCGGATTCATCATCGGGTTCGCGCCGAACTGGGCGTGGGCGCTTCCGGCCCCGATCAGCAGGACGGCGAGGGAAAGTTTATGGATCTGCATACGGTTCAAGACTCCAGTTGTGGTCGGCCTGTCCGGTGTGTGACGGGATTCGGGTCGTCCCTGGCTGTTCCGGTGCACGCCAGGGACCGGCAATATCGGGTGTTTACTTGGCGGGTTCGGGTGTGGCCGCGGGCGCTGCTGCGGGCGGGGGAGCGGCAGGCGGCATCATGGGCATCATCGGAAACACGGGCGGCATCATTTGCCCCATTGGAGCGGCCATCGGATTCATCGGCGGCATCATGGGCATTATCTGATTCATCATGGCGGGATTCATCATGGCCGGGTTCATCATCTGGCCCATCGGCGCCATCATCTGGTTCAGCAGAGCCGGATTCATCATGGCCGGGTTCATCATCTGGCCCATCGGCACCATCATCTGGTTCAACAGAGCGGGATTCATCATGGCGGGATTCATCATGGCGGGATTCATCATCTGGCCCATCGGCGCCATCATCTGATTCAGCAGAGCCGGATTCATCATGGCCGGGTTCATCATCTGGCCCATCGGCGCCATGATGGGGCCCATGGGTGCGATCATCGGCCCCATCATGGCCATCGGGTTCATCATCTGCTCCATCCCGAACTGGGCGTGGGCCGCGGGGGCGGCCAGCAGGGCGGCGGCAAGGGCAAATTTACGTGTGTACATGGTGAACCTCCGATTGGTTGCCGGGTGGTCGGCGAAAAGCGTGCTGAAAATCAGCGGTCGAAACCGGTTGTTGTTCGAGTGGCGCAATAATTCAGTCTAGTGCCTGGGAAACTAAAGACCAAGACACACCGTTATTAAAGCGCGGACGCCGCTGCGATTGCGTGGGTGCGCGATCCATCGCAGCGTCGCTGTGCCTTAAAGTTCGCCGTTGGCCCCCGCACGCATGACGTTGTCCATGTTGTCGCGGATCTTGTCGGCCAGCGCCTTCATTTCAGGGCTCAGGCCCATGCCCGCGCTATTCGTGCCATCGAGCCACGCGGTGTCCCAATCCAGCGTTAGCACCCAGATATTTTTCTGTGCGTCTTCCATGACCGCGATCCGGCAGGGCAGGTAGACGATCGATTCGGGCACCAGCTTCATGATTTCGCGTCCTGCCTCGATGTCGCAGTAGTGGAAAACTTCCATGCGCGGCGAAGTCGTATCGCCCAGCACCGCCTGGATATCCTTCCACATGGGTGAAGTACCGACGAGCTTGAGGTTGACCTGGTTGGCGCGCAGATTCATCGACTCGACCACTTCGTCAAAGCTCAAACCTTCCTTGACTTTGTACTTGGTGGTCATGAAATTCATGATGTCCCGCATATTGAGCCCCATGCCGGTGAGTTGGGGAACCATGGACTTCATGAACTGTTTTTTCTGCTCCGGCGTCGGCGAAACCGACATGGTCCAAGGTGACACGCTGGTAATCGGGCCGGACCCCTTGGGCATGCCTGGAATGATGGCGGGCAGAATCGGTGCGACAAGCGGCATCAGGTTGGGTAGCTGGGGGGGGGTGGGCGGCGGCACATTCTGCAGGTAGGGGTTGGTGGTATAGGGGTTGGCCGGGGTCTGCGCGGCGGCGAAGAGGGGCAGGCCGGCACTCAGGACGAACACGAGAGAGACGAGGGTTTTGGACATGTAAGGCCTCCAGGGAGATTTTATTGTGAAAGACGCAGGACGCTATCTAACCATATGCCCAGTCTAGACGGTTCATGATAAGGGAGTACGCTTGTTTCTTGAATGGTAGCGTCGGCGAACTGAAAAAGCTGAATATAACAGTGGCCAGCCCGAAGAGCAGTGGTGATTTTTTGTGGGCCGACCCTGCGCCGAGACCGCCGCCGCAAGGCTTGGCCTGCCGCGTGCTGCAGGAATTGCAGTCTCGACAGAAACATGTGCGTCAATGATGGTGAAGCTGGTGATGGGCAGGCCGACACTGCCCAACAGGCGAGAATCGTGCCGCGCAGTCTCTTGCGCAGGCGGATATGCAGCCAGGCGGCGTAGTTCGGCTGCCGTCGAATGACCCGCCACACGAAGGCGCCGATCAGGCAGGATTCATATCAGCGTCGGCTCAGGCGGCTGGAACCCATGGCGCAGCGACAGGCTGAAGCGCACAAGCAAAAAGGGTGACCAGCGTCACCCTTTCATCCACCCGAATTCAGCGGCAAGTTTGGCCGCAAGGTGTAAGCGCTGGTCGTAAAGCCGTTGACAGCGTCAACAACCACGCTTTAACGCAAGCCCTCGATGTACGCGGCCACGGCCTTCATGTCGGCATCGGTCATTTTGGTGGCGATGGTGCGCATCATCTTGGCGCCATCGTTGGCGCGGGTACCGAGCCGGAAACTGTTCAACTGGGTGTAGACATAATCACTGTACTGGCCTGCCAGGCGCGGAAACTGGACGGGAATACCGTTGCCTTGCGGACCGTGGCAGGACGCGCACGCCGGCACACCGGCGCCCAGTACCCCGCCGCGATAGATTTTCTGGCCGGTCAGTGCCAGCGCCTGATCCTTGGCCGTTCCCGGCTTCGGCTTCTGGGCGCTGAAATACGCCGCCAGGTTCAGCATGTCCTGCGGGCTCAGGCTCGCGACCATGCCCGCCATGATTGCGTTCTCGCGTTCCCCCGACTTGAAGTCGACAAGTTGCTTGTTGAGGTATTCGGCGTTGAGGCCGGCAATCTTGGGATTGGCCGAGGTGGGGCTGTTGCCGTCAGCCGCATGGCAGGCTACGCACACCTGGGTGACGATGGTTTCCGCCGCCTTGGGGTCGCCTTTGCTGGCCGGGTCGGTGGCAGGGGAAGCGGCAAAAGCGGAGGTGGCGGCCAGGGTGGCTGCCAGAGAGACGACGAGTTTCATCAAAAGCTCCTGAAGCTTGCAAAACTTGGGAAAACGCGTAGTTTAGCGGCAACGAATATGACTGCCAAGCCCGTGCTCAATCGCGCCCAATTCCACACTTCGGTCGCCCAGCTCCGTGATTTGCCCTACAGCCGTGCCGAGATTGCGTTTGCCGGACGCTCCAACGCCGGAAAATCCAGTGCAATCAATCTGTTGACGCGTAAAAACCGGCTGGCGTACACGTCCAAGACGCCGGGGCGTACGCAACTTATCAACTTTTTCGAGTTGGACGCGGATACCTACCTGGTCGACCTCCCGGGCTATGGTTATGCAAAAGTGCCGCCCGCGATAAAGGCCAAGTGGGAAGGGCTGCTGTCGCGTTATCTGCAGGAGCGCGAAGCGCTGATCGGCATGGTCTTGATCATGGATGCGCGTCACCCGCTGACCCCGCTGGACCGGCAGATGCTCGACTGGTTCACCCCTGCCGGCAAGCCGGTCCATATCCTTTTGTCCAAGGCGGACAAACTGTCCAATAGCGAGAAGGCGCTGACACTGCGCCGCGTCCAGCAGGATCTCGCCGCCATTGACGGCGTCACGGTGCAACTGTTTTCCAGCCTGTCGCGGCTGGGCGCCGAGGACGCCGCGGTCCTGATCGAGAACTGGCTTGCCCGCGCGCTGCAAGGCGATGCGCACGCGAGTTGACCGCTGCCGGGAGCACCCATAAAAAAGCCCCGATCAAGGGAAGGGATCGGGGCAAAAAATGCCTTAAGGGGATTAAGGCATCCCGCTCAGGGAGGAGAAGCGGGAGACGATAACGAGACCGTCTGCTCTAACAGAGTCGACAGGCTTTGAATTAGTTCCAAGTGCCGCACGAATTTTTTTGGAGATGTTTGTGAGTCTGCCCTTTGGCCAATTCCCCGCCCGCCGGATGCGCCGGATGCGGCGTGACGATTTTTCGCGCCGCTTGATGCGTGAGCACACACTTACCGTCAATGACCTGATATATCCGGTGTTTGTTCTGGATGGCCAGAACCGGCGCGAGCCGGTCGGCTCGATGCCCGGGGTCGAACGGCTCTCTCTCGACCTGTTGCTGCCGGTCGCCGAGGAATGTGTGCGCTTGGGAATTCCCGCGCTGGCACTGTTTCCGGTGATCGATTCCGGCCTGAAAACCCTGGGCGCGGAAGAGGCGTTCAACCCCGACGGCCTGGTGCCGCGTAGCGTGGCGGCCCTCAAAAAACAGTTCCCGGCACTGGGCATCATCACCGACGTGGCGCTGGACCCCTATACCAGCCATGGCCAGGATGGGCTGATTGACGGCAGCGGCTACGTGATGAACGACGAGACGGTGGCCGTGCTGGCGCAGCAGGCGGTGACGCACGCGCAGGCCGGCGCCGACATGGTGGCTCCCTCCGACATGATGGACGGACGGGTCGCGGCCCTGCGTGCCGCGCTGGACAATGCCGGCCATATCCACACCCGGATTCTGGCCTATGCTGCGAAGTATGCGTCGAGCTTTTACGGGCCATTCCGCGATGCGGTCGGCTCGGCCGCCAACCTGGGCAAGGGCAACAAGTCCACCTACCAGATGGATCCGGCCAACAGCGATGAAGCCTTGTGGGAGGTCGGAATGGACCTGCAGGAAGGCGCCGACATGGTGATGGTCAAACCGGGAATGCCGTATCTGGATGTGATTCGCCGGATCAAGGATGCGTATGGCGTGCCGACCTATGCGTATCAGGTCAGCGGTGAGTACGCGATGCTGAAAGCCGCTGGACAACATGGCTGGATTGACGAGCGGGCGTGCGTGATGGAAGCCCTGCTGGGTTTCAAGCGGGCCGGCGCGGATGGGGTGTTGACCTATTTTGCGCTGGCGGCGGCCCGCTGGCTGCAGCAAGACCCGACTGATGAATCCTCAACTAAATGACTGGAACTGCCGATGATCTAAGTTAAGGATGCTCCAGATCCGATTGTTGAACAGTTTGGAGCATGAAGTTCAGGAGATGAAATGTCGCAGGCCATCAAAGATCTATTGTTTCAGCGGCGTCGCGTGCCGGCTGACGATTTCGACAAGACGATCGTTAATATCCCCAGCCCCTATCGCTTGAAGGATTTGTGCCCCGCCCTGAAGGACGAGCCGGGAACCCAGGAACAAAGCCTGGGTGATCAGCAGTTCAAGGTCCGTTTTGCGCAGACCGAGTCGGCGCGTGCAGCTGCCAGCATGCTGGTGCAGAAGCGTTATGCCTGGCGTGGATACACTGCGGGCGAAATCAGGCAGCAACCCAATCGGATCACACTTTTGACCTATCTGGCCGACCAGATCGTCGGCAGCCTCAATATCGGCTACGACTCCCCGGAAGGGCTCATGGCCGACGAGCGCTATCGTCCGGAACTCGACGCGCTTCGGGCACAGGGCCTGCACGTCGGAGAAATCACCAAGCTCGCGATCGACGAGCAGTTGGGCAGCAAGCAGGTTCTGGCGGGGATGATCAACATTGCCTATCTCTATGGCGTCATCCACGGCGTGACCGATGCCGTGATCGAAGTCACCCCGCGGCACCGGCCGTTCTACCAGCGCATGCTGTCGTTCCGGCAAATCGCCGACGAGCGTTTTTACTCCAAATCGAATACCAATGTGGTGCTGCTGCATATCAAGATGGATGAGATCAAACGGCGGATCGAGGAAGTCGGGGGCAAAGGGGTCGAGTCCGGGGACCGAAGCGTCTACCCGTATTTTTTTCATCCGAACGATCAGCAAGGCATCCTGGATCGGCTCACGCGTGGCGAATGACTTCGATGTTTGATTATCAGGAAGCCTTTTCCCGCAACCTGGGCTGGCTCACCCCGCAGGAACAGCAGCGCTTGCGCCGCGCCCGTGTTGCAGTCGCAGGCATGGGCGGCGTCGGCGGCGTGCACGTGCAGGGTTTGGCGCGGCTGGGGATCGGCGCCCTCAACCTGAGCGATTTCGACTGCTTCGAGCAGGCCAATTTCAATCGCCAGGCCGGCGCGGCCATGTCCACCGTAGGTCGAGCCAAGGTCGAGGTCATGCGCGAGTTCGCGCTGGACGTCAATCCTGAAACCGACATCCGGGTTTTTCCGGATGGCCTCGACGAAGGCCAGCTCGCCGATTATCTCGATGGGGTTGACCTGCTGATCGACGCGATCGATTTTTTTGCCAATGGCCTGCGTCCCGCGCTTTACCGCGCTGCACGCGAGCGTGGTATCCCGGTCGTGTGTTCGGCACCCCTGGGTGCCGGTGCGTCGTTGATCAGTTTTCACCCCGGCGGAACGAGCTTTGATGACTATTTCGGCTTTGCCGGCTGCGACGAGATCACCATGGCGGTGCGCTTCATGGTCGGCATGTCGCCGCGCCTACCGCAGCGGCACTATCTCGCGTATCCGGAAATCGTCGACTTCGTGAAGCGCCGCGTGCCCTCGCTCGGCATGGCCTGCCAGATTGCCGCCGGCATGGCGGTGACCACGGCGATGAAATTGCTGCTGCAGCGCGGCGGAGTCAAGGGTGCGCCGCACAGCTATCAGTTCGACGCCTATCGTGGACACTTTTACAACTGCTGGCGTCCGGGGGGCTACCGTAATCCGCTGCAAAAACTGGCCGAGCGGATCGTCGTGTCCCGGCTCGATCTCAACCAGGCGTAGTTCTTACCGCAACCAGGCAAGAAAAAACCGCGCATCGCTGCGCGGTTTTTTATGCGAACAAGCTTGGAATCAGGCCACTTTTTTGCTGCGGCGGCTCAGACCCAGACCTACCAGGCCCAGACCGAGCAGGGCAAGAGTCGCGGGTTCCGGAATCGAATCACCATGCACTTCGTTGGTGCCGAAGTGGGTTGCGACAGTAACGCCACCGTTGATGATCGGGTTATTCAGCGGCTGGAACGACGAGGTGTAGGTCAGGTCGGCACCGCCGGGCTGGCCATTGGTGTCGAGGTTCGTCATCGCGAGCCCGCCGATCACGTCAAAGTAGCCTACGCCCTGGCCGCTCGCGCCGTTGCTGTTGGGGATGGTGACGGTACCGGCCAGGGTCGTGCCGGCAGGCAGGGCGCCATTGGTGCCAACCAGATCGAGCCACAGGGTGCCGTCGAGAGCGGTCGACTTGTTGGTCGCGCTGAAGGCCGTATAACCCACGTCGCCGGTGTCCTGAACCCAGACTTGTAACCAGCCGCCGGTTGCGGCAAAGCTCAGGCCTGCCGAGGTGATCGTGTAGCCACCGAATTCATACGTCAACTGGCAAGTTGGGCAGAAGCTGGCCGGGCCGTTGCCGTTGATGGAAGTGATCTGGCCGTAGCCGCCGAAGGTGTCGCCGACGTTGATGCCGATCGTTTCATACAGGTTGGTGGTCGAGCTGAAGTCGAAGAAGGGGTCGTCCGGATTCCAGACCACACCGCCCACGTTGATGTCTGCCTGTGCAGCGCTGCCGAATGCCAAGGCAGCTACAGCGATCAGGCTTGCGCTAAGTTTATTCAGTTTCATTTTACGACTCCTTTTCAAGACGGACGCCAGATTCGAAAGGCGTCGCAGGTTTGTTTTTGCCCAGGCTGTGTTGCCGTGCCTCTTACTAAGCACGTGCTATGCCAGAAAAAAAAGTATATTTACAAACAATGCGTTGCAAAGATGCTCAGAATTTTTAGCGCGGCATCTGTAAAGTTTTCCGACAGATCGGGCAGGCTGGCTCGATGCCCGCCCGGGTTGGCCCGCACGTTGATGGGTGCGTATCCTGGTGCGGGCGGTCTATGAGCGGGGGCGGAAGCCCTCGATTGCCGGAATGTCAGAGCTTGTCGAGCTGGGCTTTGGCGGCTTCGGCCTGGGGGAAGTCGGGGGTGGTCCTGAGCAAACGCTCCAGTTCCTTGCGAGCGCCGGCTTTGTCACCGGTGCGCGCGAGCGCAATGGCGTGGTGGTAGCGGATGGTTTCGTTTTTGGCGGCCCGGGCCAGGGCTTTACGCAAGAGTTCAAGACCGCGTCGTGCCTCGCCCTGCTCGACCAGGATCCAGCCGAGGGTGTCCTGGATGGTGGGGTCTTCCGGGGTGAGCTTCAATGCCTGCTCGGCGGTCGCACGGGCGCGCGGGTCGGCTTCGCGCTGATACAGACCGGCCAGGTTGTTGAGAACCAGCGGATTTTCCGGATCCTGCAGCAGGATCGCCTGATATTGGGCGATCGCCTCCTTGTTCCTACCGTTGGCGATATCGTTTTCGGCGGCATAGGCGCGAACGACGAGATCGTCGGGGTGCTGCCTGAGCCAGTTGCTCAGGTAGCGGTTGGCGGCCTCGCGATTGCCTGCCTGGGTATGGGCGCGATGCAGTTTGATGAGTTCGTTCGAGCCGGCATGTCTCGCCAGCGCCTGTTCGAACGCCTTGACCGCCGGGCCGGGGTGTTTCTGGTACAGCTGGATATCGCCTTCGCGTTCGAAGCCCAGCGCGAGCGCGGGGAGCTGCTGCTGGAGCTGGCGTGCGATCTGCAGCGCCTGTTCGGTGTTGCCCGCCTTGATTTCCAGCCTGATCAGGGCATCCAGGCTGCCCGCATGGTCGGGCTTCAATTTCAGCGCCTTCTGCAGCGTGGCCCGGGCGTCAGTGAGTTTGTTGGAGGTAACCTGGGCAAGGGCCAGGCGCAGCAGGGCGTCGGGCGAATGGTCGGCCTGTTGCGTCAGTTTGGTAAAAGTGCTGGTGGCGCTGACCGTGTCCTTACTCGCCAGTTGTGCCGAACCCAGGAGGTCGAGCGCGGCAGGATTGTTCGGGTTGGCGCTGACCGCTTCGTTGGCGACGGCAAGGGCTTTCTGCGGCTCATTTCGGGCCAGGTAGCGGCGGACCAGTATGGCGCGCGGCGGGATGGCTTGCGGATGGGCCTTGGCGGCTTTTTCCAGCCAGGCGACGGAGGCCTGCTCCTGGTTGTTCGCCGCCGCCAGTTCGGCCAGCGCGATCATCGCAGGCAGGTTGTCCTTGTCCTTGTCCAGGATCCGTTCGAAGCGCGTCCGCGCAGCCTCGGGTTTCTTGTCGAGCAGATCGAGCTGCGCCAGGCTGGCCGCGGCCGGGTAGAACCCTGGATCGACCGCCAGCGCCCTCTCGAAGCCTTTGCGCGCATTGGAAATGTCGTTTTTACCCAATAGCGCGCTGCCGCGCATGGTGTAGACGACGGCGCTGTTCTGGACTTTCTTCTCCAGGGCGTCGATCGCGGCCAGGGCTTGGTCGTATTCCTTGAGATCGAGCAGGGTCATCACCAGCAGGCTGTCGGCCTGGTGCTGGCCCGGGTCGAGCAAGGCCGCGCGTCCCAGCTCGGAGATGGCCAGCAGGCTGTCGCCTGCGGATAGATGGCTCAGTCCGAGCTGGGTCTGGATCGACACATCTTTGGGGTCGAGTGCGGCAGCTCGTTGCAGGTATTCGGTCGCCTTGGCGGACTCGCCTTTCATCAGCAGCGCCTGGCCCGCCAATGCAAGCGCCGGCGCGTCCTGGGTTGCGGGCGCAAGCAGCGGGGCGAGGGTTTCCAGGCTTCTTTCAGGCTGGTTCTGTTTGATTTGCGTGGCGGCCAGCACCCTGCGGGCATAGGCATGCCCCGGAGTGCGCGCCAGGTAACGATTCAGGTACGACTCGGCTTGCTGATACGAGCCGAGCGCATACGCGGTTGCCCCTGCGAGCAGGACGCCGGGCATGTAGTCGGGGGTGTTTTTCAGAACCTCCTGCAGGCTGTCCTGTGATTCTGCGTAGTTCTTTTGCTCGAACTTGAACAGGGCTTCGAGATAGTGCGCGGGGAGCGATTTGGGCGCCAGTTTGACCACGCGCTCGACATCTGCCCGCGCGGTTTCGAGCTGGCCGAGTGCCATGTTGACGGCGGCACGATTCTGCAGTGCTTCCAGATTGTCCGGTTCGGCCTTCAAGGCGTTGGTATAGGCCGCCAGGGCGCTGGCTGAATTTTTGTTGAACTGCTCCAGGTTTCCGATCAGGGTCCAGGTCTTCGCCTGTCTGGCGGGTAGTTTGAGCGCGGAATCGAGCCACGCCCGCGCTTTCGCCAGATCGCGTTCGGCGACTGCACATTGCGCAAGCCCCCAGTAAGTGGGTGGGTTGCCCGGATCGACCTCCAGCGATTGCTGGTACAGATTGCAGGCGTCCTTGATCTTCTGCTGGTTGATCAGGGCGTCTGCGCGAATCTGGTAGATGCGCGCAGTATTCGCCCGGGAAGTTTGTGCACCCGGCTCGATTTCATCGAGCACCCGTTTGTACTCGCCCATCAGCAACAGGGCTTCGCCCAGTTGGGGTTTGATGGTTTCACGATTGACGCCGAGCTTTTCAGCCCGACGCAATTCCTTCTCGGCTTCGGCACCCTGACCGAGCTTCAGGTAAAGCTGTCCCAGCAGCAGCCTCGCCTGCGGACTATCGGGATTTTTCTGGATCGCGTTTTTCAGCTCGACGACGCTGCCCTTGAGCTTGCCCTTGTCCTCGAAATCCTTGGCGCGCTGGATATGTTCCTGTTCGGTGAGATTCGAGGTGCTGTCGCATCCGACCAGCGCGGTCGAGGCGGCAATCGTGAGGGCGATGGCAAGGGCTACGGGACGTTGGGTCATGATGCTATTCCATTCGGGACATGTTCACGGCAGAGTGGTTATTGATTCTACCGGCTAGCGCGTCTTGGTCTGGAGTTGCTTGAGCAGGGCGCGCGCCTCCTGCTCCTGCGGGAATGCGACTCCGGTTGCAAGCAGCCGTTCGAGTTCGCCCCGCGCGCGGACAGGGTCGCCCGACCGGGCGAGGGCTGCGGCCAGGTGAAACTGGATTTCCGTCATATCGGGGGTCTTGGCGAGCGCCTGCTGCAGGAGCTTGATTCCGCGCTCGGTCTGCCCCTGCTGAACCAGGATCCAGCCCAGTGTGTCCATCACCGCCGGATTGTCGGGCTTGAGCTTGAGCGCCTGTTCGGCAAAACCAAGCGCGCGGCGATCGCCCGATTCGGCAAGCGACCAGGCAAGATTGTTCAGGATCAGGAGGTTGTTCGGATTGCCTTTGTTCAGGATCAGGTACTGCTCGACCGCGGCCTGGTGCTGCTTGCGCTTGATCAGGCTTTCGGCCAGCGCCGCGCGGGTACTGGCGTCCTGCGGATGGTCGGCGAGCCAGGCGGCCAGGCGCTTCTCGCCTTCCTCGGGGCGCTGGGTGGCATTGAACACCTGCAGCTGACGGATCAGCAGCGCGCCGGAGGGCTGAAGCCTCTGCGCGCGCTCGAACGCCGCGAGGGCGGCGGCAAAGTCCTTGCGTGCGTAAGCGGTGTCGCCTTCGAGAATGAAGCCTGCCGGATTGTCGGGCTTGTCCTGCTGCACCTGCCGGGCAAGCTTCAGCGCCTCGTCGTAGCGTGCGCCCTGAATCTCGACCCCGCCCAGCATCAACTGCGCGTCGAGGAAGTCCGGTTCGATGCGCACTGCGTCCTGCAGGGTTTTGCGGGCAGCGGCGAGGTCTTTTGCAACGATTTGCGCGGTGGCCAGCTTGATCAGAGGTGCGGCGCGGCCGGGCTGGCTTTCGACCAGCTTGCGGAAGCTGCCCTGGGCGTTGGCGGTGTCGCCCAGGGCCAGCTGGGTGGTGCCGAGAAGATCGAGCGCGGCCGGATTGCCGGGCTGGGCATTGACCGCCTCGCGCGCCGCGGCGAGGGCCTTGTTCTGCTCGCCTTTGGCCAGCAGGTGGCGGGCGAGGGCCACTCGTGGCTGCAAGGCCTCGGGGTGCGCGGCGGCGGCTTTCTCCAGCCAGCTGACATAGGTTTTTTCATCCTTGTTGCGCAGGGCCAGGTCGGCCAGCGCGAGCATCGCATTGAGCTGGGTGGGATCGGCCTTGAGGATCGCCTCGAAGCGCTGGCGGGCGGCGTCGGGCCGCTTGTCGTTCAGGTCGAGTTGCGCCAGATTGGCGGCCGCAGGAAAAAACCCGGGATCAAGCTTGAGCGCCCGGTTGTAGCTGTCGCGGGCCCGTGTGAGGTCCCGCTTGCCAACATAGGCGGCTCCCCGATAGTTCCAGACCAGCGGATTGTCGGCCTGCTTCTTTTCGAGGGCGTCGATGCTGGCCAACGCGGCATCGTATTGCTTGGCTTGCAACTGGTTGATGATGATGAAGGTGTCGGCCCGGCTGCCGGCGCCTTCCATGCCGGAAGCGGCTTGCAGATCGGCCATGGCGCGGGCGTCGCCCTGGGCCAGGCGGGCGATCCCGAGTTCGGTGCGGATTGCGGCGCTGTCCGGGTTGCGCTGGGCGGCCTGTTCGAAATACGCCGACGCCTCGGCAAAATTCCTTTTCGCCAGCGCAATTTCGCCGGCGACGATCAACACGCCCGCGTCGGCCTGGGCGGACCTCAACGCCGGCGCCAGGGTGCGGGCCGCGTCGTCTGCACGGCCCAGACGCAATTGGGACGCGGCCAGAAGCCGCAGCGCGTAAAGATTGTCCGGCGCCGCCTTGACCACTTTGTTGAGCTGCGCCTCGGCGGTTTGCAGGTTGCCGAGGGTGTATTCGATCGAACCGCCGAGCAGCAGGGCGGGGACGAACTCGGGGGCTGATTTCAGCACGGCGGCGAGGCGGTCGCGCGCGCGCTCGGTTTTCTGTTCGCGGAAATCGATCAGGGCCTGGGTGTAGCGCGCCTGCAGGCTGTTGGGGGTGAGTTTCAGCGCCGCGTCGACTTCCTTGCGCGCGTCGGCCAGCTTGTTCTCGGCGACCGCCATCGTCGCCAGCGCCAGTCGGGCAGGGGTGTCCCGGGGATTGTTGCGGATCACTTCGCGATAGACCGCGGCGGCGTCTGCGGGTTTGCCGGTTGCGCGCAGCAGGTCGCCCTTGAGCATCAGGCTGTCGGTGTGCCCAGGGTCGATCTGCAAAGCCTGGTCGAGCGCCTGCATGGCCTGGTCAAGATCCTTGTCGGCGATCGCCAGCTGCGCCTGTGCCAGCTGGACATCGGCATTGTCGGGTGCATCCTGCAGCACCTGCTGCAGGGTTTTGCGCGCCGCGTCCTTGCGCCCCAGCCCGAGTTCGGCCATGGCGCGCAGGGCGCGCAGGGTGGCGGCATCGGCGCTGTTGTCGACCGGCGCCGGCAACTCGTCCAGCACCCGCTGGTATTCGCGCTGTCCCAACAGCGCGCGCGCGATCATCGGGTTGACGGTGGCGGCGGCAAAACCGGCTTCGCGGGCACGCCGGAACTCTTTTTCGGCGCTGGCAAGATCGAGCTGGGTGACATAGAGCTTGCCCAGCTCAAACCGTGCCTCGGCGTTCTGGTCGTCTTCGGCGACGGCGTTTTTCAGCTGGATCATCGCCGTCTTGTAATCGCCCGCAGCGACCTTCGCCTTGGCCTCGCGCACCAGCGCCGCACTGTCTTCGCCGCCGCAGGCGCTCAACAGGCCGAGGCTCAGGAGCAGGACCGACAGCAGCCGGGGAACGCGGACGGGGGTGGGCATGGGAATCTCCACTATCGTTGCAGGAAGGGTCAGGCGGTTGCGCTGCAGGCTTACTTCAGGCCCATTTTAGCCATCAGATCGTACAGCGTGGGGCGAGTGATGCCGAGTAGTTCGGCGGCTTGCACAATGCTGCCCTTGCTGTGGGCGAGCGCGCGGTTGACCGCCAGCCGCTCGGCATTTTCGCGCGCCTGGCGCAGGTTCAACAGCGGCGCCTCGGCCCGCCCGGAGTCGAGTCCAAGATCGGCGGCGGTGATCTGGTTGCTGTCCGCCATGATGGTGGCGCGCTTGATCAGGTTTTCCATTTCGCGCACGTTGCCGGGCCAGGCGTGGGCCTCGAGTGCGCCCAGCGCATCGGCGGTGAAGCCGCGGATGCTGCGTCCCATCTCGCGCGCGTAACGCTCCAGAAACACCTGCGCCAGCAGGATCGCGTCACCGGGTCGTTCGCGCAGGGGTGGAATCTTCACCGAGATTTCGGACAACCGGTAATACAGATCCTCGCGGAAGCTGCCTTCGCGGATCATCCCGGCAAGGTCGCGGTGGGTGGCGCAGACCACCCGCACGTCGACCGGGATTTCGCCGCGCCCGCCCAGCCGTTCGATCACGCGCTCCTGCAGGAAGCGCAGCAGCTTGGCCTGAAGCGGCATCGGCAGGTCGCCGATCTCGTCGAGGAACAGCGTGCCTTCGTTGGCGTATTCGATGCGGCCGATGGTCTGCTTGCTGGCGCCGGTGAACGCCCCCTTTTCATAGCCGAACAGCTCGGATTCCAGGAGGGTGTCGGGAATCGCCGCACAGTTGATGGCGACGAAACGCTTGCTGGCCCGCGGCGACAGTTCGTGCACCCCCCGCGCCAGCACCTCCTTGCCGGTGCCGGATTCACCGAGTAGCAGCACCGTGGCGTTGGCCGGCGCCACTTTTTCCACCGTGCGGCAGACTTTGAGCATCGGTTCGCTGCTGGTGATCAGGCCGTGCAGTGCGGAGTCGCGCTGTTTCGCGGCGAGCATGCGATTTTCCAGTTCCAGCGCGTGCAGGTGCAGCGCACGGGCGATCATCAGGCTCAGCACGTCGGGGTCGAACGGTTTCTGGAAAAAATCGTAGGCACCGAGGCGAATCGCCTGCAGCGCATTGCTGCGATCAAGGTTGCCGGTGACGACGATGACCTTGGTCGCGGGGGCGAGCGACAGGATCTGCTGCAGCGCGGCCAGACCCTCGGTGGCGCCGTCGGCATCGGGCGGCAGGCCGAGGTCGAGCAGGACCACCGGCGGCTCGTGGCGGCGTAGCTGGACGATGGCGCTGTCGCGATCGGCGGCGACCAGCAGTTCGTAGTCGGCGAGGCTCCATTTCAGCTGCTTTTGCAGCCCGGGGTCGTCTTCCACCAGCAGAATTTTTTGTTTGGCGTCGCTCATGCGGCGTCTCCTCCAGCAGATTGAGGGGTGTTGTCCAGCGGCAGGCTCAGGCGGAACCGGGTGCCGCGCCCCGGTACGCTGTCCACTTCGATATTCCCGCCCAGGGTGCGCAGGGTCTCCCGGCATTCGTAGGCACCGATTCCCATCCCGGCGCCCTTGGTCGAATCAAACGGCTGAAACAGCCGGGTGCGGATGAATTCGTCGTCCATGCCGCTGCCGGTATCGGTGATTTCAATGACCGCCTGGCCGGATTCCTCGAATCCGCCCAGCGTGACCTGACCGCTCGCGGGGGTCGCCTCGAGTGCATTTTGCAACAGGTGGCCGATCGCGCGGACGAGCCGCTCCCGCTCGGCACGCACGCGCAGATGCGCTGGCGGTAAAACCAGGGTGGGGCGCAACTTGAATGCCTGCTTGCTGGCGGCGGCGTCGGCCAGAATGTCGGCCAGCACCGCCGATTGCGTGTGCGCCGCGTCCTCGCCGCGGCGCAATTGCGCCAGCACTTTATTCATGCGGGCGACTGCGCTTTCCACCGTGCCGAGCATGTCGGCCTGAAACTCGGGGTTGTGCTTGTGTTTTTCGGCGTTGGCCAGCAGCAGGGACAACTGGGCGACGAGATTTTTCAGGTCGTGGATGACGAAGGTGGTGGTGCGATTGAACGACTCGAACTGGCGCGCCACGATCAGCTGGTTGGCGGCGCGCATCTGCGCCAGATGCGCTGCCGCCTGGCGCGCCGCCACCTTGAGCAGGTCGCCGACTTCCCAGTTGAAGCTGACATTGCCCAGCGAGTGCTTCAGCACCACGAAGCCGAGCAGTTCCTCGTGCAGCATCAGCGGGATCACCAGCCAGGCCTCGCCGCGCTGGCGGATCCAGGCGGGGGCGTCGAGGTCGCCGTAGAGGTCGCGGCGGCTGTCCATTTCGTCGAGGTCGACCACCCATTGCCTGCTCGCGAGCCACGCGACGAAAGGCGAACCGGCCGGCTCGGTGCCGTCGATGTCGGCCCAGTTCCAGTGGCAGGCGCGCTGATAGCCGGCCTGGCCCTCGTGCATCCACAGCGCACCGCCGGGGCTTTCGAGCAGCCGGGCGAGCGCCTCGACCGCCCGTTCGCACAACTGTTCGCCCGACTGGCCCTCGGTGAGCGTACGGGTGAAATTGAGCCATTCTTCACGGTAGTCGTAGCGATAGCTGAAAAAATGTTTGGACAGAAACACCCGCAAACGGGCGCGCAAGGTGCCGGAAAACATCAGCAGCACCAGCAGCATGGCGGCGGCGAAGATGAACACGGTCTGTACCACGTCGCCCCATTCGCCGCCGAACAGGCGCAGGTAATAGCCGGCGCCTGCCATCAGCAGCAGATAAATGCCCGCCCCCAGCAGGCTGGTGGTATGGAATGCCATGCTGCGCGACAATCCGACCGGCGAAGCCCATTCCGGGTTGCGTGCGGCCGACACCGCGATCAGCGGCGTCACCAGGGCCGCGATATAGCCGCGCGCCGCCCAAACCTGGGGGTCCAGCGCGTTGAACAATGCGGCGTTGGCGTAGAGATAGAAGTCGTAGACGAACAGGCCGCCGAGCCCGAGGCAGAGGAACTTGATCGCCCAGCGGTCTGCCGCGCGGGTGCTGCGATACACCTGTTCGACCAGCACCAGCCCGATCACGGTCAGCAGCACCAGTCCCAGGTTGCCGGCCCAGCGCGCCAGCACCGGCAGGGTCGGAGCGATGAAGGGGTACACGCTGGCGAAGAGCAGGCTGCCGACCAGCAGGCCGCCGAGGATCCGGATCAGGCGCAGTGGCGTGGGCAGCCTTGCGCCTGCAGGCAGCCGCAACTGCAGGATATGCAGCAGCAGCGCCAGCCAGGCACCGTTGCGCGCAACTTCGGCGGCGAGTCCCAGCCGCGGCGGCGACGCGCCCCAGGCGGTGAGCATCGACAGCACCCCCCATGCCGCGCTGAGCCCGGTCGCCAGCACCAGCAGCCGTCCCTGCGGCCGCCGCCGCCAGCTGGCGACGATCAGTCCGGACAAGCCCGCATAGGCCAGTGCCGCCAGGCCATAACCGACCGCGGCGAGGAGGAACAGGGTGTCGGACATCGGCGGTGGCGGGTGCGTGCGCGCCTAGCGCACGCCCTTTCCCCACAACACGACTTGTGCGGTCTGGAACAGGATCATGAGATCGAGAAACAGGCTGTGGTTCTTGACGTAATAGAGGTCGTACTGCAGCTTCTGCATGGCGTCCTCGTCGGTCGCCCCGTAGGCGTAGCGCACCTGCGCCCAGCCGGTGATGCCAGGTTTGACGGTGTGGCGCACGCCGTAATAGGGAATTTTCTGGGTCAGGTCCTGGACAAAATACGGGCGTTCGGGACGCGGGCCGACGAAGCTCATGTCGCCGAAGAAGACGTTGAAAATCTGCGGCAGCTCGTCGATGCGGGCGCGCCGGATGAAACGCCCGGTCAACGTCACCCGGCTGTCGTTTTGCCTTGCCCAGCGCGGCTTGCCATCCTTTTCGGCGTCGACGCACATGCTCC